>Ga0070735_10000450_pt1 | contig 44820 bp, 35 predicted proteins | sample Coa_R1_FD_66443 | JGI IMG/M metagenome (GOLD analysis project Ga0070735, IMG submission 66443) | Surface soil microbial communities from Centralia Pennsylvania, which are recovering from an underground coalmine fire - Coalmine... | ecosystem: Environmental > Terrestrial > Soil > Unclassified ... | reverse complement strand
AGCACGGCGGCGGTCGGGCCGGAGGCGATCAGCTTGCCGAAGTCGAGCACGGCGGTGGTCGTACAGCAGGCCGAGACCAGGCTCATGTCGTGGTCGACCAGGATGGCCAGGGCGCCGGTGTGTTCGGGGATGGCGCGGATGACGTCGCCGAGGTGACTGGTCTCCTCGTCGGGCAGGCCCGCGGCGGGCTCGTCGAGCAGGACCAGGCGGGGCCGCCCGACCACGGCGCGCGCGACCTCGACCAGCCGCCGCTGGCCGGCGGTCAGGGTGCGGACCCGGGCGTCCGGGGCGACGGCGCCCAGGCCGGTGAACTCGATCGCGTCCAGGACGTCCTTGCGGCGCGTGGCCGCGCCGAGCCTGGAGTGCTCGTGGACCATGGCGATATTGTCGAACACCGATAGTTCCTCGATGGCCTGCTCGGTCTGGAACGTGCGGCGCACCCCCCACCGCGCCCGGCGGAAATGCGCCATCGAGAGCAGGTCTACCCCGAACGCGCGGACGGTCCCCGTGGCGGGGCGGACGAAGCCGCTGAGCACGTTGAAGAACGTGGTCTTGCCCGCGCCGTTCGGCCCGATGAGGCCGCAGGTGCCGTCGGCGAACGTGAGGCTCATCGCGTCCAGCGAGGTCACGCCGCCGTAGCGGACGGTCAGGCCGTCGACTTCGATCATGTCGTTTTCCTCTTGCTGAGCCGCCGGCCGAGGCGGGCCAGGTCCCGGGGCACCTGGTCGGCCAGGCCGGCCGGGGCGGTGGTCAGCACCTGGAGCACGCCCAGGCCGAACAGGATGATCAGCCAGTCGGCCGAGACGCCCCAGTTGTTCAGCAGGGCGGGCAGGAACTGGTACAGCAGCGCGGCCACCACCGCGCCCCACATGCTGTACACCCCGCCCATCAGCGTCACGGCCAGCAGGGTGATCGAGTCCTGGGTCGGGAAGCCGATCGAGTACAGGTAGTGCACCGCGCCGGCCAGCACGCCGCCCGCCACCCCGGTGATGAACGAGGCCAGGGCCAGCGCCCACAGCTTGTACAGCGTGACGTTGATGCCCGCGGCGAGCGCGGCGGGCTCGCTCTGGCGGATCGCGGCCCAGGCCCGGCCGGGCCTGGTCTTGATATGCGCATACACCAGCGCGAACATCACGATCGCGACGATGACCGCGTAGCGGAAGTAGGCCGGGTCGCTGCCCGCGATGCCCGGCCTCCTGATCGGCGGGATGTGCACCAGGCTGCCGTTGTAGCCGAGGAAGCCGTGACCGCCGTTCGGGAAGTTGACCGTGGCCAGCACGACGGTGATCCCGCCGGCCAGCATCAGCGTGATCAGGGCCAGGTACAGGCCGCGCAGCCGGAGCGCGGGCAGCCCGGTCACCATACCCGCCACCATGGTGATCAGGCCCGCCTCGAGCAGGATCACCGGGTAGGGCTGGGTGGTGGCGAACAGCAGCCGGGCCGCCACCCAGGCGCCGATGGCCAGCACCGCGACCTGGCCCAGCGAGACCAGGCCGACCCGGCCGACCAGAACGCCGAGGGCGAGGGTAACCATCGAGTACACGGCGACCTGGGTCATCGTGTCGATGTAGTACAGGCTGAGCAGCTCGGGCAGGCCGAACAGGGTGAACAGGACCAGCGCGGTTGTGATGGCGGTCTTGATGAGCTGCGGACGGCTCGTGTTCTGGCTGATGGTTCGCGGGCGGGCCCGGGTGATCGTGTCCCGCACTAGGCCTCCTCGCGGGACTGGGTCATGACCCGTCTCCGGGGCATGACGAGCAGCGCGGCGGCGGCGAGGACAAACGGGGTCATGTCCCGGTAGTTGGTCAGCGAGGTGACCGGGGTGAGCAGGTCGTGCAGCAGGCCGACCACGATCGCGGCCGCGAAGGTGACCGCGATCGAGCGCAGCCGGGCGATCAGCACCGCGGCCAGCGATGAGATGACCAGGAAGGTCAGGGTGGTGGCGTCCAGCGCGACCAGGTCGGCGAGCAGCAGGCCGGCGATGCCCGCCAGCACCCCGCAGCCGAGCCAGGCCGCCGCCTCCACCTTGCGGACCGGGACGCCGAGGGTGGCGGTGATCTCCCGGTCGTTGGCCATGGCCCGCATCGCGGTGCCGAGCTTGGTATAGCGCAGGAACATGCCGGTCGCGACCGTGATCACCACCCCGGCGGCCAGCGCGATGACCTGGGTCCAGGTGACCTGGATCTGGGCGATCGCGAAACCGCCGTTATCGGTGGGCAGGGCCAGCGAACGGGCCTGGCCGCCGCTGGTCGTCCACAGCAGGTCCATCGCGCCGTACAGGATCAAGGTGAGCCCGATGGTGGCCACCGCCTTGACCAGCGGGTCGCGTCTGGCCAGGGCGGGGCCGAAGATCAGGCCGTAGCCGAAGGTGAGGGCGGCGGCCACGGCGATGCAGGCCAGCCAGCCGACCCAGCCGGGAGTGCCCGCCTTGTTGATGAGGGACCAGGCGACCAGCGCGCCCATGGCGCCGACCGCGCCGAAGGCCAGGTAGAGCACGCCGGTGGCCCGGTACAGCACCACCAGCCCGACCCCGGACAGGGCGTACACCCCGCCCAGGGCCAGGCCGCTGACGATGAACGGCTCGAAGTCGGACCAGGGTGGCATCGTCTGGTTGCGTGTCCCGTTACGAGGCCGGCGCGGCCGCGGCAGTGCCGGCCGCGCTGCGGTACTGCGCGATCTGCGGGTCGACCGACGAGATCGGCGTGCAGCCCTGCGCGGTCGTCATCTGGCCGTTGTTCGGCGTGACGGTGTAGTCCTCGTTGTTCGGGATGTGCAGCGGGTAGCTGCCGTAGGTCCACAGCTGGCACAGCATGCCGGTGTCGAAGTTGCTGACCGCCTTGAACGCGGCGTTGACGCTGGCCACCGTGTAATCGCCGGTGATCGTCTCCAGCGCGTGCACCGCGATCTCGGCCTCGGTGAAACCCATCTGGCTGAAGCTGCCGATGCCGCCCTGCACCGCCTTCCCGTACTGGCTGAGGATCGCCTTGTACAGGTTCATCGTGGTCGTGCTGGTGCCGTCGGGCGGGGTCAGTTCGGCGTTGACGAACAGCTTGTTGTTCCACTTCGGCCCCAGCGACTGAGCCAGGAAGTCGGTGTTGCACGGCGTCGAGCAACCCCACAACTTGACCCGGTTCTCCAGGCCGAGCTTCTGCGCCGCCTGCAGGATGATCAGCGCCTCGGGCGGGGTGAAGTTGAGCACCACGGCGCCGTTCGGGCCGGCGTCGTCGACCTCCTTGATGGCCACGGAGTTGGCGTCGGTGATCGGCACGTTCTCGGTGAGCTGGACGATCGGCACGTTGGCCGCCTTGGCCAGCGCGGCGGGCCCGGCGCCGATGTAGCCGGTGCCGGGGACGTTGGACTGGTCGAACACGACCTTGGACACGTGCTGGCTCAGCGCGTACTGCACCGCGCCGTCGGAGCTGTACCGCGGGCCCATGTTGACCGCGGCGCTGTTCGGCGTCGAGTAGCACTCGGGGGCGATCCCGGAGTCGATGATGTAGTAGCCGAGCTTCTGCCAGTAGCTGCTGTCGATCGAGCACTCGATGATGGAGGTGTTGCCGATGATGCCGACCACATGGTCGGTCTGGACCAGCTGCTTGGCGTCGGCGGCGATCTGGCCCGGGTTGGTCTGCTCGGTCTCGATGTAGAGCTTGATCGGGTGCCCGTTGATGCCGCCGTTGGCGTTCACGCAGGCGAAGTACGCGTTGGCCATGTTCGGGATGTCGGTGAAGCTGGTGCCGGGCTGGTTGGTAGCGATCGCGCCCAGCGCGATCGGGGTGCCGGTGGCGGCCACGCCCGGCTTGGTGCCGCACGCCGAGGTGCCGGTCGCGGAGGTGCTGGCCGAGGACGTGCCGGCCGGGGCGCTCGAGCTTGCGGCCGTGCTGGTGTTCGTGCTTCCGGTCGAGCTTGAGTTGCTGCTACTGCTGCAGCCAGCGGCGGCGAGCGCGATGACCGCGGCCAGGAGGGCTGTTCTATGTGCTCTCATCTCTCCCCCTTTTCGGTGGTGAGTTTCCGGCTCTGCTTTCAATTCACGGTCACCACGATCTTGATGGCGTCCGGTGGCCGTTTCATGGCGAATTCGAATGCCTCCCCCGTGCGGGTCAGCGGGAAATGGTGCGAGAAAAGCGCGGCGAGCGAGCCGCGGTTTGCTTTTACCAGGCTTATGGCGGCGCGAAAATCGTCGGCGGTGGCGCAGCTGGAACCGATGACGTCTATTTCTTTTTCCGGGAACGCGCCGGGGCGCAGCGGCGCGGTGCCCGAGGACATGCCGACCACGACCACCCGGCCGGCCGGCGAGACGAGGTCTACGGCCTGGGGCAGCGTCGCCGTTTCACCGCTGGTCTCGACGACGAGCGGCGGGCCCTCGCCGCTGGTCCAGTCCTGCACCTCGGTTGTGAGGTCATCCGGCGCGACCCAGGCCACGCGCTCGGCGCCCAGTCGCTTGGCCAGGTCGCGGCGGGCCGGGACCGGGTCGACGGTGGTGACCCGCGCGCCCGCCTGGGCGGCGGCCAGCGTGGTGGCCAGGCCGATCGGCCCGGCGCCGAACACGACGACCTGCTCGCCGGCGTGCAGCCGGGCGCGGGCCAGGGCGTGCACCGCGACCGAGGCGGGCTCGACGAAGGCGGTGCTGTCCGGGTCCAGGTCACCGACGGCGAACAGGGTTTCCGCGGGGACCTCCAGGCGCTGCTGCAGGCCGCCGTCGAGGTGCACGCCGACCAGGCGGAAGCGCGGGCACACGTTGGGTCGTTGCGCGCGGCAGGGATAGCAGGCGCCGCAGGGCAGCAGCGGCCAGATCGCCACCCGGTCGCCCGCGCCGACCGTTTCCGCGGCGCCGGGCTGGGCGGCCGGGCCGGGCTCTTCGACGATTGCGGACACTTCGTGGCCCTGAATGCGGGGATAGAAGTCCGGGGTACCGGAAAGCGCGGCCACATCACCGGAAAACAGATGGAAGTCCGAACCGCAGATACCCACCGCCTCGGGCCGGACGATGACGTTTCCGGCACGGGCCGGTCCCGGACCCGAAACGTCCTCGATCACCATCTCACCGGGTGATCTAGTCACTGCGGCCAGCACAGGCGGCCCCTTCCTCGCGGCAAGCCAGCATGAGCGCAATGGCAGAAAACCGGGCCTTGCCGCACGCTAATGCGGAGATTCCCACGGCCGTTCTCGCCGGACAATGACACGGCACCCAAAAACACCAGCGGGATTCCTGAGGCCGGCCACAACAGCGCCGGGATCTCGTGATGGCGAGGGATCGCGGGTCCGATATGGGGGGGCGTGGGCCACGACCCCCGTCTAGCGGGGGTCGTGTGCCACAAGCCCCGAACGACGACGGGCCGCGCGTGGGGAGCGTGGGCCACGAGCCCCGTCTATCGGGGGTTGTGTGCCACAAGCCCTGATGGCGGGGAGGACGGGCCGTTCGGAAGATAAAAGATCGGCGGCGGTGCGCAGGGCGGCGGCACGGTCCGTGCGTTCCCAGGTGAAGCCGGCCTCGTCGCGGCCGAAGTGGCCGTAGGCGGCGGTGGGGCGGTAGATGGGGCGGCGCAGGTCCAGGTTCTGGATCAGGGCGGCGGGGCGCAGGTCGAAATGGGCGCGGACCAGGTCGGTGATGAGCGGCCGGGGCACCTTCTCGGTGCCGAACGTCTCGATGAGCAGGGACAGCGGCCGGGCCACGCCGATCGCGTAGGCCACCTGGACCTCGGCCCGGTCGGCCAGGCCGGCCGCCACGATGTTCTTGGCCACGTGCCGCGCGGCGTACGAGGCGGACCGGTCCACCTTGCTGGGGTCCTTGCCGGAGAAGGCGCCGCCGCCGTGCCTGGCGAACCCGCCGTAGGTGTCGACGATGATCTTGCGGCCGGTCAGGCCGGTGTCGCCGACCGGGCCGCCGATCACGAACCGGCCGGTCGGGTTCACGTAGAACTCCCGGCGCAGCGCGGCCGGGTCGTAGCTCGCCGGCGGCAGGACCTCGGTGACGACCTGTTCCCACAGCGCGTCGGGGAGCTTGGCCTCGACGCCGTCCTCGTGCTGGGTGGAGATGAGCACCTTCTCCACGCTGGCCGGCCGGCCTGCCGCGTCGTAGCGGACCGTGACCTGGGTCTTGCCGTCCGGGCGCAGGTAGGGCAGCAGGCCGTTGCGGCGGACCTCGGCCAGCCGGCGGGCCAGCTGGTGCGCGAGCATGATCGGCATCGGCATCAGCTCGGGTGTCTCGCGTGTCGCGTAGCCGAACATCATGCCCTGGTCGCCCGCGCCCGCGGCGTCGAACGGGTCGGTGCTGCCGCTGATCCGCGCGTCGTGCGAGGCGGCCACGCCGCGCGCGATGTCGGGCGACTGCCGGTCCAGCGCGGTGATCACGCCGATCGCGTGGCCGTCGTAGCCGAACTCGCCGGTATCGTAGCCGATGTCGCAGATCACCTGGCGGGCGATGGCCGCGAAGTCCAGGACCGCGGTGGTGGTGATCTCGCCGGCCAGCACGCACAGCCCGGTGGTCAGCAGCGTCTCCACCGCCACCCGCGAGTCCGGGTCCGCGCTCAGCGCGGCGTCGACGATCGCGTCGGAGATCTGATCGGCCACCTTGTCCGGGTGGCCTTCGGTCACCGACTCCGAGGTGAACAGGAAGCCATCGCTCATGGTGTGTCGCCTCCGGGGAGTTCGGCGCGGACGGCGGCCACGCCGGCCACCATGGCGCGCAGCTTGCGCCGGGCCACCTCGGGCGCGAGGTGGCGCAGCCCGCAGTCCGGGTTGATCATCAGGCGGCCGGCCGGCACGTACTCCAGCGCCCGCCGGATCCGGGCCGCGACGAGCTCGGGCGTTTCGACCTCGGAGGTCTTGACGTCGATCACGCCGAACCCCAGCCACTTGTCCCACCCGTGCTGGCCGATCAGCCGCAGGTCATCCAGGCCCTTGCGGGCGAACTCGAGCACGATCTGGTCGACCCGCGCGGCCTGCACCGCGGGGAACAGGAAGTCGTAGTGCCCCTCCCAGGACGGCCGCGCGTACCGGTTGCCGTAGCAGACGTGCAGCGCCCAGGTGACGTCGACGTTCTCGGTGACGATGTTGACCGCCTCCACGGCCAGCTCGACGTGCTCCGGGTACCCGGCCAGGAACGGCTCGTCGACCTGCAGGAAGTCGGCGCCGGCCGCGGCCAGGGCGCGGGCCTCGGCGTTGAGCCGGCGGGCCAGCGCGCGGACCAGGTCGCCCGGTCTTTCGTACGCGCCGTCGCGGATGCGGCGGGACAGGGAGAACGGGCCGGTGAAGGAGAACTTGACCGGTTTCTGGGTGAGCTGGCGGGTGAACTTGTAGTCATTGGCCAGGTCCAGGGCGGTGTCTTTGTCGTCCGGGCTTTCCGGTAGCGGGCGGGTGACCTCGGCGTCGTAGTAGTCGAAGTAGTCGGTCTTGGCCCGCTGCGGGATGTGCACGCCGGGGATCCGGGCCAGGAAGTAGTCCACGTCGTTGTCGCGGCGCAGCTCCCCGTCGGAGACGATGTCGATGCCGGCCAGTTCCTGGTCCTTGACCGCGGCCTTGATCGCGACCTCGTGGATCTCGGCCAGGTGCTGGGCGCTGATCCGGCGCTGGTAGTACTCGGTCTTCAGGCGTTCCAGCCATTCCGGGACCGAGTACGAGCCCACCACGGTTGTCGGAAGGATCATGTTTTAGTCCCGGGCCTGGGCGGTGAGGGTCGTGATGTTCGAGCCGGGGCGCTGGCGGAACGGGGCGAACTGGACGCCGAACCCGCGGCGGCTGGCGACCAGCTGCAGCAGCGGGCCGTTGACCCAGTTGACCACCGAGCCGTCGTACTTGCCCGGGCCGTAGAAGCCGGTGTGATACTGCTGGGCGCCGGTCAGGAACAGGTCGTGGCACTGCACCCGGCCGAACGGGTGCAGCAGCGGCAGCGTCCCGGTCAGGCTGGCCAGCGCGCCGTTGCTGACGTGCATCCGGACGTCGCCGTCCGCCTCGATCAGCGGCCGCAGGATCTCCCCGGTCAGGTCCGGGGTGAGCGGGTAGCTGTCCAGGCCCTCCAGCGGGACGTACCGTTCTTTCAGCTTCAGCGCTTCCCAGACCGCGCGCCAGAAGCCGACCGCGGCTACCGTATCCGGGAAGTGGCTCGGAGCGGATTCGCTGAGCAGCTCGGGGCCGATGCGCAGCAGGCGGTCGATGAGCTTGGGCAGGGCCGGCCTGGGCGTGCCGGATTGCGCGGCGATCGCGTCGGCGTCGTCGTCGGTGAGGTAGGCCTGAGTCTGCACCTGGTAGGTACGCCCGTGGATGCAGGCCAGCTCGTCGGTGGGCAGGTTGTCGTAGACGTTGGAGATGTAGACCAGGAACGCCTTGCTGTTCAGGAACCCGAGCGTGATGCCCGGGCGGGTGGCGTCCACGACCAGCGCGCTGATCCGCTCGGCGTGGTGGGCCACGGCGCGGCGGGCCCGTTCCAGGACGTGCGGGGAGTAGTCGCCCATCAGGTACCGCAGCCGGCGGTAGTAGTCGCGGCCGTGCCTGCGGTCCAGCTGGACGAACTCGTCCAGCCAGGTCCGGGCCTGGCTGCCGTTGCCGACGCCGAGCTCCAGGATGTACAGCTCGTCCGGCAGCGCCCGGCGGGCGTCGAGCTCGTCCCAGATCCGGAACAGCTCCAGGATCAGCTCGCTGGCTGCCTCGGTGTTCCGCGCGTCGCTCTCGCCGCCCGGCAGCGACTGCTCGTACTGTCTTCCGGTCGCTTTTTCCCACTCCGACAGGAACTGCCAGTACAGCGCGTTGAACCGCCAGATGCAGCTGTCCCGGCCCGGCACCCACGGTTCGAGGGGCAGGCCTGCGGGGTCCGCCAGTGCGTTCTTGATCTCGGCTTCGGCGTCTCCGGGGGCGATGTCGGCGCAGCGGCGCAGGTCGACGGCGATCTCGGTGCCGATGGCGCCGATCTTCCTGCTGGCGACGGGCGGGCGGAAGTTCTGCTTGTACTGGATCCAGTCGCAGACGATGCGCAGCGTGGCCAGGTCGGCGGGCGAGGTGCAGACGGCCTCGATGATCGGGCCGAGCGCCTGTCTGGTCGCGGCTGACTCGCGCAGCTTGCGGACCGGGCGCAGGTCAACGTCCATCGTTCACCCTGGTCCCGGCGTTCTGCAGGATATCGGGGACGGCGCGTTCGTTCCCGGCCACCAGCAGGTGGACCCCGGCCACGCCCTCGATCTCCGCCACCTGTTGGACGATCTCGGCGGCGAGCTTGACGCCCTCGGCTTGTTGCTGGGCGGGCGGTACCTTCCGCAGCCTTGTGTGTACGGCTGCCGGGACCTCGACGCCGGGGACGTGGTTTTGCATGTAGTCCAGGGCTCTGACCGAGCGGACCGCGCCGACGCCGGCCAGGATTTTGCACTGCTCGTGCAGGCCCAGGTCGCGGACCTGGGCCATCCAGCGGGCGAAGGCCGGGACGTCGAAGACGAACTGGGTCTGGACGAACTGCGCGCCGGCTTTTAGCTTCTTCGCCAGCCGCTCGGCGCGGAACTCCACCGGAGGGGCGAACGGGTTCTCCACCGCGCCCAGGAAGCAGTCCGGCGGCGGGTCGAGCTTACGCCCGGACAGCAGCACGTGCTGGTCGCGCATGGTCCGCAGGGCCCACAGCAGCTGCACGCTGTCCAGGTCGAACACCGGCTTGGCCCCCGGGTGGTCGCCGAACTTGGGGTGATCGCCGGTCATGACCAGGATGTTGCGGATGCCCAGCGCGGACGCGCCGAGCAGGTCGGACTGCAGCGCGATGCGGTTGCGGTCCCGGCACGTCATCTGCATGACCGGCTCGAGACCTTCTCTTAGGAGGGCGAGGCTGCCGGCCCAGCTGGCCAGGCGGACGTTGGAGCCCTGGTTGTCGGTGACGTTGACCGCGTCGACCCATGTTCTCAGCGTCTGGGCGGTCTCCGTGATGCGCTGCGTGCTGGCCCCGCGGGGCGGGCTGATCTCGGCGGTGACCGCGAAGCCGCCCGAGGCCAGGCGCTCGCGCAGGCTCACGGCGTCGGCCCCGGTCTGCTGGTCCAGAGCGCTTCGTCGCGGCCCTGCCAGTAGTTCAGCCACGAGCTCTGACCCCAGCGCCGGTGGTCGACCGGGCGGTGCAGCAGGCGCAGGTCAGCGGTGCGGCCCGCGGCGGCCGCGCGGTCGTAGGCGTCGACCCAGACGCACCGGCGGTCCGGGTAGACCTCGCACGAGCCGTCCGGGCCCACTCCCCCGCACGGGCCGTTCCGCAGTTCCTTGGGGCAGCCCATCGGGCATACGTACCCGGTGACGGGCAGCGCACACTGGCCGCACATCCGGCAGCCGAACGCCGCTTCCTTGGTGATCCGCTCGGCCGCGGTGAACATCTTCCGGGCCGGGGCGTTTTCTTCGATGCGGGCGGCGAGCCAGCGGTAGCTCGCGTTCGGCTGCAGGACCCGCTGCAGCCGGTAGGCCAGGCGGGCGCCCAGCCGCGGATGGACGGGAACTGGTGACGCAGCGGTCATGCGTGCCCTATTCCGATTTGGGCCGATAATGGCCGTGAATAGGAATTGCGGCTATGTATTCCTATTGTCGAAGCCGGTACGGGCGGAATCAACGACAGCCGCCACAAGGTTGGTTCGGGGCCGTTGTGCAGGGCACACAAGCAGGTCGGCACGGGTGAACGCCGCGGCACAAAGATGGCGGCGCTTTATTTGTGGGTGAGCACAGCTAGCCCGGTTTGACCCATACCCGGATATGGGCGGGCTCCAGCGCTTTCGTCACCACGTGGGCCAGGTCGTCGCGGACCGTGTCCAGGTGCACCGCGTCCTTCAGGCGGCCCGCGAACGCGGCCACCATCTGGTCCGCGTCGTACCGGGCCCGGTTGAACCGGCGGTCCACCGCGCGCTGCACCCGGCGCCGCACGGGCGCGAACAGCGCCGCCGCGGCCAGCGTGGCGGCGGCCACCGCGACGCTGCTATGCAGCCGCAGGACCCCGGTGGCCAGCAGGACCAGGCCGGCGTACACCCCGACCAGCAGCCCGGTGACGATCGCGTAGGCCAGGGTCCGGGAGATGACCCGGTCGATGTCATACAGCCGGTACTTCATGACGGCCACGCCGATGCTGACCGGGATGGCCAGGATTCCGAGGAACGCCACGCCGGCCACGATCCGGGCCGCCACGGAGGAGCCGAGCACGTTCTGGGCGGTGACGGCCAGGCTCGCCCCGCCCAGGACCGACCCGGCCAGCAGCCATTTCAGCTGCTGACGGCGTTCGCCGGAGGCGCGCCGGTAGCTGAGCGCCTGGGCGGCCACCGAGACCAGCCAGCCGAGCGCCAGCAGCGGGAAGAACAGGGCGTTGACCACTCCCCACCAGGCCGCGAAGCCGGCCGGGCGGTCGAGCAGCAGCAGGTTCCCACCGGAGTCGACGCTCGTGCGATGGGCGGCGATGGCGCCGATGGTGACGATGACGGTACCCACCATCCACAGGGCGGCCACGCCGAGGTAGGGCCATATCACCCAGCGCAGCCGCCGCGCGGGCAACCGGCCGTCGGGAAACAGCAGGACGGTCAGCCCGCTCAGTACGATGCCCGGCGCCCAGCCGAGTTGCGCGAGCAGCGCCACCCAGCCCAGCGGCAGCCCGCCGTGCCGGAGGCGGTAGTCGGCCACCACGTAGAAGCTGGCGTCCTCGCTGAGCGCGAAGAAGCCCGCCAGCGCCATGATGACCCAGCCGAGCGGGTTGCGGGGCCTCCGCCGGGCCACCACGAACCCTACGAGGGCGAACGCGGCGGAAAACCAGACCGGGACCGAGCCGTTGCTGGCGTTGACGCTCTGCCGGGCCAGGCCCGCCAGCGGCGGCTCGGCGATCTCCAGCGCCAGCAGGACCGCGCCTGCCACCGCCGCCGCGGTCGCCGACGAGGCGATCCGCCAGGTCCCTCCGGTGGTCCCTCCCATGGTCCCTCCCATGGGATACGACCCTATGCCGGGAGCGTTCCGGGAACGTTACCGCCGCGGCCTGGGCTAGCGCCGCGGCCTGGGCTAGCGCCGCGGCCTGGGCTAGTCAGCGGCCGGGAGTGCGGTGATGGGCGGCGGCGGCCGACGTGAGCCCTGCTCGATCGCCTGTCGGAGATCATTGAGAACGCCGTCCGGATCGGTCTTGACGCGCTTGGGCGAGAAGTGCAGCGGCAGGATCCCGTGGGCGAACATCCGGGCGTGCCGCTTGTTGGTGCGATCCTGGTCCGCGGCGCTCAGGTGATACGCGTAGGAGTCGACATCGGCCGAGACCCCGACCGAGCCCCACCACGCGTCGGCGACGGCGATGAACACGCCGTTCGCGTCGAACAGCCGCGCATTGAACATCGGCCGGGGCAGGTCGGAGTTCAGGATCAGGATCCGGGAGTCGGCCTCGGCCACTGACCGGACGCCGTCGCCGATCTCGGCCAGCGCGTCGCGGAACAGCGCGGCACCCGCTGGCCCGGCCGCGAGTTCCTCGGTTAGTTCGGCCACAGTACAGACCCTCCGCTGGACCGCCTCGCACACGACCTGGCGCACGTCATCGAAGCGGGTCAGGATGCGTGCGGTATCGGCGACCGCGCGCGGAGCCTTGGCGAAGCGGATCAGGCCGATGCGGTACCTGCGGGACGGCATCCGCCTGGTCCGGTACACCCGCACGAACCCGGCGCTCTGCCGCCGGTCAGTCCACGGGATCAGCACGTCGACCAGGTTCGGCCCCGGCGGGCTCAGCTGATGGTGACGCATGGCGGCCGGCCCGGTGATCAGGCTTCGCGGGCCCGCGTAGAGCAAGGCCGCCATTTCCCGCTGGTCCTGGGTGGCCGCCCCGGTGAGGGACAGGTAAACCCCGGGCAGCAGCCGCTGCCAGCGGCCGCCGGGCGCGATGTAGCGGTCGAGCGTGCTGGGCGGCAGGCCGCACAGCAGGGCCTGCTGCCGCGTGATGACGTGATGCTGCGCCCTGAGCAGCTGCTGGAGGCGTTCCGCATCGAACGCGGATCTCTTGGGCATGGCAACACAGTGTCACCTAGGTCTGACAAGACGCTGCCACTGCGGGGCCGGCGGCGGTGCGGTGGGCTCGTTTCCGCAGCCGCGGCGGGCTCGTTTTCTGGCTCGGCGGGCACTTTCGTGGCCGCGGCGGGCAGTTTCGCGGCCGCGGCGAGGTCGGCGCTTTGGGGGGCGTGGGCCACGAGCCCCGTCTATCGGGGCCTGTGTGCCACAAGCCCTGAACGATGACGGGCCGCGCGTGGGGCTCGTGGGCCACGAGCCCCGTCTATCGGGGGTTGTTCGCCACAACCCCCGATAGGGGCTCTGGGCTGGCTAGCTCCACAGGTCGAAGGTGGCGGTCTGGGGGTAGCAGGTGTGGGTGCCGTTGCAGAAGTAAAGGGGCGGACGGTTGTTGGTGTAGACGCGGGTGGCGCGGGTGAAGTAGGAGGTGCCGGGATGCCCGGGGAGGGGCTCGGGGCGCCAGAGGTTGACCAGGACGGGGTAGCTGACGAACTTGCCGGCCGCGCAGTACGGGGTGCAGTTGTTGATCTGCTCGATGCCGGTGGCGAACGCGGCGCCCGAGCCCCAGCTGAGCCAGTGCAGATGAATAAGCGCGTCGTTGGCGTCGGCGCAGGTCAAGACGAACGTCGAGGGGCGGGTCTGGGTCTTGAACTCGCAGTTGACCACGACCGCCCGGGCGATGGGAGTGCGCTGGACCAGAGCCGCGTCGGTGGCCCGGGTGGGCGCGGACGCTGATGCGCAGCCGGTGGCGACAACGCTGAGCAAGAGGACAAAAAGGACGGCAATTCGCTTCATCATTAGCTCCCTCGCAATGTGGGTCTAATACGTAGACGGCACGGCGAGAGATTGGTTGCGTCAGTCGCCCCAGACGTCGGCGGCGGTCTCGACGATGAGGCGGAGCTTGGCCACCTGCTCGTCGTAGCTCAGCGCGTTACCCTCCGAGGTCGAGGAGAAGCCGCACTGGCCGGACAGGCAGATCTGGTCCAGCGGCACGTACTTGGCAGCCTCGTCAATCCGGCGCTTGAGGTCGTCCTTGGATTCGAGCGCGGGGCGCTTGGTGGTGACCAGGCCGAGCACGACCATCTTGCCCTTGGGGACGAACCGCAGCGGCTCGAAGCCGCCCGAGCGCTCGTCGTCGTACTCCAGGAAGAACCCGTCCACGTCCAGCTCGGAGAACAGCGCCTCGGCTACGAAGTCGTACCCGCCGGAGGCCACCCAGCTCGAGCGGAAGTTGCCGCGGCACATGTGGGTGGTGATGGCCATCCCGGCGGGCTTGTTCCGGACCGCGTCGTTGATCTGCTTGATGTAGCGCAGGTGCATGTGCTCGGCGTCCTCGCCGCGCTCGCTGATCTCGGCGCGCTGCGCGGGGTCGTTGAGGTAGGCCAGGCTGGTGTCGTCGAACTGCAGGTAGGTGCAGCCCAGGGCGCCGAGCCGCTGCACCTCATCGGCGTAGGCGGCGGCCAGGTCGGCCCAGAAGCCCTCCATGTCCGGGTACACCGCGGCGTCCACCGAGGCGGGACCGCCGCGGTAGTGCACCATGTTCGGCGACGGGATGGTGAGCTTGGGCACCGCGGTGCGGACGTGATCGCGGAGGAAGACGAAGGCGTCGGCGAAGATCGTGTCCACGATGCGGAGCTTGCTGTCGATCCGGATGGACGCCGGGGTGAACTCGATGTCCCCGGCGGCGTTGTGGAACTTCACCGCCAGGTGGCCGGGGGCCTTGGACACGCCGCCCAGGGCGTAGATGAAGTCCATGTGCCAGGACGCGCGGCGGAACTCCCCGTCGGTGGCGGACTGCAGGCCGACCTCCTCCTGCATCGCGATCGCGCCGGGGATCACCTCGTCCTCGACCGCCCGCAGGTCCGCCGCGGTGATCGTGCCCGCCGCGAAGTCGTCGCGCGCCATCAGCAGCCGCTGGGGACGCAGCAGGCTTCCGACGTGGTCGGCGCGGAACGGGGGGCTGGTCCTGCGGGCCATGGTGATCCTCTCTGCGGCGCTGCTGGTCTGCGGCTCTGCGGGTCTGCTGGTCTGCGGCGGTTCCCGGGCTAACAGCTTTCCTATCATGCGCTCCTCGTCGCTGAGAATGTCACATGTCCCGCACCCGGGCTGCGGGGCACCGAAGTTATTCTCATGTCGTGAGTAGCCTGCTTGACGCGGAGGAGATCGGGGACGCCGAGCCGTGGCTGTCGCCGGGTGCGGCCGCGCAGCGCCCGCCGCGGCTGCTGCTGACCCTGCTCGGGGACTACTGGTGGCAGCGCACCGAACCGCTGCCGTCGGCGGCGATAGTCGCGCTGCTGGCCGAGTTCGGGGTCAGCGACTCCGCGGCCCGGGCCGCGCTGAGCCGGCTCACCCGCAACGGGCTGCTGGTCACGTCCAAGAGCGGCCGGCGCACGTACTCCCGGCTGAGCTCGCGGGCGGCGGCGATCCTGGACGACGGCGCGCGGCGCATCTTCTCCTTCGGCGCGGCCAACCAGCCGTGGGACGGGCAGTGGTCGCTGGTCGCGTTCTCGATCCCCGAGGACAACCGGGCCGCCCGGGACGCGCTGCGCAAGCAGTTGCGCTGGCTCGGCTTCGCGCCGCTGTACGACGGGCTCTGGCTGTCGCCGCGTGACCATGCTGCCGAGGTGATCGGGTACCTGAAGGACCTCGACATCACCACTGCGACCGCGTTCCGGGCCACGTCTGTACCGGCCGAGTGCGACATCCCGGCCCGCGCCTGGGATCTGGACGGGCTGCGCGGGCGGTACGAGCATTTCATATCCTTCGCCCGCCAGCTCCGGGACACGACCGCGGCCGGGCAGGTGCCGCCGATGGACGCGCTCATCGCCCGGACCCGGGTGATGGACGAATGGCGAGCCTTCCCCGGCCTGGACCCCGACCTGCCCGCGGAGCTGCTGCCGTCCGAGTGGCCGCGGACGCAGGCCCGCGAGCTGTTCATCGGGTGTTACGACCTGCTCGGGCCGCTCGCCGCCCGGCGGGTGCGGCAGATCATCACGCGGTACAGCCCGGACCTGGCCGGCCGGGCGGCCTACCACAGCTCGGAGCTGAAGCTGAGCGCCGCCCCCGGTCCCGGCTAGGGCTTTGGAACAGGAGCCGTTTCCCTTTGGGTGAGTCTCATACCCCTGCGGGCACTCCTGCCCCGTCTGCCTCTCTGGTCTTCATCTGACTGAACCTGCGTTGAGCGGCCAACTACGTCGTTGCCACAACGACGCACACCTGACTACTTCGTTGCCACAACGACGTAGTTACCCCACCGGCGTTGGCCCTCCTGGGCGAGGCCCACGGGGCATCGGGCCGGTTGAGTACCACCACGGTGGCTTATGCGTGTGGCTGGCGGGACTGGAGAGACCGGAGTGGCTGGTGCGCAGAAGCGGGCTCGGGGCGGCAGGCTAGGGTTTGCGGCCGACGCCGCCGAAGGCGTCTAGCTCGGCGGGGGGCTCGGCCGGGACCGGGTCGGGGCGCCAGCGCGGGCAGGAGACCACGCCCGGCTCCACGAGTTCCAGGCCGTCGAAGAAGCTGGCGATCTCCTCCGGCGCGCGCTGCACGTACGGGAGGGCGCCGCTGTCGTTGTAGTCCTGCGTGGCCTGCTCGAGCTGCTCCCGGCCGATGACGCTGGTGCCGTCGTTGAGCGACAGGTAACTGCCGGACGGCAGGCCGGCCAGCAGGCCGCGCACGATGTCGCGGGCCTGCTCGATGTCCACCACGTGGCCGAGGACGCCGCTGAGGATCAGCGCGACGGGCTTGGTGAAGTCCAGGGTTTCCGCGGCCTCGGCCAGGATCTTGTCCGGGTCGCGCAGGTCCGCGTGGATGTAGGCGGTGGCGCCCTCCGGCGTGCTGGTCAGCAGGGCCCGGGCGTGCGCCAGCACGAGGGGGTCGTTGTCCACGTAGACGATGCGCGCGTCGGGCGCGACCCGCTGGGCGACCTGATGGGTGTTGTCCGCGGTCGGCAGGCCGGTGCCGACGTCGAGGAACTGCCGGATGCCCGCGTCGGCGGCCAGGTAGGCGATGCTGCGGGTCAGGAAGCTCCGGGAGGCCCGGGCGATGTCACGCACGCCGGGGAACGTCGCCGCCCACGCGTCGCCCGCGGCGCGGTCGACGGCGAAGTTGTCCTTGCCGCCCAGCCAGTAGTTCCAGATCCGGGCCGAGTGCGGGACGGTCGTGTCGATGCCGGTCTGGGCCGTGCTCTCGTCTGCCTGCGGGCCATCGGAAGCGGCCGGGCTGTCGGTCATCGCGATCCTCGGGGGGAGAGGGAGGGGGTTGCCTGGCGCAAGACAGGGCCACTATATCCCCGTGCCCGGCGGGTCATCAGGCCGTGGCGAGCTTCACAGGAGAGCCTGCAGCGTATCGCCGGAAATCTCGTACATGCGCAGCACCTCAAGGGCCACGCCGATGCGCAGGGTGGCCGCGGCGTCGTCGGCGAAGTCGCCCAGCATGCGTTCGAGCTTGGTCACCCGGTAGCGCATGGTGTTGTAGTGGTAGTGCAGGATGCGGGCCGACTCGGCCACGTTGAACCGGGTGCTGGCCAGCACGGCCAGCGATTTGAGCAGGTCCGAGCGGGCCGGCTCGGGCAGGTCGAGCACCGGGCCGAGCGTGTCGTGCACGAAGGCGCGCAGCTCGGCCTGGCTCACGTTGCTGATCAGCCGGTACAGCCCGAGCCCGGCGAAGCTGGTGACCGCGCCGCTGCCGTTGAGCCGCTGGCCGACCTGCAGCGCCACCCGGGCCTCTTCGTAGCGCCGGGGGATGTCCGCCGGGCCGGCGCCGGTCTGGCTGACGCCCACCGAGTAGGCCCGTCCGGTCGCCGCGGCCATGTCCGCGTGGATCTTGCGGGCCATCGCGGCCGCGTCGGCCACGCCGACCACGGCGACCAGTTCGGTGGCGAAGCCGGCGACGGCCGCGTCGCGGTCCCGGTCGCGGACGGCGCGGGTCCACAGCTCGACCGCGCGCAGCGCCGCGGCCTCCTGCGGATGGGGGGTTGCCTCATCCGGCCCAGTCCCGCATTGCCGGGCGACCAGCACGGTCAGCGGACGCCGCAGGTCCCAGCCGAACCTGACGGCCCGCTCCAGCGCCTGGTCCATGTTGCCCGCCGTGCCGGTGACCAGGTCGTGCAGCGCGTTGGAGGCGAACTGCTGCTCGACCGCGAGCACGGCCAGGTCGCGGGTGATCTCCAGCGCGGCGACCAGCGCTGCCTGCTCGACCGCCACCCCGGCCGTGCCGGGCAGCCCCTGCGGCCCGCCGATCGCGAGCACCCAGCCGTGCCGCATCTCCCCGGCCCGGATCACCGCGGCCGCCCAGGGCGTCCCGGTCTCGGCGTCCTTGTGCACGCCGGCGATCAGCCACTCCGCCTCGACGCGGGTCGCGGCCCGGTTGGTGGCGGCCAGCGGGTAGCCGGCCGGGTCGCAGATCACCACGTCGGCGCCGGGCAGGATCTCGGCCAGCTCACCGGACAGCCGGGCCAGGCCGCCGCCGGTCAGCGCGACGCGCAGGAACGCGTCGTGGATCTGCTGCCGGCGGGCCAGCGCGGCCGCCTGCCGGTTGACGATCGTCTCGAAGGTCTGGCTCAGCACGTCGTCCAGCGGCGACGTGGGCGGGATGACGACGATCGGGAAGGCGGCCCGGTCGGCCAAGGCGACCGCGTCGGCGGGCACCTCGGCGAGGTACTCGTCGAGCTTGACGCCCAGCCCGGCCAGGCCCTTCGCCGCGAGCTGCTCGATCAGCCGGCCGAACTCCCCGGGCTCGCGGGGCAGCGGGTACCCGGTGGTAAGCAGGAACTCGTCCTGCTTGGTCCAGCGGACGATGTTCGGCACGGTCATCACGTTGAGCCCCCGGACCACGCGGTCCAGCCCGTCGGCGCCGGCGATGATCCGGGTCCCGCGCATGGCGTCCTGGCCGAGCATCTCGCGGACGGTCAGCCCGTCGACCGGGACCTGCCCGCCGCGCCGGCGGCGTCCGGGCAGCGGGACCACGCTGGCGCGTCCGCTGTCCCTCGGCATGGTCCGGCCTCAGCCCTCGTCCGGGTCGGCAGGGGGCGCGGCCGACGCCGGGGCGGCGGCCGCGGGCAGGAGGACGACGGGCGGCGCGGGCGGCAGGGCGGCGCAAGGGTCTTCGACCAGGCCGCGAGCCCAGGCCAGGTCCGCCGCGCTGGGCTGGTGGTCGCCGCTCACGTCGAGGAGCTGGATGGGGTTGTCGGTGATCATCCGGGTCACCTTCTCGGCCGGTATTCCTTTTTCGAAGATCGTCTGGGCGAAGATGCGCAGCGCCTCGGATGGCATCGGGTTGTGCCGCTGCCCGGTGTCGGAGACGAGCAGGCAGCGGGACGCGCCGATCCGCTCCACGCTCTGCACGATCTTCTCCGGCGCGGCGTACTGCCAGGCCGGCGAGACCGTGCAGTAGCCGAACTCGGGCATGGCGCCCATCCGGGCCACCTCTTCCAGGGTGTCCAGGTCGAGGTTCGGCACCCGGAAGTAGGGGTGGGTGATGACGATCTTCTCCACGCCGACCGACCGGGCCTCGCGGACCAGCGCGACGATCTCCCGCGGGGCCAGGTGTGAGGTGGCCAGGATCGCGCCGTACTGGGCGACCAGCTCGAGCACCTCCTTGACCTCGGGCCGGAGCTTGCCCTCCCGGTCGGCGATCCAGATCCCCTCGGCCTGGCTCCGGCCGCCGGCTTGCGAGTCGTACCCGCCGGTGCCGCCGTGGACCTCGGCGTGATAGCCCGCGTCGACGGTGGGCATCCACACCTCCTTGCCGCCGAGCTTGAGCGAGGCCTCCACGGCGGCGGGGTTGATCCCGCCCACGTAGTAGTTCAGCACGACCCCGCCGAACACCCGGATGCCCGGGATGACCCGCTGGACCAGGTAGGCGCGCGACACGGTGTTCTCGTGGTGGCACTTGAGCACGATGGCCTTCATGCCCGCGTCGCGGGCGGCCCGGACGATGTCGAAGTCGTCGGCCAGCCGGGGAAACAGGTCGGGATACGGGTGGCAGTGCAGGTCCACCGCGCCCGCCATGTCGATCAGCGGCCCGCCGAAGGTGCGCTTGGTCATGAAGTTCCTCTCTGTAGTCCAGTGAACAGCACCGCCACCCGGTCGCGGTCGCCGATCTGGCCGGAGCGGCGCAGGTCGAGCAGCCCGGCCAGGCCGGACGAGCCGGTCGGGTCGACCGGGATTCCGGTGCGGGCCACGGCCAGCTGGTGAGCTTCGGACAGCGTGTCCTCGCCGACCACCAGCGGACGGCCATGGGTGAGCAGCATCCCTTCCACCACCGCCCGCCAGTCGTAGGTTTCGTCGTCCAGGATGCCGGCCGCCACGCTGGCGGGCACCTGCGGCCAGGGCCGCATGAACGCCGAGCGGTGCCGGGCAGCCTCGGCCATGGTCGTGCATATAGCGTCGGGGGCGGGGTCGTCGGGGGCCGGGTCGTCGGGGTCGTCGGGGTCGTCGGGGTCGTCGGGCAGCAGCGCCGCGACCCGCTGATAGGCCTGGTGCAGGGGGTAGGCACCCGTGGTCTGGACCGTGTGAATGCGGGGCATCTGGGTGAGGACGCCGAGGTCGGCCGCTTCGCGGAGGGCCTGGATGACCGAGCTGGCCAGGGCTCCCCCGCCGACCTGGACGATCAGGTGGTGGAGGGGTGGCTGGCCGATCGGGTGGTGGAGGGGTGGCTGGCCGATCGGGTGGTGGAGGGGTGGCTGGCCGATCGGATGGTCCAGGACCTGGCCGGCCAGGTCGGTGGCCAGCTCGTAGCCGAGGGTCAGGCCGCCCTCGATGGTCAGGCCGTTCTCCGGTCCCTGGGTCGTGAACGGCAGTGCGCCACGGTCGAGTTCGCGACGCAGGGCGAGGTAGGCCGGGTCGCCGGACGTACCGGGCTCACGGGGGCAGGTGACCACGGTCGCGCCGAGGTCATGTAGTTGCCCGACGACTGGCGGGTCGGCGTCGGGCGGCACGAACACGGTCAGCGGCCAGCCGACGGCCCGGGCTAGCACGGCCGCCGCCAGGGCGGCGTTCCCGCAGCTGGCGATGGCGAGCGCGCGGCGGGCGGCCGGGTCGAGCAGGCCGAGGCGCTCCATGACCGCCAGGTGGATGAGCACGCCCATGAGGTGCCGGCCCTTGTGCGAGCCGGATACGTTGCCGGTCTCGTCCTTGACCCACACGCCGCCGGCGTCGGAGAAGCCCAGTGCCTCGCTGAGTTCCGGGCTGCGGGAGAACGGCGTGGCGCGGAAGCCGTGGCCGTCCACGGCAGCGACCGAGGCGTCGAGCGTGGCAACCAGGTCACAGTAGGCGGCGTCGGGCAGGCCACGCGCGGCGGCCACGTGGTACGAGTGCATGAGGGTGCGGTAGCGCAGGAAGGGATTCGCGTGAGAGGCGAGGGCTGAGACGGGAGCGGGGTCGGGGGCGGGGTCGGGGTCGGAGACCAGGGCTGGGCCGGGATCGGAGACGGGGGCGGCGGGGAAGCGCGTTACGGACAGGTCGAGGACGCGGGTCAGCACGTGGTCCGTGTCGTCGGTCCCGGCGCGGGGGCAGCGGAACGGGAAGGGGTCGGCCGGGTCGGCGATATGGCCGCACCCCGCGCAGCAGATCGTGCTGGCCGGTGGCGTCATCTGGCCTCGGCCAGGCCGGTCCGCTCGTTGAACTCGGTGATCATCGCGTCCCAGGCGGGCAGCAGATCGCGCAGGCCGGTCCAGAACCGCTGATCCCGGCGCGCCTGGAAGTCGGCCAGCGACACGCCCTGCTGCTCGACCCAGGTGTAGTAGCCGAGGTTGAAGATGCGGTTCCGGTCGGCCAGCGTGGTCTCCAGCAGGTCCTCGGGACCGGTGCCGAGCATCCAGCGGCCGAACGTCTCGGCCGCGTCGGCCAGGTCGAAGCCGTCGGGGAAGTCGCGGGCGGCGATGCGCTCGCGCTCGCTGCCGTACATCCGGGCGCCGTCGGTGGCCACCGTCATGATCACGTCGTCCGGGCCGAGGCGCAGGTACTTGGCGGTCTTCACCGCGGCCAGGATGTTGCAGATGCTGGACAGCCCGAAAGCCCTCAGGTCGCCCAGGACGGCCTCGGGAACCCGGCGCCGGGCCCGGAGGAACTCCAGGCCCGGCCCGGACGCGAACAGCACCGACAGCTGGTCGGTGGCCCGGTCGGAGATCCCGGCCACCAGGTCGGTGTTCAGCACGTTGTGGATGAGCGGGATGTGCTTGTCGCCGATGCCCTGGATGTGGTGCTCGCCGAAGCCGTTGGCCAGCATGGTCGGGCACTCCAGAGCCTCCACGGCGACGATCTTGGTCCCGTGGCGTTCCTTGAGGTAGTCGCCGGCGGCCAGGGTCCCGGCCGACCCGCTGGCCGACACGAACGCGCGCAGCCGCAAGGCGGGACCCGAAGGCTCGGCGGCGGCCAGGGCGTCGAACACGGCGTCCAGGGCCCGGCCGGTGCACTCGTAGTGGATCAGGTGGTTAGCGAACTCCGCGAACTGATTGAAGATGACGTGGCCGGGCTCGGCGGCCAGTTCGGCGCACTTGTCGTAGATCTCCTTGACGTTGCTCTCGGTGCCGGGGGTGCGGATGATGTCCTCGGGATCGGTGATCCACTCCTCGAGCCAGGCGAACCGCTCCCGGCTCATGCCCGCGGGCAGCACGGCCACCCCCCGGCAGCCCATCAGCCGGGAGATCGCCACCCCGCCGCGGCAGTAGTTCCCGGTCGACGGCCATACCGCCCGGTCCCGGGCCGGGTCGAACCTGCCGGTGACGACGCGCGGCGCCAGGCACCCGTAGGCGGCGAGCACCTTGTGCGCCCCGATCATCGGGAACTGCTCGCCGAGGGCGACCACGATCTTCGCGTCCACCCCGGTCAGTTCGGCGGGCAGCACCACGTGCACCGGGACGCCGGCCTGGCCGGACCGGTCGCGGTCGTTGTACCAGTGCACCCGGAACAGGTTGCGCGGGTCGGCCTGGTCTGCGTCGATCTTCGCCAGCGGTTCGCGGATCGCCGCCGGGATGGTGTCCGGCGCGGCCAGCTGGGCGAAGGTGGGCAGCAGGACGCCGGCCGAGCGGAACCAGTCGACGGTGCGCTGGTAGGCGCCCTGGTCGATGACGTCGCGCTCGAGTCCCAGGGATGTCATCGGTCAGAACTCCGTGATCACGGAGAAGCCGAGGGTCTCGTAGGCGTCCATCGCGGCGAGCACGTCGCTGGCCTGATCCAGGGGCAGCGTCTGGCCGACGATCCGGGCGGGCCGCAGCACCCCGGTCTCCACCAGGCCGAGCAGCCGCGGGTAGTCCACGTGCGGGTTCCCGACGCTGCCGATGATCTCGATCTCGCTCTCGATGATGTGGTCGAGCGGCACCGGCACGTAACCCTGTTCGGCCTGGCTGGTCAGGCCGACCTGGACCAGCCGTCCGCCCTTGCGCAGGGACAGCACCGCCGAGGAGACGAGCGAGGCGGCGCCGAGGCCGCCGATGGCCAGGTCGGCGCCGCCGCCGGTGATCTCCCTGATCGCCGCCGCCGCGTCCTGCGTGCCGGCGTTGATCACGTGCAGCGCGCCCTCCGCGCTGGCCTTGGCCAGCTTGGCGTCGGCCAGGTCGACCGCGATGACCCGGCCGCCGAGCGCGGCGGCGACCTGCACCGCGGACAGGCCCACGCCGCCCGCGCCGTGCACCGCGACCCACTGCCCGGCGGTCAGGCCGCCCTGCCGGGTCACGGCGTGGAAGGCGGTCATGTAGCGGCAGCCGATGGCGGCCGCGGACAGCGCGTCGATGCTGTCCGGCAGCGCGATGCAGTTGAAGTCCGCGTTACGGATGGTGGCGTACCGGGCGTATCCGCCGTCGTGGGTCAGGCCGAGGAACTCCAGGTGGTCGCACAGGTTGGACCGGCCGGCGCGGCAGTAGCCGCAGTGCCCGCACGACTCGTGGAACGGGGTCGTCACCCGGTCCCCGGCCTTGACCCGGGTCACGCCCGGCCCGGCCGCGACCACCGTACCGCCCAGCTCGTGCCCCATGACCAGCGGCAGAGTCGGGACCAGGCCCACCCACTCCCAGTCACCGTTCCATACGTGCCAGTCCGTGCGGCAGATGCCCTCGGCCTCGACCTCGATGACCACCTCGCCCGGCGCTGGGGCCGGGTCGGGCAGGTCAACGAGTTCTAGTGGCTTGCGCCGTTCGGTCAGCCGGGCTGCCTTCACGTCTGCCTCCGTTTATCGAGCAGGGCCAGGATCCGTTCCGGGGTCATCGGCAGCCGGTCGGGGCGGACGCCGATCGCGTCCTGGATGGCGCTGGCGATGGTGGCGGCCACGTTCCCGATCGGCGGCTCGCCGATCCCGCGCGCGCCGAGCGGGCCCTTGCCCTCGCCGCTCTCCACGATGTCGACCAGGACGTCGGGGAAGTCCTGGGCGTTCGGGATCAGGTAGTTGGCGAACAGGATCGCCTGCACGTAGCCGTCCTCGATGGCCATGTCCTCGGTGAGCGCGTAGCCCAGGCCCTGCATGGCCCCGCCCTGGATCTGCCCCTGGACGCGCATCGGGTTGATGGCCCGGCCGACGTCGTGGCAGGCCGCATAGCGCAGCACGGTGACCTGCCCGGTCTCGGTGTCGACCTCCACGTCGGCGGCGTGCGTGCCGTAGGTGTAGTCGGGGAACGTGTCGCCCTGCCCGGTGCTCGGGTCGAACGAGCCGGCCTCGGCCCGCCAGGTGGACAGGTGCGCGGTGCTGACCGACCGCTTGTCGCAGGCGGCGGCCAGCTCGGCCAGGGAAAGGCTCAGGCCTTCCGGGTGCGCTCGCACCCGGCCGCCGGCCCAGTCCAGGTCGTCCTGTGCCGCGCCGAGCAGGTCGGCGGCCACCGGCGCCATCCGGTCGCGCAACTCCCGGGCGGCGTGCAGGACCGCGTTGCCCGACATGTACAGCTGGCGGGTGGCGAACGTGCCGCCGGCCGGCGGGTTGAGCGCGCTGTCGCCGATGTAGATGCTGATGTCGTCCAGCGGCGCGCCGAGCACCTCGGCGGCGATCTGGCACAGGCTGGCCGCCTGGCCGGCGCCGAGGTCGGTGACGCCGGAGCGGATCAGCACGGTGCCGTCGGCCTGCACGCTCAGCCAGGCCGAGGCGCGGTCGCGGAACCAGATGGTCCGGCCGTAGGGGTGCCGGTTGCAGCCGAGGCCCCGGCCGGTCAGCCTGCCCGGCCCGGACGGCCGGGGCGGCTCGCCGAGCAGGGCGAGCGCGCGGTGCATGGTCTGTGCCACCTCGACGCACGTGTCGAGGCGCTCGCCGGTGGGCAGCAGGTCGCCCTTGGCCAGGAAGTTGCGCTCGCGCAGTTCGGTGCGGGACAGCCCGAGGCGCATAGCTAGCTGGTCGATCTGAGCTTCGTAGCCGAAGACGACCTGCATGGCGCCGAAGCCGCGGAAGGCGCTGGCCGGCACGTTGTTGGTGAACACGGCGGTGGAGGTGATGCTGGCGTTGGGCACCCGGTACGGGCCGCACGCGCAGGCCGCCGCGGCGAACAGCACCCGGGGCGACAGGTTGGGGTAGGCCCCGGCGTCGCCGATGATCTCGACCTGCTGCGCGGTGATGGTGCCGTCGCGGTCGGCGCCGGTCCGGTAGCGCATGATGAACGGGTGCCGCTTGGTGCTCGCCACCAGCGACTCCTGCCGGTCCCAGATCATCCGCACCGGCCGGCGGGTGTGCCAGACCAGCAGGGCCAGGTACGGCTCGACGGTCATGTCCTCCTTGCCGCCGAAGCCGCCGCCCATGTACGCGGCGATGACCCGGACCTTGCTCTGCGGCAGGCCCAGGATGTGCGCGATCATGGCCGCGTGCTCGATGACCTGGGTCGACACGCGCAGGGTGAGCACCCCGTTCTCCAGCCAGCCCACCCCGGCCTCGGGTTCGAGGTAGGCGTGCTCGACGTGCTGGCTGCGGTACTCCCCCTCGATCACCACGTCGGCGGCGGCCAGCGCCGCGGCCACGTCGCCGCAGTGGATCTGCCAGCTGACCAGCGTGTTACCCACGTCGTGGACCAGCGGCGCCCCGGCGGCGCGGGCCGCCTCGGGGTCGAACACGCCGGGCAGCTCCTCGTAGTCGACCGAGACCAGCTCGGCGGCCTCGTGGGCGAGCTGGGCGGTCGCGGCGGCCACCACGGCGACCGGCTCGCCCATGTAGCGGACCCGGTCGGCGGCCAGCACCGGCATCGTCACCTGCAGCTCGGCCAGGCCGCCGCTGGCCAGCTCCACGATCTGGTTGCTCGGCACGTCGGCCGCGGTGAGCACGGCGAACACGCCGGGCAGGGCCCGGGCCGCGGCGACGTCGATGCCGGTGATCCGCGCGCTGGGCACCGGGCTGCGCACGATCCGGCCGTGCAGCATGCCGGGCAGCTGCCAGTCCGCCGCGTAGTGCAGCGACCCCTTGACCTTGTCCACGAAGTCGTGGTGGGCCGGCGAGGTGCCCACGATCCGGTAGGGCGTGGTGAGCGACTGCAGGTCAGGCGTGGTCATTGGTCGGCGTACTCCTCGATGGCGTCGAGGATCTTGGTGTACCCGGTGCACCGGCACAGGTTGCCGACCAGCGCGTACCTGATCTCATCCCTGGTGGGACGACCGGCCCGGCGGATCAGGTCGAGCGCGGTCAAGATCATGCCGGGGGTGCAGAAGCCGCACTGCGACGCGCCGCGGCGCAGGAAGCATTCCTGCAGCGGGTGCATCTCCTCGCCGGGGCCCATCAGCCCGCGCAGCGTGGTCACCCGGTGCCCCGCGGCCTGCACGGCCAGGGTCAGGCAGCCGTTCACCGGCTCGTCGTCGAGCAGCACGGTGCAGGTGCCGCACACGCCCTCGCCGCAGCCGTAGCGGACGTCGGCCATCCCGAGCTCGTCGTGCAGCACGTCGAGCAGGCTGTCCGACGGCACGACCCAGACCTCGTGGTCCCGGCCGTTGACGGTCAGCGTGATCTGCCGCTTGATCATCGGGCCGCCGCCCGGGCGGAGGCTTCGCGGAGCGCGCGGGCGACGAGGACCCGGGCCAGCCGGCGGCGGTAAGCCCCCGATGCGTGCACATCGTCGGGCGGGTCGAGGGAGCCGGCGATCCGGGCGGCGGTCTGGTCGGGGTCGTCGTCCACCAGTCCCGGATCGGCGAGCACCACCCGGTCGGCCACCCCGGCCAGCGCCACGGTGGCGGACGCACGATCGCCGGACCGTTCCGCCAAATTAAACGTCACGGCGACGGCCACGATGGCGAAGTCGGACGTGCGGCGGACCATTTCCTGAAAGGACCAGCCCGGGCGCGGCCGGGCGGCCGGGATCAGGACGTCGGTGATGATCTCCGCCGGGTCGAGCGTGGTGGTCCAGTAGCCGGCGAACAGCTGGCTGGCGGGCACGGTCCGTTCGCCGGCCGGGCCGCGGGCCACGACCTGGGCCCCGGTGGCCAGGGCGCAGCAGCCGATCTCGGAGGTGGGGTCGGCGTGGGCCAGGCTGCCGCCGATCGTGCCCCGGTTGCGGACCCGGACGTTGCCGACGTGGCGGATCGCCTCGGTGAGCAGCGGGCAGTGCTCGCGGATCAGGTGGTGCTCGAGCAGGACCCGGTGGCGGGTCAGGGCGGGGAGCCGGAGCATGCCGCCTTCGATAGCGGGCTCGCGCTGGTCGGCCGCGTTGATGTCGATGAGCAGCTCGGGGCGGGCGAGCCGCAGGTTGAGCATCGGCATCAGGCTCTGCCCGCCAGCCAGGATCCTGGCTTCCCGGGTGGTCTCAGTGAGCAACCGCACCGCCTCGTCATAGCTGCTGACGGCGACATAGTCGAAGGCGGGAGCGGCCATAACGCCTGCAGCCGGGCGATCGCGGCGGCCAGCACCGCCTGGTTGCTGGTCACCACGGGCAGGCCCAGCCGCTCGGCGATGGCCGGGCGGGCGGCCATCGCGCCGAAGTTCGTGCACGAAGCGAAGACCAGGTCGATGGTGCCGCTGGCGGCCAGCGGCCCGAGGGCTCGTTCGGCGAATTCCACGATCTCGCCCTGCGGGACCTCGGCGATCTGGAAGTTGTCGGTGATGCCGAGCCCGGCCAGGCCGGCCACCTGTATTCCATCCGCCTCGATGCTGGCCTTGATCTTCTCATTCAGCTCGTCGACGTACGGCGTGATCACGCCGATGCTGGCCGCGCCGGACGCCTCGATCGCGGTCCGGACCGCGCCGATCGTGGATACCACCGGGGCTTTAGTGAGTTCGCTGATCCGCTGGCACAGCTCGGTGTCGTAGTCGTTGCCGCGCAGCGCCCCGGCGCTGGTGCAGCCGAACACCACCACGTCGGGCCGCGCGGTGCCCAGGTCGCGCGCGGCGGGCAGCGCGAACTCATCGAGCATGCGGTTCTCGCCCGCCGGGGTGGTGTCCTCCATGTACATCCGCGCGGTGTGCAGGGCCAGGCCGGCCGGCAGGTCGCGGATGAAGTCCACCTCCATCATCGTGTTGGAGGACGGGATCATCAGCCCGACGCGGGCGGGCCGGGCGCTCACGGGGTCTCCACGGTAACCGGGACGGGGCCGTCGCGCAGTTCGCGGTAGATGACGATCTCCTCGGGCGACGGCGGGGCGAGCTCGGTGAGCTCGTCGCTGACCAGCAGATCGAAGCCGGTCTGCGCGCGGACCTGGCTGACGCTCACGCCCGGCTGCAGCGCGCGCAGCCGCATCCTTCTGGTGACCGGCTCGAAGTCGAGCAGGGCCAGGTCGGTGACCACGGCACCGAGGCGGCCGGTGAGCAACCCGGCCCGGGCCCGGCTGTCCCCGCCGGACAGGTAGCCGGGGCTGGTGATGAAGTCGACCCGCTCGACGAAGCGCCGCGGCTCGTGCTGGGTGACGATCAGCACCTCGTTGCACAGCGAGATGATGTCGTTCGCGCCGCCGCTGCCCGGCAGCCGGACCCTGGGGTGTTCCATCGTGCCGATCACGCTGGTGTTGATGTTCCCGTACATGTCGACCTGGGCGGCGCCGAGGAAGCCGTAGTCGAAGTAGCCGCGCTGGGCGTACAGGAAGATGTCGGTGATGTCGGTCAGCATCTGCGCCCCGTAGGCGGCGCGCATCTCGTTGGTGGAGATCGGCAGCTTGCCCGGCAGCAGCGCGGTCCCGATGATGCCGCCCTCGAGCACGATGGTCAGGTGCGGCGCGTGCCGGTGCCTGGCCACCGCGGAGGCCAGCAGCGGCATGCCCACGCCGGCGAAGACCACCTTGTGGTCCGCCAGCAGCCGGCTGGCGGTGATGGCCATCAGCTCGTCCGCGGTGACGTCGCTCATCGGGGGGTCAGCTCCCCGGCGTCGGCGGCCAGCGCGGCCAGGCGTTCCGGGCCGGCTCGGTCGAGGAAGTCGGCGAAGCCGGGGTCCGCGTTCTCCTCCACGTAGCGCAGGCCCGCGGCCGGGCCGTGCTCCCTGGCCGCGGCGGCGTACCCGTCGAAGTGCCGCAGGTCCGGGCCGTAGCGGCCGTAGCACTCGTGCGGATAGGACCCGTGCGGGGCGGCCACCACGGCGTCGACCGCGAAGTGCGGCAGCATGGTGCGGTCCGGGCGGGCGGCGATCTCGTCCGGGCTGACGATCTGCTCGGCGCTGACGATCACCGTGCGGGCGGCCCGGGCCATGTCGACGTCCATGTGCCGGTACCCGTCGACCTGGACGTTGCCGAGCATGTCGGCCCGGTGGGCGTGGATCAGGGCCACGTCGGGGTTGAGGGCCGGGACCGCGGCCAGCCGGTCCCCGGTGTACGGGCAGGTGACGGTCTGCAGGTCCAGCCGGGCGGCCAGGTCCGACCCGAGCATGGTCAGCGCGGGCAGGAACGGCACGCCCATCGCGCCGGCCTTGTAGCGCAGCCCCATGGCCAGGTGGCTCCACTCGTCGTAGGCCACCTCGCCGCGCTCGACGTAGTCCCGGAAGATCGGCGCCAGCCCCCAGGGCAGGCCGATGCCGACCCAGCTGGTCACGATCCGGTCCAGCGCGCCGGTGGAGGCGAACAGCTCAATCTCGTAGCAGGCCAGCGGGCGGGACACGGTCAGGTGCCGGCGTCGCTTGGCGAGCAGGGCGAAGACCAGCGCCATCGGCGTCCGCGAGTACAGGGTCCCGCCGATCGCGACGTGGTCGCCGTCCTTGATCAGCTCGGCGGCGGCCTCGGCGGTCATCCGCTTGTCTTGTTTGTCCTTCTTGGCGGCCTCCAGCTCGGCCCGGGCCGCGAGCACGGCGACGTGCTCCATCAGCCGGCCACCTTCGGCAGGACCTCGATGGCCAGCCGCTGCACCTGCTCGAGCTCGTAGTTGTACGGGCAGAAGACCAGGTGCTTGACCCCCGCCTCGAGGTAGGCGTTGATCTGCTCGGCGCACTGCTCGGGCGTGCCGCGGACCGACGACTCCGGCGTGGCCTCGCTCCAGGCCGGCACGTCGAAGTAGTCGCCGACGTAGGCGTTGGATTTCCGTGTGGCCTGCTCGTAGGAGTCGCCGATGCACAGCGGGACCTGCGCGACCAGGTTGAGCTGGTCCGGGTCGCGGCCGGCGTCCTCGGCGTAGTTCTGGATCCGGGCCCAGGCTCCCGCGATGGACTCCGGGGTGTAGAAGTACGTCACCCAGCCGTCCGAGCGGGTGCCCACCCGGCGCAGCACCCGGTCCACGTACCCGCCGATGAGGACCTGCGGGCGGGGCCGCGGCCGGGGCAGCATCCGCACGTGGGACAGGACCCGGCCGTCCCACTCCCCGCTCACGTCGTCCTCGTCCCACAGCCGGTACATCATGTCCAGGTTGCGCTCGAAGATCTGGCCTCTTTGGCCGAACGGAACGGCGGTGGCAGCGAACTCGCGTTCGTACCAGCCGGCCGCGACGCCGAGCATCAGGCGGCCGTGGCTGCCCAGCTGGATGGTGGCCGCGGTCTTGGCCAGGATGGCCGGCTCGCGGATCGGCAGCACCAAGATGCCGGTGCCGAGCATGACCCGGCTGGTCCGCGCGGCCACCATGGTCAGCGTGGTCAGCGCCTCCAGGAACGGGAACGGGCGGCGGGCCCCGAGGAACAGGTGGTCCCAGGCCCAGACCGACGCGAAGCCGAGTTCCTCGGCGGTGATCGCGTACGCGCACACGGCGTCCATGTCCGGGACCTTCGTCTCCGGGACGAAATTCTCCAGGGCCAAGCCGAACTCGGCAGTCATTGGCGAGCCTCCAGGCAGGTGGGCGGCTGTTTTCGGTTGCCCGGCTACCCACAGAATCGTATGCACGTGCTGGTGGTCGCGTCCTTGGCGGCTCCTGCCAGCAACGCTGGCCATTCTTCGGCAACTAGTGCCATATCGCTGGCCTGGCCGGAACCGGGATAGTGCTGATAATGCCAGGCCTGTATCGTCCCCTGGGCGAGCGGTAACCGGAGGTGCCATGAGCACTGCATTTGACGCATCTGACCTGGAAGCCACGAGATCGCGAGAAGAACCGCTGATCCTGGAGAAGCACGGGATCGACTACATCCCGCCGGATGAGCGGCACGGCAAGCCGGCCACGCTGTTCACGTTCTGGGCGGCCAGCAACGTGCAGATCCTCGCGATCTCCGTCGGTGCGCTGGCCATCGTGTTCGGCCTCAGCCTGCCCTGGGCCATCTTCTCGATCATCGTCGGGAACGCGGCCGGCGGGCTGTACATGGCGCTGCACTCGGTGCAGGGCCCGCGGCTCGGGCTGCCGCAGATGATGCAGTCCCGCGCTCAGTTCGGCATGTACGGGACCGCGTTGCCGAACCTCATCGTGGTGCTGATGTACATCGGCTACTTCACCTCCAGCGCGATCCTGGGCGGCCAGGCGGTGGCCAGCCTGCTGCACGTGACCACGGCCGAGGGCATCATCATCATCAACGCCTTCGTGCTGCTCATCACGGCCTTCGGCTACGACATGTTCCACTCCTACAACCGGGTCGTCACCTGGCTGTCGGCCGCGGTCTTCCTGGCCCTGCTGGGCAAGCTGCTGACCGTCCTGCCCGCGCACCTGCCGGCCGGGGACAACTCCTCGGGCAACATCCTGCTGGCCATCTCGGTGTTCGTGGCCTGGCAGGTCACCTGGGCGCCGTACGTGTCGGACTACTCCCGGTACATGCCGGAGAACACGTCGAGCAAGAAGGTCTTCAGCTACACCTTCATCGGCTCGGTGGCCGGCGCCTCGCTGGTCATGATCGTCGGCGCCATCGCGGCGGTGGTGGCCGACAAGGAGGTGAACGCGAACGCCCCCGACTACCTGGGCGGGCTGCTGTCGGTCAAGTGGCTGTTCCTGATCATCTTCATCCTCGGGGTCGGATCCGGGAACTTCGGCAACCTGTACGGGCCGTACCTGACGTTCATGGCGATCATCTCGCCGTCGGGCAAGCTCGCGTCCAAGACCACCGGCCGGACCGCCCGGCTCATCGCCACCACCGTGGTCGCGATCATCGGCACCATCATCGCCATCAAGGCCAGCAGCAACTTCATCCATGACCTGACGAACTTCCTGATCTTCACCCTGTACCTGCTGGTCCCCTGGACCGCGATCAACCTGACCGACTTCTACCTGATCAGGCGCGGGCAGTACGACATACCCGAGCTGTTCAAGGCGAACGGCAAGTACGGGCAGTTCAACTGGTTCGCGCTGATCGTGTACGGGCTGACGGTCCTGGTCGAGTGGCCGTTCATGAACAACGAATGGATCGTCGGCGCAGCGGCCAAGGCCCTGGGCGGCGCGGACATCGCGTGGATCGTGGGCTTCGTGTTCGCCGCCGTCGTGTACTGGATCGGCGCGCGGTACCTGATGTCGCCGTCGGTCCGGTCCAAGCACGCGGCCAGGGCGCTCACCGGTCAGAGCGTCTGAGGTTCTTACGCCAGTGTCCCCGGCGGCCGTGGCCGCCGGGGACACCTTTGTGCGCCTAGAAGGCGATCCGCCAGACTCCGCGGCCGTGGGTGGCCGCGTAGATGTAGCCGTCCTGGCCGTCGGTGAGGTCGTTCACCGAGGCATTAGGCAGCCCGGTTCCGAGGCGGGACCAGGCGGTGGTGCTGCCCTGGCCCGCGGCCGCGGTGAACACGCCCGCGTCGGTGGCCAGGGCCAGCTTGCCGTGGCTCAGCACCAGGGCGTCGGAGGCGATGTCCGGGAGGTTGCCCGAGATGTCGGTCCACGACTGGCCGCCGTTGGTGGTCTCGAACACGTGCCCGGTACCGCCGCCGGGGATGAACCGGCGGGAGTAGCCGTTGAAGACGGCGTACGCGTGCGCCGGGTTGGTCGGGTCGACGGTCACGCCGGCGATGTACCGGTTGGGCAGCCCGGCCATGTTCAGCTGATGCCAGGTGCCGCCGTAGTTCGTGGCGATGCCGGAGGCGAAGCTGGCCCCCGGGTTACCGCCGCCGGCGACCCACGCGGCGTACATGATGCTGCCGGCGCCCGCCGAGGACAAGGCGGTGACCGCGTGGCCCGCGCCGGTGTCGAAGACGTTGGTCCAGGAGCACGCGGTGTCGGTGCAGCTCGTGTGCCAGCCAGCCGTGCTGACCCAGACATCCCGGCCGCCGATGAGCCAGACGTTCTTGTTCTGCTGGTCCGGGACGACCGGCGTGACGAACCGGGCCCCCGCATCGCAGTCCGGCCTCGGCGTCAGGCCGACCGTAGCCTGCGCCACGCAGGTGGGCGAGACGAAGTCCGCGAACGAGTGGCCTCCGTCGGTCGAGGAGTACATCGTGCCGTCGGTGTACTCACCGACCAGGTTGTTGGCGTTCTGCGGATCGACGATGACGTCGAACCCGTCGCCGCCGGCCGGCTCGACCATCTGACTGCTGCCGCTGGTCAGGAGCGCCGATCCGTTGTCCTGCAAGCCGCCCCAGACCACGGTGGTCTGCCCGCGGACCTTGCCGGCCCGGGCGTCGTAGTACTGCAGGTCCCGCAGCGTCGAGTTCAGGTCGGTCCAGTCGCCGTACTGCTGGGTGTCGGACAGCGGCCTGCTGTAGACGCCGCCGTCGTTCCCGATGACGATCTTGCCGCCGGTGATCATCATGGCGTGCTGGTCGGGGTGAGTGGTGTTCGGGCAGCTGTTATTGGCTTCGCACGCCAGGGTGTAGTTCCAGTACGGGCTGGCGGTCACCCAGCTGCCGCCCGCGTTGGTGGACTCGAAGACTTCCTCCAGCCCGGCGTACACGTGGTTCGGGTTGCTGGGGTCCACGGCCAGGTCCTGGTTATACCAGGCTTGCACGCCGACGCCGTAGCCGGACCCGACGCCCAGCGCTGAACCGGAGGCGGCCAGCGTGGCCTCGTCGCCGATCTTGGTCCACGGCCCGGCCACGCTGGCGGCGCCGCTGGAGCTGCCGGAGGCCACGAAGATGCCCTGCAGCACCGACTCGTTGCCCGCGGTCAGCGCGGCGGGAGACTCGACGACCGCGTACAGCTTGCTGCCGTCGGCGGAGTAGGCGAACGTGGTCCGGCCGATGTCGCTGGCGTTGATGGCGCCGGTCGGCGTGACCTTGCTGAAGGTGAGCCCGCTGTCGGTAGAGGCGTAGAAGCCGTTGTTCTCGGTGAAGCCGGGCCCGCGCCAGCCGATCACGGTGATGACGTCGACGCCCTTCGTACCCGGGACGACCGCGACGTCGGTCACCTGCTGGTCGTAGGGCGGGAAGTCATTGGTCCCCGCCGGCTGCAGGACCGCGGTCCATGAACCGCTGCTCGCGGAGTAGCGGAACAGCCCGTTGTCGGTGGCCGCGTAGGCGTTACCGCTCGGGTCGAACGCGATCCGGAACACGGTGTGCGACACCAGCGGGTTGCTGCCCGACGAGTCGTCGCCGACGCGCCTGAAGCTGGCGCCGTCGTCGGTCGACCGGTACACGCCGGTGCCCTGGTAGGAGTCCTGGTTCGTGTTCGCCTCGCCGGTCCCGACCCACAGCGACCCGTCGGCCGGGTCGACCGCGAGGGCACCGATGGACATGCTGGGCATCGAGTCGAACACCGGCGTCCAGCTCTGGCCCTGGTTACTTGACCGCCAGACGCCGCCGTCGGCCGCACCGGCGAACCAGGTGCCGTCGGGCGTGGTCGCCAGGGCGGTGACCCGGCCGCCGACGATGGAGAAGCCGGCGCCTTCGTTGCCCCAGAACGGGTCGGTGTAGTTACTGGGCTGCGCGTTGTACGGCTTGTTGGTGACTTCCTGCCACGCCGAGCCGCTCACCGGCAGCGCCGCGGCGGCCTGCTGGGCGTCCACCAGCGGCTGCCCCGAGATCTGCCCGGACGGCGCGGTCCGCTCGTTGTTGTACTGGGCGAACTGATCGGCCAGGTCCCCGTCATCGGGGGTGTGGGTGGCCGTCGCTTGGCCGCCGTGAGACTTCAAGTAGGCGTTCCGGTCGTGCTGGCGCGCACCGGCGCCGTGCGGGCCGGACCCGGCCACCGCGATCCCGGTACCGGAAAGGGCCAGTCCTAGCGCGAGGGACCCGATCAGGGCCGCCCGCGTGGTGCGGTTTGGATGTTTCATCCCGCCTCCATCTTGTTGCGTATCCATCTCGCTCCGAGGCGAAATAGGACAGAATGGTGACACGTCTCAGGGGATGAGACTACAGATTCAAACAAATTTCTATAGGTCGCACCCGGTTCGCACATTTCACTGCAGGGTTCGGCGGGGTCGTGCGTGGCCGACTGGCGGGGCGCGAGGCGGGCGGTCCTGAGGCGTGAGGCACGGCCCGTTCGGGATAAAAATGAATTTGATCTTCGGGCCTCAAGGTGGCGGACGGGTCTCTTGGGGCCGGGCACATGGACCGCGGGGTCGCGGCGGCGGAAGATGGTCGGCGGGCGTGACGCGGGAGGTTCGCATGAAGACCAGGGCAGCGGTGCTCAGGGATATGGGCAAGGACTGGGAGATCATCGAGATGGACCTGGACCCGCCCAAGGAGGGCGAGGTCCTGATCAGGTTCGTGGCGGCGGGCCTGTGCCACTCCGATGACCACCTGCGCACCGGCGACATCCCGGTCCGCTACCCGATCGTGGGCGGGCACGAGGGCGCCGGGATCGTCGAGGAGACCGGGGCCGGGGTGACCCGGCTGTCACCGGGAGACCATGTGGTCTGCTCGTTCCTGCCGACCTGCGGGCACTGCCGGTTCTGCGCCCAGGGCATGACCAACCTGTGCGACCTCGGCGCGCTGTTCGTGGACAACTGCCTGCCGGACGGGACGTTCCGGTTCCACGCTGAGGGTTCAGACTTCGGTCAGATGTGCCTGCTGGGAACGTTCTCCCAGTGGTCGGTGGTGTCCGAGCACTCGTGCGTCAAGATCGACGACGACCTGCCGCTGGAGACGGCGGCGCTGGTCGGCTGCGGGGTGCCGACCGGGTGGGGGACGGCGGTGAACGCGGGCGGGGTCCGGCCCGGGGACACCACCGTGATCTACGGGATCGGCGGCGTGGGGATCAACGCGGTCCAGGGCGCGGCGTTCGCGGGAGCGCGGAATGTGATCGCGGTCGACCCGCTGGAGTTCAAGCGGGAGAACGCGATGGAGTTCGGGGCCACGCACGTCGCCGGGTCCGCGGAGGAGGCAGCGTCGCTCGTTTCCTCACTGACCCGGGGCGTGGGCGCGGACCAGGCGCTGATCACCGTGGGAGTGGTGACCGAGGAGGTCATCGCGGCGGCGTTCGCCGCGGTCCGCAAGCGCGGCACGGTGGTGATCACCGGGCTGGCCGGCCCGGGCAAGAAGACCATCCAGCTGCCGTCGTTCGAGCTCACGCTGTTCGAGAAGCGTCTGCAGGGCGCGTTGTTCGGCAGCGGCAACCCGTTCGACACCATCCCGCGGCTGCTCGAGCTGTACCGCTCCGGGCAGCTCAAGCTCGACGAGCTGGTCACGAACCGGTACACCCTGGATGAGGTCAACCAGGGCTACCGAGACATGCTGGACGGCCGCAACATCCGGGGGCTGCTCATCCACGAGTCGGCGTAGCGCTGCTGGTCTTTTCAGAACAGGCTGTCGGGGAGGCCGAAGTGGACGCGGGCCAGGTCGCCCGCGGTGCTCAGGTGCTGGGCGGCGATGTGCCCGCGGTACATGGCCGCGTCGCGGTAGTAGCGCTGCAGGCGGGTGCCGCGCCTGGCCGCCGAGGAGCCGGCCGCGGCGAAGATGACCTCGACGGCCTGCGCGGCCAGCTGGCCGGCCTGCTGGAGGGCGGCGAACAGCCGGACGTCCTCCTCGCGGGTGAACGGCTGGCCGGCCCGGTCCCAGCGCTCGGCCAGCTCCATGTACCGCTCCCCCGCGTGCAGCACGATCGCCTCGGCCGCGTCGGTCAGCGCCAGCGCCTGGCCGTAGGTCCGCTGGTAGTCCGGGTGGGTGTACCGCGGCACCTGAGGCGGGAGGTGGGTCATCCGGGTGGTGATGATCTGCTCGTAGTCCTCCAGCGCGGCGCGGGCCGCGCCGATCACCGGGATGACCAGGCCCGCGTGGTAGACCGCGTAGATCCGGCCGCAGTACATCGGGTTGCCGTGCAGGGCGACGCCGGGCGCCTGGGTGTCCAGGTGGGTCCAATCGCCCGGCGCGGTGCGGTCCGCGGGCACGAACACCGCCTCGGCGCGGACGCTGTTCGAGCCGCTGGCGTTCATCCCGAGCGTGACCCCGCCGCCCCAGTCGTCCAGGACCGTGACCTGGTCCCGCGGGATGACCACGGCGATCGCCTCGGTGGTCCCGGCGACCAGGGCGTTGCCCATGAAGTGGGTCGCGTGGGCGATGCCCGAGCAGTAATCCCAGGTGCCGGTGACCACGTAGCCGGCGTCGGCCGGCTCGGCGGTACCCATCGCCGGCGGCCGGTGCGGGCAGCGGAAGTCGCCCGACGGGCCGAAGATGGCCCGCTGGCCGTCCGCGGAGAAGTAGGCGCCCACCACCAGGGCGTGGTGCGCGCCCAGGGTCAGGCCCCAGCCGGTGCCCGGATCGCCGGCCGAGATGGCCAGCATGACCTGCCAGAACGTCGGCAGGCCGAACTCGTAGCCGCCGAACCGGCGCGGCTGCAGGATCCGGTAGAACCCGGCCGCGGCGAACTGACGGTCCAGCTCGGGGGTGTGGTGGCCGAGGCGTTCGGCCTCGTCCTGCTGGTCGCGGACGGCCGGGATCAGCGCCCGGGCCCGGCCGATGACCGCCTCCGGCGTCAGGTCCGGCTCCGGGACCGGTACTTCCTGGGTGCGCGTGGTGGTAGGCCCTGACACGGTCCGAGCCTCCTGCGCCGGGTGGGTGCGGGGCAAGGCGTTCGGTCTGACCAGGTGCGGCGGTTGTCCCCGGCGACATTCCGCGCGGTGACGCGTTGTGCTCCGGCCACGGGGACGCGGGCCGGGGCTGGCGTGCGGGTGGCGGCTCGGGGGACGCTGATGCTGGCGTGGTGCGAGAACCGAGGAGGAACCATGGCTGAGGCGGCGGGCGGGGAGTTCTGGCGGGAGTTCAAGCCGGTGGCGCAGGTGTTCCGGCCGGGCGCGATGCCGGAGGCGTACATCGCCAACGCGGCCATCGACGACGACCGCTACTACGCGCCGCTGTCCGAGACGGTCGGCACCCGGCCGCTGTTCATCTCCCCCGGCCAGAACCGCTGGTGCGACGTGCTGCTGTGCCGCGGCGCGGGGCTGGTGAACCGGCACTACCACCCGCAGCAGGTCTTCGCGTACACCATCTCCGGCAAGTGGGGATACCTGGAGCACGACTGGGTGGCGACGGCCGGCGACTGGATCTACGAGGCGCCGGGCGAGGCGCACACCCTGGTGGCCTACGAGTCCGAGGAGCCGATGCGGGTGACGTTCAACGTCACCGGCCCGCTGATCTGGCTGGACGAGGACGGCCAGCCCAGCGGGCACTTCGACGTGTTCGACTACATCAAGCTGTGCCGGGAGCACTACGAGAAGGTCGGGATCGGCGCCGACTACATCGACAAGCTGTTCCGCTGAGTCCGGGGTTCATCCGGTTTGTGGCGGCCGGGTGGGATGGGGGGTTGCGGTCCGGTATCGGCGGGGGCGGCGCGGCGCGGGATGCGGGATCATTCGGGCATGTTCGGGCGACGACGCGCGGCTCGGGCGGGGGCCGGGATGCTCGGGCGAGGACGCGCGGCTCGGGCGGGGGCCGGGATGCTCGTGCTGACCGCGGCGGCGGGCTGCTCCGCGGCGGGGCGGGGTGACGCGTCCCCGGGCGCGGGCAGCAGGCCCGCGAGCACGGCCTGCGTGATCGTGGCGCTGAAGGCGATCAGGGTGGGGAGTCAGCCCGGACCGCTGGTGATCACGCCGGACGGGAAGACGGTCTACGTCGCCAACGCGAACTCCGGGACGGTGACGCCGATCCGGGTCGCCACCAACACGGCGCTGCGGCCGATCGTGGTAGGGGACGCGAACAGCGGGCCGAGCGCGATCGCGGTCACCCCGGACGGCCGGACCGTGTACGTCGCGGATCTGTCGGGGGTGGTCGTGCCGATCCGGACGGCCACCGGTACCGCGCTGCGGCGCATCACGGTGGGCCAGTTCCCGGAGGGCATCGTGATCACCCCGGACGGGAAGACGGCCTACGTCCTCAACTGGAACCCGTTCGGGAGCACCGGGACGGTCACGCCGATCCGGATCGCGACCAACACCGCGCTGCGGCCGATCCCGGTCGGGCTGCAGTCCGGCGTGACGGCCATCGCGATCACGCCGGACGGCAGGACCGTCTACGTCACCAACCCGGGCTCGGGTACCGTGACCCCGATCCGGACCGCGACAGGCACGGCCCTGCGGCCGATCAGGACCGGGCTGACCCCGTCGCAGATCGCCATCACCCCGGACGGCGCGATGGCCTACGTGAGCGACTTCGACTCGGGCACGGTGACGCCGATCAGGGTCGCCACCAACACCGCGCTGCGGCCGATCCGGGTCGGGGTCCGGCCGGCCGGGATCGCGGTCAGCCCCGACGGCCGGACCGTCTATGTGACCGCGGTGACGGCGAACCCGGTCAGCCAGCGCGGCACCGTGACGCCGGTCAGCGTGGCGGCCGGCCGGGCCGGCACCCCGATCCTGGCCGGGTTCGGCCCGATCGCGCTGGTCGTCGCCCCGGACGGCCGGACGCTCTACGCCAGCAACTACCAGGGGAACACGGTGACCCCGATCCGGACCGCGACCGGGACGGCGCTTCCGCCGGTCACCGTCGGCACCCAGCCGGACGCCATGGCGATCACGCCGGACGGGCGCACCGTCTACGTCGTGCACTACAGCAATGACGACGGCCCGGGATACGTGACGCCCATCCGGACCTGCGCTCGCCGCTGAGGGCGACCCGGCGGGCGGGCTGACCGGGAGGCCGGGGGCGGGGATCAATGGCCGTTCGGGATAAATTCAGGCCACGACGGCGAGGAGGGGCGCTAGCACGGTCAGGTCCTCCTCGGTGGCGGTCAGGATGACGCCGCTGACCAGCTTGCGGGCGCCGCGGAGCAGGTCGGCGGCGAGTTCGGTGCCGACGGCGCGAGCCGCGCCGCGGCCGGCCCGTTCCATGGCGCGCAGGGTGGCGGGCGGGATGGTCACGCCGGGGACCTCGTGGGCCAGGTAGTCCGCCTCCTCGAAGCTGCGCAGCGGAGTGACCGACAGCAGCAGCGGGATGTCCTCGGCCTCTAGGGCTTTTACGACCCGCAGCAGCGGATCTAGCTCGTAGACGGGCCGGCTGACCAGGAAGTGCGCGCCGGCCCGGACCTTGGCCCGGGCCCGGGCGATCTCGGCGTCCATGTCGCGCGCGCCGGGGTTGACCCGGGCGCCGACGCAGAACGAGGTCCGGGTGGTCAGGGCCAGGCCGTTGGAATCGCGGCCCCGGTTCAGGCCGTCGAGCAGGGCGATCAGGCCGAGCGAGTCGACCTCCCAGATGCCGTCCACGGCCGGGTAGTCGCCGCGGACCGGGGGGCTGCCGGTGGTGCTGATCACGCTGCGCAGGCCCAGGGCGTGGGCGCCGAGGAGTTCGGCCTGCAGGGTCATGATCGTCTTGTCCCAGCTGGTCACCGTGGCGACGGTCTCGACGCCGGCCTGCTGCTGCAGGTGCAGGGCCATGTCCAGGGAGTCCAGGTGGGTGCGGGCGCTGTCCGGGGGCTGGACCGCGAGCAGCCCGATGCCCTGGGCCTGGAGCATGGCGGCCGCCTCCAGGGCCTCGCCGGCCCGGGCCCCGGAACCGCCGGCCGGGGTGGCGACCGCGGCCGCGACGATGAACCGGCGGCTGGCCAGGTGGTCGGCCAGGGTGCCCGGGTGGCCGGGCGCGGGGCGGCCGGGCGCGGGGCGGCCGGGGCGGCCCGGGGCGGCGGGCCCGGCGGTCGCGGCGGGCCGGGTTCCGCGCGGCCGGGGCACCGGACGGGGGGCGGGGGCGTGCGCCGCGTCGCGGATGGCGCCGACAGCGGCCCGGATATGCGTGGGGGTAGTGCCGCAGCAGCCGCCGACCAGCGTCACCCCGGCGTCGGCGAACCGGCGGATGTAGCGGGCGAAGTAGCCGCCGTCGATCGCGAACTCGAAGCTGCGCGGTCCGGTGCGGCGCGGCTGCCCGGCGTTCGGCTGGGCGCTGACCGGGACCGAGGCGTAGCGGACCAGGTCCTCGGCCACGGTCAGCATGCGCTGCGGGCCGATCGTGCAGTTGGTGCCGAGCATGGCCACCGGCAGGCCGGACAGCACGGTGGCCACCTCGCGGGGCGTCTCGCCGCCCAGGGTGTACGCGTCGTCGGCGAAGGTGGCCTGGGCGATGACCGGCACGTCGGTCAGGTCGGCGATGGCGCAGACCGCCTCGACCAGTTCGTCCAGGTAGCCGAACGTCTCCAGGATGATCAGGTCGACGCCCTTGCTGGCCACCAGGGCCTGGACCTGCTCGCGGATGACCTCGGTGCGTTCGGCCGAACCGACCCGGCGGCGCTGGGAGGCGGTCACCGCGGGCGAGACCGAGCCGGCCACCCAGACCTCGCGCTCGCACTGCTCCTGGGCCGCGCGGGCGATCCGGACCCCGGCCCGGTTGATCTCCCCCACCTGGTCCGGGAAGCCGTGGTCGCCGAGCCAGAGCCGGTTGGCGCCGAACGTGTTGGTCTGGATGATGTCCGCGCCCGCGGACAGGTAGCTCTCGTGGATCGTGCTGACCAGCCCGGGGTCGGACAGGTTGAGCTCAGGCAGCGAGCGGTCAAGCGCGGCGCCCGCGGCGTGCAGCATGGTGCCCATGGCCCCGTCGCACACCAGGATTTCCTGGCCCAGTGCTTTTGCGCCGAGAGTCATGGCTCCTCGCCGAGGGCGTCGAAGATCTCCAGCGCGACCTGGGCGATGAGCCGGTCGGTGTAGTTGTCCAGCCGCAGGCCGGTGATCTCCTCGATCCGCTTGACCCGGTAGGCGACGGTGTTGGGGTGGACGTGCAGGATGCGCGAGGCCCGCTGCGGGCTGTTGTTCTCCCGGAAGTAGCAGGCCAGCGTGGTCAGGTACTCCGACTTATGCTCCTGCTCGTGCACGGCGAGCTTGCCCAGCACGTCGGCGGCGAACGACCTCAGCTCGGCCAGGTCGGGGACCTGGAGCAGGAGCCGCAGGATGCCCAGGTCGCCGAAGGCGCTGACCGTCCCGGCGCGGCCGAGGCGTTTCAGGGTCTGCGTGGTGCGCTGCGCCTGGGCGTAGGAGCGGGCGACCTCGCGCGGGTCGCGGCAGGGGCCGCCGATGCCGATCACGACCTTGGCCGCCGGGAACAGTTCGGCCAGCCGGGCCAGGCAGGCGTGCGCCAGACGGCGGGCGTCCATGGCGCCCGGGCCCGGCTCCTCCGGCGCGACGGTCACGATCACCACCTCGGACTCGCGGGCCGAGACGATCGCGTCGGGCGCGCGGGTGGCGACGAAGTGCTCGACGCTCTCGGCGATCCGGCTTCGCTGCGCCGCGACGTCGATGTGGCTCGTGGCGGACGTGGTCTTCGGGTCGGGCGGGGTCTTCGGGTCGGGCGCGCCGGGGAAGTCAAAACAGATGGCCATCACGTTGTGGTCGCGGGCCGGGTCGTAGCCCAGGTGGGCGGCCCAGCGGCTGGTGTCGGCCTGGTCCCGGCCGCGGCCGAGCAGCAGGCCCTCGACCAGGTCGTCGCGGACCCGGCGGGCGGCCGCGGCCACCACCCGCTCGCGGCCGAGGATGACCCCGCAGATGGTGGCGGCGTGCTCGGTGACCAGCAGGCTCATGTCCTCGCCGAACAGGTTGTCGGCCGGGTCGATGGTGATCAGGTAGGACGGGACCTCGTCCCCCACGAGGATGGGGGCCACGATGATCGCGGGGGTACCGCCGACGTTCGGCAGGCGGAGCGGGCGCTGGCTCAGCCTCGAGGCTCTCAGGACCTGGCCAAGTCTCGGATGGACCACGTGCTCGCGGACCGCCGCGGCGGCCTTCTCGGCGCTCACCCCGGGCGCGGCCGCGGTCAGCACGTCCATGAGCTGGGTGACCACGGCCACGGTGGCGGTCATCCGGTCGGAGATGAGCTGCACCACCCCGGCCAGGTCGGCGTCCTGCAGGGCCAGCCCGGACAGGTAGCGGTACACGGTGACGAGCTCGCGCAGGGCGGCGTTCTCGCGGTCGAGCCGGCCGTTATGGTCGGCGGTGTGGCCGACGCTGTGGTCGGCGCTGTCGGTCTCGGGGCTGCGACCGCCCGGGGGCAGGACAGGCGACCAGTCGGGCTGCGCCATGGTGTTGATTGTACGTTTTATGTCCGGCCGGTGGCATTGTGGTTGACCACAAACCGCGGCGCGGTTGTGTTGTTGACCTGCTGGAACAGGTAACAAGCTGATGTGGGATGGTTCGCGGCCGGGGCGAAAGCTTGACAAATGGTACGTCTGGCGACCAGATTAACAGGCACTTTCCTTGCTCGGATAGGGGCCCGCGTTGCTCGAGTACCGGGACGTGTACGCTGGCGGCCGGCTGGTCGGCTCCGGGTCGGCCGATGTGATCACGATCGTCAACCCGGCCACCGAAGAGGTCACCGGCGCGGTGCCGTCGATGGTCGAGCGGGACGTCGAGGTCGCGGTGAGCGCGGCCCGGCGGGCGTTCGACGACGGCGGCTGGCCGCTGCTGCCCCCGGCGGAGCGGGCCGCGGCGCTCGACCGGCTGGCGGCGGCGCTCGAGGCCCGGGCCGAGGACACCGCGCGGCTGGTCACGGCCGAGATGGGCATGCCGATCACGCTGTCGCGGCGCAGCAACGTATCGGTGCCGTGCGCGATCATCCGGTACTACGCGGCGCTGGCCCGCTCGCTGACCGCGGAGGAGGTCCGGGAGGCGATCAGCTTCACCGGGCGGACCGTGGTCCGGCGCGAGCCGGCCGGGGTGGCGGCGGTGATCGCGTCCTGGAGCTACCCGCTCATCCTGGCCTTCTGCCAGCTGGCCCCGGCGCTGGCGGCGGGGTGCACGGTGGTGCTGCTGCCCGCGCCGGAGACCTCGCTGTCCGCGTACATCCTGGCCGAGGCGTTCGAGGCGGCCGAGTTCCCGCCCGGGGTGTTCAACCTGGTCACCGGGACGGCCGAGGTGGGCGAGATGCTGGCCGCGCACCCGGGGGTGGACACCGTGGCCGTGGCCGGGCCGACGCCGGCCGGGCGGCGGATCGCCGCGATCTGCGGGCAGGGCCTCAAGCCGGTGACCCTGGAACTCGGCGGCAAGTCCGCCGCGATCGTGCTGGACGACGTCGACCTGGCCACCGCGGCGGCCGAGCTCGGCTCGCTGTGCTTCGCCAACTCCGGGCAGGCCTGCTTCACCATGTCCCGGGTGCTGGCCCCGAGGACCAGGTACGACGAGGCGGTCAGCGCCCTGGTGGCGCAGGCCTCCTCGCTCGTGGTGGGCGATCCGCTGGCCGAGGAGACGACGATGGGACCGCTCGCGAACCCGCGACAGCGGGCCAGCGTGGAGTCGTGTGTCACGGCCGGGATCGCGGCCGGGGCGCACGTGGTAGTGGGCGGGCGCCGGCCGGCCACGCCGGTGTGCGGCTACTACTACGAGCCCACCGTGTTCGCCGG
>Ga0070735_10000449_pt1 | contig 44873 bp, 44 predicted proteins | sample Coa_R1_FD_66443 | JGI IMG/M metagenome (GOLD analysis project Ga0070735, IMG submission 66443) | Surface soil microbial communities from Centralia Pennsylvania, which are recovering from an underground coalmine fire - Coalmine... | ecosystem: Environmental > Terrestrial > Soil > Unclassified ... | reverse complement strand
GACCGGGTTCCGCGAGGCGAGGTTCGCCCGCGACGGCTTCTACCTCAACGGCCGCCGGGTCAAGCTGTTCGGGGTCAACCGGCACCAGTTCTTCCCGTTCGCCGGGGGCGCGATGCCCGCCCGGGTCCAGGCCAGGGACGCCGAGATCATCCGGCGGGAGCTGAACTGCACCATGGTGCGCTGTTCGCACTACCCGCAGTCGGAGGCCTTCTTCGACGCCTGTGACGAGCTCGGGCTGCTGGCCTGGGAGGAGGCTCCGGGGTGGGGCTACCTGGGAGACGAGGCCTGGCTGGCGCTCGCCGCCCGCGACATCGGGCAGATGATCGTCCGGGACCGCAACCACCCGTCGATCGTGATCTGGGGCGCCCGGCTCAACGAGACGCCGAACGATACTGGGTTTTATACGGGAACCAACGAGCTGGCCCACGCCCTGGACGACTCACGGCCGACGGCCGGCGCCATGGCCGGGCAGCACCTGACCGCGGACTACCAGCAGGACGTCTTCGCGGAGAACGACTACTCCTTCGTCATCCACCCGACGGGGAACCGCGAGCCGGCGCTGCAGCCGCCGCTCGACGGGGCCGCCCGGCCATACCTGGTCACCGAGGCGGTCGGCACGCTGTCCGGGCCCGCCATCTACTACCGCCGCACCGACATCCAGGTCGTCCAGCAGGGCCAGGCGGTGGCGCACGGGCAGGTGCATAACCTCGCGGCCGGCGACGACCGGTACGCCGGCCTGCTCGCCTGGTCGGGGTTCGACTATCCGTCCGGCAACGGGAACCAGTACCAGGGCGTGAAGTACACCGGCGTGGTCGACGGGTTCCGGGTGCTCAAACCGGGCGCCGCCCTCTATCAGGCCCAGGCCGACCCCTCGATCACCCCGGTCATCGCGCCCGCGTTTTACTGGGACTTCGGCCCGGTCTCCCCCGTCACCGATCTGTCCGGCGCGATGATCTGCAGCAACCTCGACCGGCTCGAGGTGTACGTCGGCGGCGAGTACCTCGGGACCGCCACACCCAACAGCGCCGCTTACCCGAACCTCCGGTATCCGCCTTCATTCGCGGATTTCACTGCCGTAGACGGCTCGTCCCGGCCCGAGCTTCGTATCGACGGCTACCTTGGCCCGGCCCGGGTCGCCTCCCGCAGGTTCTCCGCCGACCCGTCCGGCGACCGGCTCTGGCTGGCGGCCGACGACGCCGAGATCGACGGGGACGGCGTGGACGCCACCCGCCTGACGTTCCGCGCGGTCGACCGGTACGGCGCGCCGCGCCCGTACGCCGCAGGACAGGTCACCCTGGACCTGGCGGGCCCGGCCGTGCTGGTCGGCGACAATCCGTTCGACTTCGCCTCCGCCGGCGGCGCGGGCGCCGTCTGGATCCGCTCGTTGCCCGGCTCCCCCGGCACGGTCACCGTCACCGCGAGCCACCCGGCCCTGGGCAGCGCCGTGGCGCGCATACGGGTCCGTGCGGTACCGGGGGCCGGGCGTCCCGTCCCGTACGGCACCCTGCAGGTACAGGCGGCGCCGGGGCTCGTCCCGCCGGGCGGCACGACCACGGTCACCGCGACGTTCGCCAACAACGGCATCCTGGTCCTGGACCGGGTGGGTCTCGCCGCCACCGCGCCGAGCGGGTGGACGGTCACCGCGCAGTGGCCGGCCGCCGCCGAGCGGGTCCGCAGCGGTCAGGTGCTCCAGGCCAGCTGGCAGATCGCGGTGCCGCCGGACGCCCATCCCGGACAGTCGCCGGTCATCGTGCAGGCCGTGTACACGGCCGGGGATCAGCGCGGAGTCAGCTATGGCAGCGTCAGCGTCCTCGGCGCGTACGCCACCGTGGCCGACGCGTTCAACAACACCGGGATCAGCGCGGAAAATGATGCCAGCGCCGCGGACTTCGACGGCACCGGTACGAGCTACTCCGAGCAGGCGCTGACCAGCGTGGCGCTCGGGCCGGGCGCCGTCGTCACCCATGACGGGCTCACGTTCACCTGGCCGGATGTCCCGGCGGGTCAGCCCGACAACGTGGTCGCGGCGGGCCAGACCATCCTGCTGTCCGGCTCGGGGACCACCCTGGGGTTCCTGGGCGCCGCCGGTTCTGGCGGTCAGCACGGCCCGGGGACCGTCTACTACACCGACGGCAGCACCGCCAGCTTCCAGCTGTCGCTGGCCAGCTATCTCGGCCCGCCGGGCCCGGGCGACGATCCGGTGGCCGTCGTGCCGTACCTGAACGGCAGTGCCGCGGGGCAGCCCGGGTACGTCTTCTACGCCGGCGTCCCGATCACGCCGGCCAAGACGGTCCAGGCCGTGACGTTGCCGAAGCACGGTTCCGGCTCGCCCAGCGGGATGCACATCTTCGCGGCCGGCATCGGCCCGCTGCAACTCCCGGACTAGCGTCCGGGGTCAGCCGAAGAAGACCTCGGCCTCGGCGTAGCGCTGCGGCGGAACGAGCTTGAGCTGACTGGTGGCCTCGGCCAGGGGCACGCGGATGATGTCGGTACCGCGCAGCGCCACCATGACGCCGAACGCCTCCTCGTGCACGGCCTGGACCGCGTGCACGCCGAACCGGGTGGCCAGCACCCGGTCGAACGCGGTGGGGGTGCCGCCGCGCTGGATGTGGCCGAGCACCGTGCAGCGAGCTTCCTTGCCGGTCCGCTTCTCGATCTCGTCGGCCAGCATCTGGCCGACGCCGCCCAGGCGCACGTGCCCGAACGAGTCGAGTTGCTCGGAGCTGGTGGCCAGATGCTCGCTCACCGGGTGCGCGCCCTCGGCCACGACCACGATCGGCGCGAACCTGGTCTGGAACCGGTGCTGAACGTAGGCGCAGACCCGCTCGATATCGAACGGCCGCTCCGGGATGAGGATCACGTTCGCGCCGCCGGCCAGCCCCGCGTGCAGCGCGATCCAGCCGGCATGGCGGCCCATCACCTCGACGATCAGCGCGCGGTGGTGGCTTTCGGCCGTGGTGTGCAGCCGGTCGATGGCCTCCATCGCGATGTTCACGGCCGTGTCGAAGCCGAAGGTGTAGTCAGTGGCGCCGAGGTCGTTGTCGATCGTCTTGGGCACGCCGACCACGGGGACGCCCTGCTCGCCGAGCCTGGTGGCCACGCCGAGGGTGTCCTCGCCGCCGATGGCGACCAGCGCGTCGACGCCCAGGCCGGCCAGGTTGTCCTTGATCCGCTCGATCCCGTTGCGGCCGCCGGCGCCCGTGCTCTTCAGCGGGTTCGTCCGGGACGAGCCGAGGATCGTGCCGCCGCGCGGCAGGATGCCGCGCACCGCCTGGATGTCCAGCGGCACCGTGTCGCCTTCGAGCGGCCCGCGCCACCCGTCACGGAACCCGACGAATTCAAGGCCGTATTCCTGGACGCCCTTGCGGACCACGGCACGGATAACAGCGTTCAAGCCGGGGCAGTCGCCGCCGCCGGTAAGGACTCCCACTCGCATGCCCACAACCTTAGTGGGCGAGACGCCCCGTGCGGATGGATGCGGCGCGAGCACAGGTAAAACTCAGGCTGGCGATCGTTCAGGCGATGCCGTTATTGTCCTGCTGGTCGGCCTCGCCCCGGTTTGCCAGCTCGGCCTTGGCCCGGCGAGCGTCGATGTCGACGTACTCCTGGCCGGAAAGCTTGGCTATCGCCTGCATGATCTCGTCTGTCACCGTGCGCAGCAGCATGGCGTCGGCCTGGCCGTGGTAGCGGGAGAAGTCCAGCGGCTCACCGAACTTGACCCCCGGGCGGATCCGGAAGTTCGGCCAGATCGTGCTGGGCCGCTGGAACTCGAACGTGTCGATCATGGCGCACGGGACGACCGGGGCGCCGGACTCGATGGCCAGGCGGGCCACGCCGGTCTTGCCCCGGTACAGGCGGCCGTCCGGGCTGCGGGTGCCCTCGGGGTAGATGCCGAGCACATGTCCGGCCGCCAGCACCTGCAGGCCGGTCCGCAGCGCCTGCTCGCCCGCCGCTCCCCCGGCCCGGTCGACCGGGATCTGCCCGACCCCGGCGAAGAACGCCTTGCTGATCAGGCCCTTCAGCCCGCGGCCGGTGAAGTACTCCGACTTGGCCAGGAAGATCACCTTGCGCGGCACCGGCAGCGGCCCGAAGAAATGGTCGGAGAAGGACAGGTGGTTGCTGGCCAGGATGACCGGGCCCCGCCGCGGAACGTTCTTGACCCCCCAGGCCCGGGGCCGGAACACGATCTTCAGCGTCAGCCCCAGCGTGTACTTGGTCACGAAGTAGAACACTCACTCATCGTCCCACGTCCGGGGGGTAGGAGCGAGGGAGCACAAGGTCCCCGCGAGCCAAAGGGCGCGGGTCAAGAGCGCCCGGAGCCAAGCGGGGAGATAAATTCTGTGCATGTCATCTTCGCTTCCCGGTACTGAGCCGTTCGAGCACGCGGGCGGTCCCGTGGGCGTGCTGCTGTGCCACGGCTTCACGGGCAGCCCGCAGACGCTGCGACCGTGGGCCGAGTACGTAGCCCAGCAGGGCTTCACGGTCAGCCTGCCCCGGCTACCCGGGCACGGCACCACGTGGCAGGACCTGGCCGGTACCGGCAGCCAGGACTGGTTCGGCGAGGTGGACCGGGCGTTCGGCGCGCTGGCGGCCCGGTGCGAGCAGACCTTCGTCTTCGGGCTCTCGATGGGCGGCTGCCTCGCGTTGCGCCTGGCCGAGGTCCACGGCAGCGCGGTGCGCGGCGTGGTGGTGGTCAACCCGTCGCTGGCGCCCGACACCAGGCTGTTCATGCTCGCTCCGGTGCTCAAGCACGTGCTGCGCTCGGTGCCCGGGATCGCGAGCGACATCAAGAAGCCGGGCGGCCACGAGATCGGCTATGACCGGGTACCGATCCGCGCGGCGGCCACGCTGCCGCACCTGTGGGCAGCGACGACCCGCCAGCTCAGCGAGGTCACCCAGCCGGTTCTGGTCTACCGCAGCACGGTCGACCACGTGGTCGGGCCGGCCAGCATGAAGGCACTGCTCGCGGGGCTGCCGAAGGACCGGGTCACGGTACGCGAATGCGCCGACAGCTATCACGTCGCGACCCTCGACAACGATGCGCAAGCGATCTTCGAGGGCAGCGTGAAGTTCGTCCAGGATCACACTGGAGAACCATCCGGATAGGTGGTCCCATGCCGCGATTTATCCGCCCGGCGGCGGACCGGGGGCGGCTATCGTGGAGGACAGGCTTCGATACGCAGCGGTGGGGACGTGCCGGACTGGGATAACACCGAAAGCAGAGAGCGCGACGAGGACGCGGCATGGCGTGACCTTGTGGCCCGGTTCGATGCGCCGCTGGCCGGGCAGGGTCCGGCCCCCTGGCCGGACCGCGAGGACATGCCCGCCGAGCCAGCGCCCGCGGCCGACGGCGTCGGCGGGCCTGACGCGACGCGCGGGGCCGACGGAAGGCACCGGGCGGCCGAGGCCGACGTGGAGGCAGAACCCGGGCGGCACGCGGCTGACGGCGATCACGGGCGGCACGCCGCCGACGCAGAGCATGGACGCCACGCGGCCGCGCCGGACCGCGGGCTGCACGGACCGAACGGGAAACACGCGCCTGACGGCTTCCGCGACGAGTCCGGCGAGACCAGCGGCACGGGCGGCCGGCACGGGCGGACGGGGGCGGACGGGGCTCGCGATCCCGAGGTGGTCCAGGTCCCGCGGCGGATCCGGGGGCCGGTGGCGCGCGGTGTCCCGGCGGACGGGACGCCGGCCGAGGATGAGGAGCACTTCATTCCGCCGGCTCCGCCGCCGCTACCCAAGCTGGACCCGATGGCCAAGGGCGCCTGGGTGGCGCTGTTCGGCGGGCCCGGCTACCTGATGGTGGCCACGGCGGCAGGCTGGTCGGTATCGGGGCTGGCGGCGTTCTGCGCGGTCGCCGCGTTCGTGGCGGGGTTCGCCATCCTCGTCCTGCGCATGCACGACCCCGGTCCAGGCGGCCCGGACGACGGGGACGACGGCGCAGTCGTCTAGGAGGGGCCCCGTGAGCCAAAGGCGCCCCCGCCGACTGGACTGAGGAGCGAGGAACGAGCGACGAGGGAAGGAGGCGGGTTTAGAGGCGCCGGAGGCGAGGGGGGACAACAGAGAGGCGGGTCAAGAGCGCCCGGCGGCGAGCGGGGGAAGGTAGAGCGAGTGGGGAAAGAACACTGTCCTGGCTCGCGACTCGGGCGAGGTCGGCGGCGCCTACAATGCCCGCGTTCTCGCCGAGTTGCGCGACGCTGATCTCCGCGAACGGCCGGTGGCCCCGGCCGGTCAGGGCCCGCTCGAAGGCGCTGCGGGCCGGCTCGAGAAGCAGCTCACCCGCCTCCGACACGCCGCCGCCGATCACGAAGCAGGCCGGGTCGAGCACCGCGGCCAGGTCGGCTAGGCCCTGGCCGAGCCAGCTCCCCACGGTCTGGAAGCAGCGCAGCGCGGCCGGGTCACCCTCGCTCGCGGCCTGGGTGATCTCCGGCCCGGAGATGCCCTCGGGTAGTCCGCCGCCCAGCTGAAGCAGCCTCATGGCGCCCTTCGGCGTACGTCTGGCGAACTCGCGCGCCTCGGCGACCAGGGCGTTGCCGCTGGCGTACTGCTCCCAGCAGCCCCGGTTGCCGCAGCCGCACAGCCGGCCGTCGGGGACCACGCGGACGTGACCGGGTTCTCCGGCGATGCCCCACCGGCCGCGGTACAACTCGCCGCCGATGATGATCGCGGCCCCGATCCCGGTCCCGACCGCCACCAGCATCACGTCGCGGTAGCCACGGGCGGCACCGAAGCGCGCTTCGGCCCAGGCCGAGGCGTTCGCGTCGTTCTCCACCACGACCGTGCGGCCCAGACGCTCCTCCACCCGCTGCTTGAGCGGCTCGTCGCGCCACGCCAGGTTCGGCGCGAACAACATGGTGGCGCGCGCGCTGTCGACGAAGCCGGCGGCGCCCAGCCCGATGGCGGCGATCTCGTGGCCGTCCAGCAGTTCGGTCACCACGTCGGCGATCGCCTGCTCGGTAAGCAGCGGGCTGGCGGCAGGGGTGGACCGCTTCAGCCGGGCGATGATCTGGCCGTGCTCATCGACCACCCCGGCTGCGACCTTGGTGCCACCGACATCGACGCCGATGGCCAGGGTCACTGGGCGGGATCCTCGCTATCCGGCTTGGCCGCGGGCGGTATGACCGCAGGCGGTGTCACCACGGGCCGTTCGGTAGAAGAACGATTTTGATTTTGGGTCTTCAAAATCTGATCGAAGGCGGAGAAGGCGTCCTGGGCCATGGACGCCAGAGCTCCCCCGGCGTCGGCGAGGCTGGACATCAAGCTGCCGGAGCCGGACATCCGGGCCGCGCGGGCGGCCTGGCAGATCGGGCACCACTGGCATTCCGGCGCTTCCCCGGGCGGCGCCTCGTTGGTGGCCGTGTCCCACACGTCGCCGCGGTCGCGCCGCTCCTGGCCGATCGTCCTGCGGACCTGGTCGGCGACCTGGTTGGCCATGCTGCGCGCGCCCGCGCGCATCATCCAGCGCTGCAGGTCGGCGATGGGGTCATTGCCCCGGCGTGACTGGCCGCCGCCCGACTGGCCGTTGTTTCTTGGCTGGCCGCCGTTACTGGGCTGATTACTGTTTCTGGGCTGGCCACTGCCTTTAGGCTGGCTACTGCCGCCAGGCTGGCCATCGTCCCGCGATTCCGACACCTAATGCCTCCTACCCACGATCGTACCGCTACCACTGCAGGACAAAGGGTGCGCCGGTGGCGCGGAAGTGGCCTACGTTCAGGCATTCCGTCAGGCCGATCCGGGTCCTGCGCGCCAGCGGCTGATGCACGTGCCCGAAGACCGAGTACCTCGGCCGGGTGGTCTTAATCGTCTCGAGCAGGGCCACGCTGCCCTTCTCCAGGCGCCGGGCCACGGTGTCGTACAGGAGTTCGGGGACGGCGGGCGGGATGTGCGTGCACAGCACGTCGACCTCGCCGACCGCCTCGAGCTTGGCCCGGAACTCCTCCTCGGTCATCTCGTTCGGCGTCCGGTAGGCCGATTTCAGCCCGCCGCCGACGAAACCGAACCGCCATCCGTCCAGGTCGACCGTGCCGCCGTCGATGACGTGATGCCCGGGTTTGGCGTAGGTCTGCCACATCTGCGGGACGTCCACGTTGCCGTAGGTCAGGTACGCGGGCTCCTGGAGTGCTCCGAACAGCTCGGCGTACTGCCTGCCTATCGCCCGTTCGAAGAGAACGGCCCGGCTCTCGCTCTGCTGGGCCAGCAGGCGGCTCGACAGTTCCCTGGCTTCGTCGAAGCGCCCGGCGGTGCGCAGTTCGACGTAGACCCGGGTCGCGTCGGGCCCGAACAGGTCGGCGAAGATGCCCTGCTCGTAGTCGGCGTAGTCGAGGAACAGCAACAGATCGCCCAGGCAGATCAGCGCGTCGGCTCCGCGCCCCGCGCCGGCCAGCGCGTCCGCGCGGCCGTGCACGTCGCTCACCACGTGAACTCGCATGCCACCACGGTAAGGCCCGCCGGGTTCCCGGCGACCAGCGCGTGCGGCCCGCAGGAAACGGCCGGCCACCGGCTTAAGCTTGTCCTGCTGAGTACCGACCCAGATGGAGGCGCCGTGCGCGAGTACAGCATTCCGGCCCTGGCGGAGATCCCTGCCACCGCGAATCTCGCCAAGGTCGTCTTCCGCCGGGCGGCCGAGCAGCCGCACGCGGTGATGCTGCGCCGGCCGGGGTCCGCGGGCCTGGCCGGGGAGTGGACGGATGTGGCCGCCGGCCAGTTCCGGGACGAGGTCACCGCGCTGGCCAAGGGCCTGATCGCGGCGGGCATCGAGCCCGGGGACCGGGTCGCGCTGATGTCGCAAACCCGGTACGAGTGGACGCTGATCGACTACGCGATCTGGACCACGGGCGCGACCGTCGTGCCGGTCTACGAGACGTCCTCGGCCGAGCAGGCCGAGTGGATCCTCTCCGACTCCGGCGCGCGGGCCTGCTTCGTCGAGTCGGCCGCCTTCGAGCAGGTCATCGACGGATTCCGGGACCGGGTCCCGGGCCTGGAGCACATCTGGCGGATCGAGCCGGGCGATCAGGGTTCCGAAGCGTCGCTGAGCTCGCTGACCGAGGCCGGCGCCTCGGTGGAGGACCAGGTGGTCGCCGAACGGGCCGCCGCGGCCCAGGCGACCGACCTGGCCACCGTCATCTACACCTCGGGCACCACCGGGCGGCCCAAGGGCTGCGAGCTGACCCACCAGAACCTGCTGTCCGCGGTGCGGAACGCGTTCCTCGGTCCGCTTTCGGACTTCACCGGCATGGATGACTCTGGCACGTTGCTGTTCCTGCCGCTCGCGCACGTCTTCGCCCGGGTCATCGAGGTGGGCTGCATCGAGGCCGGGATCGTGCTGGGGCACTGCGGGGACATCAACGCGCTGCTGCCGGCCCTGGCCGCCTTCCGGCCCACGTTCATCCTCGCGGTGCCCCGGGTGTTCGAGAAGGTCTACAACAGCGCCGAGCAGCGGGCGGTCAGCGAGAAGAGGGGCGCGGTGTTCGGCCGGGCCGCGCGCACCGCGATCGCGTACAGCCAGGCCCTGGACGCGCCGGGCGGACCCGGGTTCGGCCTCCGGGCCGAGCACGCGCTGTTCGACCGGCTGGTCTACGGCAAGCTGCGCGCCGCCCTAGGCGGCCGCGCCGGTTACGCGATCTCGGGCGGCGCCGCGCTCACCGAGCGGCTGTGCCACTTCTTCCGCGGTGTCGGTGTCACCGTGCTGCAGGGCTACGGGCTGACCGAGACGACGGCCGCCGCCACCGTGAACCGGCCGGACCGGAACAAGATCGGCACGGTCGGCCAGCCGCTGCCCGGCGTCGGGATCAAGATCGCGGAGGACGGCGAGATCCTGATCCAGGGCGGCCTGGTGTTCCCCGGCTACTGGCACAACGAGGCGGCGACCAAGGAGACCTTCGCCGAGGAGGGCTGGTTCCGCACCGGCGACCTGGGCGAGCTCGATGACGAGGGGTTCCTGACCATCACCGGCCGCAAGAAGGAGCTCATCGTCACGGCCGGCGGCAAGAACGTCGCGCCCGCGGTGCTCGAGGACCGGCTGCGCAGTCACGCCCTGATCAGCCAGACCATGGTGGTGGGGGACGGCCGGCCGTACATCGCCGCGCTGGTCACGCTGGATCCCGAGGCGCTCGGGCCGTGGAAGGTCAGGCACGGCAAGCCAGCCGACGCGACGGTCGCGTCGCTGCGCGAGGACCCGGACCTGCTCGCGGACGTGCAGGCCGCGGTGGACGACGCCAACCTGGCGGTATCGCGGGCCGAGTCCATCAGGCGGTTCCGCATCCTCGACGGCGATTTCACGGTCGAGAGCGGCCAGCTCAGCGCCAAGCTGGGTATCCGCAGGAGCGTGCTGGCCAAGGATTTCGCGGCCGATATCGACATGCTGTACACCTGAGGGGCCGCACGGCCGGCCTGGCCGGCCGGCCTGGCCGGCCGGTCTGGCCAGCCGGTCTAGCCGACCGGCTGGCCGTGGCCGCGGCCAGTCGCGGCCGGCTCGTGCAGCAGCGTGCTCGAGGTCCGGAACAAGAACTCGGCGTAGTCGTCGGGCACCTGGTCCTGGTCCGCCAGGAACGCGTCGGGGTTGGTCCGCAGCATGAACGCGCGGCGCTGGGCGTAGTTGCACTCGGCCACGAGGTCGGCGACCCGCCGGACGAACCTGGTCAGGACGTTGGCCGGCGCGGCCATGATCAGGCCCCCCGGACCAGCCGGTGGCCGCTGCGCCGGGCGTGGAGCCCGGACAGCCGCCGGGCGCCGCGTGCCGCCCTGGCCTGACGAAGCGTGGCGGCCTGCCGCCGTGATTCCCTGATGTGATCCCAGACGAGGCTCTGGGGCATGTATCTGTCCATATCTTGAGTTTCGCGGTAAGACCTGGGCCACCGCGTCGGAGGAAATCCCTATTTTACCTGCTGAAAGAAGCCTTAGACCGGCTTGGCGCGGGCTTAGGCCGGGGCGCGGGCTTAGCCGGCTTTAACCGGTCAGGATCGAGCTGAGCCGGGCGGCGGCCAGTTCCCAGCGCCATTCCCGATCCACCCAGGCCAGGCCCTTCTCCCCCATGGACCGGGCCTTGGCCGGGTCGGCGAGCAGTTCGATCAGGCGGGTCGCCGCCGCGGCCACGTCATCGGCGACGTAGCCGGATTCGCCCTCGAGGATCGCGTCGGGGGCACCGCCCGAGTCACCGCCGATCACCGGCAGGCCGGTGGCCGACGCCTCCAGGTAGACGATGCCCAGACCCTCCACGTCGAGCCCGGCCCGCCGGGTCCGGCACGGCATGGCGAACACGTCGGCCGCGTCGTAGTGCGCCGGGAGTTCGGGCCAGGGAACCGCCCCGGTGAACAGGACGGAGTCGCTGACGCCCAGCTGGCTCGCCAGCTTCCGCAAGCGGCGCGCGTAGGGTCCGTCGCCGACGAGCAGAAGCACCGCGTCGCGTACCTCGGCCCGCACCCGCGGCCACGCCCGGATCAGCGTGTCCTGGCCCTTGCGCCGGACCAGCCGGGACACGCAGACGACCAGCGGCCGGTCACCCAGGCCCAGCCGGTCCCGGACCGCCAGGCCGCCCGCCCCGGGACGGAAGAACGTCATGTCGACACCGGGGGCGAGCCGCACCATGCGCCCGGCCGCGGCCGGGGACAGCGCGCGGGCCAGCCGGACCCTGAAGTACTCGCCCAGGTACGTCACCACGTCGACCTCGTCGCCGATGCGGCGCAGCAGGCCGCGGGCGACCGGCAGGGCGGCCCAGCCCGCCTCGTGGCCGTGCGTCAGCGCGACCGCCCGGGTCACGCCCGCCCGGCGCAGCGCGGGAGTGATCAGGCCGAGCGGCGCGGCGGCACCGAACATGACCGTGTCACAGCCGTGCTCGCGGGCGATGGCGGCGGCCCGGCGAGAAACTGACGGCAACGGAAGCATGAGCGACGTGGGGTGGCGGATCACCGGGAACGGCTGTTCGGCGTCGAATTCGGCCGCGCCGTCCCAGGCCGGCGCGTAGACCACCACCGTGCCCGGCGGCAGCCGGACGGCCAGCCCGTGGACGAACGACTGGATGCCGCCCCGACGGGGCGGAAAGTCGTTGGTGACGATCAGCGTCCGGCGCACCGGATGAGTGTATAGGCCCCGCCCGGCTTCACCGCTCGGCATCGGCGGCGACCGCGGCCTGGGCGCCGGAGTGCTCGGCGGCGGCCAGCCGCTCGGCCTTCCTCTTCTCGCGCTCGCCGTAGCCCAGGGTCCACAGGGACAGGGCGAAGGCGAACATGTAGGGAATCACCTTGGAGAACAGCAGCGCGATCCCGGTGGAGGTGGTTTCGACGACCACCAGCCGGGCGGCGACCTCGAACAGGTAGGCGATCCCCCAGGCCACCGTGATGACCCGGAACGCACGCCGGAACCCGGGGTACTGCCAGGCACCGACGACCTCACGCCCCTTGGGGGTTTCCGGCCCGAGCAGTTCGACCGCGAACCGGTAGATCAGCGGCTTGGCGGAACGCAGCGAGACCAGGCAGGCCAGCGCGAACACCAGTGAGGGCACCGCGCCCTCGACGAGGTAGAGCCGCGCGTTGTTGCTGACCAGGCCGGCCACGGTGCCGACCACCAGGCCGGCCAGGACCACCACGCCGATGATGTCGAGCCGCCGGTCGACCAGGGCGCCGATGACGATGCCCAGGGCCGGGAATACGCCGCTGATGATGAGCGCGGCCACGGTGCTCAGCCCGTTCGACCGCAGCAGGGTGTAGGCCAGCAGCGGTCCGCCGAGGTCGAAAACGAGGATCATCGCGATCTGGCGCGCCCTCGTGAGCGGCCCGTACGGCCGGGCCGGGCGCTGCGAGCGGGTGCCTGCCATCACGGCTGGCGCCGGGTCGGGTGCGGCGGAGTGGGCGACGGCAGGCGGACTTCCGGACTCCAGGCCATCGTCCACCCAATAAGGCTAGGCCACCTCCGCAACGCCGGACCAGCGAGATATGACCCGGTCCGGCCCGGCCGGGCGACCGGGATCTCGCGAGCCAGGATCAGGGCGGTGCCGGTCAGCAGGGCCAGGCCGCACAGCACGTACAGGTCGCCGGCCAGCAGCAGGACCGGGCTCGGCGGCCGGCCTGGCCACGGCAGCGGGACCAGGCCGGAGAACCCGACGGCCACGACGACCGTGACCAGGCCCCAGGCTCGCGAGCGGCGGCGCCACGCGGTCGTGGCCAGTCCGATCAGCACCGGAACGGCCCAGACCCAGTGGTGGGTCCAGGAGAACGGTGAGACGAGCAGACCGGTGACGGCGCAGCACACCACCCCGGCCAGCCGCCGGCCGCGCCGGTGCGCCCAGGCGGCGATCGCGATCCCGGCCAGCCCGGTCAGCAGCGCCGCCGCGAACCACCAGGCCCTGACCCCGTCCAGTCCCCCGGCGAGCCGGGCGATCGCCCCGGACAGCGACTGGTCGGACGGGTTGGCCGGGTTCCCGACCCGGCTCGCGTCGCCGAACGCCCCGTCCAGCCAGTAGACCCGGGACTGGGCGGGCAGCAGCGCCAGGCCCGCGACGATCGTGGCGGCGAAGGTCGCGCAGGCGGTGACGGCGGCCCGGATCCGGCGGGTCACCAGCAGGTAGGCCACGAAGATCAGCGGGGTGAGCTTGATCCCGGCGGCCAGCCCGGTCGCGATCCCCTGCCAACGGCTGCCGTCCCGTCGGGCCAGCAGGTCCGCTCCGGCCAGCGCGGCCACGATCAGGTCGATCTCGCCCAGGTGCAGCGTGTAGTCGACCGGCCAGGTCAGCAGGGCCAGCGCGGCCACCGCGAACACGGTCTGCGGCCGTCGCCGGACGGCGGCCGCGCCCAGCGCCTGCCAGCACAGCGCGACCAGCGCGATGATGCTCCCGGCGGTGATGACGGCGGCCAGCCAGCCCTCCGGCGCGGCGGCACCGAGCCGGAACACGGACGCGGCGAACGGCGGATAGGTGAAGTTGAACGGTCCGCCGGCGGCGTAGAGCGGCGCGCCCTTGGCGGCCTGCTGTCCGCCCCACCAGTACACCCGGGCGTCCCACAGCGGCCATCGGGTTCCCGGGTGGGAGAGCCCGGGCAGCAGGTACGCGGCCAGCACGGCCAGGCCCACGAGGACGGCGACCACGGGCCACCGGTCGCCTCCCCGCTTCATACCGTCAACACTGCCGCATGACGGCGGGGTCTCGCATCGGCCGGATGGCTGAGCCGGGATCAGCCGTGCGGGCTAGGGCCGGCGGTTACGGGCTAGGGCCGGCGGTTACGGACGCACCACTCCGTCGAGGCTGTTGGCGTACCAGGGCGTGCTCATCGGGATCCGCTCCACGTCCATCCCGGTTTGCGGTGCATCGATGATGTAGCCGTTGCCCACGTACATGGCGACGTGCCCCTGGCCGTTGTAGATGAGCAGGTCACCCGGCTCGATCGAGGAAAGCGAGACGTGCGGGAGCTCGGCCCACTGCTCGTAGCTGTCACGCGGGATGGCCACGCCCGCGGCGGCCCACGCGGCCTGGGCCAGCCCAGAGCAGTCGAAGCCCAGATTGCACGGTCCGGTGCCGCCGTACACGTACGGGCAGCCGATCTGTGCGTACTCGAACGCGACGGCCTTGTCCGCCTGCGACGTGGTCGGGCCGGTGTACGTGACGTGCTGCGTGCTGCCGTTCGCGCCGAGCGTGTTGCTCTTGACCGTCTGCTGCTGCGGGACGGTCAGGCTGTCCAGTGTGGCCTGCTCGGTGGCGATGAGTTTGCCCAGGGAGTTCTTGTGGTCGGCGAGCTGGGTCTTGAGCGTCGCGATCCCGCTCTCGGTGCGCTGCAGTTCCTGCTCGACGCCGGCCAGCTGGCTGGCGTCGGTGAGCAGCTGGGTCGTCTCCGCGTTGCGGTTGCCGGACAGTTCCATCAGCAGCGAGCCCTGCTGCAGGACGACCGAAGGGTCACCCGAGGTCAGCACGCCCGCGATCGAGGTCGCGCCGGTGTCCTCGAAGGTGGCCGCGGCGATCTGGGCCACGGTGGTCTGCGCCGCGCGGAACTGGGCGTTGGCGTGGTTGAAGGCCTTGCGGGCCTGGGACAGCCTGGTCTGCGCAGCGGAAAGCTGCTCATCGACCTGGTCGAGCTGCTCGGTGACCTTGTCGTACTGCGACGTGAGCTGGTTCACCTTGGCCTGGACCTGGGCCACGGTCGGCTGTGGAGAGGCGCCCGCCACGGAGACGGAGACGGTCAGCCCTGCAATCGCCACCAGGCCACTCGCGATCGCGGCGCCGCGGCGGAACCGGGGCTTGCTGCCCGCTGGCCGCGTACCCACGTGCCTACCACACTCCTTGTCGCCCGACGCGTAATTGCGTGTTCGTCCAGGTCCGCCCAGGTCACGGACCAGGGCACATTTGGAGCCAGCGTAGTGAAAGGAAATGGGCGATTCAACCGGTTCCCGAATTTCCAACTACTGCATTACGATGCCCCGATTCCCCGGCACGAACGGATCTGGTGAGCTAACATCACGATGCTTTTGTGTCCGGAAATACCCAGCTCTCGGCGCTCGGACCAGCCAGTATCCGGGTCAGCGGCGGCACCAGGCCCGCGTTCGCGAGAACGCGGAGCGCCCGCAGTTCAGCCCGCCCGAGGTGAGCCGTCACGTTTCGTGTTTCGGTGACCTCAATTACGCGATCGTGACCGCGGGTATCGCCTATCCCGCAACGGCCGTAATCAATCATGGCGCTGCCTCCCTTTGCATTCGACGAATTGGACATCCACACGGTAAGGGCACCCTCTGACATTTCCCGGGGCATCGGGGCCAGGAGGGGACGTGGCCGGACGGGACGGCATGGACGGGGCAGGCCCGGGCGTGCCTGCGGCGAAAATGTCGGTGGGCGGCTCTACCGTGGTGTTCGTGAGGAGGCCGAGCGTGACCGCGCGGGCAGACGAGCACGGGTACGGCGAAGGGCCGCTCGCCCGGCCGGAGCTGACCCTGGTGAAGCCGACCGTCGTCGACGAGGCGGAGGCGGGGATCTCGGCGGCCGGGTTGCCTGCGGGCATCAGCTCAGCGGAGGCGACGTTCGCGGAGTCGGCACTCGCGGAGTCGGCACTCGCGGAGTCGGCACTCGCGGAGTCGGCACTCGCGGAGTCGGCACTCGCGGAGTCGGCACTCGCGGAGTCGCCGTTCGCGGACCTGGAGTTCGCGGAGCTGGAGTTCGCGGTGATCGACCTGGAGACCACGGGCTGGTCGCCGGGGATAGCGGCAATCACCGAGATCGCGGCGGTCCGGGTGCGCGGCGGACGGCGTCAGGGCGAGTTCGCCTCGCTGGTCAACCCCGGGATCCCGGTGCCGCCGGGCATCGAGGACCTGACCGGCATCAGCGACTGGATGCTGGCCGCGGCGCCCAGGCTCCCGGCGGTCCTGCCAGGCCTGCTGGACTTCGCCGACAGCTGCGTCCTGGTCGCGCACAACGCGCCGTTCGACGTCGGGTTCCTGCGTGCCGCGTGCGCCGAGTGCGGCCTGAGCTGGCCGCGCTGCACCGTGCTGGACACGGTCATGCTGGCCAGGCAGCTGATGGATCCGGACGAGGTGCCCGACTGCAAGCTCGGCACGCTGGCCGGGTTCTTCCGGGCCCGGACCGCTCCGTCGCACCGGGCGCTGGCCGACGCGCGCGCCACCGCGGACGTGCTCGGGTGGCTGATCCGGCGGCTGACCCACCATGGCATCCGGACCCTCGGCCAGCTTCGGGACTGGCCCGACGTAGTCACCTTGCCCTCTGCCTGAACCGTGACGTCACGCAGGTAACAGGAGTCTTTTCCAGCATCGCGATGGCTCCGGAACCTGGCGCGGCCCGGGCCGGATGGGGTGCCGGCAACTACGTCGTTGTGGCAACGATGTAGTCCGGTGTGCGTCGTTGTGGCAACGACGTAGTTGGGTTGGCGGCTGGAGGCGGGGTGGCGCAGCCACAGGGGGCGGGGGCGCAGCCACAGGGGGCGGGGGCGCAGCCACAGGGGGCGGGGCCACAGGGCGGGGGGCGCGCCACAGGGCGGGGTGGCGCAGACAGGGGCCGTGGGTTTCGGTAGCGTATGGCCAGCCGGGAGAACCTGGCCGAGACAGTCTGGGGAGGCATCCAGTGGTCACCGCGATCGTCCTGGTGCGAGCCGAGATACAGCGCATTCCCGAGGTGGCCGAGATGATCGCCCAGATCCCCGAGGTCAGCGAGGTGTACTCGGTCACCGGGGAGTTCGACCTGGTGGCCATGGTCCGGGTGCGCAGCCACGAGGAACTCGCCGACGTCATTCCCGGCCGGCTGAACAAGGTCCCGGGCGTGTCGCACACCGAGACGCACATCGCGTTCCGCACCTATTCCAGGCATGACCTGGAGGCCGCGTTCTCCCTCGGGCTGGGCGCCGACACGTAAGGCCAGGTCAGCGGCCTTTCGGGTTTTTACGGGGTTCTACGGGACCAGGCGGTGGCTGGCTTGGATCCAGCGGTCCAGCAGGGCGACGGCGGCGCCGGAATCCACGGCCCGCGCGGCGCGGGCGTAGCCGTCGGCCAGCGCCGCGGTGACCGCCTCCGGGCCCGGCACGCCGGCCGCCGCGGCCAGCGCCGCGGCCGCGTTCAGCAGCACGATGTCCCGCACCGGTCCGGTCTGGCCGGCCAGCACCGCCCGGGCCACCGCCGCGTTGTGCGCCGCGTCACCGCCGCGCAGGTCGGCCAGCGAGGCCGGGGCCAGCCCGAGGTCGGCGGGCGAGAACTCCGTCTTGGCCACCTCGCCGTCATGCACGACCCACATGGCGGACGGGCCGGTGGTGGTCAGCTCGTCCAGCCCGTCGGAGCCGTGGAAGACCAGGGCCGAACAGCCGCGCCCGGCCAGCACGCCCGCGATGACCCCGCCCATCAGGGGGTCGAACACCCCCACCGCCTGCGCTGAGGGCCGGGCCGGATTGGCCACCGGGCCGAGGAAGTTGAACACGGTGGGGACGCCCAGTTCGCTGCGGGTCGGGCCCGCGTAGCGCAGCGCCGGATGATAGAGCGGCGCGAACAGGAACGCCACGCCGACCTCATCGGCGAGTTCGGCGGTCGCGGCGGGCGGCAGATCGATGATCACGCCGAGCGCCTCGAGCACGTCGGCCGCGCCGCACGCCGACGACGCGGCCCGGTTCCCGTGCTTGACCATCCGCGCGCCGGCCGCGGCGGCCACGATCGTGCCCATGGTGGACACGTTGACCGTGCGCGCCCCGTCCCCGCCCGTGCCCACCAGGTCGGTCAGGTCACCGGTCACGTGGATCGGCGTGGCGTGCGCGAGCATGGCCCGGGCCAGCCCGGTCATCTCCGCCACCGACGTGCCCTTGATCCGCAGCGCCACCCCGAACCCCGCGATCTGGGAGGGCGTCGCCGCTCCCTCCATGATCTCGTTCATGGCCCACTCGCTCTCGTCCGCGGTCAGCGAGTCGCCGCGGATCAGCGCGCCGAGCAGCGCGGGCCATGTCGTGCGGGCATCCATGGCAGCTCCCTGAATGGGCTTGGGGATACAGGTGGCGGAGTGGGGAACCACGGTCCGTCCGGGATAAAAGGGAAAGGTACGACGGGTTCAGCGGGTTACGGCGCGGTCCCGCATCAGGGCGGCCAGTTCGTGAGCCAGCGCCACCGGGTCGATGGGGTGACTGATCACGGCGTCGGCCCGGGACCAGGTGGCGAGCCAGCCGTCGTCGGGGCGGCCGACGACCAGCAGCACCGGCGGGCAGTTGTAGATCTCGTCCTTGGCCTGGCGGCACACGCCCATCCCGCCGGCCGGCTGGGCCTCGCCGTCCAGCACCATCACGTCGGCGCCGCCCGCGTCGAGCAGGCGGAACAGGGCCGGCTCGGTGGCGACCTCGATTATTTCCGCGTCTGGCACGTCCATCGCGGGACGACGCCCGATGGCGAGTCTGATCTGCGCTCGCACATCCGCGTCATGGCTGTACACAACGACCTTCATGACAGGCATCGTATCGAGCCGAGTAGCAACCAGGGCCACGGATGCGGGGGGTCGCGTAGCGATCGCCTACAGGTTGTCGTAATAATGGCCTCGTGGCGACAGCAACCGTCCAGACGAGCCCCCGCACGCCGGCCAGCAGACCGAACCTGGTCAGCGTGGGCACGATCATCTGGCTTTCCTCCGAGCTGATGTTTTTCGCGGCCCTGTTCGCGATGTACTTCACCATCAGGTCGGTAGACAAGGGCCAGGGGCTGGAATGGCCGGGTGCGCACCTGAACATCGGGCTGGGGTCGGCCAACACCACGGTGCTGCTGCTGTCCAGCGTCACCTGCCAGATGGGCGTGTTCGCGGTCGAGCGCGGCCAGATCAAGCGGACCCGCTCGCTGCTGCACCCGATGAGCTGGGGCCTGCGCGAGTGGTACGTGCTCTCGTTCCTGATGGGCCTGTACTTCGTCCTCGGTCAGGGCTACGAGTACCTGGACCTGATCCACAAGGAAGGCCTGACGCTCTCGTCCAGCAACTACGGCTCGGTGTTCTACCTGACCACCGGGTTCCACGGGCTGCACGTGACCGGTGGCCTGATCGCCTTTATCTTCCTCCTCGGCCGCACCTACGCGGCCAAGAGATTCACTCATGAACAGCAGGTCAGCGCGATCGTCGTGTCGTATTACTGGCACTTCGTCGACGTCGTCTGGATCGGCCTGTTCACCACCATCTACCTCATCCACTAGTCAGGGGACAGCGAGTGGGCTGGATCAACGCCAGGCGCAGGCGCCCGGTCGCCGGCTACGCGGCACTGCTGCTCGGGCTCGTCTTCGTCGGGCTGCTATACGGTGCCCTGACCCGCACCGGCGGTGGGGCGCAGGCGGAGCCGACCTCGGCATCGCAGGACATCGCGACGGGCCAGGCCTTGTTCAAGGCCACGTGCTCGAGCTGCCACGGCCTGGACGCGCAGGGGACCTCGGAGGCGCCGAGCCTGATCGGCGCGGGCGCGGCCGCGGTGGACTTCCAGATGTCCACTGGCCGCATGCCGGCCAAAGAGGTCGGCGCGGAGAACGGCCGCGGCCCGGTGCAGTTCACCCAGCAGCAGATCTACGACATCGCCGATTACATCGCCTCCCTGGGCGGCGGGCCCCCGATTCCCGACGCCCAGCAGGTCTCCACGGCCGGTGCCGACGCCGGGCTGGGATACGAGTTGTTCAGCGCGAACTGCTCGCAGTGCCACAACGCCGGCCTGTCCGGCGGCGCGCTCACCTACGGAAAGTTCGCGCCCTCACTCACCCAGGCCACCCCGACGCAGATCTACGAGGCCATGCTGACCGGGCCCGAGGCGATGCCCGTGTTCTCCGACGGGGCGATCAGCCCGCAGGCCAAGCGCGACATCATCGCCTACATCACCCAGACGCGGACCGAGCCCAACCCGGGTGGCTTCTCGCTCGGCCGGACCGGGCCCATCACCGAAGGGCTGGTCATCTTCCTGGGCGGGATGGGTTTCCTGGTGCTGATCGCGGCGTGGATCACGGCCAGGCGGCGCGAGCCCTGGGACGTGGCGCAGGAAGAGAACGCGCGGGCGCGCGAGACGTCGGGGACTTCGGGGACGGAGCACTGATGAGCGACGACATGGAAGAGGCGGAAGGCCAGGAGGGTTCTGGGGTCCCAGTCGCCCCGCACCGGGTGATCGGGACTCCCCCGCCGACTCCGCGGCTGATCGGCTCGGACGGCAAGGCCGCCGAGGCTGGGGCCGAGGGCCGGGCCGGCCACGGCACCGAGGTCGAGCCGGCCGAGGAGAAGCTGCCGGAGGTGGCGGACTACCCCGAGCACGCCAAGAATGCCGAGAGGGTCGTCGCGTTCTGCTTCCTGCTCGCGTTCATCGCGGGCAGCGGGTTCATCGCCGCCTACATCGGGCTCGAGGTCGGTTCGGTCGACAGCGTCTTGCGGTCCAACCTGGCGCTGGGCCTGTCGCTGTCGGTCGCGCTGCTCGGCCTGGGCGGCGGCGCGCTGATCTGGGTCCGGCACATCATGCCGGACGCGGAGGTGATCGAGGAGCGGCACGACCTGCGCTCGACCGACGCCGAGCGGGCCGCGTTCGCCGAGTACTTCGCCGAGGGCACCGGGGCCAGCCAGTTCGTCAAGCGGCCGCTGATCCGGCGCACGCTGATGCTGGCCACGCTGCCGCTGGTGGCCGCGCCGGTGGTGCTGCTGCGTGACCTGGGTCCGCTGCCCTACAAGAGCCTGCGGCACACGGTGTGGAGCCCGGGACGGCGGCTGCTGGTGTACGGCACCAACACCCCGATCACCCCGGCCCAGTTCAGCGCGCCGGGCGGCATGATCACCATCGTGCCCGACGGGTACCAGGACGACCCGGACGCGCTGACCAAGGCCGCGGTCATCTTGATCAAGTTCCGCCCGGGTGAGCTGAACATCCCGACCAGGCACGACGGCAGTACCCTAGTAAGCACGATGAACTGGACGGTCGATAACAGCATCGTGGCCTACTCCAAGATCTGCACGCACGTGGGTTGTCCGGTGGCGCTGTACGAGCAGACCACGCACCACATCTTGTGCCCGTGCCACCAGTCCACATTCGACGCCACGACCGGCGCGACGGTCATCTTCGGCCCGGCGGCGCGCCCGCTGCCGCAATTGCCGCTGACCGTCGACGCGGCGGGCTACCTGGTGGCCAAGAGCGACTTCACCCAGCCCGTCGGCCCGAGTTTCTGGGAGCGCGGATGAGCGACACCCTAAATGTCCCCAAGGCGCTGAGCGGCACCGGCGGGTGGCTGGACGACCGGTTCCACGGTGCCCGCGGGCTGCGCGTGTTCATGCGCAAGGTCTTTCCGGACCACTGGTCGTTCATGCTCGGCGAGATCGCGCTGTGGTCGTTCGTCATCCTGCTGCTGACCGGCACGTTCCTGGCGCTGTTCTTCGTCCCGTCCACGACCGAGGTCGTCTACCACGGCTCCTACGCCAAGCTCAACGGCATCAAGGTGAGCGAGGCCTACCAGTCCACCCTCAACATCAGCTTCGACGTGCGCGGCGGGCTGCTGCTCCGGGAGATCCACCACTGGGCGGCCGACCTGTTCATGGCCGCGCTGACCATCCACATGCTGCGGGTGTTCTTCACCGGCGCCTACCGCAAGCCGCGCGAGGTCAACTGGCTGATCGGGATCGCGCTGTTCACGCTGGGGCTGCTCGAGGGGCTGTTCGGCTACTCGCTGCCGGACGACCAGCTGTCCGGCGCGGGCCTGCGGATCTTCGAGGGCGTGCTGCAGGGCATCCCGATCGTCGGCACGTACGCGGCGTTCTTCCTGTTCGGCGGGCCGTTCCCGGGGAACTCGATCGTGCCGCGGATGTACATCCTGCACGTGCTGCTGATCCCGGGGCTGATCCTGGCGCTGATCACCGCGCACCTGTTCATCATGGTGCACCAGAAGCACACCCAGATGCCGGGCAAGGGCCACACGGAGAAGAACGTGGTCGGCCAGCCGTTCTTCCCGTACTTCATGGCCAAGGGCGGCGCCTGGTTCTTCTTCATCTTCGCGGCGCTGGCGCTGCTGGGCACCTTCGCCCAGATCAACCCGATCTGGCTGTACGGGCCTTACACGCCGGTGGCCATCTCGTCGGCGTCCCAGCCCGACTTCTACATGGGCATCCTGGAGGGTGCGCTGCGGGTGATGCCTGCCTGGGAGATCAACTTCCTCGGGCATACGCTCACGCTCAGCGTGCTCATCCCGGCCGCGGTACCGTTCGGCATCATCTTTACCGGCGCGGCGTTCTGGCCGTTCTTCGAGCAGTGGGCGACCGGGGACCGGTCCTGGCACAACATCAACGACCGGCCCAGGAACGCGCCGATCCGGACCGCCACGGGCATAGCGACGGTCGTGTTCTACGGCGTGCTGTGGGCCGAGGGCGCGAACGACGTCCTGGCGGACTACCTGAGTGTCCCGCTGTACACGATTACCTGGATCGCGCGGGTACTGGTCTTCGTGGGACCGGCGATCGGGTTTGTCGTCACTAGACGTATCTGCCTGGGTCTGCAGCGTAAGGACAAGGAGCTGCTCGAGCACGGGCTCGAGACCGGTATCATCCGGCAGCTGCCCAACGGCGAGTTCGTCGAGATCCACCGGCCGATGAACGAGGAGGAACGCGCGGTCCTCGAGGCCAAGACGGTCCCGGCGCTGATGCCCGCGGCCGGGTCCGAGGACGAGAACGGCGTGCCCGCGCCGCAGGTGAGCGGCGTAATGGGCCGGGCTCGCGCGATCGCCAACCGGGGCTTCGCCGAGACCGTGGTGGTCGAGACGAACGGTCACGGCAACGGGCACGGTCACGGGAACGGGCACGAGCCTGCCGCGGTGGGTACCGGTCACGCCGAGCTGACCAGCGGCGACGGCTCCGACGGGGAGTCCGGCGGCTCGTAACGAGCCGCCGGGCCGGGTTTTGCTTTGCGGAGCGCGGTGAACGCGATCGCGCCGCTGGACGGGCTGACGGTGCTCGAGGTGTCCAGCTTCATCGCGGCTCCGCTCGGCGGGCTGACGCTGGCCCAGCTCGGCGCGGACGTGATCAGGATCGACCCGGTGGGCGGCGGCCCGGACCTGGGACGCTGGCCGCTCGCGCCGTCGGGTACCAGCCTGTACTGGACCGCGCTGAACAAGGGCAAGCGGTCGGTCACGCTGAACTTCCGCGACCCGGAGGGCCGGGGTCTGCTCCGCGACCTGCTGGCCGCCTCGGGCCCCGGGGGCGGGGTCGTGCTGACCAACGCCGGGCAGGACTGGCTGGCGTACCCGGCGCTGGCCGAGGTGCGCCCCGACCTGATTCACCTGCAGATCCAGGGCCATCGGGACGGCCGGACGGCCGTGGACTACACGGTCAACGCCGAGACGGGCTTCCCGTACATCACCGGCCCCGAGGGGCTGGAGGGCCCGGTGAACCACGTCCTGCCCGCCTGGGACGTGTCCTGCGGGCTCTACGCCGCGATCGGGCTGCTCGCCGCCGAGCGGCGCCGGCAGCGCACCGGGGAAGGCAGCGCGGTCACGCTGGCGCTGGCCGACGTGGCCATGGCCGTGGCCGGGCACCTAGGCTTCCTGGCCGAGGCGCAGGTCACCGGGACCGAACGGCCGCGGATCGGCAACCACCTGTACGGCGGCCTGGCGCGGGACTTCCGGACCGGCGACGGCGAGCGGGTCATGGTGGTGGTGCTGACCCGCCGGCACCTGGCCGACCTCGGGGCCGCGACCGGGCTGGCCGGGACGTTCGGCGAGCTGGAGCGGCTGCTCGGCGCGGACTTCGGCGACGAGGGCGAGCGGTACCGGCACCGGGAGGTGATCACCGCCCTGCTGGAGCCGTGGTTCGCCGGCCGCACGCTGGCCGAGGTCGAGCAGGGCCTGGCGGGCACGTCGGTGCTGTGGTCGCGGTACCGGCGCTTCACCGACCTGGTCGCTTCCGGCGGCCTGGCGGGGAATCCGCTGCTGGCCGAGATCGACCAGCCCGGGGTGGGGCCGCTGCTGGCGCCCGGTTCGCCGCTGGACATGGCCGGGACGGCGGGGCCGCTTCCGGCGCCCACGATCGGGGCGGACACGGCCGCGGTCCTGACCGGGATGCTGGGCCTGCGCGCAGCCGACGTCCGGGAGCTGGCCGAGCGAGGAATCGTCTGATCAGGAGGGAACCGGATGGCGCGCTTGACCGACACCGAGGGCCTGACCGACCTGCAGCGCGACATCCTGAGCGCGGTCCGCGAGTTCGTGGACGCCGAGATCCTCCCGGTGGCCGGCGAACTTGACCGTTCCGACACCTACCCGGACCGGATCGTGGCCGGGCTGCGGGAACTGGGAGTGTTCGGGCTGACCATCGACCCGTCGTACGGTGGCCTCGGCGAATCCCTGCTGACCTACGCGCTGGTGGCGGAGGAACTGGCTCGGGGCTGGATGAGCGTCTCAGGGATCATCAACACGCACTTCATCGTGGCCTACCTGATCAGCCGGCACGGCACCGAGGAGCAGCGGGCCGCGTTCTTGCCCGCGATGGCCACGGGCGAGGTCCGGGCGGCCTTCTCGATGTCCGAGCCGGGCCTGGGGTCCGACGTGGCCGCGATCCGGACGACGGCGCGGCGCGACGGGGACGACTACGTGATCAACGGGCAGAAGATGTGGATCACCAACGGCGCGTCGGCCAACCTGGTGGCGCTGCTGGCCCGCACGCCTGCTTCTGGTTCGGAGCCGGCTTCCGGCCGGCCGCATCGCGAGCTGACCGCGTTCCTGATCGAGAAGCAGAGCGGGTTCGGGCAGACCCGGCCGGGGCTGATCGTCCCGGGCAAGATCGCCAAGATGGGTTACAAGGGCATCGACACGACCGAGATGGTGCTGGACGACTGCCGGGTGCCCGCGGCCCGCGTGCTGGGCGAACGTCCAGGTCAGGGCTTCTACCAGATGATGGACGGGATCGAAGTGGGCCGGGTCAACGTCGCCGCCCGGGCCTGCGGGGTCGCGCACCGCGCCTTCGAGCTGGCCATCGGCTACGCCCAGCAGCGGCAGGCGTTCGGCAAGCCGATCGCGAAGCACCAGGCGATCGAGTTCAAGCTGGCCGAGATGGGCACCAAGGTGGTGGCGGCACACCAGATGATGGTGATGGCCGCGCGCCGCAAGGATTCCGGCGGCCAGGCCGACCTCGAAGCCGGCATGGCGAAGTACCTGGCCAGCGAGTACGCCAAGGAGGTCGTTGAGGACGCCCTGCGCATCCACGGCGGGTATGGCTACTCCCAGGAGTACGAGATCGAGCGGCTCTACCGTGATGTCCCGATGCTGCTCATCGGCGAGGGCACGGCGGAGATCCAGAAGATGATCATCGGGCGACGCCTGCTCGACCGGTTCGCAACCGGCTGATGCGGCCCGCGGCCGACAGTAGCCGCTGCTTACGCGGCACCGGGGCAGGCAGGCCTCGGGAGCCTGCCTGCTCCCCGGTACGCAGCGGGGTCAGCCCGCGTGGGCGAGGTCGGATGCGAGGCGGTCGAGCACAAAGCCGGCAACCTGAGCGCCGAGTCGCTGGCCGGCCTGGTGGTCGATCCGGGTGTGCTGGCCGGCGAAGATCCGGCTGAGCCCGGCCTCGTTGGCCGCGGCCTGGAAACTCGCGAAGGACCGGGTGACGCCGGTCAAGGTGATAGTCAGCGGCTGACGGTGGCCGTAGAAGGCGGTGAGGACGGTAGCGGCGGCCTGGCTGATGGTGCTGTGGGCGCCGGGGAAGGAGGGATCGGCAGCGGTCACCGCCAGCGGCATCCAGTTCGGGTCGCCGACAATGCGGGGGTTGCCTATCGTGTTGCCCAGTTCGATCGCGGTGACCGGCCGCCAGATCAGGTAATGGTACTTGGCGTCGTAAAGGCCGATGGTGGCGTCGGCCAGAGCGAGATCGAGGTTGGCGAACACGGCCGTCGTCTGTTCCAGGCTCGCGTGCCGGCTAACGGCCAGGTTCTGCGCGACCTGGTTCCAGGTGTCCCAGATCGGCGCTGAGGCCCAGAATTTCGCCGCCGCCGTCTGGTCGGCGGTCCGGGTGGTGCTGGTGTCCTGGCCCAGGCTCTTGACCTCGTTGAGCGCGGCGGCGTAGGCGGCGCTGGTTATCGGCGGGGGCGGCCCGGGCCGGAACTGCGCCGCGTCGTGGAGCACGAACGGGGTAACCGAGCCCCAGTTGGTGAAGACGGGTGCGGGAAAGTTGGGCGGCGTGAGCCGGTAGTCACCCGGCTGGCTGCCCGCGGCGAACGGCGGCGGAGTTGCCGCGGATCCGTCCGTGGAGCGGATGTGTACCACTCGCTCAGCGACCTTGGCGCCGACTCGCTCGCCGGCGGCCTTGGCGCGGCCGTTCGGGATCGCCGCGAGTTCCGCGGCGAGCATCGTGTCGAGCGAGCCCTTCACCGAGGGGTAGAGGGCGGTCAGCACGTCGTGGGCGGCCTGGTCGGCGGCCGCCTCCGGGCTGGCACCGGGGGCGGCGTGCACCGAGAACAGGTACGGCCGGTCGCGGTGGGTGATCGAGATCACCGCGTCATACTCGGCGGCCTGCAGGATCGCGAGGCTGCGGGTGGGGTGGACGGTCGGGGGCTGTGCTCCCACTATGCCCTGGATGGTGATTAGCTCGCGATTCCAGTCCACGACCAGCTGCCCCGATCCGGGCTGGAACGCGCCCGCGGGCCGATGAATGGGTCCGGGGCGGGCGACCGCGGCCGACGCCGACGTGGCGCCTGCGGTGGCGGCGGCCACCGCGGCGACCGCCGCGGCCGCGACGAGCGCCTTTCGTGTTCTGCGCATGCTTGGGGGATCCTTTCGGGTGGGTGTGCGGCTGGCGTTCGGCCAGGCCGCTGTGCCGGACGGATTCCAGCCGACTATCTACTAAAACGAATAGTAGAAGGATTCCGTTCACCCGCGGCCGTCGCAGTTCCTCTCCCATCCGGGACTCTCAATAGCTGGCGGGGGTGTTCCGGATGACGATGAGGGTGACGATCTTGCCGTCGCGGACGGTGAAGTAGCTGGTCAGGATCAGCTCGTCCGGCAGGTTCGTCTTGTCGTAGTCGCCGTCGTAGCGGCCGCGGACGATGGTGTCGCCGTGGTGGTCGATGACGTCGGTTACCTTGACGGTCACCCGGTCGCCGACGATCTCGCGGGTCACCCAGCGGCGGATCGCCGCACGGCCCCAGAATTCCCGGTTCGCGTCGTTGACCAGGGCATCATCGGCGAAGGTGGCCACGATGGCGTCCTCGTCGAAGGCGTTGACGGCGGCGATGTATTCGGCCAGCACGGGGCGCAGGGTGGTGGTGTCGGTCATGTCGGCTCCTAGTTGAGGGCTTGCTCCTTGGTGATGACTCCACCCTCGATGCTCCCTTCCCCGGAGGGTCAACAGGGCATTCCGCCCTTGACTCTCCGGCAACGGGAGGGTCGGCCATGGCCAGAAGTCATAGTCCGGCGGGGAAGGTCACGGGCTGCGGGGCGATCAGCGGGGTGCCGATATCCAGCTGGATCTGCGCGTGCGCGGTAAGGGGGATGTCGCGCGGGTTGCCCCGGTAGACCTTGCCGCTGTACAGGGCCACTACCCGCCCGGCGGCCGGGCCGACTCGGGCCGGTCCTAGCGGCTGTCCCCACTCATCGAAGAATTCTCCCAGGGTGTAGGTCCGATGGACCGGGGACTCGATGTGGATGATCCCGTCGGGAGCATGGGTGTGCAGCCAGTAGAAACACGTACCGGCGTCGATGAACGGCCCGTTCGGGGTTTCCTGCGCCCGCGCGCCCGGGATGCCGATCCCGGCCGGTACTTGCCGGGCGGTGCCGTTGACGAAGATGGCCAGATGGGCGTGGATGTGGAACAGGGTCTGTTCTCCGGTCTGGCAGCTGATCTGATCGACCGGCAGCCCGGTCGCCGCCGTAGCGGTGCCGGCCAGCGACGCGGCGGCCGGGACCGGGACGTCTTCGGACCCGTTTGCACCCGGTGCGGGCGCGGGCTGGAGGGCGCCGAGTGTGCTCAGCGGGGCGAGGGCGAGCCCGGACGGCGCTCCCGCCGCGGCACCGGAGCCGCCGGTGACGGCCAGCAGGATGGCCGTCACGGCGGCGATCACCGCCGCGGCCGCGGTACCCCCGGCGATCCGGATCCGGCGTCGGCGGCGCCGGGCTTGCTCGGCCCGCATCCGGGCGATCCGTTCCCTGGCGGCCTGCTTAGTCCCGCTGCGCTTAGCCATCGGTTCCCGTCTTTCTCTCAGCTCGGCCCGCCTCGTGAAACAGCCGCGGGGCGCCGAGGACGCCGTCGCGGAATCCGGGAGAGTAGGCCAGGTGGAACCCGCGGGTGGGCGCGGTCGCGCCGAGCTGCGCGTAGAGCCCGGCGGCGGAGAGCGTGGCCCGCCAGAGCAGCGCGTACTCCCGGGGCGGGGTCAGGTTCCGCAGCGCGGCGGCGAACCGCGGCTCGGTGAAGTGGGTCATGAGCCCGCGCAGCCAGGGCCGTGAGTAGGTGAAATCGCGAGCGGCCGCGGTGGCGACCATGGGATACAGCAGGTCGATGACCAGGCGCGGGTCCAGATCGGCGCCGGGGGCCAGCGCGCCGACCTGGCGGGCCAGCCGCACCGCGGCCGGCCCGTCCCCGGCCAGCACCGCGGCGGCGAGCCGCCCGAACGGCGCCGGGATGCCGCCGGGCACGGCGGCGACCGCGCCGAAGTCCAGCATGCCCAGCCGGCCGCCCGGCAGCAGGAGGAAGTTGCCCGGGTGCAGGTCAGCGTGCATCCAGCCGGTGCACGCGGCCGGGGCGTAGATGGCGTGCCCGAGCAGGCGGGCGGCTCGGTCCGCCGCGCCGCCCGGGCTGAGCTCGCGCCACCCCGCCGGGAGCAGGTCCATCTGCCCGTCCAGCAGCGCGGACAGGCTCACCCCGTCCAGCCATCCGGTGATCAGCACCCGCGGGGTGGCCGCATAGACGGCCGGGATGGTGACCCGCGTCCGGCCGGGCGGCTCACGCACCCCGGCGGCACGGGCCCGGGCGATCGCCTCGGGGAGGGGACCGGCGAATGCGGCCGCGACCTCGCGCTGGACCTGGCCCTCCCGGACGTAGTCCAGCTCCTCGGCAATCCGCAGCGCGAGCTCGTCGGCCAGCCCGGTCACGTTCAGCCGGGTGAGCCGGGCCATCACCCGCGCCAGCAGCCGGGCCTGCCGCAGGTCCGAGCGCAGCGCCTGGCCCACGCCGGGGTACTGCACCTTGACCGCCACCCGGACGACCTGGCCGCGGTCATCGCGCCACAGCCCGCGGTGCACCTGGCCGATCGACGCTGCCGCCGCCGGCGTGTCGCCGAACGCCACCAGCCGCTCCCGCCAGCCCGGGCCGAACGCGGCGCCCAGCTCGGCCGCGATGACCTGGTGCGCGGCCTCGGCCGGCATCGGCGGCGCCGCGTCGGTGAGCCGCCGCAGCGCCGTCCGGTACGGCGCCGCGACCTCCTCCGGCATCGCCGCCTCCAGCACCGACATCGCCTGCCCCAGCTTGGCCGCCCCGCCCTTGAGCTCGCCCAGCGTGCCGAACAGCTGCTCAGCGGTGCGCGCCGCGACCTGGTCGGCGGCCATCCGGGACAGCCGGGTAGCCGCGGCGGCGGTCCGCGCGGCGTGCCGCAGCGGCAGCGCGGCCAGCCGCCCGGTGCGCCGCAATCCCCCCGCCGGAAGGACCGGCCGCTCTGTGTGTGGCATGGCTTGCTCCTGATCGTGATCCGTCCTTTATCTACTAATACGTATAGTAGATAAGAAGCGTTCATGCCTGGAGCAAGCTGTCTCGTCGGCGGGGCTCATGGCGAGGTCTGCGGGCGCATCCAGGTGGCGCGGTCTGGTGGCGCGGTCTAGTTGTGCGGCAGACAGCGCGGTGGCTATCCGGTACAGGGCCGCTGCGGCCCCGCTGCCGCCACGATCGCGAGTTTCTGCAGCGTGCTCGCTGGCGGCCTGCCGGTTGCGTCGTGCAGCTCGCGGAGCAGGAGCAGATTGACCAAGTGCAGGCCTGCGATGACGCTGGCCAGGGCGTCCGGGTCCTCCGGCACCAGGGCCCATGCGGCCCACTCCTCCAGCTCGGGTGAGTCAAGGCTCGCGGTGAGCAGGCCGATCGCCAGTTGCATGGCGCCGGCCGCGGCCGGGCCGTCCTCCCTGGCTGGTTCCGCGGGGCGAGCCGGCTCGGGGATCTTGCGTGCACGCGGGCGCCAGCGGCGTCCGCCGGGGGTGTCGGTCATGTCATCCATGAATCGCGTTCCGGGCCGCTAGGCGGCGGGAACCCGGCCCAGTGCGAGGGCTACCAGGGCCGGGGTCAGCGCCAGCAGCACCGGGGTCAGCGCGAGCACGGCGGCGCCTGCGCCCAGCAGCCGGCGGTGGAGCCGGCTCAACGGCTCAGCGGGCCGGAGCAGCCGCTGGACCCGCTGCACCGCGTCGGTGGCGGCGGCGGCGAGCCCCGGCGCGGGGCCCGCGGCCACGGCGAGGACGACCAGGGCGGTGGCCAGCGGCCGGGTGCCGCGGCGTGCTGTCGCCGTATCGTCGGCGTGCATCTCGACCAGCCGCGTGATCTGCGTGTCTGCGTCCCTCATCAGCGGGATGAAGGGAAGGATCTGACGCCCGATTCGCGCCATGGCCAGCAGCCGGTGGTGGTGACTGGCCAGGTGCGCTCGCTCGTGCGCCAGGACGACGTCGAGCTGCTCGGGGTCCAGCGCCTGGAGCGCGGCGGTGGTCAGGATCACCGTGGGCTGCGGCCCGGCGACGCAGTAGGCGGCTGGCTGCGCATGCTCGACCAGCGTGGCGCCGAGGTCCGGGTCCGGGCGCCCGACGAGGCGCGCGGTTTGCGCGTGCTGCACGGCCTGCCGCCGGACCGCGCGCAGGTGGGTAGCCGCGGTGACCGCGGTACGGGCCACTACCGCTCCGGCCAGGATGAGGCCGAGCCCGGCCACGGTGGCGCCGCCCGGCGTGGCGTAGGCGGCGCGGAGCCGCAATACGCAGGCTCCGATCAGGTGACTCAGCCCGCCGCCCAGGGCGGTGGCGTGGACCGCCAGGGTCAGGCCGGCTAGCCCGAGGGCGGCCACGACCGACCAGGCGGCGGCCAGGTAGATGACGATTCCCAGCAGCGGTGCCCGGAGGGCCCAGCCGGGCCGGCCGAGCAGCCGGGAGCCCACCGTGCCCGTGCTGGCCGCGTACACCAGCAGGATGGCCGCTACGGTCACTGTGTCCTGCCTTCTTCCAGCCGGGGGCGTGCCTGATCGAGGGCCTGCTGCAGCAGCGCGGCGTCGTGCGGGCTCATCTGCAGGACGAAGTGGGCCAGCGCGGTGCGCCGGTCCGTGCTGGTAGCCAGCGCGTTGCTCATCAGCGCCGCGGTGTAGGCCGAACGCGAGCCTGCCGGTTCATAGCGCCAGGCCCGGCCGTCCCGGTGACGGCGCAGCCACCCCTTGCGATGCAGGTTCTCCATGACCGTCATCACCGTGGTGTACGCGAGCGGGCGGTCTTTGCGCAGGTCATCGAGTACCTCCCGGACCAGCGCCGACCTGCCCCACTGCCACAGCCGGTCCATGATCACGGCCTCCAGCTCACCGAACTGACGCATCTTCTACTCCCGGACGTGCCATCGCACAACGGCGCACCTACTGCTCTTTACTAAAACGGATAGAACACCACGCCCGTTCACGCCGAAATGACTTCCAGGTCCCCGGCAGCGCGCGTTTTGAACGTTTCCAGTCTACTATCCGTGTTAGTAATCATGCTAGTCATTTCAGATTCGGCCGACGGGGGGCCGGCCGGCGACGCCGACGCCGCGGTCCGCGAACTGTATGCCCATCACGCCCTGGCCCTGCGCAGGTACGTCGAACGGTTCTGTCCCGACCGGGCCACTGCCGATGACATCGTTCAGGAAACGTTCATCCGGGCCTGGCGGCACCTGCCGCAGCTGAGCTCCGGGGACTTCTTGGTGCGGCCATGGCTGTTCCGGGTGGCCCGGAACCTGCTCATTGATGCCGACCGGGCGGCCCGGTCGCGGCCGGTCACCGTGTCGTCGCAGTACGCCGAGGACGGCCATGACGACACGAGACTGAACCGGGTGCTCGACCAGCAGATCGTGACCGATGCTCTCGACCGGCTGTCACCTGCGCACCGCGCGGTCCTGGTGGAGAGGTTCTACCAGGGTGACACGCTCGCCAAGGTGGCCCGCCAGCTCGGGATACCCGATAGCACGGCACGATCACGGCTCCACTACGCTCTGCAGGCCCTCCGCCGGCAGCTGGCGGACCGCGAGGCGATCGAGCCGCGATGATCCTCCACCGGTCCGAGAACAACCCCGCGGCCGCCGGGAGGGCGGCGGGACCGGCCGCGACCAGGTGGCCTGTCCGGCGGGTCACCGCCGTGATGCTGCTCTCCGCGGCGGCCCTGGACCTGACCCGGTGCGGCCTCGTGGTGGGGACCGTCGCGCAGGCGGGGAAAGCCGCCGCGCTGGTGTCGGCTGGCCTGGCCGCGGCTGCGGTCAGCGTGTGGACAGCGCGCGGATGCCAGCGTGGCGCACGCTGGTCAGGCTGGGCTGCCGTCCTCATCGGCACCGCGTCCGGGCCGCAAGCCACTGCGTATGGTTTCCACGCCTTCTATACGATCCCCGACACGGCGACCGTCGTCCTCGGGATCCTGGTGGCGGTGGGTGTCCTCGCCACAGCCGGCCAAACCTGAGGACATCCCCCGCTGTGTGCCGCGGGCGGAGGGAGTATCGCAATGCGCATGTACCAGCCCGGCCCGCGCCGCCAGGAGCGCCCGGACCGAGGTGAACCCGGGGGTTCACCTCGTTAGAGCACGGTGAAAGCCCAGGTTCACCTGGTTCCGGGGCCGGGTTCAGCTTCGTGATCGGCTGAGGCCACGCGGTATGGGGTCCGAGGGACGCTCAGCGGACGCTCTTGATCTTCCAGACTCCGATCGCGGCGGCGATGGCGACCAGCGCGGTGGCCCCGAACAGCGCCGGGTAGCCGGCCAGCGAGACGAGCGGGGCCGCGATGGCCGGGCCGATGGCGTACGGGGTGACGATGGCGATGTTGATGATGCCGAGGTCCTTGGCCCGGTTGTGGGCCTTGGGCAGCACCTGGGTGATCAGCGCCTGGTCGACCGCGATGTAGCAGCCGAAGCCGATGCCGAAGAGCACCGCCGCGGCCAGCGCGGCCGGCCAGGTCTCCCAGAATGTCAGCAGCAGCGCGGCCACGCCCATCAGCGCGCCGGACGCGGTGACCAGCATCTTGCGGCGGCCGCGGCGGTCGGAGATGATCCCGCCGATGATCGAGGCCAGCACCACGCCGCCGGTGTAGATCAGGATCAGGATGAGCAGGCCGTCGGCGGCGGTCTGGCCGGGGAACAGCCGCGCGTAGTGCAGCTTGTCACGCAGGAAGTAGAGCAGGTACAGGGTGCCCATGGCGATGGCCAGGGTGGTCAGGAAGCGGGTCAGCCAGGCCCAGCCGAAATCGGGGTACTCGCGCGGGCTGATCCAGTAGGAGGAGGCCACCCGGCGCCAGGAGAACGGCTCCCGGTGCTCCGGCGCGAGCGGGTGGTCGGGGGTGAACAGCACGAACGGCAGCGCCAGCAGCACCATCAGGACCGCCAGCGTGATATAGCCGGTGAGCAGGTCCTGGTTCAGGACGTCGACGACCAGGACCGTGCCCAGGACCAGGCCCAGCGCGATCGGCATGCCGACCCAGCCGGATACCGTGGCCCGCTGCCGGACCGGCACGTGATCGGGAACGGCCGCGCTCAGGGTGGCGTACTCGCCGTTCTGGAAGGCGCCGAACAAGAACCACAGCACGGCCACGGCCACCACCGTGCCCGCCTTGGCCAGCAGCCCCACGGTGATCGCGGCCAGCAGGACCATGATCAGCGTCCACCGGTGCCGGCGCCCGCTGAACCGGCCCAGCCGCCCGCCGTGCGCGGTGCGGTCCGACAGCGCGCCTACGACCGGGGTGGCCAGGGCGGAGGAGACGGCGTTGACCGCGGTCACCACGCCGAGGGCGACGATCTTGTGGCGAGGCGTGATGTCCTGCAGCTGGAGCGCGAGCAAGACCTGCGAAGGCGTCTGGTTCGCCATCCACATGCCCAGGCTGGCCAGGGTGAGGACGAAGATCCACCGGACCCGCACGTGCTGGGTCGGCTCGGCCAGCGCGAGCGACTGCACGTCCGGCCGACTGGTCGCCTGATCTGCCATGGCTGGATCATGACGCATCCAAGCTACCTAGCGGTAGCCGGCCTGCCGCGTAGTTTGGCGTTGGCGCATGTTGTGAGTGGAATGGAGCCATGGGAGGTCAGACAGAGCTAACGTTCCGGTTGCTCGACGGCACCCAGGCCGCGTCGCACGCGGACGACGTGCTGGCGCTGCGGGCCGAGGAATACGACGACAGCCCGTTCGCCGAACGGTTCCGGGTCGCCCGGCGCCAGCCCGGCTTCGTCCTGGCCGAGGCGCGGCACGGCGGCTACCTGGTCGGCTACGCGTTCGGGATGCCGCTGCGGCCGTCGACCTCCTGGTGGCGGCGGCTGACCACTCCCCTGCCGGACGAGGTGACCACCGAGCACCCCGGCCGTACCTTCGCGCTGGTCGAGCTGCTGGTGCGCGCCTCATGGCGGCGGCAGGGCATCGCCGGGGCGCTGCACGACCTGATCCTGCGCAACCGGCCCGAGGAGCGGGCCACGCTGGCCGTGCCGCCGGCCGCCGCCCCGGCGCAGACCGCGTTCCGCAGCTGGGGCTGGCGCAAGGTGGCCCGGACCCGCGACGACGGGCCCGGCTCGCCGGTATCCGACGTGCTCATCACCACGCTGCGTTCGGCAGAATGACCACGGAGGTATCGGCCAGACGTCCACGAAGGTACCGATCAAACGTCCACGAACCATGCGATTATCTGTCCACTACATGTGCGGTCAAATGTCCACACTGGCTGTCTCATCTGCGATGATGATGAAATGGATTCCACTCAGGACCTGGTGCCGCGAAAGGCCAGTCCGCTCCTCGCGGAAGCACTGAACGACACCCGGGTCGTCACGCTGAACGGTGCCCGCCAGGCAGGCAAAAGCACGCTGGCCCGGCTCGCGGCCCAGGCCAGTCCGAACGCGCAGATCCGCCTGCTGGACGACCCGGCCACCCTCCGGTCGGCCCGCGATGACCCGGCCGGCTTCGTCGAACACGATGGCCTGCTGGTCATCGACGAAGTTCAGCTGGCTCCTGAACTCTTCCGTTCGATCAAGCTCGTGGTGGACACCGATCCGCGGCCGGGCCGGTTCCTCCTGACGGGATCGGCGCAGGTCCTGGCGCTGCGCCAGCTTCCCGACGCCCTCCCGGGCAGGATGGAGATCGTCGAACTCTGGCCGTTCTCCCAGGGTGAGCTCGACCGCTCCGCCGATGCTTTCATCGATGCGGCCTTCGCTCACGGCCCGGCCATATCCCGGACTTCGACCCTGCACAAGCGGGACTACCTCGAACGGGTGGTTCGCGGCGGATTCCCTGAGGCAGTCCGCCGGTCGTCGCGGCGCCGCGCTGCCTTCTTCGATTCCTACCTGACCAGCCTCATCGAGCGCGACGTCAGTCAGCTGGCGATGATCGAACGACGCCGCGATCTGCGCCGCCTACTGGCCATGCTCGCTGGCCACTCCGCCGGCCTGCTCGTCCCGGCCGCGCTCGCGACGACATCCGGCATCCCGCGCACTACGTTGAACCGGTACATCGAATTGCTGACCGCCGTATTCCTCATCAAGCAGATCCCCGCGTGGTCGGCGAGCCAGACTCAACGTGCCATCGGCACGCCCAAGCTAGCGTTCGTGGACACCGGCATCGCTGCCCACCTGCTCGGCCAGGACGCTACGCGCCTGGGCGAACCAGACGGGGCGGCAGGACCGATGATAGAAACCTTCGTCTTGATGGAGCTGTCCCGCCAGCTCACCTGGTCTATCGAGCGCGCCAGCTTGTATCACTACCGCACCATCGACAAGGTCGAGGTCGATGCGGTTCTGGAGACCCCGGACGGCCGGGTGGTCGCGATCGAGGTAAAGGCCGGCGCCACCGTCCGTGCCGAGGACCTGGCCGGTCTCCGCCACCTCCGCCAGCGGCTGGGCTCACGCTTCGTAGCCGGGTACGTGCTCTACACCGGGCAGCAGACCCTTCCATTCGGGGATCGCCTCCGGGCCATTCCGATCGACGCCCTGTGGAGCGCCGTACCTTAACGACGGCATGAACCACGGCCCGTTCGGGATAAAGATCTCTTTCTTACCGAACGGGCCGTGGCGTTACGGTCCGGGCCTGGCGCTAGGCGGGCTCGCCCTTGAGCGTGAACGAGGACAGCAGCCTGATCGCCAGGATCAGGGCCCCCACGGTGACGATCGCACCCATGACAACGGAGACCCCGACGGTGAGGCCCGCGTTCAGCGAGGAGTCGTGCGCGAACCCGTTGGCGATGCCCAGCGCGTAGTGGCCGACCGACAGCAGGCGGGCGCCGCTGACGAAGTTGGACAGCAGCGCCTCCCAGATCAGCACGTAGAGCAGGCCGACCGCGATCGCCCGGGTGGTGGCGGCCGAGACCATGACGAAGATCGCGTTGTAGATGACCGCCCCGACCAGGGCCCCGACGAACAGGCCAATGGCGAAGCCGGAGTTGCTGATGACGGCGCCGGGGACGACCGTGGGCGGGCCGTTCTGGTTTACGGTGACGACCGCCTCGCTGCTGCCGCCGCCGGAGATCAGCGCCGCGATGAACTCGGGCACCGCGGCGAAGATCATGGTCAGCACGGTGGCCACGACGAACTTGGTGAGGATCACCGAGGAGCGGCGGACCGGAGTGGCCAGCAAGTGGATGACGCTCCCGTCGTCGATCTCGGCGCCCAGCACGCTGCAGCCGATGATCAGCGCGGTCAGCGGGAGCAGCACCGAGAAGCCGAACGTGCCGAGCACGTGCGACGGCCAGGGCCGCGACGGCGGGCGGCCGGCCTTGAGCGCGATCGTGATCACAATCAAGATCACCGCCGGGATCGCGAACAGCAGCGCTCGCCTGCGGCCGAGGGTGGCGCGGGTCGTGATCCAGGCGACCGTGGGGTTGAACAAGCCAGACACAGCTGCTCCTTAATCGGCAACGAGGTAGGCGAAGACGCTTTCCAGGGACTCATCGGTGGGCTGCACCTCGCGCAGCCGGATGCCGTGGTCCCGGGCCAGCACCGCGATGTCCCGGCAGAACGCGCCGTAGTCCGAGGTCCGGACCTGCAGGCCGGTGTTCGGGGGTCCGGACAGTTCCACCGCGGTCACCGCGGGGCGGGCGATGAGCGCGCCGCCGAGCAGGCGATCGTCGGAGGACCGCACGGTGAACACGTGCGGCCGGCTGGTCATCAGCCGCCGGATGGCGCGGAAGTCGCCGGAGGCGGCCAGGCGGCCGGCCACGACCACCTGGATGGTGCCGGACAGCCGCTCCACCTCTTCCAGGATGTGCGAGCTGAACAGGATCGTCCGGCCCTCGCTGCCCAGCTTGTCCAGCAGGTCCATCATGTGCAGCCGCTGGCGCGGGTCCATCCCGTTGAACGGCTCGTCGAGGACCAGGATCTCCGGGTCGTGCACCAGCGCGGCGGCCACCTTGATGCGCTGGCGCATGCCCTTGGAGTACGTGGCGATCTTGCGGTCCGCCGCGTCGGCCATATCGAGCAGCGCGATGGATTTCTTCGCGGCGGCGGCCGGGTCGGAGAGCTGGTGCAGCTTCGCGGTCGCGGTGACGAACTGCTCACCGGTCAAGAACGCGTACACCGAGTCCCGCTCGGGGACCAGGCCGACGGTCCGGTAGATCTCGGGGTTGTGCCAGCTGTGCCCGCTCTTGATGGTGAGCTCGCCGCGGGACGGGGGCAGGAAGCCGGCGATCATGTGCATGATCGTCGACTTGCCCGCCCCGTTCGGGCCGAGCAGCCCGGTCACGCCGGGGCCGATCGACATCGTGACGTCGTTGACCGCCACCACGTTGCCGTACCAGCGGGAGACGTTCTTCAGTTCGATGGTCATGCTCGGCTCACCTTCCGGTATCTCGCGGCCAGGCCCCCGAGGCAGGCCGCGAGCAGGAGGACCCCCACGACCCCGTACAGCGGGCCGAAGTGGCCTGGGTTAGCGTCTTCGCCCTGCGACGTGCCGCCGAGCCAGATCCGGATCCCGTCCAGGATGTTGAACGGGCTGAACAACCCGGCGATCCGCGCCCCGGCCGAGGTGGATTCCATGCCGCCTTCGGCCTGGATCAGCACTTCGGACACGGTCCAGGTGAGGAAGCAGGCGATGGCGACGATCCCGGTCGCGTAGGCGCGGCGGCCGGTGAGGGAGGCCAGGACCAAGCCGATGGCCGCCATCAGCACGGCCCACATCAGGCCCACGCCCAGGCCCGGGATGAGCGCCTTGGTCTCGTTCCAGACGGCATGACCGTTCTTGGCCGACGCGATCGTGCCGACGTAGGTGACCAGCAGGGGCACCTCGATCAGCAGCAGGAGCGCCGCGGTGAGCGCGATGTACTTGGCCAGCGGGTAGTCGCCGCGGCGGATCGGCCGGGAGAAGTACAGCGGCAGCACGTGGCTGCGCAGGTCCCGTGACACGAGCTCGGGCGCCTGGGCGGCGATGAAGATGGTGATCACGATGACCCGCAGCTGCGGGGAATAGACGTCGTAGCCGAACAGCCGCGCGTTGCCCCGGGACACCGCGAACGCGTTGACGAGCGCGGGCAGGAGCATCGCGATACAGGCGAGGATCGGGATGATCTTGGCCTTCACGCCCCGGCCGATGCCCCACGAGGAGCGGAAGCTGTGCCAGATCAAGGCCCTGACGATCTGCGCGCGGCCCAGCCGGGGGCCGTCGTAGCGGCGGTAGCCGAGGTCGTGGATGACGCCGGTCGCCTGCGTAGTCTCAGACATGTGCTGCTCCCTCCTCGTCGCGGAACAGCTCTTCGACCTGGTGCCGGCGCTGCTCCAGGCGGCACAGCGGCAGGGCCAGGTCGGCTACCGCGTCCCGCACCAGGTCGTAGGTGTCGTCGCCGCCCAGCGGGACGAGCAGGATGCGCTGGTCTTGCTGGGTGGTCCCGGTCAGGCCGCGGGCCTTGAGCTCGCGCAGCAGCTGGGCCAGGCCCTCCTCGACCTCGACGGCCAGGACCTGGCTGGCCTGGGTGAAGCTGGTGATCGTGTCGGCCCGCAGCAGCCGCCCGCCCTCGATCGCGACCAGGTGATCGCAGATCCGCTCGATCTCGCCGAGCAGGTGGCTCGCGACGACGATGGAGATGCCGAACTCGGCCCCGATCCGCGCGATGAGCTCGAGCATGGCGGTGCGCCCGGCCGGGTCGAGGCCGTTGGTCGGCTCGTCGAGCAGCAGCAGCCGGGGGTCGCCGACCAGCGCCTGGGCCAGCTTGACCCGCTGCTTCATGCCGGTGGAATAGGTGCCGATCAGGCGGTACCGCTCCTCGTGCAGCCCGACGTGACGCAGCGACTCGGCCGCTCGCTCCTTGGCCACGGTGGGCGGCAGGCCGGACATCCGGCCCAGGTGGGTCACGAACTCGGTGGCGGTCACGTCGGGCGGCAGGCAGTCGTGCTCGGGCATGTAGCCGAGCAGCGTCCGGATCGTCTCGGCGTTGGTCTGGCAGTCGCGGCCGAGCACCTTGGCCTGGCCCTGGGTCGGCGGGATGAGCCCGAGCAGGATCTTGATCAGGGTCGACTTGCCCGCGCCGTTGGCGCCGACCAGTCCGGTGACCCCCGGCGCGACGGTGACCGTGAGCCCGTCCAGCGCGGTCACGTCGCCCGGGTACACCTTGGTCAGCATCGTGGTCTCGATGACGGCTTCGCTGCCCGTGCTGCCTGTCATATGAGGGGCCTCGGGGCCGGGCGGGTCCGGCTCGGAAGCTTGGTTGGATGGCATGGTGCTTACCGTGCCAGGGGGCGGGCTCGGCGTCATCATCCGGAAGAGTGAAGTTGCGGCATGTCGCGTGCCGCGCCGGGTCATCGCCGCGGCCTACACCTGCAGGATGACGCCATTAGCGGCCGCGGCGGTTACGGTTGGTATGTGCGTACCACCTCGCCCCGGGCGCCGCTGACCAAGAGGATGGGACCCAAGCACTGGGCCGCGCTTGACTACCTGGCCGGCGGGTTCACCGCGCTGGTCCTGTTGCTGGAGGTCAGGCGCGGGCTGGCCGCGGGCAATTTCCCGCAGACGTTCGGCGTCGTGCGCTACTGGCCGATGCCCCTGACCGGGCCGGTGGGCCTGCTCCTGGTGATGGCCGCCGGCTTCGCCGTGGCCCTGCGCCGCCGCCGGCCGATGGTCATGCTCGGCGTCCTGCTCGTCGGCGCGTTCCTGCTCAGCACGCTGACCATCCCGGACCCCAGCGCCCTGAGCTACTTCCTGCCCGTGGCCTACGTGCTGTACCTGGTGGCGGCCACCTACGAGACCAAGCGGGACGCGGTGCGGGTCCTGGTGGCGGTGTACCTCACCCTGGTCGGGGTGGCCATCGTGCTGATGTTCGGCGCTGGTCACGAGTTCAACGGAAGCGCGCTGATCCCCGTCGTGCTCTGCGTGATCATCGCGTGGACGAGCGGGTACAGCGTGCGCCAGCGCCGCCGGTACGCGGTGCGCCTGCAGGACGAGGCGGCCAGCAAGGCGGTGGCGCAGGAGCGGCTGCGGATCGCCCGGGAACTGCACGACGTGGTGGCGCACAGCATGAGCGTGATCGCGGTCCAGGCGGGCTACGGGCAGTACGTGATCGACAGCCAGCCCGGTGACGCCCGGGCGGCGCTCGGCGCCATCCAGACCACCAGCCGCGAGGCGCTGGACGAGATGCGCCGGATGCTGGGCGCCCTGCGGCAGGCCGACGACGCCGAATCCGCGGCCGAATCTGCGGCCGGGGCCGGGGCCGGGGCCGGGGCCGGGGCCGGGGCCGGGGCCGGGGCTGGGGCTGGGGCTGGGTCTTCGGCTGGGTCCTCGGCTGGCGCGGAGCTTGCCGGGGGGGCGGGGTTTGCGGCTGGCTCCGGGCTTTCCGCTGGCTCGAGGGTTTCCGGCGGGGCGGGCAGCGCGCCGTTGTTCCCGGCGCCAGGTCTGGCCGAGCTGGACCGGCTGGTGGCGCGGACCGCGGGCGCGGGTGTCCGGGTCGACGTGACGCGCTTCGGGCGGCCGCGTGACCTGCCCGCGAGCATCGACCTGTCGGCCTACCGGATCGTGCAGGAGGCGCTGACCAACGTGGTCAAGCACGCGCAGACGAGCTCGTGCCGGGTGCTGCTCGGCTACCGGGACGACGAACTGACCATCGAGATCACCGACAACGGCGCCGGAATGCCCGCGCCGGAGCTGGCCGGTGCCGGGCTTCCCGGTTCGGGGCTGGCGGGTTCGGGGCTGGCGGGTTCGGGGCTGGCGGGTTCGGGGCTCGCGGGTTCCGGGCTGGCCCGGAGCGGGGCCGCCGGGCCGAACGGCACGGCCCTGATGTCACGCAGCGGCGTGGGCGTCCTGGACGGCGCGCCGGCCGGGTCCGACGCCGCGCCCGCGCCCGCGGCCGCGGGCGTCCCGAGGCTGCCCGGGGCCGGGCACGGCATCATCGGCATGCGCGAGCGGGTCACCCTGCTCGGCGGCGAGTTCAGTGCCGGGCCGCTGCCCGGCTACGGCTTCCGGGTGAGCGCGCGGATCCCGCTGCCCGCCGCGAGCGCATGACCGATACCGCGCCCATCCGGGTGGTGGTCGCCGACGACCAGGCCCTGGTCCGGGTGGGCTTCTGCGGGATCATCTCGGCCACGCCCGGCTTCGTCGTGGTCGGCGAGGCAGGCAACGGGGCGGAAGCGGTCGAGGCGGCCCGCCGGGCCCGGCCCGATGTCATCTTGATGGACGTGCGCATGCCGGTCATGAACGGCATCGAGGCGACCCGGCAGATCACGCAGAGCACCGACGTGCGCGCGCTCATCTTGACCACCTTCGACCTCGACGAGTACGTCTTCGCCGCGCTGCGCGCGGGCGCCAGCGGGTTCCTGCTCAAGGACACCCTCCCGGCCGAACTGCTGACCGCCATCCGGGTGGTCGCGGCGGGCGACGCGCTGCTGGCGCCGAGCGTGACCCGGCGCCTGATCGGTGAGTTCGCCCGGACCACGCCGGCCTCGGTTGCTGCTGAGCTCCCGGCCAGGACCGCCGCCGCGGGCGGGCGGTGCACCATCGATCTGCTGGCCCGGGTGCTGACCGAACGCGAGCGAGAGGTCCTGACCATGGTGGCCCGGGGGATGTCCAACGCCGAGATCGCCGAGGAGCTGACGATCAGCCCGGCCACGGCCAAGACGCACGTGGCCCACCTGCTCACCAAGCTGGACGCCAGGGACCGGATCCAGCTGGTCATCATGGCCTACCAGTCCGGCCTGATCACCACGCCGCAGTAGGCCCCGGGTCTGGCGCTGTGGGCGTTCGGCCACAATGGGGGGCATGATTTCTGAGATCTTCGACCCCAAGCAGTGGCGTTCCGTCGACGGGTTTTCCTTCACCGACATCACCTACCACCGGGCCGTGGACTCAGGCACGGTGCGCGTCGCCTTCAACCGGCCGGAGGTCAGGAACGCGTTCCGGCCGCATACCGTCGACGAGCTGTACACGGCGCTGGACCACGCGCGGATGTCCGGCGACGTGGGCTGCGTGCTGCTCACCGGGAACGGCCCTTCGCCCAAGGACGGCGGATGGGCGTTCTGCTCGGGCGGGGACCAGCGCATCCGCGGCCGCGACGGGTACCGCTACGCGGACGGCGAGACGGCCGCGACCATTGACCCGGCCCGGGCCGGGCGGCTGCACATCATGGAGGTACACAGGCTGATCCGGTTCATGCCCAAGGTGGTCATCTGCGTGGTCCCCGGCTGGGCCGCGGGCGGCGGGCACAGCTTGCACGTGGTCTGCGACCTGACCCTGGCCAGCCGCGAGCACGCCCGGTTCAAGCAGACCGACGCGGACGTGGGCAGCTTCGACGGCGGGTTCGGCTCGGCCTACCTGGCCCGCCAGGTCGGCCAGAAGTTCGCCCGGGAGATCTTCTTCCTGGGCGAGACCTACGACGCGGCGGCCGCGCACCGGATGGGCATGGTCAACGCGGTGGTGCCGCACGCCGACCTGGAGCGGGTCGCGCTGGAATGGGCGGCCAAGATCAACGCCAAGAGCCCGACCTCGCAGCGCATGCTGAAGTACGCGTTCAACCTGATCGACGACGGCCTGGTGGGCCAGCAGGTGTTCGCGGCCGAGGCCACCCGGCTGGCCTACATGACCGACGAGGCGGTCGAGGGCCGGGACGCGTTCCTGGAGAAGCGCAGCCCGGACTGGGCGCGGTTCCCGTACTACTACTGACGGCTGTCAGTGCGAGAAGTGGCCGCGGTAGTACTCGAAGACGAAGCCGATCGAGGCGAACACGGTGAACAGCATCCCCATCAGGAACAGCCACCAGCCGATCGCCGCGCCGAGGGCGGCGGTGGCCGCGCCCAGCCCGAGGAACAGCGGCCACCAGCTGTGCGGGCTGAAGAACCCGATCTCGCCGGTGCCCTGCGCGATCTCGCCCTCATTGTCGTCTTCGGGCCGCTTGGGCAGGCGGCGGCCGGTGAACAGCACGTAGAACCCGATCAGCACGGCCAGGCCCACGGCGAGCGCGAGCGCGGTGGTCCCGGTCGGGTCCTTCGAGGTGTACCAGTACACGATATCCGAGCCGGCGAAGAAGATCCCGCAGCCCAGGAACAGCCAGCCTTCGACCTTCATGGTCCGAACCTACTTCCGCGCGCTCTCGAGGGCCGGGATGGTCTGCTCCAGTCCGTGCGAGGACCGGCCCCACTTGATGTCCGGGTAGTGCGCCTCGAACGCGGGCCGTTCGGACCTGATCCGCGGGATCCGGTAGAAGTTGTGCCGGGGTGGCGGGCAGGACGTGGCCCACTCCAGCGAGCTGGCGAAACCCCACGGGTCCTCTTCGGTCACCTTCTCCCCGTACCGCCAGGTCACGTACATGTTCCAGAAGAACATGAGGACGGACAGGGCCAGCAGCCACGACCCGACGGAGGAGATGACGTTGAGCGTGGTCACGTTGCCAGGCAGCAGCGGGTAGTTGGCGGTACGCCGGACCTGACCCTCGACACCCGCCCAGTGCTGGACCAGGAACGTCAGGTTGAAGCCGATGAACATGACCCAGAACTGGGCCTTGCCGATCCGGCTGTTGAGCATCTTGCCGGTCATCTTCGGCCACCAGAAGTAGAAGCCGGCGAAGATCTCGAACAGCACCGTGCCGGCCAGCACGTAGTGGAAGTGCGCCACCACGAAGTAGGAGTCCGACACCGCGAAGTCCAGCGGCGGCGAGGCCAGGATGATCCCGGTGATGCCGCCGAACAGGAACACGATCAAGAACCCGATCGTGAACAGCATGGGCGGCTCGAAGCTGAGCTGGCCCTTCCACATGGTGCCGATCCAGTTGAAGAACTTCACCCCGGTCGGCACCGCGATCAGGAACGTCATGAACGAGAAGAACGGCAGCAGCACCGCGCCG
>Ga0070735_10000446_pt1 | contig 45109 bp, 39 predicted proteins | sample Coa_R1_FD_66443 | JGI IMG/M metagenome (GOLD analysis project Ga0070735, IMG submission 66443) | Surface soil microbial communities from Centralia Pennsylvania, which are recovering from an underground coalmine fire - Coalmine... | ecosystem: Environmental > Terrestrial > Soil > Unclassified ... | reverse complement strand
GAGCAGTCCAAGCGCGTGCTGGAGGATGCCAGCGAAGGCTTCGCGCTGGACGTTATCCACGAAGACGTGGAGGGCGGAGACGAGAGCATCTCCATCGATCGCCTGACGGCGCAGGGCGATATCAGCCCGATCATTCGTTTAGTCGACACGACGATCTTCACTGCCTTACAACGGCGCGCCAGCGATATTCACATCGAGACTCGCGACGACTCCGTTTGCATCAAGTTCCGCATCGACGGCGTACTGACGCAAGCCATGCCGCCGATTGCCAAGGAACACCACTCGACCATCATTTCCCGTATCAAGGTCATGAGCGAGCTCGATATCTCCGAGCGCCGTGTCCCGCAGGACGGCCGTTTCCGTGTGAAATATGGCACCCCTGAGCGTCCGATTGACTTCCGCGTTTCCGTCATGCCCTCGATTCACGGAGAAGACGCCGTCCTTCGCGTCCTCGACAAAGAATCGATGAGCGAGAAGTTCCACAAGCTCACTCTGGACGTGGTCGGTTTCGACGAAGAAGACTTGCGGAAGTTCCGCCGCTATATCAAAGAACCATACGGGATGGTTCTCGTCACCGGGCCGACGGGGAGCGGCAAAACCACCACGCTGTACGCCGCGGTCAACGAAATCAAAACCGACGAAGACAAGATCATCACAATCGAAGATCCGGTCGAATACCAGATTCGCGGCATCACGCAGATTCCGGTCAACGAGAAAAAGGGGCTGACATTTGCCCGCGGATTGCGATCGATTTTACGTCACGATCCGGACAAGATCATGGTGGGTGAGATCCGCGACACGGAAACCGCGCAGATCGCCATTCAGTCCGCCCTTACCGGCCACCTCGTCTTTACCACAGTCCACGCGAACAACGTCGTCGATGTAATTGGCCGCTTCCTGAACATGGGTGTTGAGCCGTACAACTTTGTTTCGGCGCTGAACTGCATTCTGGCGCAGCGGTTGGTGCGGTTGATTTGTGAATCGTGCCGCTCGGAAAAACATTATCCGCCTGAGGAAATGGAAGCCAGCGGGCTTGATCCCGAGCAGTGGGGCCGCGTTTGTTTCTATGAGGGACAGGGCTGCATCGAGTGTGCCGGCACCGGCTTCCGCGGACGAACCGCGATCCATGAGTTGCTGGATTTAAGCGACCGAATCCGGGAGATGATTCTGCTGAAGAAGCCTACTTCCGAGATTCGCAGAGCCGCCCGCGAGGAAGGCATGCGATTCTTGCGCGAGTCCGCCCTCGACAAGGTGCGGTTGGGGCTGACCACACTGAAAGAAATCAACAAGGTCACGTTCATCGAGAGCAATCGCTAAGCCAAGGAATGTGCGGTCTGTCCGTATTGATCCGCACAAATCCATGGCGAAGAGAGCCCATTAGGTCAACACCTACCGTTCCCTTCGATATATTGCAATAATAGGGATTCGCGCGTTCTACTAGGTAAAGGGATTGGTGTCGAACATGGCCTCTAGCGGCAAACCTAAGCTGGCCTGTGAGATAGCAGCCGATCGTGTGCTTGCCGGACGGGTTTCCGACCGCGGCGACACGATCGAAACCTGCGCCGCCGGTGAACTGCCGCCCGGCAGCGTGGTCCCCGATCTGATCGAGAACAATCTGCGCGAGCGAAATCGCGTACTTGAAACCATCCGCGAAACGCTCGGAACTGTGAGCGGCAGGTCTCGCGACGTGATCGCCATTCTCCCGGATACGGCCGTGCGTGTCGCCTTGCTGGATTTCGATACACTTCCCGCCAAACGCCCGGAAGCCGAAGGAGTTGTGCGTTTTCGCCTGAAGAAGTCCCTTCCCTTCGACGTAGAAAAAGCCAAGGTCTCCTACCATTCTCAGCCGACCTCAGGGGGGTTGCGAGTGGTGGCTGCGGTTGCTTTGAACACGGTGATTGAAGATTACGAGTCCATCTTTCGCGACGCCGGATACGTGCCCGGTGTGGTCCTTCCGTCGATGTTGGCGGCGATCGGAGCTGCTGCCGCGGACAAACCAACGATGGTTGTCAAAGTCGATGCGCGAACGGCCAGCATCGCAATCGTGGACAAGCAGCAGGTGCTCTTGTTCCGAACGCTCGAAAATCCTCGCGGTGTGACCATCTCAGGAGAGCAACTGGGCGAAGAAGTGTATCCCTCGATTGTCTTCTTCCAGGATACCTACCATTTGAATCTGGAAAGAATTTTTATCGCTGGACTGTCGGACACCGGTAGCGCCGTTCCTGCACTGCGTTCTCAAACCGGCGTCGACGTGCAGGAACTCGTTGACGCGGCGCAACTCGGAAACAGCTTTGGCTCAGTTCCCAAGTGGAGAATGGCGGGAGTAGTAGGAGCGCTGCTTTCATAACATGCGCGTAGAAATTAATCTCGCAACTCATCCGTACGAGGATGCGCGGCAATTCTGGTTCCGCTGGGGCGGCGGTCTCCTTGCTCTCGGTATTTTGACGGGGGGGCTTTTGTATTTCACGGCTGCCGGTTGGGTTGATGCCCGCAAAGACCACAAACTTGCGCACCAATACGAAGCCCAAATCGCCGGGCGCGATCAGGATAAAGCTGCTGCACAGGCGCTGATGAACCTACCGCAGAACAGTGTGATACGCGATCGTTCGCAATTCCTGAATGACTTGTTTTACCGCAAGGCTTTTTCCTGGACGCAGGTATTCGAAGACCTGGAAAAAGTCATGCCGCCCCGCGTGCACGTGGTGTCGATCACGCCAGAGCTGGCGGCAGACAATGAACTCGCGATCAAACTCGTTGTAGCCGGCGATTCGCACGATCGTGCCCTTGAACTCGTCAGGAAGATGGAAGAGTCCCAGCGATTTCGACAAACACAGATCTCTACGGAAACTAGCGAGGCCGGGAACAACAGCAACCAGGGCGACACCGTAAAGTTTGACATCAGCGCTCTGTACGTCCCGACCGTGGAGACGGAAACGCCGAAAGGAACCGCGCGATAATGCCGGACCTGCGACAAACCAGAAAGAAGGTGAAGATCGCGCTGGCCACCATGGCGCTGGTGGACGTTGCTGCCATCGTCGTCTACTTCTCACCTTTGATCGGAACGGAATTCTCGCGCCGCGAGCATCTCAGCCAACTGTGGCGCGAGTTGCAGCAGAAGACACACGAGGTGCAGCCACTTCAAGGTCTCGACAAGAAAGTCCCGGTTGCCCACAAGCAAATTGACGATTTTTACAAGGATCGTTTCCCAGCTCAGGACTCAGCGATTTCGGACAACATCGGTAAGCTGGCGGCGCAGGCCGGAGTCAGGGTCGGCAGTCTTAAGTACGATATGAAAGATCCTGAAGTGCTGAGCCTGCAGCCGGTTCATATTGAGGCCGACCTCGCAGGTGACTATCTGCAATTGGTGCGCTTCATTAACTCCCTTGAAAGAGACAAAATGTTCTTCCTGGTCGACAGCGTGCAACTCGGTGGCGAACAGAGCGGCGTCGTGCGTTTGCAGATGAAGATGGAAACGTATTTGAAGGTGGGCGCCTGAAGTGAAGATCGGAGCAGAAAACCGCAACAAGTTGATCGCGGCCGTGGTCCTTATGGGCCTGGCGCTGATCCTTGTGCTGCGGATAGCGATTGGCTCGGGTGCGCCTGTGCCGACAGTGGTCACGCCAGTTCCGGAAAGCTCCCTGAATTCTGGCGCTGTTCCTGCGCGCGCCGCGCGTCCCGCTGGACGGGCTAAAGCCACGAAAAGAATCGCGGCCGCACCCCATTCGATCGATCCGACCCTGCGTTTTGATTGGTTGAAAGCCAGCGAAGATACGCAATACGCCGGCAATGGACGAAATATTTTTATGGCGCAAGCGGAGATTCCGCAGCCGATCGCACCGGCAATGACGCCGGAGCAGCAGAAAGCCGCCGAGGGGCCTCCGCCGCCACCGCCTCCGCCGCCGATTACGTTGAAGTTCTATGGCTTTGCCAGTAAACCAGGTGAGCCAAAGCGAGTTTTCCTGTCCCAGGGTGAGGATGTTTTTATCGCGAGCGAGGGCGAGATCATCGATCGGCGGTACAAAGTCGTTCACATCTCGCCGATGTCAGTGGAGATCGAAGATGTGCTCTACAACAACCGGCAAAACATTCCCCTCACTCAGGGATAGACAGTTGGTAATCGAGTAATTTTGTAAATTGCTAATTTAGAAAGACTTTCTCGACGTTTCTGTGCTCTCGGCGGTTTTGTCTTTTAAATTACAAAATTACAATTGCTAAGTTACTAATTACTGAAATGCTCTCCGGACGTCAAACGCGCTGGCACTCTTCCATCTCGCGCCCAGAGTCTGGCTATATCCTCATCACCCTGATCTTCTTCGTGGCCGTGCTGGCCATTGCTGCCGCGGCACTGGCGCCCCTGATCTCACAGCAGATCAAACGCGATCGCGAAGAGGAGCTGATTCATCGTGGAGTGCAATACACCCGCGCCATCAAACATTACGTCAAGAAATTTGGGCGCTATCCCACCAAGATTGAGGACCTCGAGAGCACCAATAACGTGCGATTCCTCCGCAAGCGCTACAAAGATCCCATCACTGGACAAGACTTCAAACTCCTTCACATGGGCGAGGTTCAAACTTCATTCGGAGGCGGACTGCAGGGAGCGGTTCCCGTCGCCAACCTTGCGGCTGCGGCTGCGGCGAATGGAAGCCCGAGCGGCGGAGCCTTTGGCGGTGGTGGGGGCTTCGGGGGCAATAATTCGTTTGGCGGAAACTCTTTTGGCGGTAATAGCGGGGGTTCGTTCGGCGGAAACAACAGCGGCTTTGGTGGAAACAGCACCTTCGGCGGGAACAGCGGTTTTGGCGGGAACAGTAGTTTTGGGGGCAACAGTGGTTTCGGGGGAAATAGTAGCGTCGGCGGAAATGGGCCAGGAGGGAGCAGTTTCGGTGGGAATGCTTTTGGTGGAAGCACATTCGGCGGTAACAACCCTGGCGCCAATGCCAATGCCAATGGACAAACTCCCGACAATGGATCGGACTCGCCGCCCAATCAGCAGGGAGGATTTGGTCAGCCGGTGCAAGCTCTTTCGGGTTTCGGCCAGCAAGGAAACGCAACGACCTTGAGTACCCAGGTTTTCGGCGGAGGACCCATCGTCGGTGTTGTCAGCACCAGCAAAGAGAAAAGTATTCGGATCTTTAACAAAAAGGAAAAGTACAACGAGTGGCAGTTCATTTATGACCCCAGCACCGACCGCGGCGGGCTGCTGTCCACGCCTAATCAGCCTCAAATGCAAAATCAGAACGCGATCGGTCCAGGAACCCAAAATTTCCCCGGCCTGCAGAACGGTCAAAACGGATTTACTTCCGGCAGTTCGCCATTCGGGGGAGTCCAAGGGGTACCGCAAAATCCTGGAGGCTTCCAACCCCAACAGCCGTCTCCCCAACAGCCACAAGTGCCGCAAATGCCGCCCGATCAAGGGCCGCAGTAGAACTCACCTGACCCGCGTGGTTACGCTCTGGCACTCCAGTAATCAGCCAACATGACTGTCGAGCCATTTACCGGTAATGGCGATCTCGTTATCTTCGTTTCTGATGTGGGTTTCTGTTCTTTCGCACGAACTTGAGACCTCTTCGAGCCCGCACCCGCCGATCAGAAAGGATGCAATGAGAAACGGAATCTCGACAATCGGGAAAGTGTCTCTCTTCTTGTTCGTGCTCTCCGTGTCCGCAGCCGCAGAGAATCGCCTGATCACTGGCGCGCCGCCCGCGGCTTCTGGTCCCGACTACGATGTAAGCGTTGGCTATACCTATCTTGCAATGCCGGTCCCTAGCGCCGGCAACGTCAACCTTAATGGGGTGGACGCGAGTGCTCATGTCGACTTCACACCGCGATTTGGAGCAGCGATCGACTCCAGCTATGTTCGTACGCCCAATGTGCTCGACACCAAGCACCAGGGCTACTTGCTGAGTTTTCTTGGCGGTCCGGTTTATTACCCGATCTCGTACGGGAACACCCTGCCCTTCATTCACGCGCTGGCCGGTGTCGGCCTGGTGGATGGAGCTTTCCCGGTTAGTGACACGCAGTTTTTCCACGGGTGGCAATCGCGCTTTTCCTACGCGTTGGGTGGAGGCGTGGAACGCAGACTGGCAGGACCCATCGCAGTCCGGCTTGGCGGTGATTATCTGCGAACCGCGTTTTACAACTCGACTGGTGCGGTGCAGCCACAGAACAATTTTCGTGTTACCGCAAGCATCGTCATCCACCTGAAAGATCGCTTGCACAAAATTCCCGGACGCTAATCCAAAAACAAAAAGCCCCACTGCATCGCAGTGAGGCTCTTAAAGAAAATTTTGCTTACACGCTGAACGATGATCCGCACCCGCAGGTGCTCTTGACGTTGGGGTTCTCGAACTTGAAGCCCGCGCCTTCGAGCGTTTCCACGTAGTCGACGATGCAGCCATTCAGATACATGACCGACGTGGCGTCCACGTAGACTTTCAAACCGTCCATGTCGAACGTCTTGTCCATCATTCCGGCCGAGTTTTCAAAGGACATCGAGTAAGAGAAACCGGAGCATCCTCCGCCTACCACGCCCACCCGCAGGCCGGCGGGGACCGGATTCTGTTGCGCCATGATCTCCTTCACCTTCGTTATCGCATTGGGCGTTAGCGTAATCGGCGCTGTTTTCGGCTTTACTTCCGGTGTAATTGTGGTGGCCATTCGTATCTCCTTGAAATCGTTAGATCAGTAATGAATTATAGCAAACCCTACCAACGCGAAAGACAATAATCTCGAAATCCGCGCTTATGTCTTTAGATGGCAATCGGATGGCGACGGTCGCAAGGTAAAAACAAATTGCGTTCGCTGGTCGAGACTGGGACTATAATTTGCGCTTGAGGTGCCCTTGAGACAGATGCGGGGCGCTTGGGATCAAACTGATCAGCTGAGGTGGCGTATGTCAATGCTGATGTGGCCGCTGGTTCTTGAAGGAGCTCTCCTCGTAGCGCTGATAATCCTACTGATCTATCGCAGCACCCTTTCGATGCACGAGGATGACCAGCTATTTCTGGACGAATCGGCATCCGCAATGGCGCAGGAACAGATGGAACTCATGGCGAAGCTCAATAAGGTGACACCGATGGTGAAATGGGTCGGCGCCGCATCGGGAGTGCTTGGCTTCGTTATTGTCGGCGTACTTGTTTATCAGCAGTTGCAGCAAGTGCAGTAAACGCCGCTGCAAGAGCGCCGTCCATCGAGTCTAGCCACGGGCTCGTCGAGGATGATTGCGTTCTCACTTTGTCGCCCTCAGTTGCTGTCCTTGAACGGTTCGATGTCGCCTTGCTTAGCGTTGGGCCGCTGGATGGGTGAACCCGTGATCGAGCGCATGGCACAGTTTGTCCGCAACAGCCGCAGTTTTCGCGGATGATGTCTGACCTGTTCGCCAGAACCCAGGGCTACCTCGATCTCCAACGTCGCCTTTATCGCACCCTCCCAGCCATGCTGGCTGAAAGCCTTGCGAGCGCCCTAAAGCTGCCCAAGGATAATCGCAGCGCGGCAAACGTAACTTCACGCGTTGCTTAAAAGGATCCCTCAAGGCGAAATCTCGAGCGCAGTCGAGGGACCCCTGAAGAGATGACCTAAGCGGAAAAGCTTGGTGCCGGGAACAGGACTTGAACCTGCACGCCTTTCGGCACTGGATCCTAAGTCCAGCGCGTCTGCCAATTCCGCCATCCCGGCATTCGGACGACCATCGCTATTGTAGCGCCCGAGCGCGGACACGCGCTTGCCCGAAGCAACTTCAGCGCTGCATCACTCCGTCAAGAATCATCCAGATCAGAGAAATGATCATCAGAATGAAGCCGACAAAGAGCGTTGGCACGCCCAGCAGAGCGTGCGCTCCGGTGGCTCCGCCGGTCAGCGACACGGAACTGGAATGAAACGGAAATGCTCCGGTCACGTTTGCGGAGCCATTCCAACCGGCACCCAGAATAAGGATGCCGATCAGGATCAAGCCATCAGAGATCACGTTTAGCCATTTTGGATTCATGCGATGCCACCCCGGCATTCACTACTACAAATTCTAAATCAGAGTGCCAGGCATGCTTGCTGCACTTTATTTATCACTCGTGCTCCCGCTACACTGAACGGCATGACGATTCCAGCGCAACCACAAGTAAAAATGGTAAATGCTCCCGATTATCGGGAAAACTATGCCAATAGCGTGCAGGTCAGAGTGAACGTTTGGGATTTCTTCCTGGTATTCGGAACCTTGCAGCAACAAAGTGAAACGCAAGTGGAGGTCAGAAATTTTCAAGGTGTCTACCTCAGCCCGCAGCAAGCGAAAGCCCTCGCCGCCATTCTGCATCAGAACATCGCGGGCTATGAAAGCGCATTTGGAGAGATCAAACTGGATCCGCGAATGGTTCCAACCGGGCCGGTTCATTAATCGATACAGTGAGCGCCAGTTCTGACTCGCGCCGACGTTCGACGGTGCCGCTGTTTGCACTGATCTTCCTGGTTCTGTTCGCGCTGCATCTCCCCCTGTTGAGGCTTCCCTATTTCTGGGATGAAGCGGGATACTACGTGCCCGCCGCCCGCGATCTGTTGCTCACGGGTTCGTTGATTCCGCACTCCACACCTTCGAATGCCCACCCTCCGCTGGTGATGGCTTATCTCGCGTTGGCCTGGAAGCTGACGAAATATTCGCCAATTGTGACTCGCGCGGCGATGCTTTTGGTTGCGGCCTTCTGCCTGCTTGGGGTTCATCGACTTGCGCGGCAGATTGCAAATTCAGAAGTCGCCGTGGCATCAGTAATTTGCACTGGCCTGTACCCGGTTTATTTCGCCCAAAGTTCGCTGGCTCACCTGGACCTCGCAGCCGCCGGATTTACTGTCTGGGGACTGCTGGCGTACTTCGAAGATAGGAACATCGCTCTTGCGGTTTGGTTTTCTTTGGCCGTGCTCAGCAAAGAAACGGCAGTCCTCGCGCCAATGGCATTATTGGCATGGGAAGTCTTGGCGCGCGTACTCAGGCAGCGTTCTAATCTGTTGGTGTCATCGCCGCTAGTCCGATCAATAGCCCTCGCTGCCCCGCTGCTCCCGCTCGCGCTTTGGTATCTGTATCATTACCACCGCACTGGATTTCTCTTCGGTAATCCGGAATTCTTCCGTTACAACGTGCAGGCGACAGTCCACCCATTACGCATCGTCCTTGCCCTCGGTATGCGGTTGTGGCAGGTCACTGCTTACATGAATTTGTATCTGCTGACACTCGCCGCGCTGTTTGCGATGTGGCGAGATCCGCTCGGCGACCGTCCAAGGATCGCTCTCGATACGCAGTTTGCTCTTTTGGCCGTAATACTCACATATGTTGTCGCGATGGCGGTGGTGGGGGGAGCGGTGTTGGCGCGCTACATGCTACCAGTCATTCCGCTGATCATCATCGTCTGTGTTTCTACCTTGTGGCGCCGAGCGCTTTACTGGCGCGTTGTTATTGCGATTGTGATTCTCGGGTTCGTAGTGGCTCTATTCGTCAATCCGCCCTACGGATTTTCGATTGAAGACAATCTCGCTTACCGCGACTACATAATCCTTCACGAGAATGCCGAACGTTTTGTCGAAGCCCGCTATCCAACAGCGAAGGTGCTGACCGCCTGGCCCGCCAGCGATGAGCTCAGGAGGCCATACCTCGGTTACATTTCTCGACCGATGACGGTTGTGCGAATCGAAGATTTCACCGTAGAACAACTCATGTCGGCGAGCCAACTACGACCCCGGTTCGATCTGGCGCTGGTTTTTTCGACTAAGTACATCCCAGCGCACCCATGGTTCGAGCATTGGATTCAATGGCAACAATGGAAAGCAGAGTTCTTTGGCTACCATCGCGACGTGCCGCCAGCGGCGGCGGCACAGATCCTGGGCGGAGACCTCGTGTACGCCGACAAGCGTGATGGGCAATGGGTTGGCGTCATCGAGATGGAACGACTGGAAAACGCGCACACGATTGAACTGAACTACACTCCCCGTCCGGGCAACATCTACTCTACCCTGCGTTGACTTCGATCCGCTGACAGGACACATCCGACGAGATCGAGCACTTTCGTTGGTCGCCGGGACGGCACCAAGGTGGCGACGGTCGGCGACATACTCTTCGGACGTGGGGTGTATTCAGAGAGGCGAGTCCGTAATCGGTTGTCAGTTCACCATCAGATGGCACGAGTGAGTCTTCACGATGAGCCAAACTTCGCCGCCCGGCTGGAGATCGAGTGAATCGCGAGCGGCGAGGGTCAGGTGTACATTCATCGCCACACCGCAATCCACTCGCGCTGTAACAATCACGTCGTGCTGCTCCAAGGAAACCACACGCCCAGCGATGATGTTTCGAGCGCTCAAGCCCTGCGGTCGAACCGTCGCCAGCAAAATGTCTCCGGCGCGAATGCCAACACGCAGAAGCGCGCCGATTTCAGCCCTCACCAGCGGCGTTTCTAGTTCGACTCGGCTGTTGGACAGCCGGCAAGTCATCGTTCCCCGATCCGGATGCACGGCGATTACATTCGCATCCAGGATATTTTCGAATCCAACGAGTTGCGCAACACTCTCTTGACGCGGTGCTGTCATCACTTCATGCGGCGTTCCTTGCGCGATCAGGCGACCATCTTCGAGCACCAAGACCTGCTCACCCAATGCGAAAACTTCCTCTCGGCTATGCGTTACGTAAAGAATTGGAACAGGATGCTCTTGGCTCCAGAGACGCAAATCGTCAATGATCTTCGATTTGGTTGGCGCATCCAAAGCAGCCAGCGGTTCGTCTAGTAGCAAGACACAGGGCTCCGTCACCAACGCACGGGCCAACGCGACACGTTGACGCTCGCCACCCGAAATCTCCCCGGGCTTGCGGTCCCGGAGATGCGAGATGCGAAGCGATTCGAGAATGGTTTCGCAGCGCTGCTGACGCACGCTTCGATCGAGATTTCCGAGACCGTATGCAACGTTGCCTGATGCGCTTAAATGGGGGAAAAGAGCAAGGTCCTGGAAAACGTAAGCAATGTGGCGCTGTTGGACCGAAACATTTACGCCGGCCGCATCGTTAAAGAAAACGTGATCGCCTACCTTGATCGTGCCCGAATCCGGTGTGTTTAAACCCGCAACACAATCCAGAAGCGTTGTCTTGCCGGCCCCTGATGGTCCAAAGAGAATCGAAATTCCGGACTCGGCCCGAAACCGAATATTGAGCTTGAATGTTCCAGTTGGCCCAACGAGTGATTTTCGGAACTCGACTGTAAGCACATTGACGGGCGAGTCGATGCGTTGCCGCACCTTAGCGCGGGCGGCACTGTTCTGTGCTATCTCCACGGCCACACCGCCCAGGCTTTGCGGTTCACTCCATAAACCAGACACAACGCCGCGAATGAAAATGCCAGGAGAACCAGGGCGGTCTGGTTGGCTCCAGCGTAGTTCAGGGCCTGCACCTGGTCGTAAATGTCGATGGAAACAGTGCGCGTAACACCTGGAATATTGCCGCCGACCATGAGAACCACGCCAAATTCTCCCATGGTGTGCGCGAAGCTTAGCGCTATCCCAGTGACCAGACCCGGCACGGAAAGCGGTAATACGACGCGGAGAAAAGTCCCGAGATCCGACACGCCCAACGTCTTTGAAGCCGCAATCAATCGTCGGTCAACAAGCGCGAAGGCTGTGGCGAAGGGCTGCACGGCAAACGGCAAACTATAAATGATCGAACCAATCACCAATCCCGTAAACGTGAACGCCAAGGTGTGTCCCGTCAGGGATCGCCACGAACGTCCCAAAAAGCTCCGCGATCCGAGCGCGAGAAGGACGTAAAACCCTAATACTGTCGGCGGCAGAACGATCGGCAACGCGACGATTGCCTCCACGATGAACTTCCATCGCTTGCCAGAAAACGCAATCCAGTATGCGATCGGCAAACCAAAGACACACAAGACCAGCGCCACCAGCAAAGCCAGTCGAATAGTGAGCCAGAAAGCTTGCCAGTCCATGAGTGTGCGCAGCCAGTATAGACAAGTTTTGCGCTCCCCATTCCCATTCTGGAACACGCAGTGCCGCGAATGTTCAGTTGTCACAAAGTCTATGCGCTTCGCGCCGATACCATACCCGGTTCAGGAGGAACGAATGGAACTCGAGGAAGCCATTAAGGTTGTGCGCGCGCTCGCGGACGGAACACATCCGGAGACAGGTAAACCACTAGAGGAGACCGCCGCGTGTCGCACGGCCGTAGCCGTCAAAGCTCTGAATCGCGCGTTGGCTTCTCTAGTTGCACAAAGCGAGCGGGAGCGACGGCGGCCTACCAACGCGGGGAAGGCCTGGACCCGCGAAGAGGATGAACAAATTTGCGAAGAGCTTCGCGTTGGGACGGATTTCCAGGTAATCGCCAAGGCTCACGGGCGCACGATACCTTCGATCGTCGCTCGGCTCGTCAAGCTGGGTCAGATTTCGCCGGACAAGCAAAAATCACGTTTCCCAATGAAGGTGGCGTAGTGCAGGGGCCCGAGCGCAGTCGAGTTCGGCGGCTGGCGCCTTCCGTCGCTTGCGCGATTATCTTTTTCCAAGCGCTCACATCGGGACAGGCGTCGCCGGGTAATTCATATCATCGCCGCCTCAGATCCGAGCAATGGTCTTCCCACGCTCGGCAGTTGCCTGGCTATAACTCGGCCGATCTACGCTATGGCGCAGTTCAGCAGAAATTGCGGATGCGATCCGAACAGCAGAGTCAAACCATTATCACACCGCAGATTTCCACATCTGGTTGGACGCCTTTGGGTCCGGCGCCGTTTGCGTCGGACGCAAGCGCGATCGGAATCCAGGATTACAACTGGGTTTCGGGAAGAGCAACGGCGGTCATCATAGACGCGGCAGACTCGACTGCAAACACCGTCTATGTAGGCGGCGCCTACGGCGGAGTGTGGAAGTCCACGAATGCTCTACAAAGTCCCAGCAGCGTCACTTGGACTCCTCTCATTGACAGCCAAGCTACCTTGGCAGTTGGTGCAATTGCGATCCAGCCACAGCTTACCAATCCGAATCCAGCGAAGAGCGTGATTCTGGTCGGTACCGGAGAAGCGAACCGCCCGGGAAATTCGTACTACGGATTGGGCATACTGCGCTCGGGCGATGCGGGGAACTCTTGGACGATGACCTCGCAGGACACGACCGGACTTTTGTCGCTCGAGGGTCTCGCGTTCAGCAAAATTGCTTTCAGTTCTGCAAATCCAAACCTGGTCGTCGCCGCAGCGGCAGACAGCGAAGAAGGAACCGCTCTGGGCCTGGCCAACTCTTCAACAAGTAATCTTGGGCTGTACTACTCAAATGACGGCGGAGTGTCCTGGACTCACGCCAACGTGCAGGATGGAACCACCCAGACAGTACCCGGATCGGCCACGACCGTTGTCTATAACGCGATTGCGAGGACATTCTTCGCCGCTCTGCGATATCACGGCTTCTATTCCTCAACCGACGGAATTAATTGGACACGACTGGCCAACCAACCAGGTTTGGCGCTAAGCACGGCCGTATGCCCGGCACAGACGAACAATAACGGATGTCCGATCTACCGCGGTGAACTTGCTGTCGTTCCAGGACGCAACGAGATGTACGCCTGGTACGTCGATGCAAACGACAATGATCAGGGAATTTGGTCATCCACCAACGGTGGTGTCACTTGGAGTCAGATTGACGAAGCGGGGATTATCGACTGCGGGGATGCATTAGGGTGCGGCACCGAAGACGGCACGTACAATCTCGAACTTTCAGCGGTTCCCGACGGCGGCGCGACCGATCTTTACGCCGGTGCCGTCAATATCTACAAGTGTCAGATCACCAGCGCTGTTCCCGACTGCAGCGGGACGGGAGCCAATACGTTCTTGAATCTCACGCACGTTTACGGATGCAGTGGCATCGCACGCGTGCATCCCGCGCAACATGGCGTCAGCTTCCAACTCTTGAACAGCAACGTGCAAGATGCCATGTTCTTTGCCAATGACGGTGGCATCTATCGCGCGCTCGATGGTTACAGCGGATTAACCGCCGGCGCATGCGGAGGCAGCAATCAGTTCGACAGCTTGAATCAGACCTTGGGATCAATGACGCAGTTTGTTTCGTTCTCCCAGCCTTCCGGTGACGCAAACACGATCCTGGGCGGAGCGCAGGGAAACGGATCACCAGCAACACAGTCAGCCTTATCAGATTCCCCATGGCTCAACGTAAACGGTGGAGATGGCGGATTCACGCAAATCAATCCGAACAACGCCGACGAGTGGTTCGTATCGAATCCATCCGATTTCGGAACCAACATTTTTCGCTGCGAATCCGGAATCAATTGTCACACTCAGGATTTTCAGTCTGATCAGGTGGTGAACGCCGCGAGGCTCGGGGGCGATATCGGCGCCTATTACTCCCCGTATTTGCTCGACCCGCAAAATTCCGGAGAACTGATTGTTGGGACATGCCGGGTGTGGCGCGGATCGAGCGATGGCACCGATTTCACGGCGTTGACGGCGAATTTTGAAAACGGGGGCAGCGGCATTTGCACCGGGCAGGAAACAAATCTAGTCATCTCGATTGCCGCGGGCGGCCCGGTTGACACGAATGGTTTTTCGAACGTGATCTATGCCGGAACGGATGGGTACGGCCCGTTGTTGCCGACGACCCCACCAGGTGGTCACGTATGGGTCAGCCCCAACGTCTCCAGCGGCGCAGCATCATGGTCAGATCATACCGGCTCAATCAACCCCGACTCGTTTCCAATTTCTTCCATCGCCATCGACACTTCGGATTCAACCGGGTTGACCGCATTCGTCGGAATTCAGGGATTTCATGTTTCGCACGTTTGGCAAACGAGCAATGGCGGCGCATCCTGGACAGATTTCACGGCAAATCTGCCCGATGCACCGGTGAATTCGCTCTTGGTCGATGCAGGATCGAACCCAGCCAGTGGAACTCTGTATGCCGGAACCGATGTCGGTGTGTTCGCGACTTCGACCTCCCTTGCAAACTGGACGGAAGTGGGGCCGACTCCAGGAAGCGGACAATCTGGTTACTTGCCCAACGTTGCGGTCACTGCGCTGCGGATGTCGAATACGGGATCCGACAAGTTGCTTCGCGCATCGACTTATGGCCGAGGCATCTGGCAATTCCCGCTCCTGACGAAGCCCGATTTCCTGATTACGATTTCGAACACTCCACTCACGGTATTTGCCGGGACGAACGCAGTCTTCAATGGCTCACTGTTTGCTCTCGACGGCTATACCAACGCAGTTCAACTGAGTTGCGTGAGTGGTGTAACACCCCCACCCTCCACTTGCAGTTTGACGCCTGGGCATGCAGTGCCAACTTCGGCTGGCACCCCTTTCACAGTCACGGCCGTTGGCGCAGATGGTTCATATACATTCCAAGTAAAGGGTAGTGGGAATGACACAAATCACACGGTCGAAACTGCTAGCTTGACGCTGAACGTCGTGGACTTCAGCCTGGGAGCGCCATCACCGGACAGCGTTACAGTGGGGCCCGGCAAAATCTCCCAGCCGATCGAGTTTCAGGTTTCGGCTAGTGGCCCCTTCAATCAGATCGTGAACCTCTCGTGCGCGGGTCTGCCATCTGGTGCAAGTTGCAACTTTGCGCCTTCAAATTCCGTGGCTCCGACTGAGACGAGCCCAGTCGCCATTTCCATGACCATTACGACGGCACCGGATGCGTCTGCGGGAACCTTTCCAATCACCATCCAAGGATCAGTAACAAATGGCCCCACTCGCTCTCAGACCTTGAGTTTGACGATTATCAAGGACTACTCGATCGCAATCGCCAATCCCAACCTGAGCGCCTACGAAAACGCCGAGGCCAGCTATAACGGAACACTAACCACGCTGAATGATTACAGCAGTCCGGTTAATTTGAGTTGCGGCGCCGGAGCACCATCAACCTGCACCGTCTCTCCTGCGGCGGTCACGCCTTCAAGCGCCGGAGCAGCTTTCACGGTGACAGTGAGCAGTCCGCAATGTGGGCTGTTCAACTTCAACATTGTCGCAATCGGGACGGATCCTTCCGCAGTCTCACACTTCGCACCTGTTAGCTTCACTTCAAACAGCCTGGCGAAACCGAATTTCACGCTGGAAATTAGCAATCCGGCACTCAGTTCGGTGGTAAACGCCTCCGCCAACTTCAACGGAACCCTCACTTCATCGGCTTGTTACGACTACCCAGTAAAGATGAGCTGCGGTTCTGGAGCTCCGCCAAACTGCTCCGCGTCGCCGTCTGCCCTCGTACCCAGTGCCGCGGGAGCACCATTTATCGTGAGCGTGAGTAGCAACACGTCGGCAACTTACAACTTCACTATTGCGGCAAGCGGCACTGACCCATCCACCACGCAGCACACTTCACTCGTAACGTTCACATCCACACCAGCGGAAAGCAACAGCTTCTCGTTGAGTAACACCTCAGGCTCGGAGTCCATTGCGCCGGGACAGTCGGCCACCTACAGCCTCAGCGCAGCTCCATCGGACGGAAGGTTTTCTGCCGATCTGGTTCTTGCCGTCTCGAATTGTCCCCCGCTGAGCAAATGTACGCTGAATCCGACGCAAGTCGCTGCTGGAAAAGGAGCGACCGCAATCCGACTCAGCATCCAGACCACCGCAGCGACACTCGGCCGCCAGTTCCAACGCAGGCGGGTGCAGATCGTTTTTGCATTTGTCTTAATGCTTCCAGGCCTTACATTCGTGTCTGCCGTCGGTCGAGTGCGAAGCCGATTTATCGCGTCCTTCTTCGTGTCTCTGTTGTTGCTTTCTATGATGATCGCATGCGGCGGCGGGCTTGAGGGCGGGAGCACGGCGCCATCGGAACCCGGCACACCGGCCGGCACCTACACCATGAATGTGAGCGCATCGATGCCTTCGGCGCCAGGTTCGCCGACAAAAACCGCATCCGTAACCCTGGTCGTGCAGTAAGCCATAAACTACGGTCAGTCGGGTGTGAGCTACTTCCTCGACAATGCCGCCGCTCTGAAAGACAATCTGAACGATGCCCGAGCAGACCTTTGACGTGGCGGTGATCGGTGGAGGCATTGTGGGCTTGTCCACCGCCCTTCATTCCTGCCGTTCCTTCCCGAAAAAACGCCTTTTACTGCTGGAGAAAGAAGAGAGAGTCGGCAGCCATCAAAGCGGGCACAACAGCGGCGTCATTCACTCAGGAATCTATTACAAGCCCGGCTCGCTGAAGGCAAAGCTTTGCGTGGAAGGTGCCGCTGCGATGGTGCGCTTCTGCGAAGAGCACAGATTGCCGTATCGCATCTGTGGCAAGATCATCGCGGCCACTAACAACCAAGAGATCCCACAATTACAAAGTCTGCTCGAGCGGGCGCAACGTAACGGAGTGGCCGGAGTGCGGATGATTCGGCGCGAAGAAGCACTCGAAATCGAACCGCATTGCGGAGGCATCGACTGGTTGCTCGTGCCCGGCACAGGCATCACGGATTACAAGATGGTATGTGCGAAATACGCGGAACTCATTGCTGACCTCGGCGGCACCGTAAAGACGGCAGCAGAAGTAAAAGCCATTGTTCGGCACAACAATGAAACGGTTATTGAGACCACGAGTGGAGACTTCAGGAGCCGGTTCATCATCAACTGTGCAGGACTGCAGAGTGACCGGGTCAGCCGAATGGCAGGAACAACACCTGAAGTTAAGATTGTGCCTTTTCGGGGCGAATATTACGACTTGCGGCCAGAACGAGAGAATCTGGTACAGGCATTGATTTATCCCGTGCCGGATCTGCGATTTCCCTTTCTCGGGGTCCACTTTACCCGCAGCATCAATGGCGGAGTTCATGCCGGACCTAACGCCGTGTTGGCTTTTCAACGCGAGGGCTACCGTCGAACGGATTTTCTAATGCAGGACATGGCGGAAACTTTTTCTTATCCCGGATTCTGGCGTATGGCAGCGAAGTATTGGCGCAGCGGGCTGGGTGAGTTTTACCGGTCATTTCAGAAGACGGCGTTTGTGAAAGCTCTACAAAAGCTGCTGCCCGAGATTCAAAGCTCCGATCTCGTACCGGGCGGTTCTGGTGTTCGAGCCCAGGCTCTTCGTGGCGACGGTTCTCTCATCGACGATTTCCAGTTCGTCCGGTCCGCTGACATGCTTCACGTTTGGAATGTTCCTTCGCCCGCAGCCACAGCGTCCCTCCCTATCGGCCGGGAAATCGTACACATGGCATACGATGAACCTCGACTATAGTCGAATCAAAAGGCGAGGCCCTCGGTGGTCCGTGGGGTTGTCTTCCATGGTTCTGTCGAGTAAAGCGCTTTCGCTCAAGTCACGCTTCGCGACGTCCGCTATCATTATCGCGTAAGTGGCTGTAAAAGAACAACTTATTAATCACATCGCCTTGTGCCATTATCGGCATTTCAGGGTGCCACTAAAGTGCCCACCCCTTAGCACCAAAGTGCCATTTACAGCCCTCCGGCACTGAGAATAAAGTCCCAACACAATAGTCGCATGTGTGTGAGCGACTCTTGGGGTGGGCGTTCTCCTCCCGTGAATGAACCTGGCCCGTCTCGTATTGCTCTTAACGTTCCTGATTTCAACAACCTGACCCTTGGGAGAACCTGTGGCACACGCTATCGCGTTACCTGAAGTTTCAGAAGTGATACGAGTCTTGGCTGCGGACAGCACCAGGATGAACAGCCAACTCTTGACGAGCGCTTTGGAACGGGACAAGCGCTTCCACGTACTGGAATCGGCTGCCGACGCTCGATCCATCGTAGCAACGGTTGCGAAAGAGAAGCCTGCGGTAGTCATCATCAGTTGTGAGATCGATGGAAACCCGCGGAAGGGATTCGAAGTGGCCCGTGAAGTCCACGCGCTTCGCTCCGAGACCCGGATTGTGATGTTGCTGGATTCGTCCGACCGTAGTCTGGTGGTGGAAGCATTCCGGGCTGGCGCGCGTGGGGTTTTTGCCCGTAGTGAGTCACTCAAATCGCTGGCCAAGTGCATCACGTGCGTGAGCCAGGGGCAGGTTTGGGCCAACAGCCGAGAACTCAAGTATCTGCTAGAAGCTCTCGGGGAAGCTCTTCCGTTGCGCGTCATCGATGCTCGCGGAACTGAATTGCTCTCACGCCGCGAGCAAGAAGTCGTGCGTTGCGTCGCGGAAGGACTGTCGAATCGCGAGATCGCTCAGCGCCTCGGCTTGACCGAGCACACTGTAAAGAACTATCTGTTCCGCATCTTCGACAAGCTCGGCGTCTCCAAGCGCGTCGAAGTGGTGCTTTATGCTTACAGTCTGAGCAGTGCGCCCGAGGCAGTAACGGGTTCGACCAAGAACCTGCCAGTCTCGGTGAATGGGCCCTCCAGCCAACGCCCAGTTCCAGCAATGATGGCCGACTAGAGCGGAGTTCTGAACACAGGCTGCTGGCGCACGTTGAAAGCGTGCGCCATTTTATTTTCCTTTAGGATTGTTCGACGTCAGACTGGGGCGCAGTTGGTGAGATTCTCCGCACATCGTGGACGGCTCTTTCCAAGGTTTGCTGCCAGTTCCGTAACTTCAAGGCAACTTCTTGCATGTAAGCGGCAGCCTGCGCGGGACTGAGGATGTCTCCGCTTCCATTTGAACCTTGCATTGGCATTGTCGGCGTTTGCGCTACGGGTGCGAAATTCGCAGGTACAGGATCCACTTGAAATTTGCCCGTTGTCAGCTTCGATATGTCGAGGTCGGCAATTACTTCTTTAACGATTTGATCATCGACCAGTTTTTTCTGAAGGGCGTATGCTAAGGACAACGCGTTGAAACAGAAGTTATTTACATTTCTAGGAATGCCTTCTGTAAACTCCGCAATCCTGTCATAGGCCTCAGGCGTAAACAAAGGCTCGCCCTCATAGCCTCCGATTTTGAGCCGATGCTCGATGTAACTTTTGATCTCCCACGAGGGCAAGGGCTCGAGGCCGTGCAGGATCGACACGCGCTGGCGTAACTGCGACAGGCGCGGACTCGCGAGCTTGTCTGCCAATTCCGGCTGTCCAGACAAGATGATGTGCATTAACTTAGCGCGCGGGGTCTCAAAATCCGACAGCAACCGCACGGTTTCAAGCACTTCCGCATCGAGGTTCTGCGCTTCGTCGATAACGACGATCATGCGATTGCCCGCCCGCGCCTCCTTCAACAAGAGACGGTTGAACTCGTCGTGGAGCCGGACGAAATCCTGGGTATCGCCTTCGTAACCGAGCTCAGCCAGCAGGAACCGCATAAACTCGCGCGAATTGCATTGCGTCTGGAAGATAAACGCGGTGCGGGCAGTGGTGCGGAATTTCTCCAGCAAATGAAATAGGATTGTGGTCTTCCCCATCCCAGGCTTCGCGATTAGACCCAGGAAACCACGGTTCGCTTCGATACCGTAATACAAGGAGGCAAACGCTTCTTTGTGCGCAGCGCTGAGATATAAATAACGCGGATCGGGAGTTACGCCGAATGGCTGCTCGCGCAATCCGAAATAGTTCAAGTACATGCCTTCTCCTGATACCCGCGGTCGGAAACGAAGGTCTCACCGAATCCGCGCATGCGAGACCCCTGCCACAAAATACCGCATCATGACTCGGTCACTGGTAATCTTTCTAGTGTACTGTGCCCCGGCGGCACAACTGGAACAAGTGGATGAAAGTCACAGAGTCTAGCGTCTAAAATGACACGCCCACTCGGGGGAAACCGAAGTTTACACGGACACCTGATTCTACGGAATTTACCCTTGCTACGCCAACATGACCTTCGGAACCAACGTTTCACCGGAGTCTCTGGACTCCTTGTCAGGCCTGCAATTTCCTTCGTAGAATGACGAAGCTCGGATGTGGGTTGTTCTCCCAGACACCTTTGTTACCAGCCCCAAACTCGGACCCAAGGATCAGAGTGCTTGTGGCAGACACTGTCGCCATGAGCTGCCATTTGCTGGTCGATGCTCTCGAACGCAGCGAGCGCTGCCAGGCGGTGGCCGCCACTACTCCTAAACAAGTTCTGCAATTACTTGAGAACAACAGTTTCGAGGTCGTCTTAGTCGGGATCGGTTTGTCCGAAGATCCCCTCGAAAGCATCAGCTTTCTGCGCCAAATCCAAGCCAGACATGGAGCCAATCTCGGCATCGTGGTTCTGCTCGATGTTACCGATCGTACTCTTGTGATCGAGGCGTTCCGTGCCGGAGCCCGCGGCATCTTCTTCCGCTCGGACTCGTTTGAGTCGTTGTGCAAGTGCATTCGTTGCGTGCGCGAGGGTCAGGTCTGGGCCAGTTCCACCGAACTCCAGTTCGTTCTCGAAGAGCTCGCGGAACACGGGCCGATCGCAACTCCGCCGCCCGGTTTGCGCCGGCTGAGCAAACGCGAACAGCAGATCACCACCTTGGTGGCTGAAGGATTCAGCAATCGCGAGATCTCCGAGCGACTCAATCTAAGCGAACATACCGTCAAGAACTACCTGTTCCGAGTCTTTGAGAAGCTGGGAGTTACAACCCGCGTAGGCCTTACGCTATATGCTCTGAAGCAAAGTAAGAACCCTCGCCTATCGATGCCTGTCATCAAAAATCTCACCATGCAGATAGGGCAACTTGTTCCCAACAAGGATCCTGACGCCTAGCTCTTGCATTTCAGACTAAGGCTATTTAGGCAGGCGGAAATCGATTGTGACCTGCGTGGAGAATTCTTGAGGCTGGCCATTGCGCAAAAATACCTGAAAACGCCAGCGCTGGACGGCGTCAACCGCGGCAACGGCCAATTGCGAATTCCCGCTCGCAACCCCGACATCCTTCACAAGACCATCTGACCCGACACGGATGTTTAGAACCACAGGTCCCTGGATCCCCTGACTCCTGGCCTGCTCGGGATATGCCGGTTCAAACCGCTCGATGACATACTCGCCTGCGATGTCAGGGGACAATCGCGTCGCGTTATTAGTCACGCGTTTGGGCGAGTCGGTTGCGGCTGATGGAGGATACACACGCTTTCCGTTCTGGTAGACAACAAGGTCTCCTCCGGCCTCCGGCGACACACCGTTAACCGGTTGCGCCACAGATGAGACCGCAGAATCAGCCACAACGCTTTGAGAACCGGGACTCGACGGGGCAGCCCCAGCATTGCGAGTTCCGCGAAGGAATTTCGTGGTGACAGCCCTCCAACCGGTACGACCGACAATGAAACCCAGGACAAGCGCCAAAGCCACGACGACATATGTCAGAACCGTCGTCCAAGTATCGCCGGACCGGGGCAGAGTCTCCGCTTCCCCAATGGCATCGCTTTCAGAGGTCGACGATGCTTGGGTCTCCGTTGCACGAGTGGGATTAAGCTGTATGGCCCCTGCCTCGTCGATGCTACCCACGATCTCGGCGGAGAACTTTCGCAAGATATCGACATCACGCTCGCTGAAGGCTTTTCCCTCCGCGGAAAATATTTCGATGACCCCCATCAAACCATCGCGCAGCACGGGGAAAACAAGAATGGAGCGCACCCCTAGCTCAGCGATGACGGCGGCGTCGATGCGAGCGTCATCACGCGTGTCTTCGCATAGTTGCCAGGTCTTGGACTGTATACACAAGGCGGAAAGACCGGACTTCTGGTTGATGCGAGTTCCCAGCCCGGGAGCGGTTTCTCCGGCCGTGGCGCGGCAGACGAACTCTCCACCTTGTTGAATAGCAATTGCACCACCCGTCGCATGAGTCGCCTGAGTGATTCGCTCAACAAGGTCATGCAGCACCAGGTCTAACGCGAGATCAGCCGAAAGCGCTTTGTCGCCGTGCAACGAAAGCGTTCTGGCCCATTCGGTCAGCGAGTGCTTGGCGTCGATTTGACCGTCCGCAACTTTGAGCCGGGAACCCGAATCTCGTGAGAGAAGAGAGTCGAGCCGCGGGCTGGAATTATGGGCCATGCTCACCAACGCGAATCAACTAAGCCATGCCGCCGGAGCCGCTCTCGCCGCTTTGCGGCAAGAGCATTTCAGCGGAGTCTCCCGCCAAATACTTCATTTGTCAATGGAAAAGGGTGACGAGTGGTGCCTCCGCGCTTCACCCTTTGTTCTGGTTCGATTGTGCCCTACTTGCGTGCCTGTGTTCTCAATTCCTCTGGCGGCCCAAGATTCGGCGGAATTTCTCCCGTAAGCGACTGCAAGAACGCCAACAAATCCGCGCGCTCCTGTCCCGTCAGGAAGTCCAGAACATGAATTTCCTTGTCCAGGTTAGGGTTGGAGTTGCCCGCTCCGATATAGAAGTCAATCGCTTGTTTCAGGTCCTTTACGCTGGCATCACTCATATAAGGAGCCGTTTGCGCAATATTGCGGAGCGAAGGCGTCTTGAACTTCCCCTTATCTGCGTCCTGATGCGTGACCGCGAACAATCCCACATCGGTGAACTGCCCCATGTCCACGCCGATACCAACATTATGAAAATTGTTATCGGTGAGGAGGGCGTACTTTTCGCCGATGCTGTGGCATGCTGAGCAATTGCCCTTCTTCGCAGAGGTGAAGACTACGAAACCACGCTTTGCGGAAGCGCTGATGGCGTTCTTCTCATGGCCATATTTCCAGCGATCGAATGGCGAGTTGCCGCTGATCACGGTGCGCTCGAAAGAAGCGATACTTTTCTCTACCATCTCGTACGTGATCGGCCGGTCTCCCCAAGCGTCGGCGAACGCTTTCTTATAGGTCGGATCGGCATTCAGACGCTGTTCTACTGTCGCTAACGTGTTCGCCATTTCGACGGGATTTTGCACCGGCCCTTCCGCCTGATTCTCCAAACTCGCTGAGCGCCCATCCCAGAACTGGACTTTGAAATACGCCGCATTTAACACCGGAGGCGAGTTGCGAGTCCCAGTCTTCTTCCCAACACCCTCCGAAGTCGGCCGCGGATCGGCAAACCCGTACTGCGGACTATGGCAACTCGCGCATGAAACGCTATTGTCCAATGAAAGGATGGGGTCGTAGTACAGTCGCCGGCCAAGCGCGACCGTCTCCGCCGTTGGAGGATTGTCCGCCGGAATCGGAACGGGCGGAAGACCCAACGGCGCCTTGATCTGCACCGGCCTGCCGATGGGTAATGTGGTCTGTTGGTTCTGGCTCTGAAGTACCAGTACGCCTGCGAACAGCATGAGCGTAAGAATGAGGAAGGCTGATCTTTGCTTCATGGAAGACCTCGGAATGGACAGTCTCGTCCCGGTTTCGATCTCCCTGATCGAGGGGCAATCCAATTCTATGAATGTCCGGCGCGAAGTCCCGTGACCGGAATCACGGATCGCGGTGACTGCCTTGCCTTCTTCTCGCGATCATGTTCTTATGACCGCGACTCGAGATGACCGCTACAGCTAACGCCGGGCTTTCTCACTCGGATCAAATGCACGCCGTCACAGCTAGTTTTCTGGGCTGGACCCTCGATGCCTTCGACTTCTTCGTCCTGGTCTTCCTCGTGGATACGCTGGCCGTCCAGTTTCATGTGACCAAGGCTGCAATTGTCTGGACGCTGACCGCAACCCTTGCCATGCGGCCGCTCGGCGCACTTATCTTCGGGGTGCTCGCGGATCGTTACGGCCGTCGCAAGCCCCTAATGGCCAACGTCGTCTTTTTTTCGATTCTGGAACTCCTGTGTGGTTTTGCACCGAATTACGCCGTGTTTCTCGGTCTGCGCACCCTCTACGGAATCGGCATGGGGGGCGAGTGGGGCGTGGGTGCATCCCTGGCCATGGAAAGTGCGCCCGAAAAACACCGCGGCATTCTTTCAGGAATCGTGCAGAGTGGATATTCGATTGGCTACCTCCTTGCCGCCGTAGCCGCACGTTTTATACTTCCCGCCTGGGGATGGCGTGCCATGTTTTGGATCGGAGGCGCACCGGCACTGCTGGCGTTTTACGTGCGCTTTCGTGTAAAGGAATCCGAGGCGTGGCAGCAGCATCGCGCACCCACTGTCGGAGGAATTGTTCGCAGCGCAGCCGGTCATTGGCGTGTATTTGCTTACCTCGTACTACTGATGACTTTGATGATGTTTCTCTCGCATGGCACCCAAGATCTGTATCCGGATTTCTTAAAGACGGATCGCCACATAGCACCCCCGATGGTTTCTTACCTGGCAATTTTGTACAACGTCGGCGCCGTCCTTGGCGCCGTCGCGTTCGGCCACTTGTCAGAGTCTCTCGGCCGCAGGCGAAGCATGATCGCCGCGCTGATCTTGTCTCTTTTGGCCATACCCGCGTGGGCATTCGGTGAGTCTTTGGCCTTGCTTGCCATTGCAGCGTTCGTCCTCCAAGCCGGTGTCCAAGGCGCGTGGGGCGTGATTCCCGCACACTTGAACGAACTTTCCCCGGACGAGGTGCGGGGTCTGATGCCGGGATTTGCCTACCAACTCGGAATTCTGTTTGCGGCAGGAACGAACACGATCGAGTACGTTCTGCGCGACCACGTGGGGTACAGCTGGGCCTTGGCAGGGTTCGAACTGGTAAACATTGGTCTGCTGACAGCCGTCCTCGCACTGGGGAAAGAACAGAAGGGAAAGAACTTGTACCAGGGCCAAGGCTTGGTTACCAGACCATCTACCACCACACTTTAGTCCCATTGCCCCGAATACCGCTCTGTCGTACTGTAACGCTTGCAGTTTCAAGATCTTAGCTTTCCCCCGGTTGCGTCAGTCCCGTTTTGCAACTGGCGTCAGCATAAAGGTACTTCCCGTTGCTTGGACGAACTGGAAAACTGGTAGAGTGATTTTTTGCCACTCAGAACCGCGAACGCTCGGCGGTTGGAGGCAGCATTCATGCAAATCGCAGTCGTGGGATCGGGTTACGTGGGGTTGGTCGCTGGCGCATGCTTTGCCGACCTTGGCCACAAAGTCATCCTGGTTGATAACGACCAGCAAAAGCTCGCCGCTCTGAAGAACGGTCAAGTCCCCATTCACGAAAAGTTTTTGCCCGAATTGCTCGAACGGCACCGCGGCCAGAGTCTGATCTTTTCCGATGACCTCGATGCCGCCGTTGAGGCAAGCGATGCGATCTTCATCGCCGTAGGCACCCCGCCGACCGAACAGGGGCATGCGGACCTCTCTTACGTTGAATCGGTTGCGCGCAGCATTCCCGGCGCCATTAACGGATATAAGATCGTCGTCGAAAAGAGTACGGTCCCCGTGTATACCAGCGAGTGGATCCGCAAGATCATCCTGAGAAATGCGGCTGCACCCGACTCGTTTGACGTCGCGTCGAACCCCGAGTTCCTGCGCGAAGGGACAGCGGTCACAGACTTTCTCTATCCCGACCGCATTGTTGTAGGAGCTGACAGCGAGCGTTGTGCGGAAACGCTACGCGCCATCTACGCGCCATTGACCGATGGCAGCTACTACCAGAAGCAAGGCGCAATTCCCGGCCCGGATCGTGCTCAAATCCCTCCGCCATTGATCGTAACCAGCACGAAGAGCGCAGAGCTCATCAAGCATGCCTCGAATGCTTTTCTGGCGATGAAGATTTCGTTCATCAACGCTGTCGCTTCTGTCTGTGAGTCAGTTGGCGCAAATGTGCAGCAAGTCTGCCAGGGCATCGGCACCGACAGCCGCATTGGACCGCGCTTCCTGAATCCCGGAATCGGTTACGGCGGTTCTTGTTTTCCGAAGGACCTGAAGGCGTTCCGCGCCGTAGCGCACGAATGCGGGTACGAATTCAGGCTGCTCGACGAAGTCATGCTCATCAACGAGGAGCAGCGGAATCGCTTCCTTAAGAAAGTTCGCAGCGCGCTTTGGACGCTGCGCGGCAAGCGTCTTGCTGTTCTCGGCCTTGCATTCAAAGGTGGCACTGACGACATTCGCGAATCGCCTGCCATCGCGTTGGTACAGACATTGCTTCAGGAAGGATGTCGCATTCACGCCTATGATCCCGCGGCTCAGGAACGCGCAAAGGAAGTGCTCAATGGCAGCGTAGAGTACGCGGAGAGCCCATACGACGCGGCCCACGACGCCGACGCGTTACTGATCCTGACTGAATGGGACGAATTCGCTTCGCTCGACCTTGAGCGCCTGCATGGCCAGTTGAAATATCCCATTGTGATTGATGGGCGCAACCTTTACGATCCTGATCGCATGGCAGAGAGCGGATTCACCTACTACAGCGTGGGTCGTCCCGCAGTAAGCGCGGAGATGCAGCCGGTGTACGAGGCTGGCCCTGTCTTCAGGAAAGTCAAGAACGCATGAGTCCGCTTCGCGCTCTGGTGACAGGCGGGGCGGGATTTCTCGGTTCTCATCTCTGCGACGCGCTGCTGGGAGAAGGCTACTCGGTCGTCGCCGCCGACAATCTCCTCACCGGACGCGCGGTAAATCTCGAACACCTGCGCAACGACTCGCGCTTCGAGTTTCGCCAAATTGATATCAATCAGCCTTTCGACTGCGGCAAGGTCGATTATGTCTTCCACTTCGCCTGCCCTGCCAGCCCCGTTGACTACATGCAGCATGGAGTCGAGACCCTCAAGGTCGGCTCTCTCGGCACGCTTCACGCTTTGGAATTAGCGCTCAAATATAAAGCCGGCTACTTCATTTCTTCTACTTCGGAGTGCTACGGCGATCCGCTCGAGCATCCTCAGAAAGAAACCTACTGGGGAAATGTGAACCCGATCGGGCCACGATCGGTTTATGACGAAGCCAAGCGCTTTAGCGAAGCGCTCACCATGGCGTACCACCGTTATCACAAACTCGACACGCGTATCGTCCGCATATTCAATACCTACGGCCCACGCATGCAGCTCAACGATGGCCGGGTCGTTCCGAATTTCATGAAGCAGGCTCTGCGCGGCGAGAACCTCACGGTTTACGGCGACGGCAGCCAGACCCGCAGCTTTTGCTATGTAAGCGATGAAATCGAGGGCTTCATTCGTCTGTCAAAATCGAATGAGCACCTGCCGGTGAACATCGGGAACCCAACTGAATTCACCATTCTCGAATGCGCCAAGCGCGTGCTCGCTGTCACCGGCTCGAAGAGCAAGATCAGTTACGAACCTCTGCCGCAAGATGATCCCAAGCAGCGCCGCCCCGACATCACCAAAGCCAAAACCCTTCTCGGCTGGGAGCCGAAGATCGACCTCGAAACCGGACTGAAAATGTCGCTGGAGTACTTCAAGAAGGCGGCGTTTGAAGAAGTGCCGGTAAGAGGATAGCTTCATACGTCCCGTTTGAGCTCGATACTATTCGACGACGTGAAATGGGACGTTGCTGGTTAACATTCCTCCTGGTGTTTCCACTGTCACATATCCTGAGGTAGCCTCAGGCGGAACTGTGGCTATCAAATAGTTATCAGATAGGACTTTGAAAGGGGCCGAGATGCCGTTGATCGAAACGACAGTCGTGCCCTCAAAACCCTGGCCGAGAATACCGCCGGTCTGACCTATTTTGCCGAAACCGCGAACAAATCTCACAAAGGGCGCGATTCCGGTGGAAAGGCTGAACACTGTTCCGAATCCGTCCGATCCCCCGAAAACTGTACTGCCATAGAAAACTCCATTTGTCGCTTGGAAGAGCGGATTATCTGGGTTGTATCCGTAACCTCCGGTGAAGGCATAAAGTGTTTTCAACTCACCGTTAGGAGTTATTTCAAAGATAGTCCCGCACCCCTCGAACTGCTCATTGCAGTAGTTGCCGCCCTCGTCTGCCGTGCCGTACAAGTTGCCATCTGAACCTTGAATAATGCCCGCGTATGGCTCGAAACCATCGCTGATTTGGAAACTGTGAACCGTCGAAATCGTGCCGCTGGGTGTTACGCGAAACACGTTCCCGTCTCCGTAAAGCCCCCCGAAGGCGGACGTTCCATAGAAGTTTCCATCCGTCGCCTGACTCAGCCCGAAGGTCACGATAAAGCCATCGTTGCCGTCGAAGCTATTTAGGGTCGAAAAGTTCCCATCTTCCGTGATCTCAAAAACGGTCCCGCAGCTCGGCTCGCAGTAGGCACCTCCGGTAAACGTAGTTCCGTAGAAACTTCCGTCCGTTCCAAGGACTAAATTGTTAGGCGTAGCGCCGTCCAGGCAATCTGATTGGGTACAAAAACGATACAAGGTCGTAAGATTTCCTGTCGGCGTAACCTTGAAAACCGTCCCACAGCCGACGTCGCAGGGCAGGCTTCCTCCCGTTACGGTTGTGCCGTAGAAGTTGCCGTCAAGTCCCTCTACCAGCGGGCCGCACGGCCCGGCTCCGTCCGGACAACCATATTGCGAGCAGAAGCTATAGATCGTAGTAAGTTCGCCCTGCGCGGTTATCTTGAAGATTGTTCCAGAGGCATACCTTCCGCCGAAGTTCGTCACGCCATAGAAATCGCCGTCTGCGCCCTGCACCAGCCCGCCGCAAGGGGACGCGCCGTCGATGCAATCGCCGACGCCACAAAATGTGTAGAGCGTAGCTAATCTGCCATTCCGGGCAACTTTGAACACCGTGCCATTCTCATATTGACTGCCCCCATATTCGGTTGTGCCGTAAAGGCTGCCGTCAGGCCCTTGGATGAAGGCCATGTCTCGCGGGTCCCGGTTCGATGAGTCGAAGTTTGCGACGGTCTTAAAAATCTGTGCCCGACTGGCGGTTGAAAATGCGACAATCGGATAGAGAAAACAAACCAGAAGGGTCCTGCAGGACTTGAGCTTTCTCACGGCCACTCCTCGCCGGACGATTGCGGAGCAGTTCTCAGATGAAACAGCCGCTATCGCTGGTTGTCCGTCCCCAATATTGAATACCCATGGAATACCCCATCATCCAGAGCAAGTCTCGCCGGGTTTTCAGCCAGTAATCCATCACTGTCCTCCATCTTCGCCCCTATGTACCAACGACTCTTTCTGCCCTCCGCCTCTGCCCTTACTATGGAACCCGCGCCACGGAAGGACTTCAGCCATGTTCCGTTCCCTGCGATCCGCTCTGCCTACGCTTCTTCTGCTGATCCCACTGGCAATCGCACAAACATCCGTGACTGTCACCGTGAATACTCTCGCCAACCGTCACACCATCAGTCCTTTCATCTACGGCGTCAACTTCCCTCCTGACACGAATTACATCACGCAAACTGGAGCAACCCTCATTCGCTGGGGCGGGAACGCATCGTCGCGCTACAACTGGCAGAATTTCGACACGAATTCCGCAGCCGACTGGTATTTCGATAACGGGCCGTTCGGCAGTCCGCCGCTCTATCAGGATTCCCGTCAGTTCATCAGCAACGTCGCGGCGACCGGCGCATATCCGCTGATGACCATGCCCATGCTGTCATGGGTCGCGAAGGACTCCTCCAGTTACAGTTTCTCGGTCGCCAAATACGGTGCGCAGTGCTACGCCAATCCTTACAACTCTGACGATGGCATTGGGATCAAGACAGACTGCGTCACGAACATCACAGGGAATAACCCGAACGACGCCAATGTTCCGCTGCTTGATCAGCCGGGCAGCAACGATCCTCCCGGAAGCGTATACCGAAATCAATGGACATCAAACCTGCGCAGCGAATTTGGCACCAAGCCGCACTTTTACGACATGGACAACGAGATGGACATCTGGGCGAGCACGCATCGCGATGTTCATCCCAGCCCGTCCGGCTACGACGAGATGCTGAACACCTTTCTGACCGAAGCGGCCAACATGAAATCCTGGGATCCGCAAGCGATCCGGCTGGGCCCGGTGAGTTGTTGCTGGTGGTTCTATTGGAACGGCGCCAACAATAATGACAAAGCTGCTCACGGCGGCGTGGATTTCCTGCCGTGGTGGCTGAACGGCGTTTATTGGAACGACAAAATTAGCGGCAAGCGATCGCTCGATGTTTTCGACGCGCACGCATATCCCGATTCTCCCGACACTTCCGGCTGGCCTCAAGCGCAAAAGCAGGCCTTGGCGCTGCGTATTCTGCGTGACTGGTGGGATCCGACGTATGTGAGTGAGTCCGGCTCGATCAATCAACCCTGGGCAACGTTTATGCAGCCGAACAAGACGATTCCCTTCCGCATAACTCGGCTGCGCGCCGTCGCCAATGTGAATTATCCGAACACGCCTTTGAGTTTCACCGAGTGGAACGTGGCTCTCGCGGGCGAATCTGATTTCTCGACGGCCCTGGCTGACGCCGATGCTTGGGGCATTTTGGGCCGCGAACGCGCGGCGGGCTCAGCACGTTGGGTAGCAGCTGATCCGTCCGCTCCCGCCTATTGGAGCCTGCAATTATTTCGCAATTACGATGGGCAGCACCATCAGTTCGAACCAACATCCGTTTCCGCCACGAACAATGGCGATCCCAATCTTTTCAGTTCGTATGCATCCCTCGACTCTGCGGGCAAGACCCTAACCCTGCTGGTCATCGATAAAGATCCACAGAACGTAGACCAGGCACAAATCAATTTGAACGGATTCACGCCAAACAAAGTTACGGCATACACGCTCTCGTCGGCGAATCCTAATAAGATTATCGCGTCTTCGTCGCAGTCCTGGACATCGAATTGGAGCTTCGCTTCTTACTCCGCTACTCTGCTCGTCATAACCGGCAGTATGCCGCAAGTTCCCGGAGCGGACTGGGACTTGAATCCGGATGTCATTCAGATTCCGGCGTCCGGAACGTACACGCTTTTGCCAAGGCTGGTTTCGGGATCAGCCACTGTCACACTCGCGTCAGTGCAATCGGATCCAGGCGTAACAATGTCGATCACTCAGCCGGTCGTAACTCCATCGCAAAATGGGAAGATTGCTGTGACGGCAGGAAGCAATCCGGGCTTCTATCACTTCACAGTCACGAGCAACGACAGTTCCGGAGTTACTCAGACCCAGAGCGGGTGGATTCTGGTTGGAAATCCGGCAGCGACACTCACGAAAACGGGAGACGGACAGCATGGCCCTCCGGGTTCGCAGCTAAATCTTTCCGTGAAACTGAATCCGGGACAGTCTGCCGGCAATGCGCAGGGTGCAACAGTGTTGTTCTCAACCAGCGCGGGAAACTTATCAAGCCGCATGGTGACAACTGACGCATCTGGCAACGCGAACGTAGTTCTCACATTGCCCGGGACGGCTGGTACCGTGCATGTGCAAGCGGAAGGTCAGTTTGCTTTGGGACATCCGGTCGCGATTTTTACCGAGACAGCGCAGTAATCGGATTCCATACCGATTCCCCGTGCGGACTTGATGCCAACTGCGATTATCCGAGAAGTTTGGATTCTGCTTTGGCGTGATTGATCAATTGCTCAATGTGGCTCTTTTGCTGAGCATTGCGGATGACGAATTCAACGCCCATTCCGAATCCGCGATTGGCGCTGCGCACGCGGCCCGATAGGCACAATTTCAACTCCTGGGTGTGAACCACGATCTCAACAGGCGTGCCCACCGAAAATGGCTCGGTGGTTTCTACATAGCAACCGCCCGAGCTAATGTCGGTTAGATTGCAGCGGATGGGAACATTGTTTTCCGCACGATAGACCTGCGCTCCCAGGCAGCAACCACGGCGTTCGGGCTTTCGTCGGTCACCAGCTGCCGCCGAAAGCAACCCTAATCCGGCCGACAGGCGTTCTTTGGAGTCGTCGTTGTTCGCCGGCGTCGCTTTCTCACTTTCCTCTTGTGCACACGTACTTGCCTGAAACCAGTCGCGCAGGATTCGCTTTGAGGCTTGTGGCAAATTTCCAAACCGAATCCCGACCCGCCCCGTTGAATCCTGCCACATCATCTCGCCCGCCAACCGAACTGTAGCGCTATTTCCGGGCACGGCAAATTGAAAATAGACCCTGCATTTTGGAGGCAGGCGATCCGATGCCTGCATCCCTAACCCACTCTCGTTCAGATCTAAAAGCGTTGCCCCCGAATTCTCAGTCGCGCCATAGGCGATCGCTGTTGTCGAATGCAATGGGATTCGGGGCTGGATGCGCCGCTCGCTTCTCAGCAGGCCTCGCATGGCTGCCAAACTATGGGCTGCGCGTTCAACGGAGATTGGCTTGTATAGTGCAAAATCAGCGCCCTTGGCGAGAATGTCACGGACTCGGTTCTCGCCGTCAACGATAGCGATAACGATGCACTCCCGGGCGCCAAAAGTCTCGCGGGTCCGCGCAATCAGATCGATGGCTTCGGTTTCCTGACTGCAATCCACCAGCACCGCGTCGTATCGCCGCTCGGCAATCCGGTGGGAGGCCCGCTGCAGGTCGCCGGTGGTTTCGACCTCAACGCCAATCTCCTCGAGATTGCGGCTTAGTATTTGAACCGCGTCGGCTTCAGCGGAAACGAGTAGAGACGTGAGACCCACGGTGACTGCATGGTAAGGGCCTAACAGAGGTGACGCCAAGTTACCCAGGTCATGAGAAACGCCGGCGAACTGCTTTGCCGCATAGCACAGAGGTGGCGCTCAACGGCGCGAAGGTGGCAGAAAACATCAATGTTTCCGTGAACTTTGCTTTATTTCAACTGCCAAAGTGACTACAGTTTTCGCGGGAAATTACCTTACCAAAGACCAGTCCACTTGCTTGTCTTCAGTGCTTTGACCGGTATTTCGCCCGTCCATACGATGAGAGGTGCAGCAGTTGTCCCAGCATAAGATTTGGGTCAGCGCTGCGCCGTTTTGTCGCGCGCCACCGCAAACCCCCGAACAGAGCGCGATTCGGCAGGGTGGACGAAGTTCACCCAGGATGAGGCTCATGCTGCAACGTAGAATGCGGGGCTTTTCGCTGGTCGAGATGATGGTCGTGGTCACGATCATTCTGATCGTCTGTGCCGTTTCAATCACGACGATGCAACCGATGCTGATGTCCACCCGCGTAGCCAACGCTTATAACTTGACGCTGTCCTCGATGCGAATGGCGCACGACTTGGCCGTCGGGCAACGCCAAGTTTTTTACATCACCTTCGACAACGCTCCCGTTCCCAACACGATCACCATCACCAACGGAGGCAGTGGCACGGTCGTGAACAGCTACAAACTGCCGACCGACGTCACTTTCGTGAACGTGCCGGGAATTCCAACTGCGGCAGGAACACCGCCTGACGGTTTCGGCCTCGGAGCCTTCGCTATCGACTTTGATCAAGGTGTCGCGGGCGGCAATAAGGCGGTGGTCTATTTCTATCCTGACGGAACCGCAAAAGATGTGAACGGATACACCAACAACGGCGTGATCTACATCGCCCGTACCTCGCAGTTATACAGTTCGCGCGCGATCACGCTGTGGGGTCTGACCGGACGTCTGCGCGGATGGAGATTGTTCCAGACCGCATCCGGCAATTATTGGAGGCAAGAGTAAATGTCAGCGAAAAGAAACATACGCAAATCGCGCCCCCACCAAAAAGGATTCACTCTGCTCGAGGTAATGATGTCGATGGCCGTGATGACCATCGGCTTGGTCAGCCTGCTCGGCGTGTTCGGTCTGGCAATGGCTTCGACGCAGGGCTCGCAGCAAAACGCCATTTCCAAGCAGTTGGCTAACGAAGCGCTGGAAGGCATTCTGACGGCGCGTGAAACTTCAAACGTCACTTGGACCCAGATCCAGAACACGGGCGCCGGCGGAATCTTCCTCTCCGGCGCACAACCGATCGATTGCCCCGGTGTGGACGGCATCATTGGTACCGCTGACGATGCGGCGTGCGGCCCCCAATACTTGCAAATGCCTGGCCCCGACGGAATCTTCGGGACTGCCGATGACGTGCAGCTTCCGCTGACGAACTATACGCGGACGATCACGATTACAGAGGCGGTCAATCCAACGAACGGCCAGCCCATCCCCACTTTGAATCAGGTGAATATCACCATCACCTACAACAACCCCCAGTTGAAGCTGGCCCAGAACTACATTCTCAACACGTACATTTCGCAATACCGGTAAAGGAACCTCTATGCGACAGGGATCTAGGTCGAGAAAACACGGCTTCACGTTAATCGAGCTGATGGTGTCCATGGCTCTCGGCCTGCTCGTGGTCGGGGCCGCGGTGAAACTGTTCAGCCAGGGCATTGACGCTACTTGGGTCGTTTCCCAGCGCGCCGAGATGCAACAGGACCTTCGCGCCGTTCAGGTCATGATGACCAGGGACATCAGCCAGGCAGGCGCCGGACTGCCCTCGGGACAGGGCGTCGCACTTCCTTCCGGCACCGGCACGATTCCAGTGTATGGCTGCGACCAGAGTGGCACGGCTGCGGGCTGCCCTCCGGTTGGTGCGGTTAAGTATCCAATCACCTCCGGCATCCCATATTTGTATGGAATCATTCCTGGCTATCAGATCGGGATCATACCCCCTGGATCCACCACAAAAACCGATCTGATCACCGTCACCTACACCGATCCGGTGCTGATGTTGAACTGCTATCAGGCGACGATTGTGAGCGGCACCTCGGTCACGTTCACGGGTCCGCCTTTGCCCGGCCCACCGGCATCAACCTGGAGTCCAACGTGTACGCTGCCTCCGTCGTTGACGCTGCCTCAGGCTCTCAACGATCCGGTTGTGGGATTGCAACCGGGAGATCTGATTCTGTTCCAGGGCAAAGTGGGTGGAGCAACCACGTACGCTGTGGGCGAAGTCAGCCAGGTCACGGGAGCTTACCCGACCTTCACCGTAAGCTTTAATTCCGGTGACGTGTTGCACATGAATCAGCCGACGGCGACCAACGGCGACTTGTCACAACTGCGAACCTCGCCTGCATCGACTCCGAACGTCTCGAACCGTCTGCAGGTCATCACCTACTACTTGAAGAACATTCCGGACCCGACCGGTGCAACGAGTGGGACCGTAATTCTCTACCGGCAGGTCAACGGACAAAGCGCGATTCCGCTGGCGGACAACATCATCAACATGCAATTCACCTACGACACCTATGACACTTCCGGCAACCTGCTGAATCAGACCGGCGATGGCGGGGAATCGTTAGGCGTTTCTTTGAACTTGATCCGAAAAATCAACATCGCCCATTTGGCGGTTCACAGCACTGTAGCGGGAACGCGAAGCTCGTTGATGGCGACCAAGGGTTATCAGGGATACGACATTCAGACTTCTATCAGCGCTCGTAACCTGAGTTATTTGAACCGTTATCCCACCAACTAGCGAGTATGAAGGGAAAAGAATTCTTGTTGTCCAGTACGAGAGGGGATAGGCAATGAGGAGTGAAGCAATGAACACAAAACGTCACATGCGGGGTTTCACCCTGATTACAACACTGCTGCTGTTGGCGCTGTTGTCGGGCGTCGCCATCGGCATGTTAATGATGGTCAGAACCGAAACCAGCGTAGGAACGCAGGATCTCGAGAATAACGCTACGTTCCACGCCGCCGAAGGCGCCATTGAAAAAATGACGTCCGACCTCGCGAACGCTTTCACGACCCTGCAGTCCCCCACCGTAAGCGACATCGAAGCTTTGAGTTCGCTGGCGCCCGCCTCCAACGCCTCCACGGGTATTAGTTATCCGACGTATTCGCTCACGCCGGCGACGACTACGACGGGCGGGCTCGCTTCCTCCTACGGGCAAATCACCTCCGGCCAGAACTACGGGCTGTACGCCCAGTTGATCCCAATCAGCCTGCAGGCCACAGCACAGGGTCCGCTGGGTGACGAAGTCAACATGTCGCGTACGGTCGAGATGGCGCTGATTCCCGTGTTCCAGTTCGGTATCTTTTCCAACAGCGATCTCGGTTTCTTCAGCAGCCCGAACCTGGACTTTGCCGGTCGCGTTCACACCAATGGCGACCTCTATTTAGGTGTGGCTTCATGTTGCACGGTCCGATTCCACGACAAGCTGACCGCTTGGGGAAACGTGATTCGCGCGGTGCTGCCGAACGGATTGCCGGCGCCCAGCTATAACGACAACGGGACAGTTTTGATCCCTTACGCCAGCAACGGCTGCGATCTGCCCGGATCACCTGCCTGCAACTCCATGTCAACCGGCGCTGACCGGCAAGGCAGCCTGTTGGGCGCGGGCGGAAATCCACCGCAATCGTCTTACGACACCAGCTGGCAGAACACGTCGTTGACGTATTTCAACACTTTCCTGACGGATGGCAACTACGGCAAACCGAGTTCCCCTGCAGGAAACGGAACTGGCGCCACGAATCTTTCTCTGCCTTTCGTAAACGGCACCAACGGCACCAATACCGGACCGCAGTCGTACGAAATCATCCGTCGGCCACCAAACGGCGAGTCACCGTTGACGCCGATCGGCGGGTCGCGACTCTACAACGAGGCGACTATCCGAATTTTGCTTTCCGATGATCCGACCGAACTGCCCTGCGGCGACCCCAGCACCGCGCCTCCATGCGGTGGTTCCGGCGATGCGCAGAACGTGCGACTCGCGAACGTGAAAGATCTCTCGAATGGCGTGGATCTCTCTCACGGCGTAGCGACCTCGGTTCCGGGTGGCTTACCGGTACTAGGCGGCGGCGATCAATACACCACCTATTTCGCAACTGCGTCGACGGCCATTCCAAATCCTGCGACTTGGACGAACGCATCACCTGCGTTGCCATCTGACTGGCTATACGCTCCGCTATATCCGTTCCCTGCGGGCACGCAGACAATCTACGACGGCGGCAACGCGCCACCGCTGGCTGCGAATATCGCGCCGTACCTCGTGCCTGACGCTCTGGGCAACGGAATCAACAGAGAACCCTGGCCGGTATTGCAGACTTGCAACCCTGCAACGCCCGTCAGTGTTCCTCCGGCTGCCGGGCCTCCAGATTGCACCACCAACGTCTCCTACCCTTATTACAACTGGCCTGCGGGCACAGCAGGAGCGGTTTATCCCAACACGCCCAACCAGGGAGCCAGCACCTGGAACCTGATTGATGGCTACCTGCGCGTCGAATACCGTGACGTGAATGGCGTCTACCACCCGGCCACTCAAGAGTGGCTCGGCTTGGGATTCGCGCGCGGTACAACACCTCCGGCAGCACCGCAAACCAACCCCATCAATCCCAACGCGATTCTTCTTCTTCAGGAAGTCGCCGATCGCAACAACGACGGCGCGTTCGATACCGCCGGCGCGGCTCCCGGATACACCTCGGCCTGCACTGCGCGAAACCGCTCGGGCCAGTGCATAACCATGACCTACACGCCGTTTCCTGGCAAACCGCCTGAGGTTGCCAAGGATGGCGTAACTGCATCGCCTTGGTTTGGCGATTCCAACCTGGCTGCAGGCAATCAAAGCGTCACACAGTACAACTACTATCCGATCAACTTCTATGACGCTCGCGAAGGCGAACCGCGCGACACGCAAGTCGGCAACGATAGCTGCACGCCGGCCGGCGTCATGAACGCGGTCGAAATCGACGTGGGCAACCTGAAGAAATGGCTCACCGGCGCTACCGGCACCAACGGCAGCAAGGTGGACTATCAGAGCCAAAACGGCTACGTGCTGTACTTCTCCGATCGCCGCGGCATGTTGATAAATCCCAACGGCACGCAAGTTGGGGCTGTGAATACCAAGACCGGGGATTCCGGATTTGAAGACTCCGTCAACAGCTCTGCCGCGAACGGCACTCCGGATGGCGTGCTCGACCCAATTCCTGCCGGCAAAAACTTCTCGCCGGAGGACACCAATCTGAATGGCAAGCTGGACAACTGGGGCGCCATCAATCTCGGCCTCGGCCTGGGTTACAGCCCACTGCCAGCCTTGGCTTCTGGTACCGTTTATACGGCTGCCAATCAGATCAACAAGCTCGTCACCACCCCAGCGGCGGATAACCCGTACACGGTGGGGAACCGCATTCCGGCATGCGCGCTTGGCCAGAAAAACTGGGTGAGCGGCGCACGTCACGGTTTGAAACTCGTGGATGGCTCTCTGGGTAACGTGCCAGTTCGTCCGGACACAGGCAAAGGCGGATTCACCATCGGCTCAGAAAACCCCGTCTATGTCTTCGGCAACTACAACACGAACTCTACGGATACGGCCTGGAACACGCCGTCGGTTGACGAGTCCGGCATGTCGGCGGCCGGCATCATTGCTGACGCGGTAACGATGCTGTCCAACAACTGGTCGGACATAGCCAGCTTAGGGACAAGTGCAGCCGGGAACGTAACCCGTCCGGACCTTTACCGTCTCGCGGGTACCACCTATTACCGCTTCGCGGTGGCTGCGGGCAAGAGCGTCAATTTCCCCTTCCCGAGCTGGGAGAACTCAACCGACTATGGCTTCGGCACCGACGGTGGCGTGCACAACTTCCTGCGCTTCCTGGAAGACTGGCAGGACCCGGGTGCAACGCTGAACTACATGGGTTCGATGGTGAGCTTGTACTACTCGACCTATAACACCGGTACATTCAAGTGCTGCACGTATGCGGTGTATCAACCTCCAACTCGAAACTACATTTTCGACGCGGACTTCACACAACCGCAGAACCTGCCGCCGGCGACGCCGCTGTTCCGCGACGTCGACAACCTGAGCTACCGTCAGAACTTCACCGCTTGCAACGTGCAAGCTAACGGGTTCTGCTCGAACTAGCGGCTAATGAACTAACGACCGGGCCCGAGTCTTGCGAAAGCAGGATTCGGGCTTTTGTTTTGTCTGGAAACCTAAGCCCAGAACGTGCGATCCAGCGTTCTGTATTGGATCGCCTCGGCGATATGCTTAGGTTCAATCGCCTTGCTGGCTTCGAGGTCGGCAATTGTGCGAGCGACTTTCAGGATTCGGTCATGAGCCCGCGCCGTCAGCCCCTGCTGCAGCATCGCGCGCTCTAACAATCGCTCGCAATCCGCGGAAAGTTCGCAGAACACGCGGATATGGCGCGGCGACATTTGCGCATTACAAAAGAGCTTCTCCCTCGTCAGTGAGGCGAATCTTTGCAATTGAATCTCCCGTGCCGCCATCACTCGCTTTCCAATCGCAGCCGAATTCTCCGGTTCCGCCCCAGAGCGCATTTCCTTGTAATTCACAGCCGGAACATCGATATGAATGTCGATGCGATCCAGCAACGGTCCCGAAATCTTCGACATATAACGCTGAATCATCGGCGGCGTGCAATGGCATTCGCGCGAACGGTCGTTAAAATATCCGCAAGGACAGGGATTCATCGCCGCCGCCAACATGAATCGCGCCGGAAAAGTCAGCGACATCGCCGCTCGCGCGATGCAGACCGTCCCATCCTCGAGCGGCTACCCTTATTGATATCAACCGGAATACCCAACAATTTGAGGCTACTCACTTTGTAGTCGGTCACGGCGAACTCAGGAGAAATGGCACTCAGCATGCGGCGCTTGTCTGCCCGGCCCAACAAATCCCAGTTGCGAAATGGCGCAAACACATCCGCCAGCGCCTCAGGATCGAACGTTGGTGTCGGCCTTACGGCTGCAAGCTCCGTTTGCGCCTTCTCGACGCTGGAGCCGATTGTCGCGAGCCGCTGATCACGTTGCTCCTTGGACAGTGCGCCGTCGATGAACGCCTCCAGCACTCGTTCACGGCGCGCCTCCAAAGCAGCAATCTCATCTTCCAAATGACGCACACGCTGTTGTGAGCTCCGGGATTTGTGGCGACGCACTTGTTCTTCCGCAATGGACTTGAGCACACCGCGATTTCGCAGCTTTTGGCTGATGAGTTCGTCGAGGATGCGTTCCAGTTTGTCTCGGTTCATGTACGGGGTTGAGGCGCACAACATCCCGCCTTTGTCGTCGCGCCTCTTCTTGCTGCTACAGAAATAGTAAAAACGGTTGAATTGGTTCCGGATGGAGTGGAGTAGCGCTCCGCACTCACCGCAGCGCAGGAATCCGTTGTAAACAAACTTACCAACCTGCTTGCGCTGCCTGATGCCAGCGGTTGCCTTGCTGTTCACGAGCCGCTGAACGCGGTCGAAATCGACCTGGCGAATCAAGGGTGTGCCCAGCACTCGCACACGGATGACTTCATCCTCTGTCCTTGCAATGCGACGGCGGTCCGTCTGGCGGCCATTCTTACCAACACGCTTGGCCTCAGGTGACAGGTCCCGCTTCTCGTCCACCACCAGCCATCCCGTGTAGATGGGATTTGTCAGGATATACTTCGCAGCGCCACGGCTCACGCCCAGCCGTTGACTGAGTGCGTTGTAGTTGGTGTCTCCCGCGAGGAACCGCTTGAACACCTCGCGGACGCGCTGCGCTTTCTCAGGCTCATAGGACCACTTTCCTGTGGCTCGGTCATAGAGCACGCCATAGGGCAGGCACTTGCGTCCGTTCGGAGAACGTCCTTGGCGGCGCATGGCCTCTTTAGCAGTCCATGCACGCTCCAGCATTTCGGCGCGTTCATGCCCAGCCATCAATGCGCGGATACCGCCGACAAGCATTCCCTGCCGCGTGGCAAAGTCCACCGGGCCATCGGGAAGATAGAGGGCCTTGCGATTGTCCTGAAATGCAGCGAGCAGGACGTAGTCTGCGAAACGTTCAGGCCGCATGAGCCGTGAGAACTCACGGCAGACCACGCCATTCAGGTCCGGAGACGCCAGCCGGATAAGCAGTCGTTGTATCTCGGGCGTCTGCAAAACCGCCGTGCCGCTGACATCGGCCATCTCAATCGTCTCCGCGATTTCTAGCCCGAATTGGGCAGCGGTGGAGCGGTTCACGGCACGCTGAGCCGCAATGCTGGCGCGGTCATCGGCGGCCTGCGCCTCGGTGGAAACGCGAATCAGCTCAATGACTCTTCTCTTCGCCATATTCCACCCCGCAAAGTTCGCCTGCGATTCGTAGTGTGGCTTCCCTGTCGAACGGCTTGTGCTCGAATGACTGCTTCAAGCGAATGAGCCTGTCACGATTCTGCTCCGCAATCATCTCCGCAGCCGCAAAGAGCCGGGCCATTTCTTCGGGTGAGTTTCCGCTAAGTGACCCATCCGCTGCGGCTTCCTTCCCCAGCAACTGACTCTTGAAGAACTCGAGGACTTCCTTGTTAAAAGTCTGCCAGTTTTGTGGACGCACTCCACCGAAGAGAAGGATGGCTTGCAACTTCGAGGTCAGCTCTGCGAAGCCAAACATCACGTCCGGCACTTTGGGCTTCAGACTCTTCCCGCTGCGGTCTTTCATCGCGAACCTGCCTTTCTCAATCGCTGGAGCACTAGCGCTGGACTGACGTGGAGCTTGGAGGCCACAGCCCTCAGGCTGAGACCCCGAGCACGCAGTGCGCGCGCTTTGGACACGTTTAGAGGCTTGGCTGGCCTGCCTAGGCGAACGCCCTTTGCGCGAACACGTGAAAGCCCAGCCTTGGTGCGCTCGGATAACCGGATGCGCTCCTGCTGCGCGACGGCTGCAAGGATACCAATGATCGCAGGGCCAAACACTCCCAACGAATCCACGTATTGCTCAGTGTACGACTTGAACCGCACGCCGTTGTCCTCCAAGCGACGAAGGTATTGCAGCGTGGGCAGAACTCCCTCGCGAGTAAAACGGTCGAGCGACCAGAACAGAAGAAGCTGGAAGCGGTGTCTGCCGACGTCTTCCCACATGCGCCGGAAGGCTGGCCGATTGCCATTCTTGCCCGTGACCTCGTCAACATATTCGCAGACAACGGTCCAGCCTTGCTGCTTTGCGAATCGACGCAGCTGCAAGAGTTGGTTCTGCGGGTCTTGGCCGTGGTCATCGGTGGAGACCCGCACATAGAGAGCGACAAGGAGCTGCTTCATCTCGTCACCTGCAACAGGCCGCGCTTGCTGAGCGGCTTTCGGTAGTGGTGGAAGATGGCAGGCACCGTCTGCACACTCTTGAGCTTGCCCTTGGCTGCTGCGGTCAATTCCTCAAGCGTCAGCTTTCCACCTTTTGCTTTGAGCACTTCGAGCAGCGTGCGTGCCTGCTTGGGCAACACTTCGTCACTCTTGGGCATGCGTTTCAGAACGATGGTCGCAGGCGCGGCGCTCTGCGCCTTGGTTTTCTTGGTGGTCTTCATTTCGAGTCTCCTTCGGTCGAATTAACCAACCAGTTAATTATGCTACCAGCGGGTGGAAAACGGTCGATTTAAAAACGATAGGTGGGGCTGCAGCAGAGCGAGTGTTTATGAGGGTCGCCGTAGGCGGAATTTACGAACCGTTTTCTAAACGCTCAAATCTCCGGGCGAAGAGAGTTGCGGTTGAGGTTTGACAAATCCCACCTTAATCACTGGAGCCACCCTGCCGAAGTGCTCGTCAAGGAGTCGGCTGAACATCTGAGCCACTTCGGGCCGCCTCTTGATGTTGGTGAGCAGCGCAACCAACTGTTCTTCGGTAAAGGCTCCACTGGCAATGTTGAAGTTGATTGAACTGCCGGGGAGTTCGCCCGTTGATTTGCCGATCAGTTCCAGCCCGTGAAGCACTTCTTTGAGAGCGGCAATTGCAACGCTCGGCATGCGTTTGCCCTGTGCTGAGTCTGCGATCCTCCGGAGGTCTGCGATGACGCCCTCGATGCGGTCCAACACCTTGGTTGCGACCTGGGCATCAGGCGGTGGAGGCTGACGGCGCAGTGCTTCGGGGAATGCGTGCTGACGGTGGCGAGCAACCGTGGTGAGGGTGAACGGCGCTGTGCGCGTGGAGAACTTGGCAACGACCTTTCGATAACCGAGACCTGCGAACAACGCAGCATCAACGGCCCTGCGGGTGCGTGAGGGCAAGGTGCATATTTTGCAAAGCGGCATACAACAATCATCGCTGTCCGTGTCCGTGGCGCACAACAAGAATCATCAGCGTTTTGCAACGTTCCGGGTGTTTCCGGTGGGGACACGCTTGTACGTGCGCCGTGGCTGGCATTTCGGTTCACCGAAGCCAACTGTCGGCGTTTTGAACCGAAATACTTTCGGTTATCGCATTGTTGCTAACTGCCGTGTGCGCTGTCCGTTCGCTCACACGGAACCGAAATAACCGAAATCGAACCGAAACATTTCAGTTCGCCGAACCAAAACTGAAATCCCTAGGTCGGGGAATTTCGGTTATTTGGGAGACAAATTGTCCTGGCGGACCTCCCTTGAGGGGAGGGTCCGACCACCCCAGGCACAATTTGATTTCGGTTGTTTCCCCATTGCATGAAGGTCCAGCGTTTTGGTTCCAGCCATGCAATCCGTGATCCTGCCGCGCAACGGATTAATCATGTTGCCGGAGTGTCCGTGCACGCGGGATAATAGATGTGTAGTAAGCGCCGCAATCACCCGGACGCTGGGCGCAACGCTTGGCGGTGAGTTGCACCGGGAGCAAAAGCCGGACGCACTTTACGGTTCGGAACGAAAGCCGGTAACGGCAGAACGAGCGGGTCACTTCCTCCCCGTATCGGATTGAGTCCTCAGAGCAGTTCTCAAATTACCCATTAGGAGTTTCGAATATGACTATTTTAGGCGGACAACTTCGTCGATCCTCGTCTGCTTGCTTTGAGCACCAACTGTACAGCACCGACTCCCTTCATTTTGCTGCTTGGCTCATTTGCGACAGTCTCCTTCATTATGAACACTGCGCCAAGGTTGGGCGCAAGATTTGGTTCTTCTTTCAAGATGACGGAAATCGCGGGCCTGCCCTGAACGCACAGTGGCAAAGTTCCAACCCACTGGTTCCACAGAAAACCATTAATGAAGTAGTTCGGATGCTGCGGACGGAGATGACAGCACTGCAAAGCGGGGTGCACTAATGAACACCGCGATGCTCCAGCACGACAGTCCCAAGATCAGAACTGGATTGCGCAGGTCAAAACCCAACGGCTCTGCGCGAGCACTCCACACTCCGTTGACTGCCGCCGACAGGAAGATGTTCTCGAGTTTGCGAATCGATCCACAGCTTACGCAGCAAGCTGGCGTCTCTCGCCTTGACACGGCACAGGCGCAGCATCTTGGTTTTTCGTTCACGCCGGATGCCGATCTATCCGGTGTTTTCTTCCCGTACTGCGACGGCTCTGGGGTGATCCAAAATGGACGCATCCGGCGCGACTACCCCGAACTCAACGACAACGGCGAACCGGAGAATAAGTACATCTCAATGCCGAGCGGACGGCTTCGCCTGCTGTATCGTCCACCAAACTCGGCGACCTTGCTGAGGGCCGCAACCGAGATATTGTTGGTCGAGGCCGAGAAGTCCGTCCTTGCGATCACAGCAGCGGCACGAAGAGCAGGCCGCAAGATAGCGGTGTTGGGGTTGGGAGGATGCTGGGGTTGGCGGGAGAAGAAAGACGTTAGCGTTCCACTGGCGGACCTTGAAGTACTGCGAGGCCGCACGGTTGGCGTGTTGCTCGATGCCAACGTGGCCTCCAATCCTCACGTTCGCCAAGCTGAGCGGGAATTGTGCGCGCACCTCGGTACGCAGCTGGGGGCAGACGTG
>Ga0070735_10000445_pt1 | contig 45253 bp, 40 predicted proteins | sample Coa_R1_FD_66443 | JGI IMG/M metagenome (GOLD analysis project Ga0070735, IMG submission 66443) | Surface soil microbial communities from Centralia Pennsylvania, which are recovering from an underground coalmine fire - Coalmine... | ecosystem: Environmental > Terrestrial > Soil > Unclassified ... | reverse complement strand
TCCACGGCAAAATGTGTCACCAAGTAAGCACTTTTCAGGCTGACCCGCATCATTTCGTCCCACTCGCGCTCGTTTAATTTTTCGATAGGCGCATCCACAGCGTTCCAGATCCCCGCGTTGGCAACCAGAATGTCCAAGCGGCCCAGGCGCGCTTCGGCAAACTCGACGAGCTTACGCGCATCCGCCATCCGGCCAAGATCGGCCTTGAACGATTCGATGCGTGTGCCGTGCTTGCGTGTCTCCTGCTCGACTTCGCCGGCCGCATTTTTATTGCGATGATAATTAAACACGATGTCGGCGCCTGCTTGGGCAAACAGCTTTACCGTGGCGGCGCCGATTCCCCGCGAACCTCCCGTAACTAAAGCTGCCTTGCCGGCAAGCGAAATCATGCAGCTGCCCGAGGAAAAATGGAGAGAGAGATGAACAAGGTTTCATTCAAAGACATTTTGCCCGTCCTACTTTGAGACTCGAGCCTGATACCGCGGCGGCCACCAAATCGTGGAAAAGGGCCTGCGATAAAGGGTCGGCCGGCATTCTCTCAGGGTGCCATTGCACGCCAATGATCCAGTTCGAGTCGCCATTCCATTCCACCGCCTCGATGACTCCGTCGGGGGCACGCGACGTGATCCGCAACCCGGAGCCGGGCTCGAGAACCGATTGGTGGTGAGATGAATTGATGTCCGCGTGAGGCCCGCCGGAGAGTTCGAGCAGGCGTCCGGGATCGAACTGCGCACCGTGCATCGGATCCGGAATTTCCTCGCCACTCGGTGTTTCATCTTCATCAGGACTGTGGCAAATCCGCGTTCCAACCTCGCTAGGAATATCCTGGATCAGGCTGCCGCCGAGGAAAACGTTTAGCGACTGCACACCGTAGCAAATCGCCAGCACCGGCTTGCTCGTGATTAAAGCGTGTTCCAGAAGCGTGAAATCAGTTCGTTCCCGCGCGAAATCGGCATCGGCCGTGGCTGGATGACGCTTGGCATTGAAGTGTGCGGGATCCAGGTCAGCGGGACTTCCGGTCAGCAGAAATGCATCGAGCTCGGCGGCCTGGCGTTTCAGTTCTTCGGGAGATAATAAGAGTGAGACGACAACTGGCTCGCCACCGGCAGATTGCACGGCGCGAAGATATTTCTCGATTCTCGGACGATTGTTTGCAACTTCTTCCTGAGCCATGCGCCACGGAACGCCTATGCGCGGGCGAAAATCATTATCGTGAAAATGATCGGGCATGGAGGAGGCCATCGTAGCATCGCGGAGCGGGAGCGACAACAGGCGGGTCGCTGCACGTTTTATAACAAATGGAAGATGCGGTCCTGTTACGGCCCGTAGCGGCTCACCATTTCGCGCGAGCTCAGCCAGAGGCCCACTCCTATTGCGGCGGCCCCAACTGCCGCCGAAACAATGTAAATGGTCTTTCGGCTCGCGCCACTTGGCGCTGGTTTACCCGGCTTTGGCGGAGCGCTGGAGGAACCCGTACTCTCACCCGTCGCTGAGAGCGAAGTGTCGCGCCCGTTGGAAAACTCTCCGTCTTCGGCATCGTTCAACATTGCCATCTTGCCCGCGTCCACTCGGTGAAGCGCGTCACTTCCGTCCATCAGAATATCCGAGACTCCCGTGACTGTTGCCACTTGCGCCGATTTTCCGCTGACAAGGATCTCCGCCGATCCCGAATTGCCGACTGACGCTGCGACGTTGACGTGAAAAAACGGTCCGGTAACGGGGAACGTATCCGCACCGGCTAGCCGGACTCGAACGCGCCCGGCGCGCAACTTTATTCCCTCCGGCTCGATAACCAGTTCGGTCCCCGGAGTAGCAATCAGCAAGTCATTTTTTCCGCTTATTTGCACCGCCGCTGAAGAGTCCGGGCCTAACGTAAGCACATCGCCGCGAAAGAGTGTTGCACCAGGGACCAGCCGTGCGCCATTCACTTGCGCGTTCGCGCCCGTGATCGCGGTAGTGAAGGCACGCGGGGCATTCTCCGGCGTCGCGCCAAAGGCGCGTTGCTCAAGTGTTGTGCAATAGAAGACAAACAGTGCCGAAAGCATGAGACAGGACAGTGAAATACAGCGGTCGCATGCAGATTTTCGGAGGTCATGAGCACTTTCTCGTACTAGGCGAGAGAAGGAAGTTTTCATGGACCTCAGAGGTAACACTCATGGTCGAGGCTGTCAATGGTTTCCTTGCTATAAGGTGATGTATTGCCTAAAACTGCACATGCCTCACCGCTACCGTGCCGCAAGATAGTCGCCGACATATAATTATTTGAGGAGATCCTCCGCATGAAGGGAATGATCGGATTGCTGGTGACGGCTGCGCTTGGCGTCGGCATCTACCTATACACGTTGAAACAGGTCTCGCCTGGGCCGGGAATTGTAGCAACGCAAGCGATCAGCACGACGGGCGTGCAGAACGATTTGATTGGCATCGCGCAGGCTGAGCGAATGTATTTCACGCAGAACAGCACCTACACCGACCTCGCTACTCTGGCATCGAGCGGGACGATGAATATTGCACGAACCGGACGGGACGGTTATACGTACACGGCCGAGTCCACCGGCAATGGTTTCACGGTGACGGCGCGCTATACCGCTCCGCCTGTGGAAATGCCTAAGAGGGTAGACCCGCCGCACTGGCCGACCTACACGATTGATCAAACGATGGAGATTCATCAGGGCGATTAGGAGCCCGCTGACGCAGCAGGTTCAGGGCTTCGCCTTCCTGTCAGCAACAGTAACTCCTCCCGAAGCGAAATTTGTGGTGGGCACGTCCACGAACACGATATGCGTGCTCTCGCTCTTGGCGCCGGCCTCTTCCATGAGCACTTGCGTTATGCGCTGGGCGACTTTGCGCTTCTGATCGACAGTGCGCCCTTCGAGCCACGTGATATGCACGTCTGGCATTTCTCGATCCTCCTGAAAGGTCCCGCTGATTGGATTGCGGCAAGAGTCTAGCGCGAAAAACCCAGCCGGGAAACCGCTGAGCGCATGAAATGTGATCCCAGTCCGATGCTGTGCCTGTGCTAAAATAGATATAGATGCATCCACATCTCAAATATCTGATTGAGCTGCAAGCCGTTGACCTCCGCCTGATTGAAATTCGCGAGCGTATGAGCCGGTTCCCGAAACGCCTGGCGGAACTCGAAGGCCGAGTTAACACCGCGCGCCAGCAAATCACGGTGGCCAAGGACGCGCTGACCAGCAGCCTGAAAGATCGTAAGACATACGAGATGGACGTCGAGCAGTGGAAAGAACGCGCCAAGAAATACCGCAATCAAAGCGGTGAAGTTAAAACCAACGAAGCTTACAAGGCGCTGCAGCACGAAATCCAAAACGCCGAGAACGAAGTTTCCAAGGCCGAGGATCGCCTGCTCGACCGCATGGTGGCCGGCGAGGAATACGAGCGCCAGTTAAAAGCCGCCGAAATCGCCGTCAAGCAAGTGGAAGCGGCTGCCAACGTGGAGCGCCAGCATATTCAAGCGGAATACAATGCGGCGCAGAAAGAATTGACCGCGGCGGAAGGAGTACGCGCCGCAGCTGTCGCGGCTGTCCCCGAGGATTTGGTCGACCACTATGAGCGGATCGCCAAGCGGCACGGCGGTATTTCGCTGGCGGAAATTCGCGGTGAAGGCTGCGGCCAGTGCGGCGTGCATATCCGGCCCCACGTCATCCAGCAATTGCAGCGCCCCGAAAACGAGGAATTTTTTCACTGCGAAACCTGCACGCGCATCCTCTACTATGCAGATCACTCGACGGCGCAGACGCCCGCGTCTGCCGCGGCATCTTCCGCGGGAGTTCCCGCCGCACCTACTCATGAAAGCTAGTTTCCGTGCCGCAGGATGCGGCAATACTCCATGATAAAAGGCACAGCGAAAGTATCAGGACAACTTTTTGCCGAACCAGAGTCGGCTTCGCCGCGCCTGGATGGCGTCTACACTGCGAATATAGACGGCGCGGCGCGCGGAAATCCAGGGCCGGCGTCCTATGGACTGGTGCTGAAGCGGCCCGACGGGACAAAGCTTGAAGTGCTCGGGAAATATATCGGCCGGCACACAAACAATGTCGCGGAATATTATGCGCTGATTGCCGCACTCGATTATGCCCTCGCAAATGGGATTAAGCGATTGCGTGTGCAGAGCGATTCGCAATTGATCGTCAACCAGATGAAGGGTCTGTATAAAGTGAAGCATCCCGATCTGCGTCCTTTGCACGAGCGCGCCAAGAAAATGGCCGCGGCCCTGGAATCATTCACCATTCAATACGTGCCCCGCGAACAGAATCGCGAAGCAGATGCGGCCGCCAATGCCGCGCTCGACAACACGAGCGGTGTCAAGCCGGCGTACGGTTCCGAGCGGATTTCAGGCCAACGAGAGGTTACACGGCCTTCGAGGAGTGAGTCCCCGCCGCCTTCTTCCGCGTCTCGTAAAGTGAAGGCACAGTTTCAAGATGGCGTTCTGGTTCCCGCCGAGCCCCTTAACCTCAAAGAGGGAGCCGTCGTGGAAATCAGTATTGCGCCCGTGCCCGAGCGGAATTAGCGGTGCGGTTTTCCGCAAGCTTTTTACTCTGTGCGATTTGATTTCAATCTTGATCTGAGTAACCCGGATAAAATAAAAGCACACAGGCTGAAGCCTGTGCTACACAACCATGTGGATCGTAACTGGCGGCGCTGGCTTTATCGGAAGCAATATTGTCCAGGCCTTGAACGGCAAGGGACACAATGACATTTTGATTGTGGACCGGCCGAAAAAGGATTTTGGAAATCTCCGCGATTTGCGCTTTGCGGATCTTCAGCAGCCTGAGGAATTCGTCGAGATCCTGAGCCGCAACGCTTTGCCTGGCCGCATTGAAGCAATCCTGCATCAAGGCGCCTGCGCCGATACGACTTGCACAGATGAACGCTTCATGATGGACAATAACGTTTCGTTCTCGAAAGTTGTGCTGCACTTCGCCATCGAAAAAAGAATTCCCCTTGTGTATGCCTCAAGCGCGGCGACCTACGGCGCGAATATTAATTTTCGAGAGTCACCCGAGAATGAGGCTCCGCTCAATCTGTACGGCCAGTCCAAACTGATTTTCGACAACTACGTCCGGTCGATTCTGCCGTCAATTGCAAGTCCCGTTGCGGGCTTGCGCTATTTCAACGTGTATGGACCGCGCGAAACCTATAAGGGGCGCATGGCTTCGATGATCTACCAATTGTATGGCCAGCTCCGGCGGGAAGGCCGCGCGCGCCTTTTTGAAGGCAGCGGCGGTTTTGCGGCGGGCGAGCAGCGCCGCGATTTTGTTTCTGTGTTCGACGTAATTAACGTCAATTTATTTTTTGCCGGCGGCGCGGTTCGGAAAGGAATTTTCAACGTCGGAACCGGAAAGGCGCGTACGTTCAACGAAGTGGTGAAACAGCTGACTCGTTCTCTAGGCAGAGGCGCGGTCGAATACATTCCATTCCCGGACGGCTTGCGCGAAAAATATCAGAGCCATACGCAGGCCGACATCTCCGCCCTCCGCGCTGCAGGATATACAGATGATTTTTTGTCGCTCGAAGACGGAATTGCCAGGGCAGCGCAAGCATGGCAGACGGAATAGGCACTTGGTAGCACAGGCTTCAGCCTGTGTGGTTTTGAATTTGGCTTTATACCCGATGCGAACGCGCAATTCAAAATCACACAGGCTGAAGCCTGTGCTACCAGTAATTCATTTCAATGAATAGGAACGATAGAGCGTGTCGCGCTGTGCCGGAATGTATCCGGCGTCGGAAATAATGCGGCGCAGCTCGCCTTCGTTGGTGCGATTGCGTACGCCGGCGGCAAAGACCACATTTTCTTCTATCAGGATGCTGCCAACATCATCGGCGCCGAATTGCAAACCGACCTGGCAAACTTTGATTCCCGGCGTCAGCCAGCTTGATTGAATGTGGTCGATGTTGTCGAGATACATCCGGCTGATGGCCAGCGTTTTCAAATAATCTACCGCCGTCGCTTCCGGAACTTTTTTTCCGAGCGGCGTATTTTCCGGCGCGAACATCCAGGGAATGAATGCGGTGAAGCCTCCGGTGTCTTCCTGTATGCGGCGCAGTCGTTCAAGATGATTGACGCGGTGGCGATATTCTTCGCCGCAGCCGAACATCATGGTGGCGGTGGTGCGCATGCCGAGCGAGTGCGCAACGCGATGCATGTCTTCCCATTCGTCGGAAGTGCACTTGAGACGCGAGATGCGCGCGCGGATTTCATCGTCCAGAATTTCCGCGCCGCCGCCGGGAATGGAATCAAGTCCCGCAGCCATCAATCGAGCGATCGTCTCCCGCACGCTCAAGCCGGAGACTTCGGCAATGCAGCCAATTTCCGGCGCCGAGAAACAATGCAGGTGGACTTGCGGAAAGCGCTGCTTCAGCGAGCGTAGCAGATTTTCGTAATACTCGATGCGCAAGTCCGGATGCAGGCCACCCTGCAGCAGGATGCCGGTGCCGCCGAGTTCGAGCATCTCCTCGATTTTTTGGTAGATGGTTTCAGAGGAGAGCAGATAGCCTTCCTTTGACCCGAGCGGGCGATAGAAGGCGCAGAACGAGCAGTACTCCGTGCAGAAATTCGTGTAGTTAATGTTGCGGTCGATCTGGTAGGTCGCCACACGAGGGTCAGTTTTTTTGCGGCGCACTTCCATCGCCGCCATGCCGATGCCAATCAGATCATCGGAGCGAAACAGGTCCAGCGCTTCCTGCTGTGTCAGTCCCATCGTGATTCAGTCCTTATGAATGACTTACCATGAAAATCCGCGGGCCCCATCATTCCGAGCGAAGCGAGATGCCTCCGTTTGCCAATTCAAACGCAAGAGGCATTCCACGCTCCTCTCGGAATGACTACCATTAAGAACAGAGCGCCACATATTTTGATACGGCGCATGTCAGCGCGCCACTTTTTGCCGCGCAGTGTTATCCGCTCCCGTGAATTCAAGTTCCCGGAATCGCGGAATCAGTCCGGCGCGGACGCATTCCTCGAAATAATGGTTCAAACCCGCTAGATTCTCGTCATCGAGCGAAAAATCGATGTTCTCCGTCAGGTAGCGCTCCAGCGCGCGTGGCGGCAAGTCCAGTTTCAGCGCTGCGCCTTCGGCGATTTCGCCAATATGCGCGAGGCCATATTCGCGCGAAGCCTGAAAGTCCTCAACCATTTCCGGAGTCATCGCACCGCGCCGGGCCACCCAGATAGCCAGCACGCACGCGTGTCCCGTCATCTCACGCCACTGCTGCGCTATGTCGTAAACAAATATCGTCTCAATACCTTTGATCAGAGGTTCGTCGTCATTGCCGCAGCACGGGGCGTCGCTCGAAGGCACCTTCGCTTCCAGCTCATCTAATCTCAGTCGGAGGCGCAGCGCCGGATCGCCGATAATCAATGCGGCGTCGGCTCGCTCCAGCATGGCGTCAATATCAGGCGCCATGTCGATGAATTCCGGGGCAATGTTCCAGTGCCGGAGGCAAAGTATTCGCGCGATGCCGACGGAACTGCGTGAATTCGTATCCAGCGCGAAGCTCTGCGCCAGTTCGATGGGCACCTTGGAAATTACGAGAAGGCTGCGCACTTCGCTCTTTGACGCCACCGCCATTCCCGGCAGTGCCACTACGTTTTCCATGCGCTGGTATTCAATGGCCGGAATGATTCCGACGTCGGCGCGGCCTGCCTTCAGGTCTTCGGCGCATTGCGAGGGCACTGCAAAGGAAAGATCGTACCGATCGGCGAGAGGACCGTCCGTGAAGCCCCAGACCAGCGGCGCCGTGTTCAAAAATTCAACAATGGAGATGCGAAGTTTGTCCATATTCGCTTACGCAAGTGGGACATTCACTATAGCACAGCACCTAGGGTTCCGAAGGCTGCGGAATGCTGCCCGCCGGAGAGCTTGAGAGGAGTTCAAGAAGTGAGTGTTCACCTCACAAGATTGCCGGCAATCAATCACACAGTTGCCCTAAAGAAATTCGATTTCCAGGATTGAAACCATGAATTTGACAATAGAGTTGACTGTAGTTAGCATTATGTCGGTACAAAAGCCTATCGGTTCAGGGGGCTTGTATGACTCGCGAATATGACCTCTTTGAGAAATTCCCCGATGGTTCTTCGCTTTGGCGGGCTTCGGTTTCTGGACTTGGCAACGCGCGCATCCATTTGCATGAGTTGACCCGCAAATCGAGCAACCAGTTTTATGCAATCGACATAACCGGCGGAAAGACGCTGCTTCTCGACAGCGACCTTAGTCTGATTGGCTTCCGCACACCCAAAAAGAGTCGAAGCAACTGTAACGAACAGATCGCTTAGATCAATATTACTTGTCCAAGAAGATGGCCGTTGTGGTCGTGTCCCCGAAGGACTACGACTCAGCGAAACTTGTTTTCTATTTTCTATTTTTGTTTTGCGCGCGTTCCCAAATTAAAACCGAACCCCTGCCCGCCCCAATTCGGGCGGCCTCTACAACTGCAACTAACTTGCAGGTTTTGTAGAGCCTCTCTGTCACGAGTTTTTCGGGACTGAGATGGCATTGCACTTTTCAAGCCAAGTCAACACTCCATCCCGTCACCCCTGCGATTCCTTGACATCTACATCGAGCGGAGGTAATCAAGAACTACGAATTACCACGGAAAGGCTTTGCAGAGATCGGCATCCGGGAGGAAACCATGCGGAATCGCAGGGATTTCTTGAAAAGTGTTGCGGGCGCAACTGCGGGCGCGCTCGTTACCGGCGGCAGTTTCGCAGAGGCCGCTCTGCAATCGTCTCAGGCGGCCGATGGCAAGCGCCGGGAAGTTTCTGTGGGTGGCAAGCGCATCAAGGTCGTTGATATGCATGCTCATTGCGTCGTGCCGGAAGTTTGGGATGTCGTGAAAGATACAAATCTCGCGTCGAGTGCGGGAAATCGGGCCCGCGGACCAAACGTCATGGGGCCGGAGCGGCTGAAGTCGCTCGACGAACGCGGAATTGACGTTCAAGTATTGAGTATCAATGGTTTCTGGTTTTATGCGGCGGACCGCGAACTCGCTGCCAAGATCGTCAAAATTCATGACGAAAAACTTTCCGAGTGGTGCAAGGCCCATTCAGATCGCTATGTCGCATTGTCGTCGGTCGCGCTGCAGTTTCCTGATTTGGCGGCAGAGCAGCTCGAGCATGCTGTGAAGGAATTGGGAATGCGCGGTGCTGCGATTGGCGGTCACGTCCAAGGGGAGGATCTTTCCATACAGAAATACGATCCCTTCTGGGCCAAGGCGCAGGAACTTGGCGTGGTAGTCTTCATGCATCCGCAGTCCGCAGAAAATGTGGTTAAGCCCGATGGACTCAAAGGGAGAGGCGACCTGGGCAACATCATTGGTAATCCACTAGAAACTGCTGTTTTCCTCACTCGCATGATGTTTGATGGAACGCTTGATCGCTTTCCGGGATTAAAAATTTGTGCGGCGCATGGCGGCGGGTACATGCCATCTTATCTCGGACGTTTTGAGGTGGCTTGCCAGGTTCGGACTAACGCAAATTGTGTGAACAAGAAACACCCGAGTGAATACTTGAAGAGCCAGGTTATGGTCGATTCGATCGTCGTTTCGGAGGAAGGCTTGCGGCATCTGGTGGCGGAAGTCGGAGCCGGTCAAGTCGTGTTCGGAACAGACGAGCCGTTCAACTGGCCCACCAGTGTGGACACCATTCTTAATGCGTCATTTCTGAGCGACGCACAGAAGGAAGCGATCCTCGGCGGAAATTCCGCAAAGATGCTGCGGCTTTGATCGCGCCCGGGATTTTTTGAGGCTCAGTCCGATCGGACTTGGATCATCCTACAGTTCCAGTCTTTGATTGGGCGTGGCTAGTGATTTGAACAATGGCGAACATACGCCAATTCTCGCCCCTGGAAAAAACAGATTGTCTGCCCTCTGATCGTGCTCCTCTTCGATTTTTGCGCATCGCAGCTTCGCTGGCATTGTTTCTTGTTTTTTGTCTGATAGCCTGCGCCTGTCGTGCCCAAAGCCACGACGTGATCTGCAATAACGGCTCTGGAGAATTTGAAGCGGAATTCCACACGGGCGTTAGAGTGCACGTTGGAGCAGCGAGAAATGGGGAATTGGCGACACGGCTGTGTGATGCCGCGCTCAGTTGGGACAAGGGAAGTCTGGCTATTGCGGCCGCGGCTTCGCAACTCGATGTCGACGCATTCGGCGTAGACCTGGGCGTGGGTGTGCCTGTTGTCGCTTTTCAAATCAAGAAATCCGCCGCGGACTGCTGCATGGAGTACAAGATTTATTCCTTGCGGACTCCCGCTGTGCTCGTTCGCAGCATTACGGGCGGAGAATTCTTCAGCGCCGCTGACACTGATCTCGATGGCCGAGTCGAAATCTGGACCGACGACGCCGCATCGGTAAGCGGCTTCGAGAATTTTCTTTTGAGCGAACTGGATTTCGCGCCTCCTATCGTACTGCGCTTCGCGCGCGGACGTTTGCTGGACGCAAGTTCCGAGTTCCAACCTTATTTTGATCGCAAAATCGCGCAGGAACGCGGCAAGCTCAATCCGCAGGACGTCAGCGATTTCAAAAACAGTGATGGCAAACTGGCGCCCTTGGCAGGTCTTCCTGCCGCTCGGCTGTTTCAGCTACGAACCGCAAAAATGAAGGTGCTGGAAATTGTCTGGTTATACCTTTACAGCGGCCGCGAAGAGGAAGCCTGGCACACGCTTTCCGACATGTGGCCTGCCGCGGATATGGATCGGATTCGCGCCGCACTGTTACGCGCGCGAGCTCGCGGGATTCGCGCTCAAGTGGATGGCGTATCGACCGGAGTTCACAAGGGCCGGGAAGTACAAACCAAAATATTCGACGCGACAACCCTTCCGGTCGCAATACCCGGACTGACGCCCAAAGGCGTGGACCCCAAGCTTGAAATAACTACACCGAGAGCCATCCTGATGCTGCGTCCTCCGCCGACGAACGAAGTGGAACTAGGCCTGGCGCAAACTGAATCACAGCTCGAACTGGTGATTGATTCCGCCGGTAAAGTTCGGTCCGCCGAAATGGTGGGCGCTCATTTGGCCGACGAAGGCCTTATGAATTCAACTTCGACATGGAAATTCATTCCTGCATTTAACGCGGGTCGGCCCGTCGCCAGCAAGATTCTCCTCGGCGTTTCTCTTAAACGGTGAGCCTTAATAAAATGTTGGGTCACTGTTCACTAAGAGCGGATGCCTCACAAGCAGGGCGATTAAGTATTGCGCTCCACCATGACCGCTGTGCCGTACGCCAACACTTCGGTCACGCCCTGCATAATCTCGTTGGCGTCATAGCGCATGGCGATGACGGCATTGGCGCCATGCTCGGCGGCATGCTGCATCATCAATTCGAACGCTTCTTCCCGTGTCTTCTCGCAAAGCTGAGTGTAGAGCGTAATATTTCCTCCGATAATGGTTTGGAGTCCCGCACCAAGCGATCCCAAAATGCTTCGTGAGCGGACAATGATGCCGCGTACGATACCGATGTTGCGCACGATGCGATAGCCCGGTAATTCTGTAGCGGTGGTCACCATCATGGGTTCTACGCGGACGGGCATGGGTTCTCTCCTCGTGTACGAATTGAATACGCCTCAATTCTAATTCCGACTGCGCACTGCCGTGCGGCGTGTTTTATCTGATATGCTCCGCGCTGCACACTGGCAAACGGGCATCCATGCTTACACTTTTCTACCTCCTCGTTGTGGAGCAGGTCCTGCAAGGATTACACAATTTGTGGGACGCATTGCGCTGGCTGCGCATGGCGCAACGGAGGATTGGCAGTCATGCCGGTTTTTACGCGCCGCGTGTTGCGCTGTTTTGTCCCGTCAAAGGCATCGAGCCTGGGCTCGAGCAAAACCTGGCCGCGCTCACATCATTTGATTATCCTGATTATGATATTTTTTTCTCGATCGCCAGCGGCGAGGACCCTGCACGCAAAATTCTCGACAAACTGGCGGCTTCCAGCAAACACAAGGTTCACATCGTGATCGCCGGGCGTCCCGAAGGATGCGGCGAAAAAGTGAACAACCTTCGAGCAGCGGTGCAGCAAGCGAAGGGATATGACGTTTTTGTTTTTTGCGATTCTGACGGGCGCCCGGGACGCAGCTGGCTGGCGCATCTGGTGGCGCCACTTGCCGATGCAAATATCGGCGCGGTCACCACATTTCGCTGGTTCTTCCAGCAACGTCACGGCTTCTGGAGCGCGCTTGCCTCCGCCTGGAACGCGCCCGCCGCGACATATCTTGGCGAACACCACAATAATTTCTGCTGGGGTGGCGGCACGGCCATTCGCAGTGAGCGCTTCGAGCAGGCGGGCGTGATTGATTACTGGAAGGGGTCGGTTAGCGACGATTTATCGCTGACGACAGCCTTACGCCGGATCGGCGCTCCGATCCTTTATGCCCCGGAGTGCATGGTGCCCACTCTGTTTGATTCGGACGCCGCGGGTCTGCTCGAATTCACGAACCGGCAAATCATTATCTTGCGCGTTTACGAACCCAGGCTTTGGAAGCTCGGCGGGCTCGCGCACTTGTTATACTGCGGCGCTGTATTGTTGGGCGTCGGACTTTATTTTGCCGAATTGATTCATGGCGCGCCGGCGATTCACCTTCTGCTGCTCGCCATGTTGCCGCCCGTGCTTTCGATGGGACGAGGAGTTCTACGGCTGACGGCCGTGATGGAAGTACTACCGGCCTGGAAATCGAAGTTGCTTGCAGACAGTTGGGTTTGGACGCTGATCGCCGCAGTCGTACCATTTTTGGCTTTGTGGAATACCGCGGTCGCCTTGTTCAGCAAGCGGATCCGGTGGCGCGGTATACGTTACGAACTTGTCTCGCCCGGACAAACACGTGTCCTCACGCGCTAAAAGTTAAAACGTCGGTTGCGCAGACCAACGTTTTGCGACAAAACTCAATGCTCGTCATTCCGAGGCACGCTGCGTGCTGAGGAAACCATCTTTCTCTGGGCATTTTCCTCATTTCGTTTGGAATGACGACAGAATGGTTTTTTTCGCAAACTGTGAAGTTTGTGTTACTACACGCCCGAAAGGAATGGGAAGTGAGCTGACGCGGCCATGAAAAAAATCATCGGGAAGCTTAGCCAGAAATTAATTTGCATCGTGAGCGTAGCCATTTGCGCGAGCTTCGCCGCTTCCGGTGGCATAGGGGCTCCTTGCGCGACCGAGGTTCGTGTCCACGCAATCAGACGCTTCTGACAACGCCAGGCGATACCCCACACATTAAAGAAAAGAATCGTTCCTAGCCCGCCACCAATGGAAATCGAAAGCGTGCGATTGCTTACGCCCGGCTGCGCTAAGAGCGAAACGACAAGCCAGGAAGTTGCAGTCATTACAAAAAGCACAAGGGCGCCGATGACGAACTTATTGCCCAGCGCACCTTCTCCGGCACGAATCAATACCATCTCGAGGGAAAACGCGGCCAGCCAACACCCAAACCAAATTGCAAGCCATCCGCCCCACGCATAAGGCCGCCCAGCATTCACCGCATCAGTCTTTGTCAGGATCATGAAATAACGGAATCCCATGAGCCAGGCAACCAGGGAACTCCACCGCAGCCACCACAACCCGCGTGAAGCCAACTCAGGAAAAACTTTCGCGCGAATCGCCGGATCGAGAGATTTCAATGTTGGTGCAACCGCGAGAAGAAAAAAACCAAGAAATCCCATCCAAATAATCCCGGCCACGATGTGGAGCCATCGTACAACAATTTCCTCGATGCTGAGCGCACCCACAGGAAAACTCACATTAAGTTTCCAAAACGCGAAATAAATTGGCCACGCTCCCGATAACGCTGAACAAATCATGGTTTCTCCCAAATTCCCGACCCAACGGCCTCGCTGCAGGCATTCTATGCCAGCTGGTTAAGCTTCAAAAGAGTTGGACGATAATTCGTGAAATTCCAAAATTTCGTGAAAATTAAAAAGGGGAAGGCCCGAAACGGCACATGCAGGAGCAACGCGAGAAATGGGCGTGCATCAGAAAATCCGAATGCAAAAAATGCAGGCTCCGTAGAAAGTGTGGAAATTTTCCTCGATAGCGGAAATCTCTACCATGCGTCGATCAGGCAAACGGGTGCGCAGCTGCCAAACCCCTTCAATTGTGTGCAAATGACTGCCCATTATGGCAAACCATTTGCTCTTAGAGCCTCCGGCGTGGTGCTGCTAGGTATTTCATTTTTTCATTATTAGGAACTTTGAGGTGTGCCCGCGGCACAAGATTTCGCCTTGGAAGTCGTTCCCCGATTTTCCCGGATCGCTGGGAACCGAGATTTTACACGCTCTATTCAGGATACGCACTTTACGTAAGAAAACGAACGATCGTCATAAAATACTGGTCCGTTGCCTGCTTCGGACCTAGAAATGAGGCCCATTTGATTCGCAGACGGAAGCACTCCTTGTTGCGTACCCAAAAAAAAGAAATTTCTTTTCGTCCCGAGAGTTTTGTTTTATGTGAGCGGTCATCCGGCGCTGTACGATTTCGAGTGGATGCGGAACCGAACGGAGGCATGCCTGTCGAACAAGTCGCTGGTTTGTTGGCCATGCATTGCCTGGTTCGCGGCCAGGCCCCGGAAGACTTTGAAGTTATGGTTGTGGCTCGAGAATCACTTCTTCAGACGGTGTCCGAACGCGCTTTACAGCTTCTTGCTGCGGGACGCGCCATTGGCGCGGGAGTGAAAATCAGCCGCCGTGAGCAGGAAGTTCTCGATGGCGTGCTGCAAGGACTTGGGAATAAGGAAATCGCAAGCAGACTCAACGTATCGGAGCGCACTGTAAAGTTTCACGTATCTTCCCTCCTGGCAAAGTTTGGCGTTACCGATCGAATTGCGCTGAGCCGGGAAGTTTCTCTTGGCCGCATACCGGCCGGCCCGGGGGAATCGCAGATTCAGGTTCCTACGCTGTTTGGGTATCCGGTACGCGACCGGGAAAATAAGCTGCAGGAGCAGAATTCGCAGTCGGAAGAGCAACCCGCTACCGAAGTCCGGCGGACGCGCAGAGTGTTAGCCTCCATGTTTCCACGAGAACGTTTCGCCACCTAAAGTTCGCCAGTCAGCCGTAAAATGGATACGGCCCGTTCAGGATTTAAGCTGAACGGGCCGTTGAATTTCTGGACGTCCTAAACGTGTAGGGGCGCGGCGTGCCGCGCCCCGTACATTCCACAAGCGATTAGAGAATGAAATGCCGCGCTTTTACTTCTTCGCAGCAGCGTAGTTGTTTCCGATTTCTTCCCAATTTACAACATTCCACCAGGCTTCGATGTAATCCGGCCGGCGATTCTGATATTTTAGGTAATAGGCATGTTCCCACACATCCAGGCCCATCACGGCTTTTCCGCCCGACATCAGTGGATTGTCCTGATTTGGCGTGGACTCAATCACGAGTTTGCCGTCCTTGACAATTACCCAAGCCCAGCCAGAGCCAAACCGGCCCACGCCCGCTTGCGCGAATTTTCCCTTAAAATCGGCAAAGGAACCAAACGACGCTTTGAGCGCATCGGCAAATGCTCCCGTGGGTTCGCCACCGCCGCCCTTTTTCATAATTTTCCAGAACATGGAGTGGTTCCAGTGGCCGCCGCCATTATTTCGCACGGCCGTGCGGATAGCTTCCGGAACCCGGTCGAGACTCCTCATTAGTTCATCGATTGAGAGAGCCTGAAGATCGGCGTGACCCTCGAGGGCTTTGTTCAAGTTATTTACATAGCCGCCATGATGTTTTCCGTGGTGAATCTCCATCGTCTGCTTGTCGATATAGGGCTCCAACGCATCGAATGCGTAGGGGAGCGGGGGGAGAACGTGGGCCAAGGGACCCTCCTTTTGTGATGTTGCGGCCTGTTGTTGTGCCATCAATGCCTCCTCAGTGCGGATTGGATGATAACGCCAGGCACATGCATTCTATCCCTGCTGGGTGGGCGGCACAACCTTGGGCGGTGAGGGCTGTGGAAGCTTACTGCCGACTCCTAGCCGGTCGAGCGCCCAGCGCCCATGTTCGGCGACGATGGCGTCATCCGAGGCAGCCAATTCCGCAAGCTTGGCGCAAATTTCCTCGTAACGTGGATCTCCGGCGCGCAGCCCGGTATTCCCGAGCGCCACGCAGGCGTTCCGGATCAAGCCTCTGCGCTTCGTGCGTTTTACCGGACTGTGCCGGAACACTTCGCGAAATTCTTCCTCGGTGAGCGAGATCAACCATTCCAGGTCTGGTGAAAAAAGCGAGTACTGCCCAGCGCGGCGAGGTTCAAAATTTGCCAGCGCGGCGACGGGCGCGCTGCGATTCCAGGGGCATACGTCCTGGCAAATATCGCAGCCGAAGACGTGGCGCCCCATCGGCTCGCGCAGCTCGGCGGGAATTGCGCCACGCAACTCAATCGTGAGATACGAGATACAGCGCCGCGCGTCGAGAACGTACGGCTCGACAATGGCGGCGGTCGGACATGCATCGATGCATAGACGGCAATTTCCACAAAGATCTGCCGCAGGAGTGCCAGCCGGGCCGAGCGACTCGGCAAGATCGAGCGTCGTTACGATCACGCCAAGAAAAAACCACGAACCCGATTCTTCGTGGATGAGACACGTATTCTTGGCCAGCCATCCGAGTCCCGCGTATTTTGCCGCAACTCGTTCGACGACAGGGCCCGTATCCACATAGGCCCGCGCTTCAAATGGTTCCGGGAATTCCTTTCGCAGCGCATCGACGAGCGCATCTAGCTTTTCGCCGAGCACGTCGTGATAATCATCGCCCCAGGCGTAACGCGCGATCCATCCCTGGGGGCCACCTTGAGACGCAATTTCGTGCGGCACTTCCGTCGAAAAAGGCAGCGAGGTGTTGTAATTGAGGGCGCAGACAATGACGCTGCGCGCGCCCTGCACAACAAGCTTGGGCGATTGGCGCCGTGCGTCGTGCAGATAACGCATCTCGCCCGCGTAGCCTTGCGCGAGCCATTCCTCGAGATTCGCAAGCTCAGGAAATTGCTCAGCTGCGGCAACGCCACAGAGATCAAATCCCAGCTCGCGCGAGATCGAGATGACCTTCCCTGTGCGTTCAGCTCTCGTCATTAGATCGATTCTGCCGCAGCTTCGCCCCCAAGGCGAGGGTGACATTGATTACGAAGCAATCGTTAATCATCTCCTTGCTTTTCCGCGCGCCAGTCTTATTGCTCAGAAAACATTTGAAGCGGTAGAGGTACCTGGAGGTCGGGGCTGAAGTGTCTGTGTGGCAGCTCTAATCCTCAGCGGCTTTCAGCCGCTGGCATGCCTCAATTCCAGTTGTCACGCGGAATTCTTTACGCTCAACTCTTAACTGTTAACTTTCAACTATCAGAATCACATATAATCGCGGATTCAAATGTGCGAGGTTAAATGACTACGCTTGCGACTTCCGATAGCACGAAAAAATATGCTGCGCGATTTGCGTCGCGCTCGGCTGCGGGACATTTCCGCGAGCAGCAAGGCTTGTTGCTCTCCTCGATCGGCATCGGCACATATTTGGGCGAGGCAGATGCTGGTACCGATCAGTCTTACACCGACGCCATCGTCGCGGCGGTTGAAGCCGGCGCGAATGTGATCGACTCTGCCATCAATTACCGGTTCCAGCGCTCGGAACGCTCTGTGCGCGCTGCGTTGGAAGAGCTCACGCGGCGCGGATTCGCGCGCGAAGAATTGTTGATCTGCACCAAGGGCGGCTTCTTGACGCCCGACGGCGACATGCCGGCGGACGCGAGCGAATATTTCAATCACGAGTATGTGGTCACGGAAATTTTGCGCGAGGGGGACGTTGCTGCCGGTTGCCACTCGATGGCACCGCGTTTTATTGCCGACCAGTTGGAGCGCAGCCGCCGCAACCTGGGCGTCGAGACCATCGACGTCTACTACCTGCACAATCCGGAAACGCAATTGGGCGAGGTGCCACGCGAAATGTTCAATAGCCGCGTGCGCGCTGCGTTTGAGTTTCTGGAATCGGCGGTGGCCGCCGCGAAGATTCACTTCTACGGAATGGCCACGTGGAATGCGTTCCGGCAGGGTGAGAATGAACAGGATTTTCTTTCACTCGCGACGATGGAATCACTGGCGAGGGATGTCGCGGGAGGTTCCCACCATTTCCGCTTCGTGCAATTGCCGTGCAACCTAGGCATGACCGAAGCGCTCACGCGGCCGAATCAATTGTTCGACGGCGCTCGCGTGCCGGTGGTCGAAGCGGCAAACAAGCTGGGCATTACGTTGATGGCCAGCGCGTCGATGCTGCAGGGGAAATTGTCGCGCGGACTGCCTCCGTTCGTGTCTGCCGCGCTGGGATTGCAGAACGACTCACAGCGCGCTCTGCAATTCGTGCGCTCGACCCCGGGCGTTACGACGGCGCTGGTAGGAATGAGCCGCGTCGAGCACGTGCGCGCGAATTTGTCGCTCGCGAGCGTTGCGCCGGCTTCGAAAGATCAATTTTCAAAATTATTTGAACGCGGAAAAAATGCTTGAGAGCGAACCGCCGAGCCGTGGCGAGGCTGAGCCAATTCCCGCAAACCCAATGGCTCGTCATTCCGAGGCACGCTGCGTGCCGAGGAATCCCTCTTCCTGCGTGCATCCAAGCCGACAGACATTCCTCACTTCGTTCGGAATGACGACAGTGAGAGTCGATGCGCAAGGATGGATTTGCAGGAAAGAATCCCAGAGCGGGCTCTTTTCACTCTCTCTGTTCTACAAGATCCGGATGCTGCGCTTTCAACCATTCGGCGATCGCGCGGTCCAGGTCCGGAAGATGTCTTGCAAAGAAATGATCCCCGCCTGAAACAATTGCCACACTGGTTTGCTCCTTCCCATGAGCAGGCAACTTCTCTACTAAGGCTTTCAACTTGTGCGGGGGGCCGTATTGGTCGAATTCTCCGTTCACCAGGAGTTTGCGTTTGCCGCATGCGTCGAGATAAGAAAATCCGCGATCACCAACCAGATCGCCCACCGGCAGCCCAAGTCCGATCAAATCGGAAACTCTCGCGTCCTTACATCCGACGCGCAATCCAACCCACGAACCAAAACTGAAACCAGCAAGCAAGAGCGGGGCGCCGGAAAATTCTCCAGCGAGAAAATCGAGCGCCGCGGAGACGTCTTCATTTTCGCCTCGCCCTTCGTCATGCTTACCTTCGCTTGTACCCACGCCACGGAAATTGAAGCGCAGAACCGGCAGCCCGAACCGATGCAGCGTTTTCGCCGTCTGGTAGACCACCTTGTTGTGCATTGTCCCGCCGAATAGCGGATGCGGATGGCAGACCACGGCCGCGAGCGGCGGGTGCGCGCCTTGTTCGCGAAGTGGAACATCCCACAGGAGCGCCTCAAGTCGGCCCGCTGGCGCCGGTATGAACAAAGATCGATGGAGAAGTTGTGGCATATCTCATGAGAACACACAATTGTAACGAGGAACAAATTCGAGTCGCGGCTTAGCTGTTAGGTCCGCCGCCACTGAGGACACTTGTTTCTCATTGCGATTTTTGTCCCGCGATGCTACGGTGTCTTGAACCTGGAATGCCAATTCCGGGGGAAATATGGCAAATGCCACTGAACGCCGGGCCTCGCGGCGATTTACGATGACGCTCCCGCTGAAAGTCCGGGCAGGCGGGCCGGATGGCGGGATCGAACGGCAAGGTCAAACGCGGGACGTCAGCTTCCGCGGCCTCTATTTTTTAGTCGACGCCGATTTTGAATCCGGCAGTTCCATCGAATTTGTTCTCACCTTGCCGCGAGAGATTACCTTGGCCGGCGATGTCCATATCCGCTGCTTCGCGGAAATCATCCGCGTTGAGCCGAACGACGGCCGCAGAGGTATCGCCGCTCGCATCGATCGCTACGAATTTCTTCCTGCCACGGTCCCGGCCTGATTGCAGCAATTCACTTTCAGGAACTTTCCCGTCTTTTTTAAGGCTCCTCTTTTTCCGTTTGTGCTCCTTTGGCAGTAGAATAATTATTCCCGAAAGTCAGTATCTTGCCGGGCGCCAAGCAAGGCCTCAGCATTATACCGGCGGGCTCCAAGTAGAGCCCGCACCCGAATCACGGAGGAACGATGGATCACTATGACGCTAAGTCGGCGCTTGATGAACTGAAAGAAGACGCAGTCCTGCCGCACCCGGTTCGGCTGCGAGACATGATTTTACGCACGCCGCTCAACGCGGTCGATGCGCTCGAAATGAATCGCGAGTTTCAGAACTATTTATTACATTACGGCGAGACGCAAAAGGTTGCGCTCGAAATTCTGGAAAAAATCGCTGCCAGCGTTCGGGAGAACTCCTAAGGCTGCGCGCTGCATTCATTCGCTCTCCGCGGACGCGTGGTGGCCGGCGCATCAGACACGGCATCGAGTTTAAATCGAAGCAGATATGATGGGCCTTCGCATACCCGCGAAGAGGCGGGTCAGAATCATGTCACGAGAAACGATCCTGATCGATGCCGACGATACGCTCTGGGAGAATAATGTCTACTTCGAGCAAACCATCGAAGAATTCCTGACGCTGCTGGAGCCATTCGGCTATGCCCGGGATTATGCGCGCCACATCTTGAACGAAACCGAGCGCCGCAATATTCGCCAGCACGGTTACGGCGTGCGCAGCTTTGGCCGTTCGCTGGAAGACACATACATGAAGCTTGCCGGGCATCAGGCCCAGCGCGCGACAGTCGAAGCGATCCATTTCCGCGTTGGCGAACTTGAACGCACGCCGCCCAGCATTCTCGACGGTGTCGTCGAAACGCTTGATTATCTCGCCGAAAGACATCGCCTGATCCTTTTCACAAAAGGCGAAGCGGCGGAACAAGCGGCCAAGGTGGAGCGCTCCGGCCTTCAGATTCACTTCGAAGCGATTGAAATCGTGCCGGAAAAAAATGCGGAAATATATCGCACGCTTGTAAACCGGCACCACGTGGTGAAATCGCGCGGATGGATGGTGGGCAACAGCCCGCGCAGTGATATCAACCCGGCGCTCGAAGCCGGCTTGAATGCGGTGTTCATTCCTCACCCCGCCACCTGGGCCCTGGAACACGAAGAGGTGCGCAGCGGCGCCGGCCGACTGCTCATCGTCCAGAGTTTTCGCAATTTGCGCGATCATTTCTGATCGTGGCCAACAATTCCTAGCTTAGGCAGGCGTCACTATACTAGCGGGCTCCAAGTAGAGCCCGCACCCGAGGATCATCATGACCGATTGGCGTAAGGAATGGTTTGAGTTTGAGGATGTTACCTACCTCAACGCCGCGGCGCAGGGCCCTCTGCCGCGCGTTGCTCTTCACGCGGCGACGCAGGCGCTGGAATGGAAGAAATTTCCGCACACCATGCCCGAGGACCTCTATTTCGAGTTGCCAAACCGCATTCGAACCTCACTCGCAAAACTGATTAGCGCCACCGCCGAGGAAATTGCCATCACCACGGGCACGTCTTCGGGACTGGCTGCCGTCGCTGCAGGTCTCGACTGGAAACCTGGTGACGAAGTCTTGATTGCGCGCGGCGAATTTCCGGCACATTTCACAACGTGGCTTCCGATGCAGGAGAAGTGCGGGTTGAAAGTAATCGTGGTTGAGCCGCGCGAGCGCTTTCTCACTGCCGATGATTTTATCGATCGCATTGGCCCACGCACACGACTCGTTTCCACAAGTCTGGTGCGCTTCGATGATGGCATGCGGCTTGACGCCGCCAGGATCGCGGGCGCTTGCCACGATGCCGGCGCGCTTCTGCTGCTCGACGCGGCACAGTGTGCGGGTGCAATGCCGATCGACGTTCGCGCGCTCGGCGCGGATTTCATTACAGCCTCGGGCTACAAGTGGCTGCTCTCGCCCTACGGCACCGGATTTTTCTGGGCGCGAGCGGAATTGATTGAACAGATGCGTCCCGGGCCTTTTTACTGGATGGCGCTCGAAGATGCCGAAAAATTCCATACGCTTTCTAACGGCATCTACAACATGGCAAAGGGAGCGCGGCGGTGGGATTCTCCGGAGACTGCAAGCTTTACGAATCTTGCCGCGATGGATGCCTCGCTGGCATTGCTCTTGCGCATAGGTGTGGAAGCCGTGTGGAAACATTCACGGCGCTTGACCGCGATGATGATCGACCGCCTGCCGCGCGACCGCTTTGTATTGGCAAGCCCTGCCTCGGCGGTCGCTCGAGGCACGTACGCCTGCGTGGCGCCGCGCAAGCAAGAGATGACTGCGCCACTTTTTGAAAAATTGCGCGCCGCCCAAATTTTCGTCAGCCTGCGGGAAGGGGCGCTGCGGATTTCTCCGCATCTCTACAATTCCGAGCGCGATATCGATCGTTTGCTGGCTGTGCTTAACGTGATCTAGTAGCACAGGCTTCAATCTGTGTGTTTTTTTTTGCGGCGCAAAAAAAAGTACACAGGCTGAAGCCTGTGCTACTGGACTGGTGGGAAAGTTCAATCAGAAGGCAGGCGCGTGGGAACGGAATGGAATGTGCACGACAGCCTCGAGATCGACTGGCTCGCCGCGCTTTTCGGCCGGCTGAAATTTCCACTGTGTCAAGGCCTCCATCGCATTGGCATCGAGCTGGGAATCCACGCTGTGTACCAACTGAACGCTGTCCACGCTGCCATCCTTGCGAATGATGGCGTAAAGAATGACTTCTCCCTCGACATGCGCGGTGCGCAACTCGGGCGGATATTTTGGATCCACTTTGCGCAGCGGCACGGGCCCCGCGAGGTCTGATGCCACGGGGCCAGCGCGGAATCCCGCGTCCATTTCATCGAGTTCGGCGAAGTTCAGCACCCAACTTCCGGACGCGCTCGTCATATTCAGCATGTTCACGTGAAGCGTATAGACGCGCTTGGCCCCCAACACTTTCTCGGGCGGAACGTCCAACTTGGGACTATCTTGCGCGGAGCCGGAATTGAGTCGAGGTGCGTTCGAATCCCTCGGTGGAATGACCGCTCGTGGAACCGGCCTTGCGGACAGCGCGCTCCCTGCTCCTCGCGAAGCGGCACCGATGCCCAATCCGGAAGCGGGCGCTGCGGCTGCGTCATTCCCGGGACTGATGAATATGCCTTCGGGGCCATGGCCACCGGCTCCGGCCGAAGGATTTGCGTTTGCACTATTTCCCTGCGACGTTCCTGCCGGCGCGCCGGGTTGCGAACCTTCCGGTGAGAGGGACACGCGGGCCGAAAGATTTCCGGCTGGCATGGAGGCAGGCGGCGCTACAGGCGCTGGCATAGCAGAGAGGGCAATCAGCGTACTGGCATCTCCCGCCGGTTGCTGCGTAAATTCGGGCTCGGCGGCGTTTTTGTCTGCCCTCTGCGCAGAAGTGCGAGGCGCCGACATCGGGTTCACCGGGAGGGCCGGCTTGGGTGGCGCTTGTGCAGATGAAGCGATGTTGATCTCGCCCGCGCTTTTTTCCGGCGTGGAAATTTCGGGAGCTGGCGAATCTTGCGCCACGACTTTCGCAGCTTTCGGACGCATCGCGGCCAATTGCACTTGCGACAGTTGCAGCTTCGGGCGTGCCGGCGCCAATATTGCCAGCCGAACGATATTCGGAAGCTGAGGCAGAATCTTGGGCGGTTCAGCCGGCGCTGCCGGCTGAATCAACGTCTGCCGCGGATGCGTAGGGTGCAAGGGCTCGGAGATGATTGTTTGCCGCGGATGAAAAGCGTCGGCTCCGCGGATGGGCGGATTTACCGAGGGCGCACTCTTGGGCACGGCCTTCGGTGCGGGCAACGGAGGCAGGATCGCCGGGAAATCTTTCGCGGGTCCGTACCATGTCAATTCCATGGGTGGCGAAAAAACTTCGACCTGCGCCGAGCGAACGTTCCAAACCGGCGGCGGAAACAGAACGAGAAGTACCTGGCAGGCAATCGCTACAGCGAACGCGCCTCGAGGAGGATGCTGCTCGATCCAGCAGTCTCGAAAGTACGGCGTACCGAGGAATTCTTTTGGAGCGGATGGCCCGCCAAGAACCGCCCAAAGGTTGGAGAAAAGCTCCTCGCGCCTGCCTGTACCGGGGATCTCGAAATTGGGAGAACGTAACCCTGGCTGAGACCCCGGCTTGATACTCAGGTCCCCACCTGATTGCTTTTCGCGGGCAATGTGCAGTTGAATCATACCAAGGGGGATTATACCCCTCCGGCCTTGTTCCGGACCGGCGGTCCGAAGGAATGGCTTGCCGTTCGCAGATCGATTTGCAACGATAAGCTTGGGTTCCAGCGCCGGCCAAAGTGGCGAGATTTGAACGCCGGAAGAATGTGAGTTTTTTATGGCGACGACAAGTTCTTCTACCTCCAGCCTACGCCGGTTTCCACTGTGGGCCAAAATATTGGTTGGGGTGGTCGTAGTTTTGGTGCTCGTTGCGCTGGTCTTGCCCTACTTTTTAAATGTCGACCGCTACCGCGACACCATTGCCAGTGCGATCGAAGAGCAAACCGGCCGGCACGTCACGCTTGGCAAGATTCGCGCGAAATTCTTTCCAGGAGTCGGTTTCGTAGTCGAAGACCTGCACATCGGCAGCCCGCCAGGCTTTCCCGCTGGCGATGTAGTCTCTGCAGACGCAATTCGCGGCAATGTGGCGATTGGCCCGCTGCTGCACAGCGTCGTACACCTCAACTCGCTCGAACTCGTGCATCCTAAGCTAACACTCGTCAGCGACAACAACGGAAATAACAACTACACGTTTACTTCGTCCGCTCCGGCACAAAAAACGCCAGCGCAGAATGGAGGAAGCGCCAAGTCCTCCGGAATGCAGCTCGATCAAATCGACTCCATCCTGCTGTCTAATGCTGAAGTGGCGATGCAAACGATCGTGCGCGGGAAGCCCGAGCCATCCGGGGACGTCAAGGGCATCAACGTGACGATGCACAATTTCGCCATCAGTCCGATGAATCTGCATGACTGGCAGGGCGACTCGAAACTCTCCGGCGTGACGCTCGCCCTGGCCGGCTGGAGTGCGCCCATTGCGTTTCGCTCAGGACAGTTGCAGCTGGCGGGCGGCAAATTGGATGCCCAATTCGTCGCTGATCTTGCAAAAGCTTCCGACATCAAGGGCACGCTCAGCGTTCCCGACGTGGTGCATCCCCAGGTAAATTTTGAAATGAGCGCGTCGGATCTGGATATCGACAAGTTAATGGCCGCCGCAGGGGGAGGTTCGACCACTCAATCCACCCCGGCAGCCAAGTCGACGCCGCCACCGGCCGGACCGAGCGAGCTCGTCGCACGCGGACACATCAATGTCGAGAAAATTACGTCGAAACCATACACGGTAGGTCCAGCGAATATTGAAATGCGCGTTTACACGGATCGCGCCGAACTCTGGCCGATTTCGATCGGCATGTATGGAGGAACGCTGCAAATTTCTTCCCGCGTGGACCGCTTGACCGAGCCGCCGCGCTTTACCGCCAACGTGGGGATGCGCAATCTGGACGTGGCCAAGGTACTCGAAGTTTCTCCGTCAGCGCGCGGAAAAATGGGAGGCACCGGAGAGCTTGACCTGCAACTTCTGGGCGCGCTGAGCGAGTCCTGGAAGAAAACATTATCCGGCACCGGGAAATTTGCGATTCGTAACGGGCATTTGCCGGGAGTTAATTTACCTGCCGTGGCGCAATCGGTTGCAAAATTGGGTGGCGTCGGCGGAGACACTCCGTTTACGGTTCTCGAAGGCGACATTGAAATCAAGGACCAGCGCGTGACCAGCCAGCGAATTCATCTGGATTCGCCGACCGGCACGGTAGATTTGCGTGGCAGCGTTAGCCTCGATGGCGCGCTTGATTATCAGGGAGTGGTGGTAGTGAATCCCGCGGCGATTGCCGGATCAGGCGCGGTTGGCAGCATCGTGGGCGGCCTTATTGGGAGCCGCGTGAGCAAAATAAGCGTGCCCATTGCACTCGGCGGCACGATCGAGAGCCCGAAAGTGCGGCCCGGCCAGGGCGTTCCCAGTTTTGCGGGAGCGGCGTCTGCTTCCGGCGCGGCGCCAGCGTCAGGTGCTCCCGGACAGCCGGCTGTGCCGCAAAATCCTGTCGACACGATAAGAAATTTGTTCAAAAAACATTAAGAAGAATTGCTTTTAGGTAGCACAGCCTTCAGCCTGTGTGGTTTTGATTTGGATGTGTGCTGCTTCCATCACAACAAAATCAAAGTCAAAACAACACAGGCTGAAGCCTGTGCTACGTCTTCACGCAGCGAGTGCTAGCCTATAAAAACTTAGTGCCGCATCGCCTTGCTCGACGACGCGTGTGAGTTCGAGTTCGCCGAATCGCTCGGGCAACGCGCGCTTGCGCAGATGTTCAGCAATGACTCGGCCACCGGGGGCCACAAGCAGCGAATCGCCTAGAAATTCCAGCGCGCCTTCGTACTCTTCGGTCGACGCATACGGCGGATCGAGAAAAACAAATTGCGCGTGGACGTGGCGCTTCTCCAGCCGTTCAAGGCCGCGCAAAACCTCAACGCCCAGAATTTCAGATTTGCCAGAGATCCCTAGCGATTCCAAATTGCGACGGATCAAAGCCGCCGCGGGCGCATGCTGTTCGATAAATATCGCGCCACGCGCGCCTCGGCTCAGCGCTTCGATACCCACGGCGCCCGTGCCCGCATATAAATCCAGAAACATGGAGTCCTCAACCGTCGCACCCAGGATATTAAACAGCGTTTCCCGCAGCCGATCGCTCGTGGGCCGCAGCGCCTGTCCCTTGAGGCTGCGAAGCGTCCTGCTCCGGTATTTGCCGGCGATTACGCGCATGGGGGGAAGTGAGCGCTGACTGGTGACTGGTGACCAGTGACTGGTGTAAGACCGAAACTAACCACAGCGGGAAGCGGCGCGTGAACGGTTGCCACTAAAAAGTCACAATGTTTCTCGATCCTAGTTAATGTCGTTGTCATTGGCCCCAAACTTTCAACGATTAACTTTACACGAGCCACGAATCACCAGTCACTAGTCACCAGTCACCGTCACAGCCTCACCCGACCGACGCCAACTGGTACCGCCGCTGCCATTCCTGAGGGAGTTGCGAGAGGAGGCGCCTGCGCGCTTGCTCTGCGCCGGGAGTTTCGACCAGAGATATCGCCTCGCGACGCGCGAGTTCGAGAAGCTCGAAATCGCGCAATGGATTCGCGATGTGAAATCCGAGTTCGCCATGCTGGCGCGTGCCGAAGAATTCGCCCGGACCGCGCAGCTTCAAGTCGGTTTCGGCGATTTCAAATCCGTTGGTGGTGCGCACCATCGTCTCGAGTCGCTCCCGTGCGTCGTCGCCGGGAGTTTTGGGAGCGATCAGAATGCACGTGCCTTTTTCTCCGCCGCGGCCGATGCGTCCGCGCAGCTGGTGAAGCTGTGAGAGGCCAAAGCGTTCGGCGTGCTCGATTACCATTACGGTTGCGTTTGGAACGTCCACACCGACTTCAATCACTGTTGTGGTCACCAGCAGATCAAGTTCGCGGCGCCGGAAACGCTCCATGACGTCTTCCTTTTCGTCGCTTTTCATGCGGCCGTGTAACAGTCCGAGTTTGCGTTCCGGAAAGACAGCCCTTTGCAGGCGCTCGTACTCCACCATCGCTGCTTTCAGAGAGCGTTGCGATTCCGCCGATTTCGATTGCTCGATCACGGGGTACACAACGTAAGCCTGTCGTCCCGCGGAAAATTCGCGCCGAAGAAATTCCCACACGCCTGGCAGATGCGCTTCCGAGGACCAGCGCGTCTCAATGGGCACGCGGCCCGGAGGCATTTGATCGATCACGGAGATGTCCAGATCGCCGTAAAGCGTGAGCGAAAGCGTGCGCGGGATGGGAGTCGCGGTCATCACCAGAACGTCGGGCGCAGTGGCTTTGTCCATCAATTCCTTCCGCTGCAGAACGCCGAAGCGGTGCTGCTCGTCCACAATCACCAGGCCCAGGCGCGCGAATTCCACTTGCGGCTCGAGCAATGCGTGCGTTCCGGCAACAAGTTGCGCCGCGCCCGATCGCACGCGCTCAAGCGCCGCTCGTTTCTCCGCCGGCTTCATCCCGCTGATCAGCAACTCCACGCTATAACCTGCGCGGGCAAATATTTTTCGCGCAGCCAGGTAATGTTGCACGGCAAGAATTTCAGTTGGCGCCATGAGCGCCGTCTGAAAGCCGTTTTCGATGACAATGGTCGCGGCCTCAAGGGCCACAATCGTTTTTCCGCTTCCGACGTCGCCTTGGAGCAGGCGATTCATGGGCACGGGCCGTTCGAGGTCCGCGGCAATTTCGCCGAGAGCGCGTTTTTGCGCTTCAGTCGGCTTGAAGGGCAGCACGCGTTTGATGGCTTCGCGAATCACCGGCTCACGCACGCGAAAGGCGATGCCCGGCTGCTGTTGCGCCACTTTCCTGCGCATGGCTACGCTCAACTGGTAAAAAAAGAATTCTTCAAAAATCAGGCGCTGGTGCGCTTGCGATCGGAACGAATTCAGCGCCGCGACCGATTCCGTTTGCGGAGGGAAATGTACGAACTGAATTGCCTCAGCTCGCGAAGGAAATTTGTAACGGGCCAGCAAGTCCGCCGGTAGCGGATCGGGAAGCATTCCACCGAGATTTTCAAGCGCCGCGTAAACTATGCGGCGCATCATCCGCGACGTAACGCCTCCGATGGCTTCATAAATCGGGACGATGCGGCCGACCTCGGTCGAGTCCGCTTCTCCTGTGCCCAGCAATTCGTACTCGGGATTGATCATCTCAATCCTGCCCGGACGATTTGGATCGAGATCTGCCTTGCCGTGCAGAACGATTCGTTGACCAGCCTTGAATTTCCCTTCGAGATAGAATCCATGAAAAAATTTGCACGCGAGCGTGCCGGAATCATCGCGGACCGACAGGTGATACATGCCGCCTCGCGAGCGCGTGTAACGCACCAGGCTGCCGCTCAAAACTTCCGCCTGTACGGTGTAAGTCTGACCCGGGGCGATTTCGCGGATCTTGGCGAACCTGATGCGGTCTTCGTAGCGAAACGGTAAGTAACCGAGCAGGTCCTCAAACGTGCGGATGCCGCGCTTGGCGAGCAATTCCGCTCGGCGGGGTCCCACTCCTTTGAGATACATCACTTCGGTTGAAGGCGTGATTCGCATTTAGTTTTCTGCTGTAACGTCCTTCTTCAGGCCGACATTGTGGATTCAACGCACATGCCCACCTGAAGGTGAGCGCTACATAACCATTCCGCTCTCACATCAGCGACAAGTAGAGACCGTTCTTTTATATCACCGCATGGGAATTCGCGCTGAGGCTTGCAATCGTTCGCTGCATACGAAAAGATGGATAGTCTTCGCCTGGAGTGCTGGAGGAAACATTGTCGCGAGAGCGGCTTGACGGGAACGACAAGAAAGTTCTCCTGATCTGGATTCTCGCGGGCCTCCTTGGCGCGGGCGTGGCGTACAAGTATTTCTTTCAGGCTTTCCCCGAAGCTTCCATCCAATTCAAGGTGCCGCGCGCGGCGGCGCTCGAACAGGCTCGTCAATTTGCAATTTCGCAAGGCGCGCACCTGGACGGCTATCAATCGACAATCATTTTTCAGGTTGACGATACCGCGAAAACTTACCTGGAACGTGAAGTAGGCCTCAAACAAGCTAATCAGGTGATGTCCAATGAAGTCCACATCTGGTATTGGCAAACGCGCTTCTTTCGTCCTTTGCAAAAAGAGGAATTCGATGTGCGCGTCAATCCGGCCGGAGGCATCGTCGGCTACGCGCATCAACTTGAGGAGACAGCTCCGGGTGCGCGCCTCGAACGCGCTGCAGCGCAAGCTGCCGCCGAATCTTTTTTGCGCGATGTTTTGCACGCTAATCTTTCCCTTTACGAGTTCAGGGAAGAGGAAGCCAACTTCAACGATCTCCCCAATCGCCGCGATTGGAGTTTTTCCTGGGAGCGCCGCGGATTTCGCGCCAAGGACGCGCCTTACCGCCTGAACGTGAGCCTCGCCGGGGACCGCGTGAGTCAGTACAGCGAGTTCCTAAAAGTTCCCGAAGCGTGGCAGCGCAGTTACGAGCGGCTGCGGTCCTCCAATAATTTTATTGAATACATCGCGCTGCTCCCCTATGCATTTTTTCTTGGCGGGTGCCTCTACGTCATTCTGTCCCTGGGACGCAGCGGTTTGCTTGAATGGCGCGCTGGCCTGATTCTCGGCGCTTTCCTGGCTGTATTGTTCTTCATCATGACGATGAATCAGTGGCCGCTGGAGCGCGCTGCGTATGACACGAATACTCCTTATTTCGGATTCTTTCTAAGTAAACTTGGTCAGGCTGCCCTCCTCAGCATTGTCAGTGCGCTGCTGGTCGTGCTTGCGGTCGTGCCGGGAGAGCCACTATATCGCGTCTCGCAACCTGACAAGATCCGCCTGGACGTTGGTTTGCGATTCGCAGGAATTCGCACCAAAGAATTTTTCATCGCGAACTTCATCGGGATATGCCTGGCTGCCGCGCATATCGGTTACATCACGGTGTTTTATATCGTGAGCCAAAAACTCGGAGCCTGGGCGCCGCAGGATTTGAGTTACACAGACGTCGTCAGCACCTGGCTTCCCTGGGTGTACCCGCTGACAATCGGAATTTACGCAGCCACGAGCGAAGAATTTTTATTCCGCCTGTTCGCAATTCCGTTTCTTTTGCGCACCACCAGGTCGAAGTTTCTGGCCGTGGTGTTGCCCGCCTTCGCATGGGGATTTTTGCACAGTAATTATCCGCAAGAGCCCGCTTACATTCGCGGCCTCGAAGTAGGGCTGATCGGTATCGTGGCGGGACTGGTCATGCTCCGCTGGGGAATCTGGGCCACGTTGATCTGGCACTACACCGTAGACGCTTTCCTGATCAGCACCTCGCTTTTGCGTTCGGAGGGAATTTATCTTCGCGTTTCAGGAGCGATTGTCGGCGGTGCCGCATTGATCCCGCTGGGCATCGCGGCATATTTTTATTTGTCACGCGGCCAATTTGAGGCCGACCCGAACCTTCTGAATAGCGCCCGGCCCCTTGCGCCGTCTCAAGCGGAAGCAATGCCAGGGGCAGCGGAAGGTGCCGTGCCCGAGGCGGTTTCCGAAACTCCCGCTGCGGAAGTTTCGTCGGCCTACGTGCCGATGACTTCGCGCGCCTTGAAAATTCTAGTTATTTGCGGCGTGCTGGGCCTCGCACTGGTCGCGGGCGTAAAACATGAGGAGATTGGAGATTTCGTCCGTTTCCAGATTAACAGGAGCGAAGCTACCAATCGCGCGGACCAGGCTTTGGGCGACAAAAAAGTTGATCCCGCCGGCTACCAGACTGCAGCAACAATCACGTATACCTTCGACGGGTACACCAACGAATATTTGCGGCGCACCGTCGGCATCGCCGCCGCGAACCGCATTTATCGCGACCAGGTTCCATCCGCGTTCTGGACGATTCGTTACGTTCGCGATTCGCAAGCTGAAGAGTACATGGTCGTACTGAAAACCGACGGCTCACTGCATTCAATCCACCATACGCTCGATGAAAGAGCTCCGGGCGCGAACCTGACCAAAGAAGAGGCGTTAGCGCTCGCGGAAAAGTATTTGCGCGAGCAGAAACACATCGATCTCTCGGCTTGGAATCTGGTTGAGCCCACGACCGACAAAAAACCGGCGAGGACGGACCACACATTCATCTGGGAACAGAAGGCCGCAATCGATGCGGCATCGCCGCAGCAAGGCTCAAATGGAGGCGCCCACATTCGCATGCAACTGCAGGTGCTGGGCGACGAAGTTTCCGGTTACCGTGTGTTTATCAAGATTCCTGAGGTGTGGCGCGATGCGGAAAGCCGCACGACCGCGGCGCAAATCGCGCAAACATTCGGCATCGTGCTTCTTTTTGGAGCAGCGGCAATCACGGTGATCGTCGTGTCCGTCCGCAGTCTGAAAGATCGGGAAATTGCGCAAGTTCCATGGCGACGTCTGTCCAAGTGGTCGGCCATCGTGCTTCTTGCCGCGATCGCGGCTTTTGTGAACCGGGCGCCGCAACTCTTGAACGCTTATATGACCACTATGCCGCTGCATACGTATTACGCGATTCTTTTTATCTCGCTGCTCTTTGTCACGGCCCTATATGCGGCAGGCGCGTTCCTCTTGCTGGGCCTTTCATGGTTTTTTATCGAACGGACCTTCGGACGCGGGCGCATCGCCACTTGGTTTGGAATGCGGCGCGAGTATTACCGGGATGCGTTCTGCATTGTCACATTTGGAATGGCAGTAGTCATGGGAATCGCCCGCCTGCCGAAATTATTGGAACACTGGCCACTCGTGCGGCACAGGCTGAATGCGTCGGTTCCAGACATTTTGGATTTATTGAACCCAGCAGCTGGGACCATAGCCTCGGGAATCTTGCGCAGCTTCTTGATCACGGGAATGGTTGCGATCGTGGTTGCTCTGATCGCACAATATATTCGACCGCGATGGGAGCGAGCAGCACTGGTGATTCTGGTCGCGATGTTAACGGCCACCAACGCGGCCACGCTGGGGACTTTTCTGCGTGAGGCCGCGTTCAATGCGGTGGTATTTGCCGCTGCATGGTTCGGAGTAAAACACATCTTGAGATTCAACGTACTGGGCTATCTCCTGCTCGCCGCGATGACGGAGCTCATTCCCGACGCCATCGAATTACTCACGCAGCCAAACAGGTACTTTCACGGAAATGGTTATGCCGTCATCGCGTTCGCCGCGGCCATTGTGGCTTGGACGCTTGTGCCCTGGACGCGCAGTACAACTTCGGCGCGAGCCTAGCCCGCACAGGAGAAAGATCGTGGCGGCACAGTAGCACAGCTTCAGCCTGTGTTCTTTTGAATTGGCTTGTGCGCTGTTTCGCTGACTCCAACCCCAAGTCAAAAACACACAGGCTGAAGCCTGTGCTACTTTCTTCGTTGCAACATCCTGCTGAGAAGATAAGACAGCACTCCGGCGGCAATAATTATGATTCCAATCACCAGCCCGCTAGTATCGCCCACGAACTCGCTGCGATTGCGCACCACTGCGACAATCATCAACGCCAGCGGAGGCAGCCCGATGAAAATCGTGCCGGCTATGCCTCCCGGAACGCGAAACGGACGCGCAAGTTCCGGTTCGCGAATCCGCAACGCTACCAGCGCCCAGAACTCAAGCAGAATGCTCAAACCCGTAAGAAGCACATCGATGACGAGATTCTTTTCAAATCCCAGCGGATAGCATACGGCCCACAAGATCGCGCACGCGAGAATCGCAACCCACGGGGCTCCCGTGCGGGAATTTAGCCGCGTGAAGATGCGCGGCAAGTAGCCATCCTCGGCCATCACCAGCGGCAGGCGCGTGAAAGACAGCATTAACGCGCTGAACGATCCGATCGCACCGATGATTCCCGCAACCGCGATCGCAATTGCCAGCGTTTCGCCGCCGATGAATCGCGCAACGTCCGCCCAGCCCCCTGACGTCCAGCTGTTTGGATCAATTCCTGTGCGCGCCACCGCCGCCACCGGCAGAACATAGCTAACGATCACTAGCAAAACCGCGCCAAACATCGCCTTCGAGTATGTGCGCCGCGGCGCTTCGACCTCGCCCGCGATGGTCGAAAGATTATCCCAGCCCATGTAATTCCACATGGCGATGAGAACGCCGCCGAGCAAATCAACCTGCCGCAACGGTACCGATACAGGCGCGCCGCCGCGGCTCATCCCCAACGCGAGAACGATTAGTGCGACGAAGGGCGCGAGCAAGGCGATGTTGAGCCAGACAGACCCTTCGCCAACCGATCGAGTTCCGAGAATATTCCACACCGTGCACAGGGCGATCATCGCGAATCCAAGAAACAAGCCGCGATGTCCGGTCTGCAGGCCCGGCAAAAACCTGGACGCGTAAGCCACGCATAAATTCGGGTACAGCGCCATTTCAAAAACGCTGCCTGCCAGCGTCAGCCACGTTTCCTGATATCCCCAGAAACGACCCATGCCGCGCCGCACCCAGATGTAGAAGCCGCCCTCCTCGGGAATTGCCGTCGCCAGTTCGCTGACCATCATGGCCGTTGGCAAACTCCAGAGCAGCGGTGTGAGAATGAGGATCAGCAGAGTTGCGTTGTAACCGGTTTTCTGAACAACTTCTTCCAGACCGTAGGGACCGCCCGCCACCATAAAATAGGTTGCCGCGATCATGGGGACGACGGAAATTTTTGATTTTGATTTGCGGATGCCGTTACCTACGCTGATTTTCGATTTGCTCACCAGGGGATGGTTCAATGGAACTCCGTCATCATATTTGTCCGCCGTGCGTTTATATCATTGTGCGATTATGATTTGAATGAAGATGAATGAATTGCGGCCAAGATTCCAAGCGAGAGCGGCACAATTTGACTAGGGACGTGCCCTCTCCGTGCCGAAAATCACGGTGCGGAGAGGTCTTTACAAAACCCCGTGGTAGCGGCCGTTGTAGAGGCCTCCCGTTTTTAGGGCGGGCAGTTTTTGGTTCGATTGATCGGACTGGCGGCCCTAAACATAGTCCGTTCAATAGTTTCCCGGGAGCCGAAAAGGGCGAGGCCGAATCGTAAAGCCTGCTACCTTTCGCCGCTTTCATGCGTCTAATAAGTTGTAACCTTGGACCGCTAGCAGAACACCCAGCGCTGCGTGAAGTGATGCTACAAAATGGCTGCTGACGGAATGACAATTGCGTGGACTGCGGACGGCTGCGCGGAGCCCACTGAAGGCTCGCTCACCGGAGCGTCGCGCCGTGCCTTAGCCGCGCCAGATGACCGGGTTCTGATCGAACGCGCGCAGTCTGGTGACCGCGAAGCGTTTGAAGAACTCGTGCACCGCTACGACCGCGACGTCCTGCGAATCGCCCTCAATATTCTCCACAAACCAGAAGATGCCCGCGATGTTTATCAAGAAGCTTTCCTGAAAGTTTATAAGAATTTGCACCGTTTCCGCTTTGAATGCAGCTTCTATACCTGGATCTATCGAATCGTCACAAATGTTTGCCTCGATCAGCTTCGCCGCAGAAGCAGCCGTCCCGAAGATCAGGCGCCTGAGCCTTCTCAACATGCGAATGGTGAAAATTCGGCCGGAGATTTTTTTGACCGCCAGCAGGAGCAGGGCGCAGCGTCAAATCCGGAACGCAGGCTGATGGGCCTGGAAATAGGAAAGCGAATTTCCACGGCACTCGATCAATTGACACCGCGCGAAAGAATGGTGTTCGAGATGAAGCATTACCAGGGTTTGAAACTGCGCGCTATCGGTGAAGTCCTCGGTACCACGGAGGAAACGGTGAAGAATTCGTTGTTCCGCGCGACGCGCAAATTGCGTTTGCAACTGGAAGGATTGTTGTGAGCGAACAATCAAACCGCGAGGCGATCGTTCGTTGTCAGGAAATCGAGCAGCTCGCCGTTCTCTACGCCTGCGATGAACTGGATTTCGCAGCACGTTTGGCTGTTGATGCTCACGCAGCCCAGTGTGCGAATTGTTCCGCCGTTGTTTCGCGCGAGGCTCGCCTGCATCAAGAGATTTCTTCGTTTGACCAGCCTGCCGATTCGCTGGATCGATCCGGACTGTTGCTCGCGCAATGTCGCAACCAGTTGGCCGAGGCGCTCGACGATCAAGTCGCGCGCGCGAACCAGCCGGGCTGGAGTGCTTTGTTTTCGCCGCTGGCGTGGTGGACGGGACTTCGCGATACGCTCGTCTATCATCCCGCAATGAGCATGGCGGCGCTTGTTGTGGTCGGATTTTTGGCAGGAGTAGCGGGGCAAAGAATGCCCTTCGTAACTCCGATAACCACGACGGCTACGGCGCCCACAGCTACTGCCATGACGGCTTCGGCGCAACCCAAAGTGACTGAACAGCAGCTACAGAGCGCCGGGAGCGCCAACGTCGCCTGGGTAACTCCGTCGGAATCGCGGACGCCGACGGTACAAGTGCAATTTATGTCGCAAGCGCCGATGAATATCGTGGGCTCGCCGGATGACGCCGACGTGCAGCGCGCGCTGAGATTCGTTTTGGCAAATGGACATCGATTCGATGCGACCGCACGCATGGATTCGCTCGATGTGCTGCGCACGCGGTGTGCAGACAGCGACGTGCGGCACGCCGTATGCGCCGCAGCTCTATCGGATCCCTATCCCGGAGTGCGCATCAAGGCTCTCCAGGCGTTGCAAGGCTTTGACCAGGATCCCACGGTTCAGCAAACCATGATCGACGCTCTGCAAAATGACGACAATCCCAGCGTGCGCGTCGAGGCCATCAATCACGTGATTAGTTCTCTCCACGCGAAAAATTCGGCCGGCACAGTGGATCCCAACCTCGTCGCAGTTTTACGCGACCGCGTGCGCAACGATCCCAACAATTTCATCCGCCTGCAAAGTGCGGCCGCACTCCGTCAATTGGGTGGCGGCAGGTAAGACTTCGCGCGCCACGCATTCCTGGTCTGATTAAAGAATTCACAATTCACGTCATTCCGAACGAAGTGAGGAATCCCTCTTGAATTTTTTTGGCCTGCTAAGAGGGATTCCTCGCTTCGCTCGGAATGACAGATAGAAAAGTTCAGGAACTGAGAACTATTCGCGCTCAATCGTAGCTTTAGACGCAGGCACATCGACGCGCATCAAGCGGTGTCCGGCATCGAGGTAGAGAAGAATTTCCAGGTCAGGAGAACTGACGCGCAAGGTTTCGTATTTGGTGCTTTCAACCTGCTGAGGGCCAATCGACTCCACCGAGATACTTCCCGGAGTCATGTCCTGAGGGATCAGAACAGGAAACACCTGCTTGCCGGCAGCTTTCCAATCGTACATCTGGGCGAGCACCGCATATTGGTAGTAAAGATTGTTATCCAGCACGGCGATGCGGGGAGATGGGAACGTAAAATTTTGCAGGAACGGCGATTTGGCGCCAAGATCGATTGCGCTCTTGGCCGTGCCGTCCACGAAATCCACTGCGCCAGAACCTTTTTTCTTGGTTTGTGCGGTCCAGTCATAGTGCAGGGGCGTGCCATCGGGGCTTAGCGTAAGTTGGCCCGTTGCTTTGTAGTCTCCGCCATCAGGAGTGTGCGCGGTGGTCGAACCGCGCGCCAGCCAATTCCCGCCTGAGGGCGAGATTTCAAATTGTTCGTTCCCGACTTCATGACCTTCCAGGAGAATGCGGAATTTCCCTTTGTCGGGAACAAGCCCTGATGCAGGGACCCCCGCCTTTGCATCCTTATTGTTTTTCTGCCCGGATAGACGCGCTTTCGCAACGGCGCCAGACCCGGCCGCCAAACACAAAACGATTCCCAGTGTGCAAATCTTCCGCATGGCTTTGCAATCGTGGTTCATAGCAGCGGGTGCCCCGGCGCGTTACCGTCAGCCGGCACGCGAGCCGACCGGCCAAATATTCCGAGCGCCAGAATCTGCTCGACGACGCGAATGGATTCGCCGCTGCTTTCGATACGATAATCCGCCTGCTGGTAATACGGCAGGCGTTCCTCATATAGTCTACGAAAGCTGGCCTCGTCCCGGAAGAGCGGCCTGTCTCCCATCAGTACACATCTTTGTAGAAGGCTTTCGATTGCGCAATCCAGCCATACGATGGCGATGCCGGGAGAATCAACACTGTGAAGGAGTGCAGCGTTGCGTGGCTGCGCAAACGTGCCGCCACCAAGCGCGAGAACGACCCGGGTGTCCCGTTCCGAAGCCCACCCAAGCACGCGAGTGAGGCACTCGTGTTCGATGTCGCGAAAAACGGCTTCGCCCTTCTGCTCAAAAATTTGTGAAATTGGCAAGCCGGTGTGACGCTCGATTTCAGAGTCAAGGTCGACGAAATGCCAGGCAAGCTGGGCCGCAAGCAGACGCCCCACGGTGCTCTTGCCCGAGCCCATGAACCCCGTCAGGCACACCATGCGGCATTCCTGGGCAGGCCCGGTCACAGACTTCTTAGGTTGGGAATAATCCTGCAAGCGATTCCGAGTTCGTTAGTCACGTTTCAGAATCTTGATTGTACCACTAAAGGAAGAGAGTTCGACCTTGGCGTGGCCGTCGTTCATGGTGCCAAACAAGCTCTGCCCGTACTTGGACGAGGGATGATGTGTGCCATGCGCATCGGGCTTGAAAGACGCCTGATTAATGACGCTGCCCTTCAGCGAAGTTGCGTTCAGATCGAATGAATCGGTGCCGGTAAAGTGAACTTCAATTGTGCCGCTAAAATTCTTCATGATGTAGACGCCGCGATTCAGGAAGCTTCCATCGAAGAGGATATTGCCGGACGAAGTTTGCACGCGAATACTGTCCAGGATCGGCTCGATCATCTGCACGTTGCCGCTGATGGACATGGCCTCCAGTTTTCCCGCGCAGCGCGTACATACGAGCGAACCATCAATCGTCTTGATCACCATGTAGCCATCCACATCGGAAAGCTGCAGGTTAGCCCCGACCGTATCGAAAGTCATATCGCCGTGCACGTTTTCGACGTTGACGTTGCCCGAGTCGGTCCGCACGCTCAATTCGCTCTCGACTGGAATGGTAATTTCAAAATCCGTCTTGACATCGGCTGCGGAGGCATTTTCATTAGCCATGTGGGTTACAACTTCAACGCGGTTCCCGGCCTGCTCGGTCTCCACGACAGCCTTGCCGCCCGCGTTTGTCCATGCCACCTGCACTTCATTCTTGTTCCAGGCCTTCACCTGAATCTTCCCGCTGGCATTGCGCACGGTGACCATGGGCTTGTTTTGTATGGGGAAGTGTTTTTCGACACGATCGGCATGCGCCGGCGATGCGATGAGGGCGAATCCCGCCATGACGGCGCCGATTGTGCCCAACCTTACTGCATTGCATGTTGAATTCACTGCAATCCTCCCGTTGTGCTTCGGTCCATGGCCGTGGACAGCAATTCGGCTTTTTGCTCGTAAGCGCCATACAGATATTCGCGCGCCATCTCATTTTCAGGTTGTTCGCGTACGTCCTTTTCACACACAGCGATGAAGTTGTCAACAATGTTTAAGTTGCGGCGAATGGTATCTGATACGGCGGAGTCGAGCGCGCGAAAACCCGGGACATTCTCGTCGCCGACCGTCAGCAGTTCTTGCTTGAATACGTTCTCCGCCGAGGGCGCCACCAAAGACGCCTGCTGCTCCAGTTGCGGAGCCACCGTAAGACGCCCAGCCGTTTGAGTGGGATTTCCGGTGCTGCTGATCATCCCGGCGGCAATCAGCACGAGCGAGAGAAATGCGCCGGCCAGCGCCGGGTGTTGAACCGCAATCCACCAGGCGCGATGCATGGTTTCACGCACCGGGGACGAATCGCGAATGATTCCTTCTGCTTCTAGTTGGTTGCGCAACGAGGTCCACAAGTGCTCGGGAGGAGCGATCTCTTCGGCGCCAAGTTCCATCGCCGCGGCATGAATTGCCGCGAGATCTAAGGTCAGAGCACGGCATGCGTCGCAGCCGTTTATATGAGCGGTGGCAAGCTCCGGCAAAGGCCCGTCGGTCTGTTGCTCGAGAATCTGTCCCAGTTCATTGCACTGCATCTTCATTATCCTTAGATTTAAAGTGGACCCGACTTCATTCAGACCCAGCCAAGATTCCAACAGGGTGTAAGTACAGCCCGCACCTGCTCAACACTTAAACTCAATCCGATCCCGCCGTTTCTGTCTTGGCGGCCTGCCGCTCCTGCCGGGCCTGATCACGCAAGGTCTCCTGCAAGAGTTCCCGCAATCGCATCCGGGCTTTGTGCAATTGCGACTTCGAGTTTCCGATCGAGCATCCCATCAGTCCGGCGATCTCGTTGTGTTCAAAACCCTGAATGTCATGCAGCACGAAAACCTGCTTATAGCCCGGTGGCAACTGCTCGATCGCGCGTTCCAGATGTACCCTATCGATCGAGCCGGTTAACAGCAGGTCCGGCGCTCCGATTTCTCTGCGCGGCCCGCTCGTTTCATCTTCCGGGTCGTTCGTTTCCTCCAGCGAAGTTTCCGCCAGCGTTTTCTTGCGCAGCTTCATCAACACAACATTGACAGCCAGCCGATGGAGCCAGGTCGAGAAGGCGGATTCGCCCCGGAACGTCGCAATCTTGCGAAACAACTGCAAGAAAGCATCCTGGGTAAGATCCTCGGCCTCGGCGGTATTACTCACCATACGCAAACACAAGGCATAAACGCGCCGGCTATGTAGACGGTAGATGCGTTCGAACGCGCCAGCGTCGCCCTGTTGGGCGAGGCGAATGGCCTCTGCCTCAGTCATTTCGCTGGAATCAGTTCGTCTCGTGCGGGTCACCGTACCCGTCGGGACGCATCCGGTCTGTGGGATGCACCCGCGGCTCCTTGAGTTGCACTTGTATGTATGGCTGTTGCTGGTGTGATACTGCTGCCGGCCACTGCGGGCCGCGCGTGCTTCGCAAGCCTGGGAGAAGCTGGATAAATGCTCACAACTCTATCTTCTCTGGAAATGCTAGGTTCGTCTAGGATTAACCGTAAGAATGGCCGGAACTTGCATGCCGAGTTTCATTCGGAATATCTCGAGCTCTTCAGCGGGCAACGCACAGAAGAACGACTTCAATACGACCGTGGTCTCCCCCATGCACGTATTCAGGTCGTAGCCAAGCACTTCAAGTTCCCTCCACGCTCGGTTTGGGAACATCGGCGCTCCGCCAGCAACATCCTCCACGATAATACGGGTTTCCTTTTGTAATTCCTCGATAATCTCTTTCAGCGCATTCAATTTGTGAAAAAAACGCGTCCGGCCATGGAATACCACCTTGGCAAGCAGATTGTCCATGAATGAAATTCTCTGCGCCGTCTTTCCGCGGAAGTTTTCGGAGGTAAGCGGGGTCACGTTTGGCAGTGTTCCGAAATGCGAGCCATGATCCTCGATGGTGCGGATTACGAACCGGAGGCGAATCGCCAAACGGTCAAACAAATCTGCAAACGCCGTAACCCGTTCGTTGGCAATCGTGAATTGCTCCTGCTCACAAAGAGCAATGCCTTCGTCCAGGACAACACTCAGAATACCGTTGGAAGATTCCAGCTCGGTCCGGGTGGCACCAAAAAGTTCGTCCATCTCCTCAGGAAGCCAAGCAGACCAGTCTTCACGCACGGTTCGAGTACGCTGGCTGGCGCGCTTGGCACGCAACACCCCCATGGTCCCCCCTCTGAGAGCGAATATCATATCACAACCCGGGCTACGGGCTGTACTTGCAGCCCGTCGGAATCGGGGTGCGGGCCGTACCTGCAGCCTGCGAGAATCAGGGGCAGTTGCAGTCCCCGGAGTACCGTTGTAGCAGCCTCCGCTTCCTTGCCAGCGAATGAACCAGCCGCTATACTTCGTCTCTATTTTGGCGCTGTTTAGCACTCGTTTGGCGCTCGACTTTCGAGGAGAAAACCCCCTGTCACTTTTTGAGCCGCAAGACCAGTATCTTCAACGCCAGAAGAAGCTTGGCGAGATCGAAGCTCGCGGTTACGACCCGTATCCGCACAAGTTTGACTGGACAGCGACTCCGGCGGAACTCGTGGAGAAGTATGCATCGGCTGAAGCGGCCACGCTCGAAGCCGAGAAGCCAGCCGTGCGAGTCGCCGGGCGCATCGTTGCGCTTCGTTTACACGGCAAGGCTGGCTTTGCGCACATTTCGGGTTCCGGCCAGCGTCTGCAGATATACGTGAAACTGGACATTGTCGGCCCGAAAACATTTGAACTGTTCCAATTGGTCGATTTGGGTGATTTCGTCGGCGTAAGCGGACATTTATTCCGCACCAGAACGGGCGAACTCACCGTTTGGGTCAACGAACTCACGCTATTGAGCAAAGCATTGCTGCCACTGCCTGAAAAATGGCATGGCCTTTCCGACGTCGAGCTCAGGTACCGGCAACGCTATCTCGATTTGATTGCCAATGAACGTGCGCGCGGAATCTTCCTGCGACGCGCGCAAATCATTCGCGAATTGCGGCGATTTTTCGATGCTCGGGGATACATAGAAGTTGAAACTCCGATGATGCAGTCCATTCCCGGCGGAGCAGCCGCCCGGCCCTTTGTCACGCACCATAACACACTGGATGTTGATCTTTACTTGCGCATCGCGCCGGAACTCTATCTAAAGCGTCTAATTGTTGGTGGATTTGACCGCGTCTATGAAATCAACCGCAACTTCCGCAATGAGGGCATTTCGACGGCGCACAATCCGGAATTCACCATGCTTGAGTTTTACCAGGCTTATAGCGATTACCACGATCTGATGGTGCTGAACGAGCAGCTCTTCGCGCATCTGGCGAAGGAAGTGACTGGCTCGACCCTCGTCAAATTTGGCGAATATGAAATCGACTTCGCCAAGTTTCAGCGCATGTCCATGCGCGAGGCTGTGTGCCGCTATTGGCCGTCGAGCGCAGCTGCCGCACCCACGGTTTCCGAACTGGCCGCGCCCGGAGGGCCGCGCGTCATTGCGGAACGCTATAACGTGTGGGCGCAGCCTCAAGGCCGCGAGCCTCTGTTGGGCCTCGGAAGCATGAAAGATGGCGAAATTACGGGACTCTTATTTGAAACTGTGGCCGAATCAAAATTGATTCAGCCCACGATCTTGTACGATTTCCCGACCGACATTTCACCCTTGTCAAAATGCCGCAAAGACGATCCGTCGCTCGTGGAACGCTTCGAGATCTATGTCGCGGGCATGGAGTTAGGCAACGCTTTTTCCGAGTTAAACGATCCCGCAGAACAGGAGCGCCGTTTCCGCCAGCAAGTCGAAAAGGGCGGCGAAGAGATGCCGCGCGAAGTGGACATGGATTATGTGCGCGCGCTGGCCCACGGAATGCCTCCAACTGCGGGCGAAGGAATCGGCATCGACCGTTTAACGATGCTGTTTACCGACTCGCACTCTATACGAGAAGTTATCCTGTTTCCGCTACTTCGCCCCGAGGCTTCTGGTGAACAGCCCGCCGAGGAAGCGCCGCCATCGCCCGAGCATCCCTCCGGAAATCCCACGGGAAGTGCCCCCGAAAACAGTTCGGGCGGCCAAAAATGAGGTTTGCCTGGCTGGTCGCTCGCCGGTATCTGCGTTCTCCCTACAAGCCTGCGGTTCTGCGCCTGGTAACACTTTTTTCTGTGATTGGAATCGCCGCCGGTGTGGCGACGCTGGTGATTGCGCTGTCGATGAACACCGGATTTCGGCGAACGATTCAGGACCGCCTGCTCGGCGTATCCGCGCACGTCAATTTGACGCGCCCCGGCGCCGAAGGCATCGCTGACTATCGCGCGCTTGCGGAACGGTTGAGCCACCTGAAAGGCGTTCGCAGCGTGTCGCCGGCCATTTACCTGACGGTGCTGCTTTCCGGCAGCGGCCACGCGCGCGGCGTCGTAATTAAAGGTTGCGATCCGGAACTTGAGCTCCGCACCGACGACGCCTTGCGTCGCATCGTTTCCGGCGCCGCCGACTTCGCGCCGGACCCTGACGGATTCGATTCGATTGTCGTGGGCAAAATCATGGCGGAGGAATTGAACATTCAGGCCGGCGAATACGTTACACTCACGAGTCCTGAAGGGCGGCTAACGCCCTACGGAATGGTGCCGAGGTCGCGGCGTTTTCGCGTAACCGGAATTTTTGATTCCGGCTTCTACGATTATGACGCCAACTGGGCATTCGCCACGCTGGCCGCGACGCAAAATCTTGCCGGAGTCGGCGACGTGGTAAGCGTGCTTGAATTCCGCGTGCAGGATGTGGACCGTGCCGCCGATGCAGCGCGTGAAATTGCCGCTGCCGCCGATCAGGGCCTCACAACCACAACCTGGCAGGACGAAAACCGCGCGTTGTTCCGCGCGCTGCGCCTGGAAAAACTGGTCACCGCGCTATTCATTGGCCTGATTACATTCGTCGCCGGCCTGAATATTTTGGTCGTTCTGGCCATGACGGTGACCGATCGCGCGCGCGACATTGCCGTGCTGATGTCGCTGGGCACCTATCGCAGCCAGGTTCGCAACATTTTCGTTCTGCAAGGACTCACGGTTGGAGTGATAGGCACGATGACGGGACTCGTGGCCGGATATTCAATCTCCTGGGCCGCGGGAACCTACCATCTGATTCCTCTCGACCCGCAAGTTTACTCAGTGCCTTACGTACCATTTCAAGCCAATGCGCTCGATGCCGTGTGGATCGCAGCCGCAGCGCTGGCCATCAGCGTGGCCGCCACACTGATTCCCGCGCGCGCAGCCTCTAGAATTCTTCCTGTCGATATTCTGCGCTACGAGTAGCCGCTGATTTCCAGCGGTGTTTAAACCAGGACTTCCTCAAATTCCGCAGCAAAAATAGAACCGTATAAGAGTACAATCTGCTCAACTTCGTAGACGAGTGCCATGGCTGGGTGAACAGACGGGCGCGAGTTTTATTTAATTAAAAACCTTCGAAAGGAAAAACAAATGAGCATGATTTCGCGACGCGGCTTCGTAAAAGGAGCGGCTCTGGCTCCCTTTGCCCTGGCACCGTTGAGCTCGATGGCCAAACAAGCTGCCCCTAGCGAGCGTTTCGATTTCGTTGTCGCGGGCGCGGGCCATAACAGCCTGGTCTGCGCCGCTTATTTGGCCAAAGGCGGTTTTAAAGTTCTTGTACTTGAGGGCCGTCCAACGATCGGCGGCGGCGTTAAAACGGCCGAAGTGTGCCTGCCTGGATTCAAAGAGGACCTGTGTTCGAGTGTGCATTCAGGAATCTCTATGAATCCGCTTATACGAAACAACGAACTCGGTCTGCGCGATTATGGCTATGGCGAGTACATCGAATCCGATCCCGTCATGCATATTCCTTTTCTGGACGGCGCGTATATTACCGTTTGGCGTGACCTGGACCGCACCTGCGAAACGATCGCAAGATTTTCCAAAAAGGACGCGGAAAATTTCCGGCGCATGGTGGCCGAATATAAGGCGTACACCAGCGCCATGGCTGGCGAACCGAGAGGGTCGGCCGGCGCCTCGGCCAAGATACCTAAAGCGGGCGTCTGGCAGCGCCGATTCGCAATGTCTGGCTATGATCTTTCCCGCGAACTCTTCGAGAGTGACTACATGCGCCGGGCCAGTCTGAGTTGCGGCCATTTCGGCTCGGTGCCGGGCGGAGATCCGGGCACTGGCAATCAAGCCTACTCACTGGTCGGTCAGCAAATCAACGGGCGCGTCATTCCCAAAGGCGGTTCGGGCACTCTGACCGTGGCCTTGGGGCGTTTCATTGAGGCTCACCACGGCGTGGTTCTGACGAATAAGCCTGTCACGCAGCTCATCGTCGAAAATAATAAATGCGTCGGCGTCCACTGCGCCGACGGTAGCACCTACCGCGCCGAAAAATCCGTTATCTCAACCATTCATATCAAGCATTTGATAGATATGGTGCCCCGCGAGTTGTGGGGAGAAGATTTTCTCGAGGG
>Ga0070735_10000443_pt1 | contig 45287 bp, 50 predicted proteins | sample Coa_R1_FD_66443 | JGI IMG/M metagenome (GOLD analysis project Ga0070735, IMG submission 66443) | Surface soil microbial communities from Centralia Pennsylvania, which are recovering from an underground coalmine fire - Coalmine... | ecosystem: Environmental > Terrestrial > Soil > Unclassified ... | reverse complement strand
CGAACGTTTTGCAAATACGGATAACTGTCCAACTCAAGTGCGGATATTGCCACGTCAGGGCGGATGAGCTTTAGGAGAGCATCAATGCGCCTAAGCTCAAGGGAGGAGAGCGCAAATTTGGCTAGTCCTTTGTCCCCCTTCGCTTGGTGTAAGAACGCCGTCATGGCCTCCTTGGCGAGCTGAACTGCGCGTTCGGCGCGATCTGTTTTCCACCGCCGACCGTCCCAAACAAGAAAACTGCGGCAGTCATGGCTGTAGTGGAGATCCCCTTGCGCGAACGCTTCCAAGCGCTGGGCGTTTCCACTGTCGTGAAGTCCATAGGGCAACAAGTCGACGTGTTTGTGATAATCTGTCATCGTATTCAGTTCGTTTCTGACTTCGCCCGCCGCTTTCCCGGTGGGCGTTGTCGTCTCTGCTCTAGCAAACGTTCACGCAACGGCGACGGAGTCCAGCGCTCGACGTAACTTTCCCGTCTCGCGTTGAATCGCCGCACACACACGTCTCTCCTCGCGTGCCGTTAATGAACGGCCGCCCAGTTCGTGCAGGCAAATGTGGACCCGAGGAACACCCGCTAGTCGCGCAAGTGCGCTTTGGGAAAGGCGCAAAACGGTGCGTGTCTCTTTTAAGTTCAGCACGCAACACCTCCTTTACAACGACTGTTGTAATACGACCTTGGTATTTGTCAAAATTAAAATGGCAATTTAGGTGACAGCCCTCAAATGAAACGCCACGATGTTCTTCTAGGATTCGCCCGCGAAGCTTTGACGGATCTGGCTGAGCGACGTGATCACAGCGGCCTGAAAGTTCCGCGGGGCCAACGTCGTGAAGAGCGGATTAATGGCGAGATACGGAGGATGTTTCTCAGGGGGCGTCATATCTGCTACCAAGGCAAGGAAACGAAGACGGATGGCAAGCCGCGGTTTCGTGGATCGGACAGCGGGTTACGATTGACGGTCGCAATCACCGCGTGCGAGATGTATCTAGGCCAGATTGGTGATGTCAGGCCAAAGGGAACTAACCGACAAGCATGTCTGATGGTTGCCCGAATTGTGCTTTCGTCACGTCATGTGCCGCTCAGATCGCTGTACCTTCAGGGCGTGCGCGGCCCAAGACCTAAGGCCAAACTCGTTCTTGCTTTGGAATCGAGGCCAGCCGAGTCGAAGGGATTCATCGCGAAAGAACCGGGCTCTCGCCTTGCCGAGCTTGATAAGTTGATCCAACTGGGCGGCAAGAGACATAGTGGAGTGCCCAATATCTCACCCGTGATCAGTCGGCTTGGCCGTACTATCGCTGGTGTCGTCCGCACGTACAGGCGGGACCATCCGGAGCACTTAGCAACGTTTGAGATGTGGGTCGGAGCGTTTCAGCTTGGCCATCCAGAGTGGAGGGATGCAGATTGGTACCGCCGGGCTGAAGTTCTCTACAGAGGTAGAAAGTGGAGAAAAGCTCTGCCTGACGGACGAAGAGTGGCACTTGAGCCGGACGATCCGTGGATCGCCATGCAGACGGCGAGTTACGCGCGCGTCCTCTATGAACAGGGAAAATACGCTGAGGCTATGCCGATTTACCGCCGAGCCATCGTTCAGTGGCAGACTGCGAGAGGCGTGCCGAACGAGAGGCGAGTCACAGCTCTAACCAGCCTGAAAACCGAAATGCTCGATTGCCAGTCACGAGCAATCGATTGAGGTTGCCCCATAGTTGGACACCACCAAGATGCTATCGGAACCTCCGTGAGCGGGAACAGATTGACGAAGCCATCATTGTGCTTCAGCGATTAGCGATGGGCGGTGGGAAAAGCGAGTAGGCCAATGCCCATCACTCCCCACTACGCCTGCAAGGAGCCGCCCGACGATACAATAATTTGCCGGTTCATGGAGTTGTGGAAGTTCCGGGATCTCTTCGCAAACGAAGAGCTCTATTTTAGGCGGACAGATCTACTCAAGGATGATGACCCGTGGGAGGCGCTTCCATCAGATGAATACGCCCGCAAAGCTCTCGGACTGAAACGGTTCGTGCTGGAGGACGAGCTAAGGCTGAACAACGACCAGGCTTTTAGTCGGCAATACAGCGAGTCTCAGTACATCAATTGCTGGCAGATCTTCGAGGGCGAAACGATCCACATGTGGGGCAGATATGGGAAGGGTGTTGTTATCTTTTCAACCTTTGGTCGCCTTAAGGCCCAGCTCAGCCCGATGCTCGATCCGATCCTTCTGGGAACGGTTAAATACAGCGAGGCCGACACCAAAGGCTACAACCTGATCCAGTTTCTCTTCACGACGCCGCTTACGAGAAAGAAAAAGAGCTGAGGATCGTTCTTCAATGCCACGATCCTGTGGCCGGGATGAACCGACATTTCAATACCCAAGGTTTCCCCAGCAGAGAGCCCCTGAGCGAAAACCATCTGCATGAATGAGTGCATGCCTACAAGCGTCGCCGCATCGACCTGCTACAGGTTGTCACTAAAATCAGACTCTCGCCTTGGGCTACTCAAGAACGAATGGATGAGGTCAAACTGTGGGTGAAGACCTAGACTTTCGAGTGTCCTATCGAGCCTTCTGACCTAACCAGCCCTTTTACGCCGACGTACGAGGAATTGCGGACGCTCTAAATCACAAGGAGGACCGACTGCGCTCGTTTCGGTGAATAAGAACTCCGAGGACCGAAACGCGTCCATTTTCGCGCCCTGTTTCTGCCTCACTTTTTCCGAAAGCCACTGTATGCACTAATACGCTGATTCATAAGGCTATTTAGAGGGCGTTGCTGCATCTGGGAGCACGTATAGTAATTACTACAATCCAGAATGCGCACGCGAACGGTGTGCGGCAGCAGCCCAGTCGCCACCTCGCCGGTCGGATTGCGAGACTGGCCCGTTCCTCGCCTCGCAACGTGAACCCGCCGCCAAAACTCACAATGCGACTTGTGGCTGCCTCACGCCCCAACCCCGGCCCGTTTCACATCACCAAATCGCAATCGCACCTGAGCCTGCCAAAAACCTGGCCCGCTCGGCAGATCCACCTTCCGATTGGCTCGTCGAGGAGCTCCGAAATCCTTCACCGGGTGAATGTCGAGTTCGCAATTCCGGCGAAGCTGACGGAAAAGCGCCAAGTATCGAGATTGAGCCAGTGCCAGTTGGGTAGTGCGCTAAATCTGTGTGGCTGAGCTAACGACTGCCTGAAGAAACACCGGAGTTGCTCCCAGTACGCTACTTATTCCACCGGTCGGTTTCCATCCAGCCGCAACGAATTTGCTCACATCGTTGATGAGTTCCCCAACGCTACCTTATCTGACAACGTAGTAGGGAGTTGTAATTCGGTCTAGGTCTTCAGTCATGGGCCTGAGGATATCACGCTCGGAAATTAGAAAAGGCCGCTGCCCGGCAACGGTTCCAAGACCGATCGAGCAACTGCGGGCGATGTGCCGCAGCCCCAAGCCCACGTCAAACTTCAATCGAAGAACTTTTTTGATCTTGCGCACGGACGATCTCCCTGGCTGGCAAGCGACCCTCCCTTTCTTGGGGAGGCTGCCTGCCATTGTGTTGTCCAGCGCCGTTGGCCATGTGGAAATTAATCCGGCGAAGCCGAACGCGGTTCCGGGATCGGCCTAAAACTGTTCGGGTTCATCCCGGAATCGTTGTTCACCTTCATCCCGGATTGGCGTTCGGCATCATCACGGAATCGCGTTCACGTTCCCCCGGAATCCCCAAAAACACGCAGAAACGTTGGAAGCGCAAATATCCTCTCAGTTTTCGGTGAGGTATCACTCTCAAACTGGAAACGCTCTATGTGGCATTTTCGCCGAAACTGGGCATTGTCTCCTACGGACACTGCCAGGACGAGGCTCTCAACAACCTCGGCGAGGATATTCGCGATCGGCAAGAAAACGGGATGCGACGGGCTACGAGAGGAAATGATCCAATGTCCGATCGCCCGATCAAATGTCCCATCGGCCGACGGGGTTTTAGGTCCGCCGGCAGCTTCAAACGGCACATGGACGAGCACACACCGCCCCGACATTGCCGCAACTGCGGCAAACAGCTGAGGGATGGTGAATATCACCGGTGCTGACAGTTCACGCGTCCAGCTTGGGACTTACTCAGCGAATGGAAGCAGACAACATATGCGTCCAAGGCGTTGGCTCGCCTATTTGCTAATAGAATGGGCCTCATGGGTCCGCCGAAGAAGCATTTGTCGATGTTGCGTTCGTACACCGTGGCGGATTTGTTCACGTTGGGGAATGGGACGTGTGGGACCATCTCTATCTTTTTATGTTTGGACTTTATTGCTGAAGGCAGGAACCAGTTTTTCTGGGTGGCGTTTCTGCTACTGTTTCTTGCGTTGGGTTGTGACGTCCTTGATGGGTACTGGAGCCGGAAGTCCGGCCGGCAGTCGGTGCTTGGTGCTGATTTGGATTCCTTAGCCGATGTTGTTTCCTTTGGTGTGGCGCCTGCCGTGTTGGGATTTACGTTGGGGCTCCGCGGGGGGTGGGACGTCGTCATCCTCGCGTATTTCGTTGTGTGCGGGATCAGCCGCTTGGCCCGTTTTAATGTGACGGCTGCGGCACTCTCCGATCAATCGGGGAAGGTCAGGTATTTTGAGGGGACACCGATTCCTACCAGCATCGTGCTTGTTGCGCTGTTGGGCGTCGCGTTTTATCAGGATGCGATCAACGAGGCGCTGTGGCTAGGGGTCTATCGATTGGGTCCAGCGGCGTTTCATCCCCTGACGCTCGTCTACGGTCTGAGTGGCTCCGCGATGATCAGTGCGACGCTTCGGCTCCCAAAACCATAGGCGCGCCGGATCAGATCAACAGCTTTGTGCTTTGCGGTGGTCGATCACTGCATGCTCGGCAGCTCGTACTCTTCGTTGGCCGCGATGACGGCTTCATCGCGTGCGTTCATCGCGTCGAGTCCTCCGGCGTTGGTCCATTCGACGATGGCTTCGCCATGCGATAATTTCAGACGATCCCGTTCAGCACAGTCCATGAGGTTCTAGCCGCGTTTGCGTTTCGTTGTGGGCTCGCTTGTCTGTTTGGAGGCGGGTTTGCGTTGGAGTGTTGCTGCAATCTTCGCCTATGGGTGTTCGTTCCTGCCGGTGGCCCGCATGTGCGCCACGTAGTCCTCCACGGCCGTGAGGATGTACGGGATCTGTTCGTCGGGGATCGTCATCGCCCCATCAGCTTGGGGCCAAGCGGACGACCGAGTGCGCGACGGGCGGCCAAGCCGACAACGGCCTTTAGCGGATAGCGGGTGCCACCCTCTAGGACGTCGTAGAACGTCGATGGCCCAAAGTCGTGAGGTTCGCCACGATCAAGGGCTGCTATTGCCTCCAGGATATCTTCGCGAGTAATCTGATCCTGAAATGTTTCTTCCATCGAATTATCTTTCAACCAAAACGGAAAAGGGGGCGGCGGCGACGCATAGTTGAGTTTAGACGATGCGCTACGATTCGCGGATGCCTTAGAATTGCCCAACGAGTTCCTGGAGGGCTCGGTGGAGCTTTCGAATTGTCGATTTTCGAAGCCGATCGCCTTTCCGAGCTACTTTCAGTCTTCTCAGTGACTTTAGCCCTTTTTGCCAAAGCCCGAATCGACACTCTTCAACCGCAGGTACGCTCGGATGGGCTTCGAAGAAACACGACGGGGAACAATGCTTTTAAAATCAAGTAGTGAACAAATCGCTGGAGGATCTGCAGGCGCTTCGAGACGTTCTCATCAAGAACGTCAGCCGCGAGGCGGGTAAGGCTCTGAAGACGCTGCTAGAGGAGAAGCACATCTACCAGCAGGTCGCGATCGACGTAAAAGGCCTGATCGCGGCTTGGGTGGCAAAGGTCAAACCCCTCGGTGTCATGGAGGATGAAGACGAATTCGACAACGAGCATTTCAGCCTATCAGACAGGCAGCTCGCCCGAGTGGAGCGTGGAGTTCCCGTCGAGGTGCCGGTGCTAACCCTCATCGTTGAGAATCCGAAACTCTTTTGCAGCCCATGCGGCGAACGCGAAGTCTTCAGGCCGGTGTGGTACCGCGACGTATTGAACGAGCTGAGAACGTCGGTCCCGTTTAGAGCAACACAAGATGCCAACGACGCAGTCGACGGGTTGCAGCTCTTCTACCTTACTTTCCAGTGTCAGCGTTGTCTTGGGAAACCCGAAGGCTTCGTTGTCAGGCGTGCTGCGGAGTACGCCGTAAGCGTCGGCATTGACCTTCGCGAGGTGCACGAGGTTGCTCCGGAGATGTTCTCCTGGCTCGGGATTCGCGTCGTTCGCAGTCAAGAGGAACACCTCTTCATGCATGATGGTCATCTTGGGTTCGGTCACGTCGGGTCTGAGGAACTTATCGCGGCGCTGAAGGCAGCGGTGGGGGAGACGCGGAAGGACGCGCCCCTCTTGCGGTCCACGGAGACGGGCGCGATCATCTCAGTACTCGATGCGTTCGTTGGTGCGGTCAGGGAGAACCCGTCCCTATGGGATGGGGTGCTCCCGAATAGTCCTGCCAAGCGCGTCCAGATTCGAATAGAGTACCCGCGGGACGACAGCCATTTTGTGGTTGATACGACCGCGGGTCCGGTTCGTGTCCTGTACATCGATTTTGACGGCGAGCTCTCGCTTCGGGAGCTGGAAGCTCCGATTTCGCGGGTTACGGAGTATCGGCATGTTGGGAAGGATCAGACGGTCGCGCAAACCGCTGGATTCACCATGCCGATGCCAATTCATGGACAGCGCGTCGCCTTGGAGTTGCACCACCTCAGTGGTACTGGAGCGTTGCACATGAGCATCCGGCACCTTGGTAAAGCAACGAGGGACGACCGACATCCGCCACCCGGTACTCCGGCGGAGCCATCAAGTGGCGGGGGAAAGCTAACTTGACTACGTACGAGAAGCGATTGTGGGCAGAGGTGGATCGCATTCTCTACCAGAACTATTTCACGCCGCGAGTGGTGACCGACTTCTGGCAGGGAGATCGCGAAGCGATCATTACGCACCTAACGACCATGAAGGATCGAGTGATCCGGTCCATCGTCATTACCAAGTATGTAGAGGTTGACGACCTCTTGAACCGAGCTATCGTGAAACACTTCTTTCCGAAACGGGCTGCGCGCCGAGGAAAGAAATACGCAACGCTTCAAGCGATGCTGGATAAGATTTATCCGCAGCAGAAGCTCGACATCATCAAACTCTTTCGCGACGTTCCGAAAGACATCAGCAGCCACATCATGGCCTTGAATGATTTGCGGAACAGCTTCGCTCATAGATTCGACCTGAGCCGCGTTCCACTTGCGAAACGTCGCTACAAGGGCAAGTACGACGTGTTCACCAACAAGGGCCTGGACAAGTTCAACGCTGACATGTGGGGGGTTGACGAGCACTTTCAGCCCGAGACAGTGAACATCACCCTGGAACTCGTCAGACACCAACGAGAGCGAAACCAGGATGCTGGGCGGCATAAATGAGGTCGCGAGCAAGAAGAAGGCATAAATGTTTCCCGGCCGGATGATGAAAAATGCGCGCCTGGGGGGTACCCTTCGTTGAAACGTGTGTTCGCGGGCTCCCAGGCTAACCTCCAGACCGCGCCAAACTGGCCGGGCTTGCTGGACCAGTTCGCCCTCACGGCTGACCAGTCCTATAACTACGGGAACGAGGGGAATTGGTTCTTCAGTTTCCGAGGAGGCCTGTATGGCACCATGTCCCGGATGCGCGGCCTCCAACAGCACTCCCTTTCACTGCATCAATGGCGCATGGACGCGTCCATCCAGACGCAAGAACACGACATCGCAGTGATGCTATTCTGCATGGACTCCGCCATCGAATGCTTCGTGTTCATGCTCAACGCCTTGGGGCAAGCAGTGGACAAAGCCGCATTCCGCGACGTGTCCTCGGAGAAAACGCTCAAACTAATCAGCCCGAACGATGTGCTCGGCACGAAACGCCCAGCGCTCGCCGGGTACGCGAAGTACTTCCCCACGCTACAAGCCGCATGGCAAGCCGAGGCAACACTGTTTGGGACTATCTTCGAGAACCACGACGTCACAAAGCATCGACAACAAGCCAATGGCAGCGGGAAAGGCCGCGGCGACGCCCCGGTCGGTTTCTTCGCAAGTATGGGCATCCCTGACGATCCACTCTCACAGGGGATCCACGGACCCATACACCCCATGCAGGAAGTCCTGCTCCCCAAACAGCCCAAGCTCCCCATCGACCAAGACCCAATCGAACGAAAGGAATGGACCACGCTAGAGGTAACCGAAAAGGACTTCTATGCGCTCATCACGAAGAGCTTCCGCCTGGCATACGAAGACGCGAAGAAGAATATCACCCTCAAAGACCCGACGTTGCATCACTAAGGTGGGAGATACAATCAGGTTCGAGCCTCCCCATGTTCGAGAATCTTGCGAAGCAGACGGACTAGTCATTTACGGCTAAAGCCGATGGGAACCTGGTGACGGTTGCGCCGGGCGCAGTGCAAGGAATGTTATCGTCGCCCATATGCCCCTTGACATGAAGCCGTTAGTGGATCTCCGGGAAAGCGATATTCAGGAGCTAATCGCAAATGGTGTGGAAGAGGGGCGCGAGATCGACTACAAGGAAGCTCTGAAGATTGGCACGGATGGAGAGAAGAAAGAGTTCCTGGCGGACGTGAGCTCTTTTAGCAACGCATCGGGAGGTCACCTCATCTTCGGTATGTCGGAAGCGAACGGACTCCCAACCGCAATCACACCACTTACAATTGCGAATTGGGACGCAGAACGTCTCAAGATTGAAAGTCTGGTGCGAGACGGGATTTCGCCTCGTTTTGGGATAGACCTCACGGCAATTCCGGTAGCGCCATCTGGATATGTCATAGTGTTAAAGATCAAACGGAGTTGGTCCGGTCCCCACATGGTGACTTTCCAGAACACCAGCAGATTCTACTCCCGCAACTCCGGCGGCAAATATCAGCTCGATGTCGGTGAACTTCGTACCGCGTTCACCTCTGGCGCCCAGGTTGGGGAGCTGATCCAGACTTTCCGACACAATCGCCTAAGCGCCATCGTTAGCGCTCAGACGCCAGTACGGTTACCAGAGTTTCCAAAGGGTCATTTTGCACTGCTGCCCATTCACATCGACGATCCAAGGAGCGTCTGTTGATATCCAGAAGGCATACCAACAAACCCAATTGTTAAGGCCAATGCGCGGCGGCGGGTACTCGCCGAGATTTAATTTCGACGGAGTCTTAAACTATGTTTCAAATAGCGAAACACAGGATGGTGGACATTCCTATCTCCAATTATTTCGGGATGGAAAAGTAGAGTGTGTCGACACATTGATGCCTCGGCCAAAAGAACAGTTTGGAAGAATGATACCCAGCTTGGCTGCCGAAGCCGCTTCTATTACCTGCCTTGCGCGCATATTCAAGCTCTTAAGTATTCTGGAGGTGGAACCACCAGCTGTTGTGATGCTCACGTTGCTGGGTGTCAAATCCTACACCATGGGCCTTGACTACGCGAGAACTGGGACTATTAGTTCAGAAGTCGACCGCGATGCACTTGTGATTGCACCTGAGGCCGCCGAGTCTTACGATCCCCAATCTACTATCTCCCTGATGCGTACTATTTTCGACGCCCTTTGGAACGCGACCGGCCTTTCCCGGTGCGGCGACTACGATGGTGCTGGACAACCCACTAGGGAACTCCAGACTGCCATTCAGAACATGGGCTGAAAACAGAAAAAGCGGAGTCTTCCCTCCCGAATCGCAACGGGTAGTCCCCTCGTGACTGGTTTCAGGTTCTAGGGACGCGACAACTAAAACGGTACGCCTCGATCCGTTCCGCGCTGCCTCCGTCTAACCCATATCTCGCAGGGGAATCTGGACCGATCCTCCGGAGCCGTGGCCCGAATCATCGCGACAGCCTCGGCCACGGCAATCGTGCCGCCCTCACCTTTCATGGACATAACCGCGTTCATCCAGACGGCTAACGCCTCGGCTCCAGCAGCCCCAGGATTGTATTGCCGCGTGAATCTGCCCAACCCATACCGCCGGAGCGCATTACCGCCCGGACATTGCACGGGCGGCAAGTCCAAAGCAGATTGTCAGGCGCAGTGTCTTCCTCATGCCCATTGACGTGTCCGACTTCCACGTTGCGCGTGGAACCGCATAGGGCACAGACTCGCGGTCCCGGTGGTGGGCACGCGTTCGCCCTGTACCGTAACGCCCGGTCCGTAACGAGACGTGCTTCCTTGCGCCACGCTTTACCGCACGACCGGGCCGGAGTCAGTCCAAATCGTCGTCGCCGTTGTCATCCAGCTCTTCGTCGTCGTCATCCTCTTCTTCCTCCGGGGCGACGATATCAGTGATTTGATCGAGTTGGTCCTGGAGGTTCTCGTTCTCCCCCTCAAGTTCCGTGACCTGATCTTTCAGTTCCGAGATCTCGGCGCGAAGTTCGGCGCTACTCTTCTGGCGTGCCATACTGCGTCTCCTTCCAAATGGATTCTCTACAAGCTCAATTCCCTTGTCCTCGGCATATTCGTTAGCAGAGATGCTGTCGTATCTGTCCGCCTCATCGTCCCTGTCAAGATTTCGTAGGCCCGTGACGGCACGGCGGCGGGCGGTTTCTGCTTCGCTCAAGGTCTTGAGTTTCTTTGCCACGGTCCCGAGTTTAATTCGGTCCGCTAGGTCTGCGAAAGAGAAACATCTGAATTCGACCTTGTTTCGGCGATGGAACCCTTCATGTGGTTTCTTCGCTTCCGAGCGTTCCGGCGGGAACGAACGGAGGCACGGAGGTTAGACTCAGCCTGACGCCGAGTAGCTGCGTCGAGGTGTGCGTGATTAGGGATCACCTGCGGGTAAATCTGTTTCCAGTCCTGACCGTCACGCCGGAGCGTGACGGCGCTGCTGATGGATTGCTCCGTCGGTCTGCCGGGGAACGGTGGTAGGTTCCGCTTGAGGATCGCAGTTATGTTCTTCTTGAACCCGCGAGGGTTTGAAGCGATTTCCGGGGCGAACAGCTTCGAGATTCGAGTAGCGAACCGTTTTACTTCACGTGTACAGTTCCGCTCACTGACCTTGCCAGAACCATCTGGTTTTGGTTCGTGGTTAATGGCCGTAGCAACATCACAGTTGTCATCAGCGACAGGAACAAAACTCAATGAGGGTTGGCAAAATCTACACTTGACGCGATCTTCTGAGCCAGAAGCATCGCCAGATCAATCCGCCTGGGCGTGATACCGTGAACGGCGTTGTGGCTTCCGCAGTTAGGACATTTAATAAAAATGTTCACCCGTCAGCATTTAGCAAGCAGAAACGCGGGCTAGGGGACTCCCTACTTTTCAGTTGATTGGTTCAGCCGCGGTTGGCCAGGGTCAAGCAATTGTTCTGCACAGCGCCCCGAGGCCTGCAGTCATCGCCATCGCCAGGGCACCCCAGCCGGACTCCTCCGACGGCCGGTTAACTGGCCCCGAATCATAATTATCCTCACTCGCGACCAGCGGCTCTTGGCTTCAGACGATGCCAACAGAACTAGCCGGTTGATTGTAGACGTTCGGGAGTGGCCTATACTGCGAGCAAGGGGAACGTGGTCGGCAAGAATCTGAATTCGGTGCAACCCGGCAGGCGTGCCGATGCAATGTCGAGGCTGCTATGACTATCCCTCGCAGGACTGGACTTATTCTGGCAGGCATTGCCTGCGCGCTGCTCGTTGTGCTGGTTTTCCTTGTGCCAATCCTTGTCAACGCAGATCGCTACCGGCCGAAGGTGATCTCCTATTTGGAAGAGAAGACCGGGAGGAAGATCGAGATCGGGCGGTTCGCGGTGACGTTGTTTCCTGGCGTAGCGATTCATATAGACGATTTCGGGGTGAAGAGCCCGCCATCATTCCCGCCGAGTTACATCGTGAAGGTGGCGCGGATCGATGCGCAGCTTGACGTGAGGGCGTTGCTGCACCTGCGGGTGTTGATCAAGTCGCTGGTGCTGGAACAGCCGGTCATTAATCTGGTTTCGGATCCGGATGGGCCGTGGAACTTTGAGAATCCGGGGACGACAAATACACGGGACACGCTTCAATTCGGCGTGGTTTCGAGGGTGCAAATCAAGAGGGCGCGCGTGATCGCGTCAATTCTTCTGCCTTCCGACGCGCCAGGACCGGTCTTTCTTGAGGCGCGCGATGTCTCAAGCGAACTGGAAAACGTGAATGTGGACGCGATAGCCGATCCTACTTCCACCACACTCGACGGACAGGGTACACTGAAGGCCGGGCTGCTCCGATTCGGCTCAATCGAAGGGACAAATCTGAATTCCAATCTCCGGCTGCAGGCGAGAGAGGTGTTTTTCACGGAGGTGAAAGCGGAAACCTATGGGGGAAACGCGACGGGAGCGCTCTCCATTAAAGTATCGGGAAAGAACCCGAGCTTCAGGACCGACGTGCGCATGAAAGGCGTTGATATGGCGCATCTTCTGGCGGCCTTTCAAAATGGCCGGGGGAAAATGACGGGAAAGTTGGAGGGTGAGATGAAGATCTCCGGAGAAATCGCGTACTCGCTCCGTCCGCTGGAGCGATTGCACGGCACCGGGCATTTAACGGTGCGCAACGGCCAGGTGCCAAGTTTGAAACTCAATGCGAACCTGATGAAGCTGGTGCATTACAACGATCTCGGCCCTGCCAAGAACAATCCATCCTCGTTCAATTTTGTTTCGACCGATCTGGAGTTGGATCATGAGCGGATTTCGAGCAAGGTCATCGACATCGACGGCTACGGAGTTGATCTGGATGGCTCCGGCAGTGTGAGCCTGTCCGGCTCCGACGAACTGAACTACCAGGGTGTCGCGGAGATCACTTACCAGCAGGGGTTTGTAACGAACCTGTTCGCGCGGCTGGCCGGAGGGACGCTGAAAGACGGAAAGCTGTCTTTTCCGTTCCATATCGGAGGAACCCTCGATAACCCGGTATTTGCCAAGGGCAAGCTAGATAAGGTCAGGTAGAAAAGCGCAGTCTGGAGCGATTAGCTCACCGACCAACAGCCATCTCTTTATCTGCCTACTGTTAGGCGCACGCGCATGTAAGCCAACAAGCATTGAGAAACGCGCTCATCGCAGCCGATTCGGGCGGCGGGTTTTTCGCCGGCTTCGCCGGATCCTGGCCGACTTCTCAGGTTCTATTCTGCAAGCTTCTGCCCCGAGAATTGCTCTAACAAGTCGGGTTCAATACCTGCGCCGGTCTTGTAACCAGGCCATAGCCCATCGCGGAAGGACTCGATGACGTGATCAGTCGCAACCGCGACGTGCGTTGCACCACCTTTGATCATTCCCAGGACGGACGCGACTACGCCTCTAACTGCCGCGATCTCGTATCCGTACTGATCTCGAGCGGATGCGGAACAACTCGTATGTGCCGTCAATCAGATGGACTTCCACGGGGCCCTCCAGCTCAACCTTATAAGAGCGACAGCGTTTCGATCAAGCGGAGAGACCGGACGTGTTCCGGCCTGTCGAGAATTGCGTTCCTGACAAGCTGGGCTCCGAATGCCACTAGGGACTGTTGTCAACAAGAGCTTCACTTCGGGAACTACGGCGGGTGGTGTCGGAGAGTGCGATGTACTTCCCTTCTCGACTTTTGAATACGTTGTTAAGCAGAGACTCAGAGAGTTATGTTTGGCTTACCAAGTGAGACTCGAACCTACGCACCGTCGATTAACAGCTTAACCACGTTCGACGCGCAAGACCTTTGATCTCAATAAGAAACGTGTGAGCCCCACAATCGCTGTTAACTGAAAACGCATCAGGTTCGAGTCCCGCATGGTGAGCCAAACATCGGTCTCTGATTCTCTGCTTAACCGAATCTGACCACCTGGATCTGACGCCGCGCGCTTGAGAGGTGCGTTAGACGATCCCAACTTCGGAATGCCATTTCGCGCGGCATGAACAGATGTAAGACGAGGGAAAAGCGTCGCATGCGCGCCGACCTAGCGGATGCTGCTGCGGTGGACGAATCGACGAAACACACTCACTGGGGAGACCACAAGAAACAGCAACAGAAAAACTCGGACAATCTCAGCTGAAGCCAGAGCGACTAGTCTGAATAAGAGAGCGCTTGCAATCAGAGCCATTAACAGAAAAGCCAGGTAGTAGAGCATGAGAACTCCTCAACGTACAGAATTGCAAGCGTCAGATACACTTAGCGGAACTGCTTCTTGTAGAAAAAGTCCAGACCGACGATCCCATTTTCCTCCCGCGTGGCAACCGCCGAGAACCTCGATGTGAACGCCCATTCGACGCGAATCAGCTGCGCATTGGATTCTGTCAGATCCTGCGAATAACTGAACGTAATCTCCGGTGTGACCTGCTGTTGTAACGTCAGCCGGGCCTGCGGGAGCGTAGAACCAGTGGTAAAGGTGGGATCAATCTTGAGCTGGCTCACGCCGAAAACTCTCTGTAAACGGTTCGCAAGCGGATTCGCCACCGTCTGCTGCACTAGAGCCGATTCTCCCATCTGAGGCACACTTTGATCGGGCGGCGCGGGCTGATGGGCGGCAATGGTAGGATCACTGGGCGTTTTACCAGCAGCGAGAAGAGCCACGATTTCCTCAAACCGTAGCGGGGGGTCGGAAGTGTATGACAATTTCAGGTCGTCCATCGGTCCGGAGACGCGCATGGTGACCTGGACCCCCTGCGCTTTGGTTTCAAATGCGATGCCGACGATAGGTTCGATCTTCGATGAGTTGTAAAAACTGACGTTACCCTCGTCTACGGTGTACTGGTTGCCAAAGAACAGCAACGTGCCTTGCGTGATATCGATCCGCCCGGTCATTCCGGGAGACTCAGCAGTTCCGCGAAGCCTTAGGTCAGCCGTCGCCTGGACTGTCTGAGCTAGAGTGGTTCGGAAGATGGCGCTGGGTGCGGTGCGAATGCGGACATTCAGCCGCATATTCGACAAAAACGGCGACGCCGTCGACGGCGCGGCGGGAGCACTGACCTTATATAACATTGAACCCAGGTCACTTTCCGGTGCGTAGGTCACCTGCTGAATCGTGACGTCGCCGGAAAGAGTGCTCCGCTGGTTTGATCCTTGAAGAGCCAGGTTCACGTCCGTGACCACGCTCGCACCCTGATAGCGTGTACGGATCTTGGTCCCGCGAAGTTGAAGACTGTAGTTTTGATTAGCGCCGCTGAAACTGGCGGATCCCGTGATGGAAGTCTCGCCGCCACCAACGCGCGCGGTCAGAGTTTGAATGGTTGCGTTCGTGCCATCCAGGAGAATCGTTCCATTCGCACTCGAGATTCCGTTTGGGGCGTCGGCCATATACAGCGATGCGTCCTTCAAGTCGGCCCTTCCAGTTACTATGGGTTTTGCCAGAGTACCTCTTACGGTCCCGTTCAGGGCGACGTTCCCTGCGGAGGAAAGATCGATGTTGAAAATCGGCAACACTTTGAGATCGATATTGCCGTTCACCGCCAGATTCATCGATCCTCCTTGAGCGAACGGCGCCGTTCCCTCCACTGACAGGTTCATGGAAGGTCCGGTAAACTTGGCGTTCTGCAGCCGGATCTGTTGACCCTCCAGCGAGGCGATTACAGGCCCTTGATTCTGCAACGCGAGGGTCCGCGGAGCCGAACCGCGTCCGCCAGCGGCTCCCGTTGACAATTCCAAACGGGATAGCTGGAGGTTTGCTCGAAGGTCAGGAAGATCCATCACCGGGCCGGCTACATCCACTTGCCCCTCGGCCACGGCATCGAACTGCGCCGTTGGATTCGGTACAGCCAAGAGTCCTTGAAACCCGGAGTACGTAACATTCTTGAATACAAGTTTTGCAGCCACAGGGTAGCCTGCCCCGAGAGTGAGTTGCCCGTTGGCTTGAATGTTACTCTTCGCCACGTCAGACTGGAGCTCGAATGAAACAAGCTTTCCCGCGGTTTGAGCCTTGAGCGTCGCGTTTCCCAGGGGTTTTCCGTTTAACGCGAGTCCGGATACGCTTCCATTCGCATCTGCCTTGGACAATAGAAGGTCGCGGTGACCGTCGCGTGTTTGCAGGGCCGCTTCGATATCGGCTGTTAATTGCGCGCCGCCGCTGAGACCAGCACGAGCCTGCTGCAAATTCACAACGCGCCCTAGGTCGACGCGATCGGAGCTCACATGAAGATCAACGCGGCCGTTGTCGAAATTGTCGGGATCGTGCGAGAAAGAGCCCTTTAAGTCGACGATTCCGGCAGGAGCATTCACCGTTAGGCGGGATAGGGAAATAGAATCTGGGGTAGAGTTGGCCGCGCCTTCGATCCGATTGAAGGGCTCCTGATAAATGACCCCACTCGTGAGTTGAAAGTCCGCGTTTGAGCGGAGGTTTGTTCTTGTCCCCGAAAGATCGGCGTTCACCGAAAGCGTACCGCGGGCCGGGAAGGAGGATCCCGCGACTGACAACACCTTTTCGATCTGCAGCGCATTGATCGCGGCGTGAGCCGTTGTTGGATAGTCGCGCACGAGTTTTGTTTGCCCGGTCACCTGAACCGTAGAACCAGCGAAATTCGAATCCCCGTGGAAATCTACAACGGAGCCGTTGGTGCGCGCGGTAGCATTCACATCGCCGAAGGCCTGATGCGTATCCCGCAGCGTCATCGCGTGAAGATCTGCCGATACCGAGGAGAGCGCAAATTCCCTCTGGTCCGAGGCAGAGCGCAGATCGCCGGCCACGCTGGCATTGACTCGAATCGTTCCAGCGAGGCCAGGATGCCGTTTTTGCACAGACTGGATCTGCGTGATCGCCAGATCGTTACTGACCACCTGCGCCTGAATGTGTCCGGTGCTTAACGCATCCGAGGGATGTGAGTAGCTGCCTTTAACTTCCAGTAAAGCCGCCCCGGCGGTCAATCGAGCGCTGGGAAGCTCAATCAGCCGATCAGAAAACCGGACGGAAGCTTGGATGGTGTCGAATGGCTCCTGGTATATAGCCCCTTTCACGATGGAGATCTCCGCAGTTCCTGCTGGATTGCCGACAGTTCCGGTTAAATTGGCCTGAGCGCTTAAGGCGCCCGTACCAGGAATCGAAGATTGTCGAGCCAGAGCGAGAACGTCCGCTAGATCACCATTCCGTATGCTGGCGGTAAGCGACATTCGATCATTACCACTGAGGCGCCAATCGTGCAGGCCTACCGAACCGTCGAAGTGAGCCTCAAGATTCCCGCGTGTAAGGCGCGCGTTCTGAATAATCGCGGTGGATGCGGAAGCCTGAAGGCCAGCCTCAAAACGGTCGAATTGCCGCTGATTCCATGAGAAACGCGTGAGCGTTGCATGACCGCTAATTTGGGGAGCACCGAGCCGCCCGCGGATTTGTGTGGTCAGCGTCGCCGTTCCCCTATCGAGTACAACCGGGATCACATACGATCCGAGAGAAACATCTCGCAAATCTCGCGAGACCAGATCCACGTCAACCTGCTGTCCAAGGATGCCGTGCGCGCTTAGGCGGGTGCTGGGTAAATACAGCCGCAGATCCTTGAGTGGAACAGTGCCGTGTGCACCGTCATACTCAGCCGCAATTCGACCGGAAACGGGGATGCCGGATGATCTGGGAGCCAGCGCGAGCCTCACCTGGGCGTGTAGGCCAGTGGCGCCGGATTGCTTTAAGCTGCCGTTCGCGTCCAGGGAGCCTGAGATCGAACTCGCGTAGTTGATTCGGATCCCCGTAAACGCGCTGAGAAGGGCCTGGATATCAAAGCTATTGAGTTGAGCGTGGGTTGTCAGCCGGTCGAGGCCTCTGAAATCCCCATTCGCAGTGATCTCTCCGCCCAGAGCTTGCACCCTCAGGCTTTTGATCGTGATCTGCCGCGGATCCGCCCCGACGGCTGCATCCAGCCGCACGCCATGCACCTGGTGCTCGCCGTTCGATAGCGTAAGGTTCGCTCCGTTGATCTCGGCGTCTCCGTTGTACTCGCTCGCAGATGAAATCCTGCCGCGGGCCGATACTTGCACCGTTCCCCGTAAGGTTCCCCGAGGGGTAACGCCCAAGAGGTTCCCGACCTCTTCAAGCGATACTGCGCCTTTCACGTTCCCTGACGTCACCGGCGACTTCATGTTCTCGACGGCGCCGCTTAGAGTGAGTTGGGATTGCCCGGTGAAAATCGTCGCGTTCGCAACTCGGATTCGGTCTTTTTCGAGCTGAACCGGCAAGTGGAGTGCGATCGCGACAGGAGGGCGCCCGGGCGGCGCTACCGTCAGCGGATTGATTGAAACATCGCCTTCGTAGCGTTGGCCTAACAAATCCCAGTTCAGGGCAACCCTAAGATTCTCGCCGCTCCCGCCGAAATCCGTTTTGCGGCCCAAAAGCTGCGCAAGGCCATCCTGTACTGTGAAGTGGCGGATAGCCACATCGACTACAGTTTCAAGATCCGACTTGTCACCGGGCTTTGGGGCGCTCTTAGGAGAGGGAATATTCGTTTCTCCGTTCGCCAGAATTATGACGTTGATCACCGGGTGACCTAGGGACAACGATTCCAGTCCGATCAGGTTCCTCCATCCACTGAAAAGTTTCACTTGAAGATCGACGGATCTGATGTCCAGGAACGGGGAGACCCCCGGCGGTTCTTTACCGTGCACCACAAGGTGTTCGATATGAGCACGCAAGTCCCGAGGATTAAAGGTAAACTGGCTTATTTCAGCTCTGCCGCCGGTAGCCGTGTCGATGTTTGCAATGATTTTGTCGCCCACGAAGGTCCGGAAGCGTTCCGTGCGGGTGATCATCAGCGCCGCGATGAGAAGGATGAGGATCAACCCGCCGACCGATCCCCCGATTGCCAGGAGTGCCCTTGAACGTCCGCTCATCGCAATGATCCCTCCCGATACTCGATGCGCGCGTCTTTCCTGGTCTGATCAATCCAGGCCTCAAACTGTTGGTTCGCGCGCTCTCCCGAAAGCTCGGCTTCTATCTCCGGACGAACGTCGGTTACCGAACGAGCTGCGGGATGCGATTTTATTAACTCAGCCCGATGCGACTCGAAATACTCCTCGAGTTCCTGCTCGCTTATGGTTTTTGCGGACCCGAACCTCTGATCTATGAAGCGCAGAACAGTGAGCTGCCACAGCAGCGCAGACCTAAGATCCTCGTCTGTCAGGCCGTAATGCTCTAAGGCCTGGCGATACTGGGTATCGTTGGCGAACCGGTCTCTCTTGATCTGCATCAAGAGCTGCTCCATGCCGCCCAATGCCGCCGGAGCCCCTCGGTTCGACTGGATGTCCTGCCGGATGAGGAGCTGATCGATCAGTCTACTGGCAGCTTCTTTTCGTGAGCGTGCGCTGAAATCCGGCGGAGTCTGGTTCAGAAAACTTACCACTCGGATATCACGATCAATATCGCTTTGCTTGATGATGCGGTTTCCCACGACAACCGACACGCGATCGATTATCTCGGCGAGGGCCTGCACGCTTCCCGGGATGGCAACCAGCAGAGAGGCTACGAGAATTCGCACGATTGTCTTCATCAAAACGTCTGACCTATCGAAAAAAAGAACTGGAAATGACTGATGCTCTGCGTTTGGCCACTGCAGGCGGCCGGCAACTGATTCGCCGGAAGATTGGGATTACATCGAAGCAGATCGCTGAGTGTCCCCTTAAAACCTACGAAGCTGGGCGGATTGATGCTGTAGGCCAAATCAAGCCGGATCGGCCCAACGGGAGTCTTGTACCGGATGCCGAAGCCGACCGCGTGGACCATGTAGTCGAAGTCCTGGAGATTACGCTGGCTCACGCGGAAGGAGAGGCTGCTAAGGCTCTGGAAAACATTTCCCATGTCGTGGAAGATGACGCCGTTGATGTTCTCGCCAAGCAAGGGAAATCGAAGTTCGAAGGTATTGAAGAACAAAGCGTTGCCTCCCAATGGGAATCCCGTGGGCGAGGTTGCTGTTCCGCCCGGACCGGCAGGGATGCCCACATCGCGCGGGCCCGCCTGATTCTCAGGAAATCCGCGCATCGTAACATTGCCGCCGCCGAATAGACGCTCTGGCAAGGGCACCGCGTCCGCGTCGCTCAGGCCGGCTGGCGTGGCAAAGGGAAGAATCGCACCGATACTCGTTTGTCGCGCGAACGTTATGCTACGGGTCAGCGGGTAGTAAGTGGCGTTCCTGCCCACCATTCGCAGGAAACTGCGCTGTGACCCAAACACTTTCGAAGTGACCCCGACATCCAACGTGTTGTATAGACCCCGATGCGGGTCTGCAGAATTGTCCCGTCGGTCCTGAACAAGGTTCGCGGAAACGATCCCCAGGCGCACTGGCTGCAGGAGCTGCGGCACCAACAACGCAGGGATGACAACATCGTTGGTGCTGACGCGCCGGTAACTGTAGCGGAAAAGAATCGTGGTGGGTTTCGACAGCTTTTGCGAGATTTGAATCGATGCTTCCTCGCGTTTGGAGGCAAAGGTCGTGACATCGCGCGAGTCGTCGTACAGCGCGGTGAAGGTCACGGACCGGCCTTCCGTATTTTGAAATCGCGGCCACAGATAACTGAGGGCAGCTTTCTTTTCGATGGTGGACGCGATCGTCTGAAGAGCTATCGTATGATTCAGTCCCCATTGATTCAGACGCTTCAAATCGATAGAAATGCGGGGACTGAAGCCAGTGGAACCGGCCGGCGCCGTCAAGTCCGACGTGGTCCCGCCAATACGCCCGATTTGAGCTCCCAAGCCGACATTCAACGTGTACCGGTGACCTTCATCGAAATCGAGGAGAACATACTTGTAGGCCTCCGTTCCGCCCGGATTTTGGACGGCGGCCTGCACGCTGGCAAACGCGCCCAAGTCATACAAATGGCGCTGCGAGTCGCGCAGCGCAGTGAAGGAAAGAGGACCTTGACTCTCCATGGACAAGTTGTTCTTGACATAGCTGAGGCGGGTAGCCTTGAGTCCGCTGAAGAGAATGTCACGGACAAATCGTTGCTCTCCCGGCGAGATGTGATAGGTCAGCAGCACTTGTTTCGGCGCGGCAGCGGGGGAGGAGCTAACGTCCACGGCGGCGTCCAGGTAGCCTTTAGAGCGGTAAAAGTTGACGATGGCAGTCTGATCCGTTGCGATGCTTACGTCGCTGTAAGGCTGCCCGCCGCTTGACGTGATGAGCCCCAAGAGGGTCTGCTCATCGGATTCAGGTGCACCTTCCAGGGTCACTTTCGAAACGATCCACTGGGCCCCCTCATTGACGGTGATCGTAACGCCGATCTGGCCGCTCTTCCCGCCGTAGTTATCTTCTACCTGGGAACTTACGTTTACGTCGCGAAAACCGTTTTCGCGATAGAGGCTCGTGATGGTTTCTTGATCCTTGCGCCGAAAGGCGTCACTGTATCTGCCTCGGCGGAGCCGGAAGGAGCTTGGCTGCAGGAACATGCGCTCGCGAATCGTATCCTTTGAGAAATACCGATTGCCATGGATGGCAACGCTCGTTAGCTTCTGACGTGTTCCCTCAGTGATGACGTACTCGATCGTCAGTTGGTCGTTTTGAACCGGCAGAGTGCGGAAAGTCACGTCCGCGTCAGGGTAGCCCTGCGATTGAAAATAATCCTTCAGATTGCGTGCGCCTTCAACCAGCAGATCGTCTTCCACCGCACCCTCCTGGAACACAGGCACGTAGCGCTGGAGAACCTTCTTGGAAATCTTCGCTTCCACGGCCTTGAGCTGGACCTTAGGCCCGGCCTGAATGTCCAGCTTGGGTTGCACCCGCCTCGTCTCGGGATCGTAATCTTGCCCCCGCAGAGTAACCGCTGCGGTGAGGCGATTATCTTTTTGATACCGGCGTTGCACTCCTTGAATTCCCCTGTTCGTTAGGGATTCCGTCACCTGCCGCCAGCGACCAATGAAGCGCACCTTCCATCCTGTGGCCTTAATGATCGTTTGATCCGGAAGCCTGGTGTCTCCCTGAATGACCGGAGACTGATAATGTGCCCGACGACCGGGGTTTATCGTAAGGTTCACGGTCACTTGCTGAGTGCGGGGATCCGTCGAACTATCCAAGGTCGCCTGAGTTTCATATAGGCCATTGGACACGAATAACCGCTCGATCTGCCTCTGCGCGCTCTCCAGAAGCTCAGGACGAAATGGCGCGCCCAGGTCGAGCCCGGCCGCCGATACGAGTTGTGCACGATTCGGTGGATCGACGATTTTCCCGATCACGTCAACGTGGCCGATAAAGTCCGTTTGTTGCGTTATGAATCTAACCACGATCCGGTCCCCTTCGGGACGGGCGTCCACCTGAATATCCTGGTAACGTCCGGTTGCGAACAGCGCGTCGATTACGCTGGCGACCTCAGATGCGCGGAAAAGCTCGTTAGGGGATAGCGTCTGGAACCGTGCAAGATCGGCCGCAGCCAGGGGTTGTTCAGACGGCTGATACTCTATCCGCGCAATCTGCTTTCCTTCGTACCGCGCCACTTGGGCGAACGATGACGCCGCAACCAGTAGAAACAGCGTCGAACGAACTACCGAGGATCCTCCGACACTTGTAACCAAGCCCTCCAAGTGACCAACCTATGTCATGAGATCCATCTGCCGCGCTCGCCGTTTCCATTCTTGGACGGATGCGGAAACAATCGTTACGAGGCGCGTGTCGAGTTCAACGATTCCCTGAATGGATCCGTTGGGCAAGGGGATCCTCCTGTGATCTGGATGGAAACAGGGGATCCGCTCCACGTATCTATTTGATTGGGTGAAGGAAGGACAACAAATCCTGTGGGAGCCCGTCAGCACGGACGGGACCACAGCCGCAGGAACGGCACGTCGATACCGAAAGCCAATACGCAAGTTGAGCAGATCGGACCTGCGCTCACTTCTCTCAGACACCTACGAGGAGTGGTACAAACATAAGGCGCCCCGACTCAGCGCGGCTCTTGCTTTCTACACGGCCCTGTCGTTGGCGCCCCTTTTGATCATCGTCATTGCGGTAGCAGGCTTTTTCTTCGGACAGCAAGCAGCGCAAGGCCAGATCGTCTGGCAGATTCAAGGACTTGTTGGCCATACCTCCGCAGTTGCAATTGAGGGGGTGATTGATGGAGCGAGAAAACCCGTCACGGGATCTGTCGCCGCGATGCTCGGGATTGGAATCCTGCTCTTTACGGCCACCACGGTTGTCGCGGAATTGCGGGACTCCCTGAACACGATCTGGGAGGTGCCCATCGCGGAACTCCAGGGCCTCAAGAGCATCCTGAGCTTTGTGCGCGAACGGTTTTTCTCATTTGCGCTCGTTCTGGGCGTCGGATTCCTTCTCCTCGTCTCACTCGTCGTCAATGCCGGACTCGCGGCGGCTGGGACGGCGCTCGCCGGCCACATTAGCATCCCGGAATGGATTGCACAGGCGACGAGCACCATCGCGTCCCTCATCGTTGCCGCTAGCCTCTTTGGCCTGGTTTACAAGGTTGTTCCCGACGTGGATCTTGAATGGCGGGATGTCGCGCTGGGCGCTTTCATTACGTCACTCCTCTTCAATACTGGAAAATTCCTGGTTGGCATGTATCTGGGAAAGGCCGGCTTCGCTTCCGCATATGGCGCCGCCGGCTCCTTGGTGGTGTGTCTGTTCTGGGTCTACTATTCGGCTCTCATCTTCTTCCTGGGTGCGGAATTCACTCAAGTCTTCGCGAACCGATACGGTTCCGCACCCACCCTACGCGTCCGACGCATGCTGCTGGGTACCCTGCACAAGTGCGCCTCCCCGTCACCCTCGGCCGGCCATACGATCAGCCTGGCGCCGGGCCAAGATGCGCCGGCGCGAAAGCCCGCTCCGTCCTAAGCGGCGGCAAGTGCCACGTGATCGGAGATCCCAATGGCCCATGTGGGCGTTACGCGCGGCGTTTGTGGACCTGACCTAACCGGAAACAGTTCCCCTGGCACCGACTCTATTTAGCTGGAGGAGTATTTCCTGCGGGCGCAAATACTTTTGGATCGCGGAGTAACGCTCTGCATTCCGGATCGCCGGCTGCATTCGCTTGGACGAATTGGGATGCGATGGGACTCGCTGGAATGGTCGAAAAAGGCACTCCGGTAAGCTCGACGGAATGAGTTGATGCGCTACTTCACAGCCATGATCGTGGTGTTCTGCGCGGCAGGTGCAAAGGCTTACTATCAGAGTCCGCTCGAGTCCCGACATCTGGGACTTCCCGTCGCGACTTTTAAGTTGTCGGATATGCTGGATACCTTTAATGCAGCGCGACCCGGAGAGAGAAAACACGAAGCGACGGATATTATTGCCGCACGCGGCACCCCGGTCCTCGCGGTAGATGACGGAACGATAGTCAAGCTGTTTTTGAGCGTGGCGGGCGGGAGGACTATCTACGAATTTGATCTGACCGAGAGTTACTGCTACTACTACGCGCACCTCGATGGGTACGAAGTTCACATCAAGGAAGGTATGAATATCCGCCGGGGCCAAGTGATCGGATACGTGGGCACCACAGGCAATGCTCCCTCCAATAGCCCGCATCTGCATTTCGGAATTACGAAGATCGGGCGGGATAAGAAGTGGTGGGGAGGCACACCCATTGATCCGTACCCCCTTCTTCGAGCTTCGGCTCATAGGATTGGTATCCAAGACTGAGCTCAGACACTTTACCAGGAACTCGAAATCTCGCCCTAGTCCGCAGGCCTACTTCGATCGCTAGCGATCACCGTAGTAATCGTGGTAATGGCGACCATCGCGGTCGACGCCGCGATCCGCCACACCCATTTCCATCGGACGATCTAGTCGGAACGTGACAACCGTGTCCCGCGGCACTCGCACGGCTCTGCCCCGAGGCTCCCCGCCATTAATCGCGCCCACAATTGTGCCCAAGAGGCTATCGTCTCGACGTGACTCGATACGGTTGGGGTCCGTCTTAATCGCGTAGCGCTGTCCGTTTACCGTCACCGATTCGATATCTAAAATCAAGTCGTTGTCGGGGGCAACCCTTACGATAAGCTCGACAGGCGATCCTCGCGGGATGGCCAGAGCTCCATTTGTGCCCCTAACATCCTGGTCCACGACCCCCGGGTAAACGCGATTATCGCGCCTGTCAACGTCAATAGTCTCGGTTGCTCGCACTGGTATTACCGCTCCCGGTTCAAGTCTGGTGATTTGTTCTCGATCACGTTCGCTTACTCTGTCGCGATCGCGATCTTGCGCAAAAACCGAAACGGAAGAGCAGACCAAAAAGACTACGCATGGCACGATGCTCTTCACCTTCCAATCACTGCGAATTCTTGCTTTGCCTGGCATACGGTCCTCCCCTTCGACTAGCGTTCTGCACGCGCAGCACCAAAGCAAGCTTGTCCTAAGCGGCCCGTCGGTCTCGACCGAACCCGTTGATAGGATTAGCTGGAAAGATACTTTCTCGGGTTAGGATGGACCGGTAAGCTCCCTTTGAAGTTAAGATCGAGCTGCTGAAGCTGCATATCCTTCCTCTCTTTCTCGAGAGCATGCTTGCGCCATGGTTTCTGACAGCGTCACAGCGGCTTGGCTCGATGGGTCACACGAGCCGAATTCTAAGTTTCGGTTGGCATGGGAAAGTGTAGCGCGTCACAGGACCTGGGGAGGGTCCTAGTAGCCAGTTGAATTTCAGACTGCTAAATTGTCGGTTAAATGCTCCAGATATCCAGCCGGTGTTCATCCTGCGGAATCCTCGAAGCCAGGATGCGTGCAGATTTCAACGTGTATGTGGACACTGTCGCTTTAGCTTCAAACAAGAGTTCGGCTGATATCGAAAGCCGCATCCAGCGAACCAGATTGGCGTATCGCATTGCACGCGAACGAGTTGGCCACCACATCGACTTACACGGATGTGACATGATGCGTTTTCAACCGGCAAGCACCAAGGATCTAACGACTTATCGGCGAGCGCGGCGGGACTACCTGTAGCGCTGCCGCTAAATTCAAAGCCTAACGATCTGAGGAAGGCCACGTCACTGCGAAGGATTGGCCCAGCGACGCAGAGAGCTCGACTCCGCATTATTTCGATGGTGCTGGGGTTGGCGCTGGAGCCGGAATGGGAGAAGGTACCGTGGGTCCGTTGCCCTTGGGGGCATTAGGATCCTGGGAGCCGATTGGGCCCTTGTTTTGCTTCCCAGTCTTCGTCGGATCGGTACTTTTCTTATTCTTCTGATTCTGTTTTTTTGTCTGATCTGTTTTGCTCTGATCCGTTTTGGTCTGATCCTGGAACGTCGTCTGATCTTGACGGTTCTGAGTCGTGCCTTGATTTCCTTGGTTACCTGCCTGGTCGAAGGCGGCAACACCAACTGCGAATGCAACGAGTCCCGTAACTAGTATCCGTATCATTGTTTTTACCTGCTGGGTTTCATTCCTGGTGTGGTTGTGAGCACACTGTGAGCACTCCATCAGTGGGAGTCCAGAGAGAGGGAAGCGTTACGCTGCGAAAAATCGGACTCACGGCGGGTTCGGTCCTGCATGTTTTGGGGCTGGTTGAACCCTGTTTGGCGCGCTCGCTCCGTACTGATCGCTGAGTGCGAAGGAGACGCTTTGCACATGATCCAGATCGTCGTGGATCCAACCGCTCGAGAGCGTCATCGCGTCTTAACCTGCAAACGAATGCCAAGAATGGCTCCTGACGTGCTCTTGCACTCTTGAGAGCATGGTTTATGGAAAGCGTTTTAACTTCCGCTGAGAACGTGGACGCGCGTTCACCGCAATCCTCTGGAAGGAACGAGGCCCACTCGTCGGGCGTGTCTTGGGGAGCCGTCATTGGCGGGGCGTTCGTGTCTGCCGCCTTTACTTGATCCTTTTAGCTTTAGGTGCCGGGCTTGGATTGTCAGCGCTTTCGCCATGGTCAAATGTGGGCGTGTCGGCGACTGCCGTTGGCTCGGCGGCAATCCTATGTTTGATCTTCATCGAGGTAGTTGCTTCCGCACTAGGCGGGTATCTCACCGGGCGACTGCGCACAAAATGGGCGCTTGTGCACACAAATGAAGTGTATTTTCGGGATACGGCGAACGGATTCCTGGCATGGGCCGTTGCGCTTGTGATCAGCGTCAGCCTATTGGCGTCCGCAGGCGCGTCCATGGTCGGCAAATCCGCAGAACTGCGCTCCCAGGGTTCAAATAGCGTGGCGGCCACCTCACTGGATCCCAAAACCTACTTTGTGGACACCCTATTTCGCTCCGATCGCGCGGCCCCTTCGAATTATGACGCCGCAACGCGGGCACAGGCTTCTCGGATTCTTGAACATGCGCTACTTCAGGATCAAATCTCCGCTTCGGATCAGAGCTACTTAGTCCGGATGGTCGCTGCCCAGGCTGGAATTAGTCAGTCCGAGGCTGAACAACGGGTCTCGGTCGTCATCGAGAATGCTCGTCAAGCGGAAGATACTGCGCGGAAGGTCACCGCTCACTTACTGCTTGGGTTCTTCCTGGCTTTGTTGATGGGAGCCTTTAGCGCAAGTTATGCGGCGACCATCGGCGGCCGCCAACGCGATCAGGTCAAGACCCTTTAGGAGGCCTCAGGATGCGTTCGATCTTACTCTATCTAATAGGCGTACCGATTCCCTTGATACTCCTTATCGCACTGTTTACCCATCATTTTTAAGTGGACACGGAGGATATATGAAAGTAGCTTCAATATGTTCGGCGGCTGCAAGTTTACTGGGAATTGCATTTCTTGTCGGATGTTCGTCCTCTACGAAGGCTCCGGACGTCACCAACATTGTACGGCAATCGCTCAATCAGGCAGGCTTGACCGCGGTCTCGGTCGATCAGGATCGCGAGAAGGGCGTGGTCACGCTGAAGGGCAGCGTCACAGCAGACACTGACAAAATGCGCGCGGAATCCATAGCCAGGTCGATCGCTGGCTCGCAGGTGGTTGCGAACGAGATTGCAGTATTGCCTTCGGGCAGCGAGGGCACTGCCAAGGCAATCGATAAGGATCTGGATGAAGGCATCAAGAAGAATCTTGATGCTGCACTGATTCAGAACGCCCTTCACGACAACGTGAGCTATGAGGTCAAGAACGGCGTAGTTATCTTGACCGGCGACGTAAATTCTCAGGCAAGGCGATCAGACGCCCAGAAGATCGCGGCCGGCGTTCCCTACGTGTCGCAGGTCGTCAACAAGATCGAGGTGAGAAATCAGAAAGCGACCTCGAGCAACTGAAAAAGAGCTTGCTCGCGCCGGAACCCACCTCAAGCACACCTTGGCATGTCCATTAAGGCCCGGTCTACGCCCGGCAACTTTTACACAAGACCAGGCATAGTGCGCTCATTCCGCAGATGGTATTTCAAAGAAGTCGCCTGCAGTCACCCTTTCGTGAAATGGCCCTGTGCATGCCCCACAATCTGTGTGACGAAGGAGAACGATCGGAAACGGACCGAAGTACTGGTGGTCGAGGACAACGCCGCAGACCGCTTTTGGCTCGAATATGTTCTTCAGAGCACTGGTGTCAAGTGCGCCTTATCCGTGGTGAGCGATGGAGAGCAGGCTTTAGACTTTCTCCTGAAACGTGGAGAGTATATCGACGCACCGACGCCCAACGTAATTTTTATCGATGCACACTTGCCGAAGCGGGATGGGATTGACATTCTGCGCGAGCTTCCTGACGCGGGCCGATTGCCAATCTGCATCGTCACGAGTTCTGAAGCAGACCGCAAGAGTTTCCGGGAAGAATTCGGCATCGATGATTCGAACTATATGCTTAAGCCTCTTGACCACGCGAGCTTAACCGGGAGTTCCTGCTGTCGCGAAAATCTCGGCCTGGATTCTGACCACACAGATTCAAAAGATTATGAGCTTGATTAAAAGCACGAGTAAGACGCTGTTCGAGTTCTTGGCAGTGGAACACTCCCGTTTGCACATCGTGGAAGCTTGGCCTGACGGTCGCCGGAAACAGGCTGTAGTCGCGGCGATTCGGCAATCGATCCGGCAAATAATGACTCATCCCGAAGTAGCGTCCTTTCCGTGCCTCCAATGCCTAGTTGTGCACGCAATGGCTACTACGCCTCGATCGCCGCAGCGGACTCAGGTTCTTAGCACTACCCGTCAAACGGACTGTTGGAGCCGCACAAGGCCAGGGAGCGCCGAAGCGGCCTAAATCCCCAGGTTTCTAAAACAACTGCAATCTGCCGATTATGCCGGAGGGCGAGAATGGCGATGGTCGACACAGCCGGCCATTGGCGTCAGCACAGGCATCTATAAGGAATCCCGCGCACAGGATCGCAGCGTCCGATGATATGGCTCTCGATGAATACAGACGCAAGCGGGATACCGAAACAGTACGGAGGGCTACTAACATCCCGCTAATCTGGCGGTGGCTTCCCACACCTGGGGCCGGGGAATGACAGAGTGAACGACACGCTTATCGTGCGGGCGTGAAATCTTGAAATAGGTCTTTCTCAGTGTCACGGCGGCCGACAGAGCGTGTTGGTATTTGGCCTCTGCCATTCTCTTTATTTCGGCCACGAGCTGGCAGCCTCTTCCATGGTTCAACACTTCCGAGGCAATATTTGCAAGCTCCTCCAAGTCGTGCCACGCACCAATCGCGTCCTTGACCTTTTCCAAGTCGGTGACAAATCTGGCCTGGGAGCCGCTTTCGGCCAGTCGCAGGATATTCTGCAACTCCTTGACCTTCAAACGATAGGGGTGAAGATTATTTCTGGTCAGTCGCGGAGGCACCGCCAGCCGAAAGGCGAGGCTCACGGCCGCCGCAGCAGCATTGGCAGCAACGGCGCCGTCCGAATCAATGCTGTTCTGGCGAAGGAGTCTGATGATCAACCCCGGGGTCTGTTTCAGTGCTTTGCGCGTTTTCGGGCGAAGCTTCTTGACCACGATTTGCAGTCGTTTTGCGTATCTTTGCCGCCGGGATCCCAGATGCTCCAGCAGTTGAATACGGCACTTGTCCTCGCCCTTCGGATGAACCGTAGTAGCTAAGGCCATGAGCACATCCATATCTCGGACTTTTCCGGCGCGTTTGCGGAGACGGTTCAGCGGCTTGACGATTGACTTGTGTAGACCCTCCTGATCTAGCACTAATGCCTTGAAGCTTGTCTCGAACCGGAGCACGCTGGTTCGCAGAGCGTGAACCTGTTCCGGCGCCGGGTCGCGGTCTAACTTGCGTATGAGTTTCATTAGCTTCTTTGCGGGCTTGACGAGTCGCGCCTGATCGAGAGCCATATCTTGCTCAGCCTTCAATTTGATAGTTTTGTGACACATGGTGTTCCAGGCTATTCGATGGGATGGCTCCTGAATGGAGGTAGTGTGACTGTCGGCTGCCGTCGGGGCACGCCCACGACCGCGAGGTAAACTGATTGCCGACGCTCCGATGGCTCGATTGGCAAGCCTAACCCTCAAGCGTTGACAGAAAGGGGGCCTCACAACCGGGGTAAGCCCTAGGCGAATAATTCTGACCAGAAGAAGATTCCCATAGACGAGTTCGCGACCAACGGATATAGAGACCCCACTCAAAGCTCTCAGAAGGAATGGAACATGATGTCCCACGGATGTTTCACTCAATTAATTTTCCCGGAGCGACGTGCAATCACATTTCCAGACACAACAATTCCAAAACAGAGATGGTCGCCAGGAATCTAAAAGACATGGCAATGGGTGGAGCGAAAACCGCCGCAAAGGGATCAGGGCCGCGGAAGGGAGCTCGAGCGTCGAGCCATAAGTGGATCGCAGGTGTTAAGACTGTGTCCACATACCCGCCGGCGGGATTGTTTACAAAAGACGCTGGGACGATCGCCCGAACGCTCGCGGCGAAGAAAGTTTCTCCGAAGGGACCGGCGTCAGGTTTACGAATGTTGTTGTACTTTATAAATCGCGCCGGCAAGGGACTGAGCAAAGATCGTCGACGTGAGTTGGAGAAAGCAAAGGAATTGCTTTCCGCGCGGGTTCATCACGAAAAGGAACGATCACAGGCAAAGGACTAAAAGGCCGGATAGGCAGAATCTGCACTTCGACGCTAAGCCCGCCTCTTGCTCGCATTTTCTCTCACAACGATTTGACACGCCGCGCGCTGTCCTGAAGCGAGCGCCCCGTGGACGGTGGCTTGTCCCGGTGCTTCCGCCCGGCGCGACTACTGACCTCCGGCGGGCAAGCCGAAAAGGGCGGAGGGTCGCTCCATTCCAGCAGCTGCACGGATCCACGCCTCCGCGCCCGCACCTCTCGCTGTCCATTCAGGACCGAGATAAGCGTGAAGATCTTGTTCAGCAGCGTCCGATTGACCATTTCGGATATGAAAAATGGCCAACGCCAACCGGGCGTTCCGAAGAAGTGTCTGAGCAAAACTCAAACATTTCGCCGCCTCCGGTGCTCCCTGATCGAGTAGGAGCAATCCCAGGAGATATCGAGGCTGAGGGGAGGTGTGATCGAGCCGTATAGGCTCTCTCAATTCACGTTCCGCGGCGTTTCGCTTTCCCATTAATAAGTAGGCACATCCAAGGTTTGAATGGTTGGCGCCGATGCCCGGCATCAGAAGGACAGCTTCCGATAGCTCGACTTCTGCGGCCGTGGCGTTACCCTCCTTCAGGTATTCAGCACCCAATAAACCATGGGCATAAGGCATTGATGTGCGTTCGTTCAATGCCTCCCTGAATTCGTCTATAGCCTTCGCATGATCTCCAGCCTTAGCGAACCTCTGACCATTCAGGATGAGTCGCTCGCCTTTCTCCGAGAGAGGATGACGCAATTGTTCGACGGACACCGTTCCGGCGCTCAACTCATGCCATGATTCACTTGGCAGTTCACTCTTCGTAAAGATTCGCTCCAGCTGATCATACTGGGAACGAAATCCTTCGCCCGAATCGTCGTCTAAGGTACTTCCAGCCCTTCGATCCAAGGGAATCAATCCTACTCGGGCCTGCTGACCAAACGTCGGCGCCGAAAAGATGACGACGGCAATCATGATGAGTCGAATTGCTTTGTGCATGGAAACAATCCTTTCTCGAAGACCCCCGCCAACCCTGCTCTGCGGTAAGCAATTCCCATGCCAAGACTCACCCAGGATTTCACCGCGGAGGAACGTAGTGCTGCAGTGCTTCGACAGCCAAGTAAGGTATGCACCCTGTGAGCGGGAAAGCAAAGACGAGCCAAACGATGACGAGGATGATCGAATTAACGCCTGACGATCTTGTAGGCTCCGTAGATCAGCAGAGAACCTACTAGGGAGCCCAAGACCACAAAAGCCAATCTGCAGATTGTGACTGTCCGCCTTCACGAATCTTTCCTGTCCTGTGCTTTGGGTGCTGATGGGTGCGAGGTTTAGTGATGGGACGCTAGCCAGTAATTGCCACGATGACGCGGAGAGCTTAAAATTGAATTTGATTCCCGATGCGGCTCTGGTCCATCGTAACGAGTTCTCCCGAACTCTGAGAACAAGCAACTTGGGCCCGCCCTAACGCCGCAGCGCTGACCTTCGACCCTCGGTTGACGAGGGTAACAGGGAACCGCCGAACGCCAGGGACTGCGTGAGGACGAACACTAACTCTATTGCGTACACCGCTAACCCGATGCGAATACGGTCGGATGAACTCCCGCCTTTTCTCCGCCGCAGGAAAGTCGTTCGGAATCCATAAATGGCGCGGATGTGGCCCGGCAACTCTCCACGTCCACAATTCTGACGACGAAGCGTGGCACGTGTTGGATGGGGAACTGATTTTCCGGTATGCAGACCGAACCGAAACTGTCGGTCAAGGGACGACAGTGTTCGTGCCGGCGGGCGTAGCCCACACCTACACCGCCTCAGGCAACGCTCGCTATCTGATCATCCTGACTCCTCGTCTAAAGGAGCTGATCGCCGCGCTTCAAAACGACTGTGAGTCTGCGCATCAGCGCGAAATCTACCGTCGGTTCGATTCCGAACTGCTGGAGTAGACGATGGCCGGTGCCAGAATTCGTTCGGGTGGGGATTTTATTTTGCGATTGCAGCCGAAAATCTCACCTTCGTTTGGTGCGAAAAACGTTAGCGGGTCCGCGACATCTGTATTAGAATGATGTGACGTAAGCGAGATGACCCCAGGCCGGCGTGGCCTTCCAATGACCGGCGGTGCTCGCGGTAATGCTCCTGGCTGGAGGATCGATGTTTGCCCAGACCCGATTCTCATCCGGCGTAGAGGCTTCGGAGGACAAGGCGATGGGTTCTACCAGGTGCCTCGCGGGTGGTGTCGGAGAAGTGCGATGTACTTCCCTTCTCGACGTTTGAACCCCTTCAAGCTCGTAAGTTGCTGGGGTGGCGGGGAAAAAGGATTTTCGGCTCGATGACCGAGATGCAAGAATTCTTCAAGGAAGCTGGCAGCAAGTGCGGTAAGTTGGGCGGCCGGGCGGCAAGGCCCGGGCGAAGAGTCTAAGCCCGGCCAAGCCGAAGGCGATCGCCAAGAAAGCAACCGCGGCGTCGGCCAAGGTGCGGAGCGGGAAAGCGCGAGTGAAGCGGAGGGTGTACTGGGACGCGCGCCACTAAAAAGCCCCGGCGAGTAGCTCGGAGGAACTTGCTCGCCGGGTGCCATCTCACTAGAGGCGGAAACGGCAACGGGTAAGAATAACGCGCGAATCTGAAGATTCGCTGAAAGAGCGAAAAACCAAATTGGCCGTCTACAAGCCTACATATCGCGACAAGAAAACCGGCAGGAAGAGCGCCGCCACTGAGGAACGGGGGTGGAAAGGGGCGGCAGCCTTTGTCCCCGCCCAGCATATAGAAGTTCGGAGCGCGATGAGCACTCCGCACAACACTATGCCGCTTGTCAGGACCATGCCGTAGCCACGACCCATGATTGAATAGAAATATACGTCACTGAGATGTCTCACTCGCATCAACCAATGTTGGAACATTTTAGGACATACGGATGGGTCCGGATTTCCGCTGCCTTCAGTGCCGGAGACGCGGCGGTAATGTGTGATGTCATTTGGGCCGCGCTGGCCACGGTCGGTATCCGTCGCGACGATCCTTCAACCTGGACGACGCCCCGGCCGGTAAATCTGCAACACTTAAAGACCGCGCCGGCTTTTCGCGCTATTGGGAGCGCTCGGACGATCCAGGCGATCGATGAGGTACTGGAGGGCCAAGCTTGGCAGAAACCGCGTGATTGGGGCGCTTTCTTTCTCCAATTCCCGATCGGGCGTGAATGGGACATACCGGACAAAGGCTGGCACATTGATGGCGACTACACCGGCCAGCTGTTGCCTCCGTGTGGCGTGAAGGTGCACGCGATGCTGACCGACGTCGGGTCACGTTGTGGCGGCGTGAACGTTCTAAGTGGATCACATCGCCTTGTGCATCGGTGGTTTTCTGAGAATCCATCTCGGCCGGGATCTCGGGGTGCACAGTTCCGTAAATCTCTCGAACGGCATCCGTACCTCCGGGATCTGTGCGCCGCGGGCAATCCTGAAGCGCGGATCGCGCGGTTTCACGAATGTGTCGAAGAAGTCGATGGGATACCGCTCCAAGTCATCGAGAATACTGCTTCGGCCGGTGACGTGATCCTGATGCACTCGTTACTCCTGCATGCCGGGGCACCTGCGGCACACCTCGGTACGCAGCCGCGCTTCTTACTGAACCAAGACATCCATCAACCCTGTTCGTGAGCGGAACTGATTCGGCGTTCACCTTCATCCCTGGAAATCGAACATCAAGCAGAGCAATTGGTCTAGGAGTTGCCGGTGCGACAACGCCTGGATACGCTGACCGCCTGGCAACAATGGCTGCAACACCCCGAGCAGTTTTGGGTACGCAAAGTTTCGTTTCAGATTCACCTGTGGGTGGGGGCAGGAGTCGGTCTGTATGTTGGGTTGATGAGCGTAACCGGCAGCATAATAGTCTTCCGCGACGATCTGTCGAGGTGGTTCTCCGTTGAGTGGCTCGTGAACCTTCATGAGAACTTGCTGCTTGGAGAAAAAGGTCTCGTCTCCTAAACGGTATCGGCGCAAGTTGCGTAACGACAGTTTGTGTAACGGGCGCGATTATATGGTGGCCGGGACTGAAAAACTGGCGTCGCAGCCTCAAAGTAAGCTGGGGATCGCGTCTTGCTCGATTCACCTGGGATACGCACAGCGCACTTGGCTTCTGGTGCTTTTTCTTCATTCTGATGTGGGGAATCTCAGGCATCTATTTTTCTTTTCCACAAGCGTTTCAATGTCCCTGCCTCATGGATTGATCCCGGCGACAAATATGCTGACCGGATTCTGTTCGGGCTCACCCAGCTCCATTTCGGGATATTCGGTTGGTATACGAAAGCATTGTGGGCGATCTTAGGACTTGTACCTGCCTTGCTCGCCTTCACGGGCGTGTTCGTGTGCTGCCACCGAATGATCTATCATCGGAGTTCCAACCCCAATATCCATTGAAAATGCGGGCTGACGGCAGCGAATAGGCTAACCGGCACTTGACTCCGCCACAGTCGCCTAGTGTTTACCGATTCAGCGGCTGGATGACGGCGTAACGGAAGCTATCTTCACCGTTACCCAAGCTATTTCCACCCGGGTCACGTGTGAAGCTACCGTTAAAGCCCCTTATCGGGCCACTTCCTCGACTCTGGACTTGGCAGGATAACTTCAGGATGCGCCTTGACACAGGCGCTACGGTAGAGTCGAGCTGTGCCTGGTGGAAGTCGCCAGCTCCCGTGCATCTTGGATCAGGTTGTTAACATCCTGGATGAGCCTTGCAACCGGACCCTATCGGAAGTCTCCAACCTCACTCCCGCCAGCTGGAAGTCGTCCCAGGCCCGACCTGGGCTCGTCTGACAGATACGATCTACCGGGCATTCCCAGCCCACCGTATCCCGAATCGTGTAATATATTCGTGAGGATTCGAATGATACAATGACCCGTCGACGGTTGCTACTTTCAGTCGCTAGTTGCGGCATGTCTTGTTTGTTGCTCGTTGGTGTGGCTGCGGCGCAGAACCCAAAATGTTCAGGCTCTGAGTGTCTTGCGATTACAAATATCAAACACGGAACACGCTGCGGGACTTCGGATAGCATTGAGGCAGACATCCAGAATGTGTCCGGCTCAATGTATTTACGTGGATACGTTGTGTACGATACCCCCAAAGGCCCACAGCGCGTTACCACGGGGTTAATGAAGCCTGGAGAAAAGGGAAATTCCTACACGTGCCATGCATCTGGCGAACCCAAGGCTTTAGCGGAAACCGGCCTAGATAGCGCTCATTTACGCTATCCCGGCGCCCCGTCGAGAGCAACAAGACCTGATATCGCCGGCATCCGATTAGATAAGAGGAGTCTTGATCTTCTGAAAAATGAATCAGAGAAGTTGCGTCTGGCAGGTTCGACCAAGGAATTGCTGACGTGGAGCCCACTGATTGGACTTATAGGGGAGAATAACGCGCCCCATGCCGCGGTTTCTATCGCTCAATCAAACTGGGAGGAGTTGGCTAAATCGTTTTCCGCTGTAGACAAGGCAGTCTTCTACTCTCTTGCCACGGATGCGAGAACTTTCGCAAATTCGGACGCAACGTTCGGGAACCCTCAACTAAAGCAATTCTGGAACGCCATGGCTGACTTCTACGCATCGCAAGCAGACGGCCTCTGATGCCGAGATGGTGGGTTCTGCCAGGCCCCGTTAGTTCAAACTGATTGCCATATTTGTCTCTTGTTATCTCGGATGCGCGACAAAGGAGCACACGTGAGCAAAAAAGCTATTTCGTTCACTCTGGTTCGCGGGGCGATACTGCTGTTCGGTTTGAGTGTTTTGGCGGTCGGTCAGCAGGCATCTGTTTTCAGCGATCGTTGGGCTAACGCCCCTTGGCGCCCGATTGCACAATGGCCGATGAAATATCGCTGGACCACAAGCGGCGGCAGCACTTTTGATGCGTGCCAGATCCAATTGCTATCGAATCTTCCATCGAGCGTTACGGTAGATATCTTGGTCGACTTTAGGAATTCTTCTGGAGGCTTAGAAACTAGGGCGGAGTCTAAAATCACCGTCGCTACTTCTCCCGATGTGTTCGGGAATTATGTAGACGTCGCCAAGTCAAACACCGTCAGCGTTTATGATTTACAGCACCTCGCGTCAAACGGCAACGGCAGATTTCCTAATGGATGCTCCGAGGTTGTAAACGTGCGACCAGGTGATCAGCGCACTGAATCTGACCCTTGGGCGAGTGCACAATGGCAGAACGTACCCGCCGTGCCGATACAATATCGTTGGATCTCAACAGGTGGTGCCGGATCCGATAGCTGCCAGGTTCAGCTCCGCACCTCAGACGGTCGGGGCTACTCAGGGGATTTTGTAGTGGCCTTTTACCACTCTGACTACGATGAGAACTTAGCACTCATTCCCACGATGAACGTGACCGCTGCTGCACTAAACCTCCCATCGCTTGGCGGGTGCTCGCGAGTGACTCACGTGGGATTCGCCTCATGGCGACAGATACCAGGAAGTCAATTATCGTACCGCTGGCTGCCTATCCCGGGTGGTGGGTTTGGTTGCCTCGCTCAGATTCGCAGTACCGACGGCGCGCAGCATAGTTTTGATGTCACTGTCCGCGTGTTTTCTTCACTATTGGATACTATGCCCGAACACGCCGGCATTGCGCATGTTCGAGGAGCGGTCGTCGGCCCGAACGGTATCATCGTGCCGACCGGTTTACCTCCTACCGGATTTCCTCCAGGGGCTAGAGTGTTCCCGTACCTTTCTCCTTGCGAAGACGTTCTTTCAATGGAACTCGGCATAAAAGAAGATGAGCAGATGCCTGCTGTACCCACAGACGAATACTCCGCGTGGTTCGACGGAGGTTACGGCTTCCAGTGGAGATGGAAGCTAAGAGAAAATGGCGGTAAACCATTTTGCGAACTTGAGGAGAGAGATACAACCGTTAAAGACGGGCAAGTACATTGGATTTCGGACGCGACGATTTCGTTCGAAACAGCCGGACTGCCTAGCCGGAAAATCACCGGCCACCATGACATATTGATGCGGATAGGAAAAGGACAAGTCGGGGAAGACGACATCGGGATAGAAGGAGGTGGCGATGGGTTCGAGGGCTGCAGTAAAGTATATTCGTTGCAGCTGCTGAAACCACCGGTTAAAGATTAGCGACCTCCGAAGGAAGTAGTTTCAAAAGTGTGGTCTCGACGTAGCCCTTCTTGACAGCCTTATCGGCTGCCTCGGAGGCATCTTCGCCCACGGCCACAATCTCCATCTCTTCATCAGGCCCGAAAAGTGCAACCCACTTGCCTTCATGTTTCTGAGGTTGTTGAAGTAAGTGCTCAGTCATAACGCGCCTAATACTATCATCCATGGTGTGAACGTCAAATGAATGGGTCCGTCGCGGCTAAATTACCGGGAAATTTCCCAGTCGGAATACCTAGATAGGTTCGGTTCCGCTCGGCGCTGGTGGACAGCGACCTGGACCGGCCCGTACGTCACCCTGATCGAGCGCGGCGTTTCAACGCCCCACCATCCGCAAAGCTGCGACTGTGCTCGTGTTGAAACCGTCTGAGATCATCACTCGAATGGAATCTCTTGCTGCTCCAGGAGCGCTCCCGCGCCCAGGGCTAGTTGCTCCTGCGAGATCCCTTTTTCCTTCCGAATCTCTCGCGGCGCATCCCGAATGACCGGTAAGATACAGCCGCGGCAGGTTACGCAGCGCCTCGCTCGCTGCATCAAACGCCTTCTTCGCGTCGTACCAGTGGACCGCCCAGCCGCGCGCTTCGGCCGCAGTGGCTAGCGCCTTGCGGTACATCACCCAATCGGCAAGGTTCTGCGCCCGGTAGTCTTTGATCCGCTGGGCAATAGTTGGTGGCAGCGCCGGGCACTGCCGAAGCGCGACGCCGAGAATGCGCACGGGCACCGTCATCGCGACGGCGTCCAGCGCGAGCTTGGCGTGCCGTTCCGCTGACACCTGCACGCGCTCCACCAGCGCCACGGCTTCATGGAGTGGAAGCGCCTGCCCTTCGCTGTGATGCGGAATATTCGGCAGGTTCTCGTCCACCAGTTCGACGCGGCGGCGGTCGAGGAGCGTCCCGTCGCAGGCGACCGTCACCAGCACCGCCCAACCGCCGTGATCCGAGACCCCGATAATCCCGTCATTCCTCGACATGTTGATTCCTCCGCCGCTCTTTCAGGCTAGGCGTCGGCGCTGGGCTCCCGCCCGTACGATAACTCAACAAAGCCGTTCTTGTAGCCGACTACGTTCTTCACGCCACTTCTGCTCGGTACACCGGAATCGCCGAATAGGTGCAGTCCGTCTCCCAATGTGAACTGGCACTATCATCAATCTGATTTCGTCCACCAAGCCGAGCCTGAGAAAACTCTAGCCTAACAGGGCGCCTCCGACCAGCCAGATGGTGCTTTATCGAGGCGCGAGGATCTCATCGACGAATCTCTCGAGTTCATCGCAGACGCTCCCGTCCTGGATATGAGGTGGACGCCAGAGCATCCAACGCCCCGGTGCTTATTCTTCCAGTCACGGGCCTGCGCAAATCGCGGCGCGGACCGACTGGTTTTTCTCCGCGGGCGCGTGGATCAGACCTAGTTGCACTATGGCATCGTCGATCAGCCAGCGCCTCGTACCCTGCTTGCGGCCTCCAGATCGGCACATGCGGCGTTCAGGCCGCTTCCGGCATTGATGGGCAGCACAGCGAGATAATCTCGCTGTATCTCAAGTATCTTTCCGGGTACGAAAATCAACAAAGCGTTCTCACTTCTGGCGCGCAACGGTCGTGCAAAACGAGGAACCGTGGCTGGTCATACGGAGAATCCCTCCGGGACTGTCCCAATCGTACTCGATATTCAGGTTCTGCCGGTCTGGCGAGAGGGTATAGCGCAAGGTTGTTTTGTCGTCCCCGACTTTCGTCACGAAAACCACCGATTGACCCTCGATAGTCCAGGTATTCCGAAGCGTCGAATCACTCGCACTCGCGCGTTCGATCCCGTCAAGGGTAGACTCGGACACCTCACCGTTCTTGCCAAAGGCACGAAGCTTCAAGCCGTCCTGCTCGAAACGTTCCTGGAATGGTGGCACCTGACTCTCTTCGGTGTTGGTTGTCCCCAAGCCCGTGTCCGTGGTTTTGGTTCTCATTTTTCCCTGGCAATTCCATGTGCCAGCGATGTTCGGCAACGCAGCCAATTTCGCGCGTGAAGTGGCTTCGATGCTGCCAATCCGTTGTCGCGCCAGCGGAACGAATGTGCCAGACGGGTAGCTCTCCAGATACGCCTGGAAGTCTTGTGGATTCTGGCTATTTTCGATTGTCTTCCACAGCACAATCTCCGCCTGAGTAGGCGCCGGAGAACCGGGAAATGGTAAGGCGGGGCTGACATTCCCGGTTGTCATCTTCTGTTGAGCCTGGGCAATCGCATCGCGAACGAGTTGCTTCTTTTCAGCAGGCGCGTGAGCAAAACCTTGCTGCAAGGTACCGATCTCATCGTCGAACAAGCCCAGCGCGTCATAACCCCTGGCCGCCCCCACATAGCCTTCCAGTCGCGCCGGATCCATCGCAATCGCTTTCTTCGCAAGGCTTACGGCATTGGAGTACTGCTTAGCCGCCAAGGCCGGTCCCACCTGGGCGATCAGGGAGTCATAAGTATCGGCGGAAAACGCCGTAGTACAGAGCACGACTACCCCGATCGCTGCCCCGAAACCCCTCTTCCAATGGTTCTCCAGCACGCCTTATTTCTCCTTTCCCGTCCGTCTGGCCAGCAACATGCGGTTTGCATCCTGGCAACCGAGAATCCGCACTGCCTCCAGGTACACAGATTTCAACGCCGTCAATGCGGTGCGCTTAGGGCTCGGCAGGCCCTCTCCGCGTCATTCATCAGATCACGAACTCGCTGCATGAGTGGCGTTTGGATCAGGGGAAAAAACATGACATTGTTAGTAGAGCCTTGTCTATCATGGTTGTACTCCTGGTCCACTTTTCCCTTCCAATAGATAGTCGTGTGCTCCTCCTCCTTCCATTGGTTGAGGCCTGATCCAAATACGCGTAATGTTACAACGTTGGGATCCGTGTCAAATTCGTGATCCACACGGAAATCTAGCCCCGTGCCGAGATATAGAGTTGATTCCCTATTGCTCTTCTGGATAAGACCAGAGGCGTAACGAGGTCGAACCGTGTCTTGCAACGTTCTCTGAATGAGGTGGTAGGTGCAAGTCGGCCTCTCAGGAGGCTCCAAAGTAACAGAGTATTGATTGGCGCCAGCCGAGTACGAGAACGTCCCAACCGCAGCAATCGCGTCTCTTATTGCCTCGAAGATCTGCGGCAGGCTCTGTGCGGCCGCGGCTGCCGCGGCCTGCTCCTGCTGTCGCGCCCGAGATTGCTCCTCCTGCCGCCGTTTGATCTCAGCCTCCCTTTGTTGCTGCGCACGCAACTCTTGCTCCTGCTGACTCCGAATCGCTGCCTCAAGCTTCGCCAGCCGTTGCCGCGCCAGCGGAACGAATGCGCCGCTCGGATAGCTCTGTAGATACGCCTGGAAGTCTTGCGGGTTCTGGCTGTTTTCTATAGTCTTCCAGAGCACGATCTCAGCCTGAGTAGGCCCGGGAGGAGCTGGAGGCGGCGGACCGGCGGATGTAAAATTTGCCCCCGCCGACATCTGCTGTTGAGCCTGGGCGATAGCATCGGCAACGAGCTGTTTCTTGTCAGGAGGCGCGTGAACCAGTCCTTGCTGCAAGATGCCGATTTCATCGTCAAACAGGCGAAGCGCCTCATAGCCTTTGGCCGCCCACACATAGCCCTCCAATCGCGCCGGATCGACCGCAATCGCCTTCTTGGCGAGGCTTACGGCAATAGAGTACTGTTTGGCGGCCAGCGCTGGTCCCACCTGGGCAGTCAGGGAATCATAGGTATCGGCGGCGTTCAGAGCACCGCCGACGACCGTGAACACGAGCGCGCAGACCACCTGAACGATAAAAGATGTCTTGACCCTCCGCCTCATAGATCTCTGTCTCCTCAATTAAAAAAATAGGATCGCCTTCTGACACTAGCGTGCAGCACCTGTCGCCATTTTCTGGCGGGCTTCGGCGATTGCGGCGCGAACAAGCGGCTCCTTCCCCACGGGCGCGTGCTCCAATGCCTGCTGCAACACCCCAATCTCGTCATCAAAAAAGAGCTCGGCGTCGTAAGCCTTAGCTGCGTACACATATGCATCGAAGCGTGATGGATCGACCGCAATGGCTCTTTTTGCGAGGCTTAGTGCGCCAGCGTATTGTTTAGAAGACAACGCCTGTGCGGACCTCAAGACCAGGGAATCGTAGTCCGCGGCGGCGTTCGAAGCACCGGCAGAAGGTTGGTTCTGGTCTCTCACCTGGGCTTCTGGCGAGGAGGCTGCGTTGCTGCTTAGCGCAAAATCAAGGCGCCGGGCGCTTGGTGAAGTGAGCCGGACGGCGTCCGCTTTGCCGACCTGTTTGCCGTTAACGTCGCAGGAGACATTGTAAGTACCGCCCAGCGCAAGTCCTGCGTAAACGTATCTGCCGTTCTCACGTGTCCTAACGTGATAGTTGCCTTTGATGTCCACGCGGACAATATTGATGTCCGCCCCTTGGACTGGCTGCCCTGCTGCATCGCTCACCTGGCCCTCGATGGAGCTAGTTTGCGCAGTGACGGTAGCCGTGAGGAATATTAGCCCGATGGCGGCAGCCCTGCCATTCTGAATCTTCACCAAACCTCCAGTCAGTCTTATTTATTCTTTCCCGCCCGTCCGGTCGACAGTATGCGGTTTGCATCCTGACAACCGAGAATCCGGACTGCCTCCAGGTAGCGCGGATCTTTCAGATGCTGTGCTGGCAGTCCGACCAATAACTTCGCGGCATACGCACGGTCTGCCGCTTTTTCGCCCATGTGCTCGGCAAGCTTCACGACCCAGACCGCTCCGTCGGTTTCATCCAGCGCGTAAATCGTCCCGCCCGAAAGTCGGAACCGTGCCGGAATCGCAAGTACCATTAGCGCGTTCTCCCCGCTCATCAGATAAACCGCACGCTTGGTCGAGACCACGGCCCGACTCTCATCCAGAAAGCAGAGGTCGCGTGCTTCGGCGAGAGCCGGATCGGTTCGCAGTGTGCGCAGCGTGTCGGCTCCGGCCTTCCATGTGACCAGGCTGTTGCCCACCACTGCGGCGAGTCCTTCGGTGTTCCAGGAGACTGCACGAAGCTGCCCGGCAATGCGGGCGATGGGGAGCGATGAATCCATGGATCGCCACGCCAGAAAACCCGTCGTGTTGGATTCCGAGACGGTGACCAGCGGCAATGGGGAACCCGAGTTGTGTAGCGACGGACCGAGCGCGGCCGGAAAGCGCGCGCTGGGCGACCACCCGGAGGGCGTCATTTCATGGATGCCGTCCGCGGCAGTGACGACCAGCTTGGAAGACCCGTCCGACACCAAGCCAGTGACCGGAAACGGCACGGGGATACGAACGGCTTCCGTGGGACTGACTCCGATCAATTCACTCGCCAGCGCCACCACCGGCTTGCCGGCTACCAATTCAAACGCCACCGCGTTGCGGCTGCCATCTGGTAGCCGTCCGGCAAATTTCACGCTCAGCCGCGAATCGAATCCGAGAAAGGCAGCATCGCCGCAGGAGCCCTGGGTTTGGGCCTGGAGAGCCGCATTGCAGGCCAGCAATAAAGCAGAGCAGATCAGTTGCCAGGACATTCCGCCTACTTGCTGAAAAAGTCCTGGATCTGCCCATAGGCCGTTACCATTTTCTCGATGGGCTTGCCGACTAGCGGCAGGTTTTTGGCGATGCCATACAACATCGGGCCAAGGCTGGCGGCGTTGTTGAGTGGGTTCAGGTCCACTGGATCGCCATTGGAATCCACACCCTCGGAAGCGGCCTCCAGCGTCATGTTGAAGATTGAAATGCTCTGATTCCCGATATCGTTGGCAGCGGTTTGGCCGAACTGTGCGGCTGCTCTAGCAAAGGGATCGATGATGGCATTGCCGGCAAGCTTACTGCGAGTCAGATCCATGACCTGCGCATTATCGTCATCCGTGGCTTGACCGGTGAGGAAGCGCTGAAGAACCGGGTATGCCTTCATGGCAGCTTCGTTGTCTTCCCTGAAGGATTTGAATTTCTCCGCGCCGTCCAGGAGGATCTTGCCGTCTTCTGTCATACTGGCAACCCCTTTGATGGCTGCCATTCCCAAGCCCTTCGCGAGAGCATCCAGCGCGCTGGATGAGCCGGTGTCTGCCGCCAGGCTGCCTCCCGTTCCGGCGGAATCCTGTGCGGGAGCCTGAGCGCCCCCGGGACCAAATCCCCGAGCGTTCTGACCTCCAGTCGTAGTTGAGGACTGGCTGATTTGCCCGCCCGATGCGGCGCCAGTATCTTTGAGCAGCTTATCTAATGCGTCGGGCGTGCCGGCCGCATTGGCGCTGTTCGGGTCGTTGCCAAAAACGCTGGAGTTGGAAATATTGGAACCGTCGAGCAAGAGATCGAGAGCTGAGGGGGGCGCCCGGCGCTGTCCGCCAATGTTCGAGTACCTCGCGTCCAGGTCGAGCTGTCCGTTGATGATCGCGCTGCAAGCATTGTCGGCCGCCAGATCGACCTGCCCGCCGGTCTGCGCGGCAGCCGCGACCAAGCGGCGGCAGGCGGCGTCCTGCGGAGATCCGGCGTCAGCCAACTGTCCTGAATCAGCCAGGAGTTTCGCCGCGTCGGAGTTCAGCTTGGCAAGTTGAGCGGCGCGCGGATCAGCGGGAGTCGGTTGTGTATCCGGTCGTGATGGGGGTCCCCCATTGCGACTACCTCGGAGAGCGTTTAAAACCGCTGCGCAGTCATCTCCCGTATCGCAATAGAGGTCAAAATAATTCTCTGAGCCAGTTGTGGCGTCGAGTTTTGTTTCAACGCAGGACCGCTGCTGCTTGCAAAAGATTGAAAAATGGTGATCAGTTATACGACCGTCGTACCGATCGAAATCAACATCCAGGTCGAGAAGTTGAACATCTACCTTCTGGTCCCCTTGGTCGGTGTGGGGGTTGGCCGGATCCGTTGACTGATCGACCCAATTATCGACTAACGCCCGACCGTCAAATTGATAGACATGATGATGTCCCGCCCACTCTTCAGAGTTGATCGTTATAGGAGTCTGCGCGCTCACTTCAATTGCTGGAACCGAAAGGCAGAAAAGCAATAGAGCCAGCCGGTTGGAAGCTGAACGCGCATGAATGCAGTGCATGGTCGCTTTTCAGAAGCCGCACCCACAGTATATGCAGAAGCGGCATGAGAAACAACGACACCTGCATCTCCCGGTGCAGGTGGTGGCCAGCTAACTTTATTTCGGCCCGTGCTGCGCTTTTGGGCACGCTACTCCTGGTACCTCCTCGTCACCACAAACCGACCCGACCCCTGCGCCTTTCACCGGGTGAAGCCTGATCCACGAACGGTGGCCTACAGCTCTGGAGTATCTGCATCCCCACTGAGAGCAGCTTGTGAAGCCTTCCACTCTTTGTACGCCCG
>Ga0070735_10000442_pt1 | contig 45291 bp, 47 predicted proteins | sample Coa_R1_FD_66443 | JGI IMG/M metagenome (GOLD analysis project Ga0070735, IMG submission 66443) | Surface soil microbial communities from Centralia Pennsylvania, which are recovering from an underground coalmine fire - Coalmine... | ecosystem: Environmental > Terrestrial > Soil > Unclassified ... | reverse complement strand
GGATATCCATCATGGCCCGGAGTCAGTGACTCCACTCAAGGCCGAATACATTGGCGCAGACCAACTGCCATTGATCATTTTTCGCTTGCAACTCTGAGGCGGACCATACATTCCGATAAGTAAGCCTGGAACTCCTGTCGCTCGTCTCGGCTTCCGAACAGTTAACCGATTGTCTGACGATTGGTTATTTCGCTTGCAAGGATTCAATGTACTTTGTCAGATTGTAGATTCGTTGGTTGGCTTGCGCAGTACCACCCATGGACGTAAACACAGGACCCCACACGGGCATCTCTCGCGACCCGTGTGCCTTTGCATTTCTGGGTCCAGTCCGAATAGTTTCGCTGACATGGTCGGCAGGAAACTTTCCGTTGTTGTTTGCGGAAAGGAGCGTCAAGTTCGCCGGTGGAATCTTGAATTCAGACGCGGCCGGGCCATCTCCCTTCCCATCCTTTCCATGGCAGACGGCACAATAGGTGTTGAACATTTCTTCGCCGGACCCAGCAGACGTTTGTGGCACGGGTGCCCCCCTCTTGATCGTCTTCTTGGTCTCTTGCGCCATGGCGACCGCCGTGCTCAATAACAACAGTGCTGTTAACAGAACTGCGCTACGTGTACTTGGACTAATCATTGTCGGCCTCCGTTCTTGGCATTTGAGAATTGGGAAGATCGGCCACTTCCCGATCACATTTATCGTGTCCGCGGCGTCTAGAGCCGTGACACACGTCACTTTTGACTGTGATACAGCTCACATCCAGCCGAATAGCTTGCTGCTAAAGAAATACGAAGGATTAAGGTGTATGAAAGAAAGCCAAACACCCTCGCTGGGCCGGTTTCGTTTTGTACCGCATGGCAAGCGAGAGATAAAGGTACCCGCTTCCATGCGGGCGCCGTACGGTCTTGAGATAATCGAAAATTGCATTACCTGCCCTCATCGTGAGGATCGGCTATTTTGCAATCTTTCGCCAGCGGCCGTGCAACGTCTCTCGACGATCACGCATGCTTCGTCCTATCCAAAAGGCGCAACCCTCTTTCTTGAGGGACAGACTGGGCGCGGCGTTTTCATCCTTTGCTCCGGGCGAGTTAAGCTTTCGACCTCTTCGATCGATGGAAGAACACTAATTGTCAGGCTTTCGGAGCCGGGAGAAGTCCTGGGCTTACCTGCCACCGTTACCGGAACACCCTATGAGATGACGGCAGAAGTGGTCGAGCCCACGCAGGCGAATTTTGTTTCGACGGAGGATTTCCTGAACTTCCTTCGCGAATACGGTGACGTTGCCCTGCGCGTGGCCCAGCAGCTCGGCCAAACCTACCATGCTGCTATCGCAGAAATGCGCACCATTGGGCTTTCGAATTCAGCGGGAGAAAAGCTGGCTCGCTTCATTCTGGACTTGACTACGGATCACAATTCAGGAAAAGGGGCCGTCACGGCTAAACTTACCCTCACGCATGAAGAGATCGCGCAGATGATCGGAACATCCAGAGAGACAGTGTCCCGACTCTTTGCGGACTTCAAGAAGAAGGATTTGTTGATTGTCAAAGGTTCCACTCTCACCATAAAGGACAGATCGGGCTTGGAGCGGCTTGTCCAACATTAGATAAGTACACGAGGAGTGTTACTGTAAGAGCCACTACTCCACGCTGAAATTGACAGATTTGGCGGCGCGATCGGTAGATGTGACGCCGGGGGCGGGTACGCCCCCAATAGGCCGCCGGCCCTCTTCTTTCTGAATAAATCTCACAGAGCACGACAACAGCACGACTAGATCAATCAGCCATCAAGACTCAGACAATCAGGGAATATATTTTTCGGAGTCGCGCGTCTCGATTCAATCTCCTAGTTCATTGGTTGCGTTGCGTGGTTGCCTGAAAATAGTTGCAAATAGTTCTTGACATACAACGTGTGTATGTGTATAGTGTAAACATGTTAAGAAGAACCAACATTTTCCTGGACTCGAAGGACCTAAAAAGACTTACCGCTCTTGCTAAGAAGATGACTCCTGGCACGAAAGTGTCAATGCTCATCCGTCAAGCGATCGCGGAGTATTTAGATAGATACGAAAAGCAGTAAAAATTAAAACGGGGCACCGTCCGATTACGAGTCGGGCGATACCCCTAACAAAACACGGCATTCGAGGTGCCGCATTATGTTAAATAAAGAATACAACGGCTGGACCAATTACGAAACGTGGGCAGTCAATCTTTGGATGTCGAACGACCAAGGCTCTGACGAGTATTACCGCGAATCCGCGCAGCAAACCTACAACGATTCAGAAAAAGAAACCCGTCAAGATGGCTCCGTCCTTTTCACTCGCGACGAGGTAGCGACAAGAAATCTCGCCGATTCCCTCAAGAATGAACACGAAGATCGCCAAAATGAATTGACTGGCGTTTCTGGCGTGTTCGCCGATCTGCTTTCTGCCGCATTGTCGGAAGTTAACTGGTACGAAATCGCAGAGCATTACATCTCCGACGTTGAAAAATCGGAGGTGCAATCGTGAACACATCTCCCAAGGCGGTACTCGTCTATCAGGCGGGTATCGCAAACGTATTCACCGTTGAATCGTTCAATCTCTCAGACTTTGGACGCAATGCAGAGCGCATCATGCAAGCGGATTTTAGAACGTGTGAGAATTTCGCACGCGGCCTGGCATTTGCGGGTTATGACGTGGCAACGGCCGCGTGCAATCAGGCAGGCGATATTACACACGCTCACTGGTCCACTGACTTGGATGCTCAGCCGTTCTCAAAAGAATTTCATCCTGTACGATCCAAGGCGGTGCAATCGTGAATATCGGCACCGTATCGCACGGCACAATGCGACCAGAAGACTTAATTCCTGATTTCCTCTACGAATTGAAACACCAAAAACCGTGCCACCGTTCACACCGTAAACTCATCCGCGAAATCGAGAGCAACGTGCAGCGCATGAAATCGCCCGCGTATTTTGACAGTGAGCAAGTCCAATGGGACCTAGAGGCACTGTTTGACGCGCTGAACGAATACGCACCACCGTACTTCTATTTCGGCGCGCATCCTGGCGATGGTTCAGATTACGGCTATTGGCTCTCGGATGATTTCCCAGACTTCAGTTTTGACGGACTGCGCGTAAGTGATTTGTCAGAAGTCCCACGCGGGTATTCTGGCGAAGTAGTGTACGTCAACGATCACGGGAATATGTCGCTCTACACATACTCACGCGGTCGTCGTCGCGAAGTTTGGGCCATTGTCTAAGCTCGAAACGGGCAGCGATGCCCGTCTCCGCGTAATGCGCGGACTGAAGAGAGCCATCGAAACCAAATGAATCGGAGGATTCTAATATCTGTACGAAACAAAACATGCCGATAAACCATAGCTTGTCTTCTGTCCTATCTGCCGGATTCATTGAAACGAGTACGGAGCCTAGACGCGAGTTACCTGGAATAGGTCTCTTGCTCAAGGAAAATGCGCATTGCACGTTTCGTCTGACGGATGGTCTCTGGCATTGCTTCCGACACGCGGAGGCTGCCAAGGCGTCTAAGGCAGATGCTGCAATGTCTCAAGGGATGCTGCCCAGTCGATAGTAAAGTGTGATCGCGGATTCTTGCGGGCGCCTGTCGGCCCGGTCGCATGGTCACGGTGCATTCGGCCTGTCGGCACGTATTCCAGACTTTGCGGCTCCGCACGCGAAAAATCGAACTTCGCCCGTGGAAACTCGGGATTCAATCTTCGCCGGACTCTTAACGCTAGCAATGAAAAGCGTCTCACAGCAAAGCAAATCACTAGAAGACCGATTTCGGCCCGTGCGCCTACTTTCGCGGCGATCGAACTTCGCCGGCTTGCCGCGATCGCAACGTACGGGTTGCACCGATTGCCTTACTGGACTTCTCTACCGTTGCGGTGCTTGCTCCAAACCTCTCACAATTCCTCGCGGTGTTTTGGACTTCGCCAGACTAGATCCTAAGAAGGTTTCGAGTTTATTGCAGGTTATGGGGGTTGCAGGTTGCTTAGGAGCGGCGCTGGTATCCGCAAGGGCATCGGCTTGTCTTCGGGCTGAAACGATGGGCGCCGTATCGAGGGCATTTCGGGAACTGACGGGGCCGCCCGCCGAGCTTGCCATTGATGCGGGATGACGCCGCTTTAGCCTTCGATTTAGCCGATCCGCCACGTAGTCCCATAAGGCGAGCAGCTTGCGATAAAAGACTCTTCGTCACACTCCATTTATAAACCCAATCGAGTCGGTATGTCCACAATCCTGACTTGGACAGAATATACCCAATCGATTAGGATATGACAATTTATGTCAGTTGCAAGCGTAATGGGACATTTTTTAGTGCGGTCGCCTTAGAAACCAGGCTTTGGACTCAATACACATGACTTGGGCGCCCTACCCGATGCACAGAACGTTTCTTCCGTGCAAATCCTGCACTTTACACTTGACAAACCTAACCGTCTGGCTTACTATCGCGTCACTGGAGACCGTGATGATAAATGACAATGAGAGACAGGAAGCAAAGTCAGCAAATCAACGGACGCACCTGACAGAGTCCGAGATGCTCGATATCCTGGAGTTGGCACGTAAGACAAGCGTTCGAGATTGGGCGATGTTAGTTATAGCCTTCCATCATGGTCTACGCGTTACTGAAGTTTTGGAACTGACCCTAGCTGACAGCATCAATTGGAAAGATCGCACCTTAACTGTGAAGCGTTTGAAGGGCAGCTTGACCACTACGCAGCCATTGGTTGAGATGCGTGGTAACCCCGCCCTGTCTGAATTGACCGCATTGAAGGCTTATCTGAAGGTCCGAATAGAAGACGGCTCGGGGTTGTTATTTGTGGGCCAGAAGGGGCCTATGAAGCGCTGGACGCTGACTAGGATGTTTCGCTCATATTGCGAGCAAGTGTCAGCCGCTCGCGTTGCAAAGGGTTTGGCGCCGATCGCTGAGACCGCGATGCATTTTCACTCAATTAAGCACACGATCGCGACCATTCTAGCGTCGCGTGTGGATAATATCTTCCTGGTGAAATCACAGCTTGGGCACGCGGCGATCTCTAGTACGATGCACTATTGTCATCCGGATCAAAAGCTGGCGGCTCTGAAATCGAAGGAAGTTTTGACTCGAGTGTTCGCATCGCTATAAAAAACAAAAAGGCGCCCGAACATCCGAGCGCCCTTTAATCCGGTCGAATCGACTGTCCGACCGCCTGTCCGACCGCCTTGTATTCAACGGGATAGTTTATCAGGACCGCCCTTTCAACCATCCCATCTTGAGAAGTTTCAAAATTATAATCGTTTCGAGATTGTCCACGTATCCGAACAATCCCAGAGCAAAACACCACGTCGCTGCGATAACGGTAAGAAATTCTAGAGAAGATTTCACCGTGAAATTAATTCTGTGCCCGAACCAATAACCCATAATCAGGCAGACAACTATCTGGAAAACTGTCACGACAGGATTGAGTCGTGTCTCCGGTTGCTCCAGAGGTTCGTCACCGTTCTGTCGCCTGCAAAAGTCAATTGCCCAGTCAAGTGCTTTGCCTACATAACGCATAAATCCGCGAATGAAGCACAGACCAATTAGCAAACAACCAACTATCCCAAATCCGATTTTCATTGATAGTATTTGTAAAGCCATTCAGCCTCCTAGTAGGTTGACAGGTTAGAGGCACGTTCGGTCTCAACACCGTTCGTGCCTCGTTTTTTATTTCGCTGGCGAGTCTGGCAGCAAGCGAAAGAACTGTCCATGGTACCGGCGTACAGGAGCGACCAGTACCCGGAGGGAAAGATATTCACACATTAAAATACCTGTTCAGTAACATATAAAATATATAAAAATATTCCCTTAAATCACGGCAATTTACACCCTCTAAATCGCAGCTAGACTTGAGCCTTCGATTACACCTTTAAAATCCGCGTGGACCGATTACCTGGTAACCGGCAGCGGCCTGGTTTGCGCCGTTTGGAAACCAAACTTGAGCTGGGACTATGGACATCTGTTTTTCCTTTGTCGATAATTCGACGTAGCGAAAGGGCGCCATTTAGACGCCCAATTCGACTACCGTCCTTCGCGTTTCTGAATCGCTTTCAGCGCATTTCGTTGCGCGGTGTTGTCGAGCTTTACCGGCTGAGCTTTGCCTGTCCGGGTAGCAACTCCGTTGTGACGCTTCCCCGAGATTTCCAACTGGTCCGGGTTTGTCTTTAGTTGCTTCATAAATTGCTTCGCCATAATTCCTCCTTTGAGACAGAAGTCCCGATTTGTAATTCCTGATTGCATTACGCGCCAGACAAGGCTTTCAATCCGCCAGAGAAGAAATTGCCGAATTGCTCGCCACTGCTAGACGTGCCGGCGGTATCGAGATTTCCGATTCCGCCCATGCCGAAAGTCAGGGCATCCGTTGCGAGACCGACAACTCCACCTGCGATAGCTTTTTCCTTAGCCGATTGCTGTTTTTGAATTGTTTCGGACTCGCTGAAAGCAGAGTTAAGAGTGTTCGTTGCCTGTGAAGAATATTGAGTTGGGTCGAATTCCTTGGCGAGAATTTGCTCACCGCTGAGGGCATTTAGGAAATTCTTTCGTCCGGTGTCGTAGCTGGCATTTGTAATTCCCAGTTCTTCGCTGGAAAGTTGCCCGGCGGCTTCACTAGCCAGGGTACCCTGGATCTGCTGATCGATACCTGATTCCAAACCACTGTCGCCGCCGCGACCAAAGAGTTTGCCTTGAACGGCTCTGGCAGCATTCGCGTAATTGGCGCCCGTGGTGTTTAAGGCTTGAGTGTTTTTCGCAGCTAACTCTTCTGGAGAGAAGCCCTGCTGACTCGGACCAGCTTCTACAATTGGACTGAGGGTTCTATTCAGACTGTCGAGAGTGTCTGATTGACCTTTAAATCTCGAAGTAAAGTCGTTTTGCAGCGTAGATCCGAATGCCGATGTTTTACCGGCGATACTTTTTTCTGCTCCGCTGGGGCCGCAGGCTAAATCAACCGGTCCTTCGTAATCATAAGACTCTATAGAAACCCACTGCATGATTTCCATATCTAAAACTGCTTTCGTAATTATTTTCATAGTTTGTCTGCCACGCCTTTATTTTCGGAATCTTTAGATGAAAGAGCCGCTCTTTCGAACGGCTCGTTTGGTTTGATTACTATTGTTTTGTGGCCCACTTCAGAAGCACAGTTGTCGTAGTTCGACAGCCACCTACCGGCCGGATATCAAATGCCAATTCATATTTAGCGTCAGGCGGTACCAAAGCGGACGAATGATGTGTATGTCCGCCTTGCTGTTCTGTTATTCCTCCGCAATCAAACTCGAAAAAAGCCATATGACCCGCTATGCCAGTTTCGAATCTAAGATTTTTGGCGGCTGCTTTTGCGTACGTTGGTTTTGGTGTTATTGGTTCGACGTATAAATCGACGTTTTCCCTTTGGAGAGTTTTTTCTAATCGGTCAACGCGAGCGACCAGGCGGTCGAAACTGTTCTCGGTTAGCATCAAACCTCCCTCGGATTGCTTTTGTCGAGTTCGGCGAGCATCCGCTGCCGGGCCGTCTGAGTTTTCGCGTGGTTGACTTTTCCGTTCGTATATTCCTGATATTGGTTGATTCGGGTTTCCGCCTCTCTTCGTTCGCGCTGTCTCGCTACTCTGTTAATTGCAGCCTTTCGGTCTTCGTGCGCCTGCGTTATTTTTCGTTCTTCCTCTTGTTTTTCGGCGGTCGTCATTTGTCCTGTTCTGCCGGGTGCATTGATGTCATCCGTGCGAAACTTTACTGGCTTGACGGCCAACTTAGAGCGACAAATTACGAATGCTGCCGATAAGGTGTCACAAAGAAACGGAAGATCCTTCTCTGCTAAATACGCTTTGAGGATTTCAAAGTTGCTATCGGTGTTGTGAAATTCAGGTACGAGATGCCGAAACTTGCGGTACTCCTCGTCACGGTGTTGCTGCGTTTGACCTTCGAAGTAATGTATCGGCATGTTCAGTTCCCCCCTTGGATGGCCGTGATGTGTTGTTTGAAAGCAGCGGAATATTTCGGGCTGAACAACAATTCTCGGTACTTGTCGCGTGGCATCAGCCGAAGATCTTCAAGTGTCTTGATATCACTCCACGGGGTTTTAGTAACCGAAGGCAGAATTTCCTCCGAAGTGTTCGGTGTGGGTATGGGGGTGTTGCGCTTAGCGAGCTTGCCGGTGTCCCGGATGCGGTCGAAAATTATCTCTAGGTTTTCTGCGAGCCACGGAAGATCATCGGCTTCAAGTTCCGATTTCATGATCGCTGCGTTAGCTGAGCAAGGGAAAAAATAATCCGGTGAATCGGGGTTGGCGTGTTGAGACATAAAAATGTACGACTCTCGCGACTCATTCATTGCCCGTTCGGCTTCGACCGCTGCTAGGGTCGCCTCATCGACCGTTGGAGCCATACCCGGCTTGTATACCGGCGTCCGTTTTCGCAATCGTTCAATAGCTTGCTGGGCCGATTGATGGGCCTGCATTGATTTTTTGTAGCACTCCGATTCCGAACTACCGATGAACACACTCTTCGATCCAATCGGGGCGCCGTTTGCATCTGTTACTTGATAGGTCAGAACGTAAGTACCGTCTGCCTGTTTTACTGGCACAGCATCTTTATATGACGACATTTTGTTGCTCCTTTTAACTGCATTGATTCACTACATTCCTGCTTACTAGCGGGAAACTTTTTTTAAAAGAGATACACGTAGGTCTCGTCCGTCAGTACGTCCGAAGGGGTATTCCCAACTGAAGTACCGCGAGACCTACGCGATTGCGGCGGATTCGTAGACGAATCACGGAAAATTCGTCCGCTACGTCGCCATCTCCGATTAGGGAGAACGCTGCAATTTCAAGTTGTTTGAGGAATGAAGATTTCGATTTCGGTCGCTATCGGCCGCTGTTTACCGGGTCTTTTTTGATCGTCATCCATAATAATTTTGTGTCGAATTTCGCTGCCGGGTCTGATTGTTTCAACTCCTAATGTAACGACACGGCTGCTGGGAACGAAAAGTTCACATCCACAGGGACGTACTGCCATACCCCACGATCCCATCCAATAGTTTATTGTGCTCACTTCAGTCTGGTCGGTGTCTTCGTATGGCGAATCAATCGGACGTATATCAATCGCGCGAAACGTACCTGGGTGCGTATGACTCGTCACGATTTGGAATTCGACTTTCAAACCGGGTTTGAGAAGGCAGTCCAGGTGACTTCCCGGAAAATCACAATTACTGGGATGCCCGAAGATTTCTCTACCTGTCGCCTCTTCGATCCAGAAGTAGCGATGGTGCTTTGAAATCCCTCTCGATACAGTTCCGCGAGTTAGTTCTGTCATGGATCACCCCAAGACCGACTTTCTAATTTCGCGCTCTGTCTGCTTTATCTCTTCGGCGAGCGTCAGAGTTAATCCTGTACGCTGGACGCCGGAGACCGGCTCGGATTCCTTTCCGCGATATTCGAGAAGGGCGCGTCCGACCGGGTTGTAGTCGATGTCTTCGTCCAGTTCGAATTCTTTTGCAAACTCCCGAATTCCGGGCTCGATTAAATCAGCAACTTCGGCGAGTAATTCAGCGTCGATTGTTTCTCTGTTTTGCATCAACCAAACGAAAAGATTTTCTAGAAAGTGATGCCAAATTGAAAAACTGATGTGTGTTTTGATTCCGTAAAGTACAAATTCTTTATCGTCTAATTGCTGCAAATCAGATTCCAGCAATCCCGCCAAAGATCTTGGGAAACTGGAGTGGACAAAAGTGTTTCCCGATTCGATCCACGCTTTGACTTCTTCGTAGACGCAAATCGGATTTGGATAATCTTTGTCTACTTGACCGATGCCCTGTCCACAAAATGAAACGCCGCGGTCAACTTTCGCCATAAGCCAGTCGAGGAAGCCAGCTTCCTCTTCCGCGTCCAGCAATCGCTTACGCTCGGCTTCGGGTAGCTGGGCTAGATTGGCGGCCCATAGCTTTTCGATCTTGGCTTGGGGGTCATTCTTGACCTTGCGATATTTAGCCATGTAGACGCGGCGCTGTTCCCTTTCCTTCGCCGTGCTTTTCGGTCTGCCGGAGGTATCCAGGTCATCTAGCAAAGCTTCAGTGTTTTCAAAATCGGTTTCGTTTTCGCTCATGCGATCTCCAGAATTTCGGTCTCGTTTAACTCGCCTTCGGTATGCCGCGGGGTCTTCCGGCCGGCGGTCAGAGGGCCGCTACAAATCGAGCAACTTGGATTCGGCGTTTCGTCGGTTAGGACTACTGGCTTGCCGGCCTCGACGGACCAGGTAAAGCGCGGCTTTAGAACGCCGTGTGAACAGCGAAAACGGGTTGACGCTGGCAGTGCGTTTGGCATAGATTCTCCTTTCTGTTATGTAGGTCAAACGTAATTAAAATCGCTTCTTTGCACACCGGGACCCACGAATTACTGCGCCGAAAAATGAAAATCTGCTGGATTATTTTCAATCTGTCTTACGTTTTGGAGCGAGAATTTGATTTCCTAGAATAAATGTCACATTCAAACGAACATTCATCAGTTATTGATCGCCGTTCTCCACACTGTATAGGCATAAGCCGTTAAGCAGTTTAAGGGTGTCGTGACAGGGTTTCGGAGGTTTTGTCACTTGGCACCCCACCCCTCGTTTTCGTACGTAGTATCTGAAAATCACGTCGTAGGGTTTTGGCACTTGGGTATATGAACAGCCTTCGACTACTTTTTTACTAAGTACAGCAGAATCAGTAAATAGAGCGTTTTTTCTATGTGTGGTACCCCCCTCAGTGACAAGTGCCAAAACCTTCAAACTGCCAAAACCCTTCACGACGACCCGTTCGAACATTGAAGTGCCAAAACCTTTTTGCCCCTTAACGACGGATTTATCATCCAATGGCTAGTTGGGCGCCCGCCTTTAGGATTCTTCGTTTCGACTTCCCGGAGCCAACTCATTCCCGCGAGACTGTCGAGTGCTGCGTCTGTAACATCGGATGTAGGCAAGTTCTCCCAATGTTTTCGTTTGAGGTCCCGCGTTGAAAAACCGTCCGTCAAGTCACCCTTCTGGATGCGGGCCGCCAACGATTCGGTCGCCCTCTGCTCCGGGCTCCGGATGCAACCGTACACTCTCTCCATGTGGCTTTCCAGGTACGCCAACAGCGCGATCGCCCGATTGAGGTGCCCAAGGTCGATCAAGTGATTTCCGACCGGTGACGGCGCCGAATAGACGATATCCGCCAATTGTAGGAGGCCGGCCAGTTTCGGAAGTAAGCCGCGGTATTTCGATAGGTGACTTTGCTTGCCGGTATGAGCCTCACGATTAACCTTCTGATCGTGTAGGTCGTACCACTCGTTAAACCGAGCCTGGGCGTCGCCCGAGAAGTGCAAAAAGATAGCCTCAGCCTTCAGTTCGGCCAGTATCCGGATAACACCCCGGAATCGCTCTTTCGCTTGCTCGTCAGCAACCCGATCTACTCGAGGAATCACCACGCTATCCGGCCAGCAGAGTAGTCCGAATCTCGCGATCATTCCGTCGCTTACGTTTCTCGTATCACTGAGGAATTCAACGAGTAGGTCCGGCTGAAACCCGCCGAAGAGTGACGCTGACATAGTGGCGAAGACAGATCCGCGGCCGATCCGATCGATCGCATATCCATCATTGCCGTTCATCGCTGACAGGTACAGACCGCGTTCAACTTCCCGGCCTTCCTTATCCAACTCGGCAACCCAACTCGCCAACTCGTCACGATAGATGAATAGCCCTTCCGGGTTCTCCGTCATGATCTGGTGCATCATTTCCGGTGTGGAGTCGTTCAGCATCAATCGCCGACACGGCGCCGGTTCCTTCGGTGGATCCGTGATGACGACGAATGTTTCATCCTTCTTTCTAGACTTCTCAGCTTCCTTCCAATTTTTCAGTTGAGAGTCGTAGACTCCCTTTCTCTTCGCAAACTCTGCTCTCCAGTCGTATTCAATCTCAAGCAGTATGTTTGTAAACGTCTTCCAGGTCGGAGTCTTCAGCTTTCCAGATGCAGCGATCACGGCGCCTGAAATAGCGAGCGCTTCTTTCCATTCCTTATCCTGTTGTTTGGGGTAAACGAACGCACGTCGATTGACTACGCCTGCCAGTACAGCGAGTGCGCAAACACCAACGAAATCCAACGGCACGGACATCCGTTCCGCTACGTCTTTCGCCCAAGGCTGCAAACTGGTCGGCAGAAATTCAAGCTTAAAAGGTTCAACCGGTAGAAGAGAATTATCAAGCGGGCGAGGTTCGTCCCACGTTGTTTCATTCGGAAGTGTTGAGCCTGCCCCAGCTGGAACACCGCGGACTGTCACAAGGTCATTGGAAGGATCTCTGAACTCCAGCCTTTCGCCTACTTGTTGCTCCATCCATTCGCGAAGTTCCTTCCAGTTACGAGTACTCTGACAATGCGCGTGGAGACATCTATATCCAAGCGCACCGGAACTAGCCATGAATACAGCGGACGAACTCCCGCCGTTTCGAATTGATTTACCGCTGGTGTGTTCGTGTTCCCACGGACAATCTATCAACCACTTGAATCCATTCTGGTATTGCGTGCGTGCCGTAAAGTCGATTCCCGACTTTTCGAATGCCGACTCGATATAGCCAGCGATCATATTTTGTTCTTCAGTTCCGATCGCCGGCGACGCGTCAACTATTTCGGTATTGCGAGCGGGATTTTCGACCAGCGGAGCATCGTTAACGATTTCGTAAGGCCGGCCGGATTTGTGGTTCGATCCGGGACCGATGACATATTCACCGCGGCTACGAATTTCACCAATGGTGACGCGGCCGTTCACGACCAATCTGTTATATCGGTCAAAAGTTTGACTGATGGGTTTGCCGGCTTTGTTTAGAAGTGGCTCTCCGGATTTATTTACACCCGGTTTCTCCGTAAGCGGTAAAGCCGCATCAGCGAATAAAGCGCGTGAAGTACAGGCTCCGCGGGTATACAAGTGAAAGCCGCCGATTTGACCAGGCTTGAGTATTCGGCCGGATCTGACGCGGAAAGCTTCATAAATTTCTGGATAGTCCGACGCCGGATAATCTACGCCGGTATCTGTCTCGTAAAGATCGTCGTAGTCGAAGAAGGCCAAATCTGAATTGTCACCGCCTGCGACTGCATAATTGCAATTGGGTCTCTGTGCAAACCAGGATTTAATCGTCTCCGGATCTTTTGAGGCACTGTTGACACCGTTCGAAATCAATTTGGACTCCGGGATTTTACCAAGTTCTTCACAAGGCAATACATACCAGCTGCGCTCCGCACACCAAAGTGCCCAATCCAACGTTGTCGCCGGATACTTTGATTCGACTAGGTTATTTTCCGGGGTTGTTGATTCGACCGAATTGGCGGCCTCGTTAGCCGCGGCCTCTGCGAACACGTCGGTCTCAACGATAGCCGTCGTTACGGCGGTACGGGATTTTAGGCGAATCACGAAACACCGCCGACTACTTTCTGTCCCGGTGTAGGCACGACTTCAACCTGCAATGCAACCGGAAGCTCTCCTTTACTCCGGGGCTCTCCGGGAACGAATGAAATCCGAACGCCACAAGCTAATACGGTTCCTGCGTCCGCATCCTGAATGAAATTTGAAATGTGAACGAAATACTTTACGGGGTTCCCCGATATCCCGCCGTATGAATTACAAATCGCCCATCCCTTTTCCGGCATGGCGCGTCGAATAGTTCCTATCAACCTGTTAGACATACAACCCCATTTATTCGAAAAATTCGAATGATTTTAATGACGCGGCCCAATCGTCCGGGCCGTCGTTTTACCTCACTTTCTGTTAGCCTTTTTAGCTGTCTAACTATGCTTTTTAGGCGGTACAAATCGACTACAACTCTTAAGATTTCAGCGGGCACCGAGGAGGAGAGCCCCAACGCCCGCAACGGCTTTCACCGCTTTAAGCAGCTATTGGGCCGCTCAAATTCAATTCTTTTCGTTCAATGCGCTGGTAAGTTCTCTATTCACGCGTCTTAAAGATTCGATTTCATCCCGTAGCGACCGAATGACAGCTTGCGGGTCGCCATCGCGCAATTGCTGTGCCTCCGCTTCTAGTTCTGCGACAGATTTCATAATTCTTCCTTCCAACTTTCGTTGTCGTTTAATTCTCCTTTAGGTAAGTTTTATTGGAACCGGCGGGAGTGCCTGCAATTCGCTGCTATTGATTTCGTTCTCGTCATAATTGACGGATTATATTTCTGCATTACCGCGCGGTTGGAACTTCGGGCGCGTCTTCAATGAGCGGCGTCGGTTCGAGGACGTTCCAAGCTTTTCGAAACTCGGTCTCGATCTCACGGCCCGTAACAACACTTTCGTAAATAGTCGCGGAGTGATAGCCCATCAAACTCAGTGCACGAACCACTTCGGATGCGCAATCCGGGGTCATTGGTTTCGCTTGCGTTTGAAAAAATGAGCTTCTTAACTCGCCGGTATCACTGCGAGATACAAACCAATGGTTGCCCGTGATTAGGACGTTGAAGGCTTTGTCAGCTTGGTGTCGCCGAGCCGCCTCATTCTGATGGCACTTGATCGCTAAATCCAAGGCACGGACCTCGGGCGCAATTCGGGCGAGCAGCATATGAGCCGCCGTTTGCTCAGTGTCATCGTCTGCCGCGACTACGGTGCGCCGGATGCCGTCTTCGGTGACCTCAATACAGATGTCAATCAGATTGTCGCCCTTCATCTTCATTTGCTTACCTCTCCCAATGATGTCTGCGCTATGTCTTGCTTAAGGCCATTTATCTACTCTTTCGCAGAAAACAAAAGAGTTGAAGCCTTAATCCGGGGCAGGAGAGATTCCTCCACATTGAGTGGCCACAAACTTTATGACGGCTTACTTTCATTTGAACGCTCTCCCTCAAAAGATGTCTGGATGCTAGTATCCGGAGCCGTTTTATCTACAGCTATATTGACAGGGAACGAGTTAGGGCGTTTTTCCAGGGCAGCGAACTTTTCGTTTCGGAGGTCTTTTCGGACCTTCCAAACGTAATGAGAGAGTTGCTTAGAAGAAGCTAGACCGTGCTCCGCAGCAATATCCCGGACGGGTTTTTCCTTGTATACCACTGTGAAGACGCTATACGACATAGCGTCGTCCCATCGTCGTTTTGCGATGGCTTTTGTCACCTGTTCAGGCGTGAAGCCGTCTGCGTTCGGAACTCCGGGTATGAGTGTCTCCTTCTCTACGGTTTTTTTTCTTCTGGATCGTGCGGGGCGCTGATACCGCCATCCAGGGAGTCGCGATGACAAAGCGGTTCGCGGATACCCCAACTCAAAACACAGTTTTTTCAATTCGGCAAAATTAAGATCTGACGGAGATATGCTTTCCAAACTTACGGTGTCTTTTGCTGGACGTGCTTCCCCGGTCCAGCAAGGCGGCGTCCACAACGGACGATAGCGTCGCGTCCTGCGACGTGCATTATTTAAGCGTTTGCGGTCAGCAGGGCGTCTGGGTATCCAAAACCCGGAATCATTGCCCCTTGTACGGATGTAACGTAAGCACTCGGTCTCAGCCAGAACCAGTACAGGAATTTTGCGATGAAGAATAATCTTTATCGGTTTATATTTTCCTGGCGAAACATGAAAAGTGACCATGTTGTCGTTCACTCTCTTGCTTATTCGTAGGAGGCAATCACCAGTTCTCAATCCAGCCATTGAAACGCTGACGAGTGGTTTCCGGCGCAATGCACGGCGCAACCTGGGCGACAGGAGCGGCGGTACGATGCCCGTGTGAGGTACTGCAAACGTCGCGCTCAAGCTGCAACTCCCTTACGATTCTCGATCCACCGATCGAGATCGCGGGAGTCGATGACGTAGCGTTTGCCAAGAACGAGGAAGGGAATTTTCCTTTCGCGGATCAATGTCTCGACGAACCACGTGGTCGCGGACAAATATTTGGCCGCATCCTGAATCCGAAGCAGGCGCGGAACGATCGGTGGATGAGAGGAAATTTTAGATGAATTGAAATGCGGGTGTGAAACTACAACGGAAGTTTTCTTTGGCACTGGCACTCCAAAATTTTCAGGCGCAAACACGCCTTAGATTTCAGAGTGCAAGGTACTGCTAGTCCTTACTTTGCCACTTTCACGGAGTCCTCAAAAGCCTGTATAGGCTAGAGGCACATGGCACCGACTTGGACCTTCTCCGGTTGCCGTCTGATAACACCTTACTTTAAGGTGCTAGCTCACCGAAGAATTTGACGAATTGCTACCGGCGCAACGGGTAATCTTCACCGCAATACGGTCGGCGACCCCCTCCGTCAAGCGCCCTGGAGGATTGCGAGCCTAAACAATACGATACCACAGAAGCCCGTCGGATTCAAGCCGGGTAGAGCGACTCAATTTTCGAATGGAAGGCCACAAGAAGGTCTCAAGAGTCACTAGGCCGCGGAGAGCAGTATGATATATTCACGTTGCTTTGAGTGACAGAAATACCATTCTCGCGGTACTCCAGAGTGGAATTGGTCTAGCTGGCTTGCTTCTCATATTCTCTGGATTCTTGTTCTCTAAGGCCGCATCATTCGAGTCCAATAGAGGAAGGAAATTCCGGCTACTTGCCAGATTGACGCTAATTCCAGTGCTGGCAGCACTCACGTTGACTTGGATGAGCATAATGTCGTTAGAGGGCAACCAGTGGTGCAGTCTACATTTGGTAACATTTCTCAAGATAACCATCAGTGTAACGGCTATATTCGCTATAGTCGGAATACTTGCTGGTTCTCCTTGAGGAGTGTCACCAAAATGGGTCTGACTGAATCTAAAATTAAGGACCTAGAAGAAAAGGACTTCGACAAATTATATGAAAAGCACAAAGGGGCTTGGTTGCAAATGGTTCAAGATGCATATGAATTTGCCCAAGACCATATTACTGGCGGCAATCCACCAAGGCCCGACGATGTTCTCAAGCTTCTTATGGCTGAATTAGAGGTCAGTGAAGATCTCAGAAAACACCAAGAAGACCACAGGGCGCGATTTAAGCATTTTCGCGAATACTTCGGAGAGTACGTCATAGACAAGTATTTTGAGCACATGGGGCTGCATAAGGCGGCAACGAAGGGGGAGAAAAAATGAGCAACGATGAACGCTACAAGATTGCAAAGGAATATGTCGATAAGCAACTCAAGAAAATGGAGAAAAACGGCCTGAAGGTAAAGAAAGTATCTCAGCATGAGTACAAGCAAATGATAAGACAGGTCGCGCAGAACGTGAATTATTCCGGCGACTCCAAAAGAGCCGCGATTTCTTGAATGTTCAAATATAGTCTCATGAGCCGGGTGAATCGCCATCGCATCTGAACTCTCGGCCTATGCTACTGGACTTGCTACTAATTCAGGTTGATTTGGAGTGCTGAGAAGGCCCTAAGAATCAGGCGACTGGCGCAAATCGGATGCGGGTATTGAAAGCAAGAGACATACCAACCCTCACCAACTCTCACTTCCTCTGTGCCAACAAGGGGTAAAATCCCCCCCTCTCCGCCATTTTATTGACTGTGGATTCAGGCAGTTGAAAAACTCGGAAGGTTTTTGTACATATTCCACGGTGCAGAGACGGATAGTAAATTCTCGAGTGAGCCCAAGTCGCTAAAGCCTTTGCCCACTCGTGACGAGAATCCTCTAGCTTGTCAGGACTCTGCTGCTCCGATTCGCACCTTAGCCAAACCCCTATCCCGGAACAAAAATCCCTAGATCGAGCAGTTTGAAAACGGCGGGGGCCGCATGCTACGCGACCCCGCCGTCACGAAGCGCCGCGGCTGTTTACTTCTCGAGTTGAGCAGCCGCTTTTCTCAATTGCTCAGCTGCCAGGCCCTTCAGGCGCCTGGCACGCTCTTCGTATTCTCCCCGTATCTGAGTGATCCGTGCATCAATGGCTTTCTTGGCGTCACCCTGAGCCTTGGCTGCTCTCTTCTGCAACGCTTCGACCTTTGCTTCGGTCTCCGCTTTGATCTGTTCCGACCTCTGTTTGGCCTGGTCGAGCTTTTCCTGAAGCTTGGCGTTAAGGGCGTCAATCCTGGCCTGAAGTTTCGCCTTGCGCTCAGCCCGCGCCTGAGCGTGCTCGGCTTTCAACTGGGCAACTTCCTCTTTCAACTCGGCCACGTCTCTGGCCCGTTGGTCATCTTCAACCGTACTCTTCAGCGAACGAAACACAACGCCGCCCATAGCCTCCATCCTGGAATCCGCCGGTGTCACCCATTCCTCGCTGATATCGGCAACTACCGCGCACTTCCCGGGGGTAAGTGCTGCGGAAACGTCATCAAGGAAATCCGCGTTGACTCCGGCAACGTACACGTCGCCGATGCTACCCGCCAACGCACCGGTTACCGTGCCGATGCCAAGGCCAACCGGTCCCCCCAAAAGTCCGATAAGGCTGCCGATGGCCGTCCCTACGAGTGTGCGAACTGGGAAATCACCCTCGGCCTGCATAACGGAGACCTTCCCGTTGGCATCCTTCTTGATTACTGATTCAGCGTGAATGGTGATGCTTCCTTCGGCATCGAGTTGGTTGAGAGCGCGCGAGCCTTCGTACGTGTCTCGCTCATTGTCAAAAACTGCGACTAGCATCTTTTCCATAAGAAGTCTCCTTTAGTGAGTTTTTTACTTCTGCCCGCCTTTAGTTAGATCTTTTGCTTGCACCGCGTCGGTGATTCACATCACATTAACGTGTGCGCCAGCGTCATAGGCGGTAAGCTGACGTCTGGAGCGAGCTTGATTCCGGGTACGGAAGTCGAGCTGAGCATTTCTGCTCCCAAAGCTTATGCGGCATCACCTTCTCGTAGCCGTTCCTGGTTCTCTGAGAAGTTTTCAGGAAAGACACGGCGATGAAGCCATGAGTGCCGGCTCGATTCTGCTGGTTAGCTTTCCGGAAAACATTCAAAAAAATCGGCATGAATTGGCTCTCATATGTCGATAGAATTACAGGCACCCACCCGGTTGTCTCAAACTTAGGCACTTTCATCTTCTTTTCTGCGAATAATCCTTTGAGGCTGGCGCCAATTTATATTTGGGAAGGAAAAGGGCATGGAGTTTGCGAATGTGGGGCGCGGGGCAAATTTTAGATTAATGTTTTGCTGTTTGGCTCTGATGTTGTGCATGTTGGTGACTGTGCAGGCAAGTTTCGCGCGGCCGGATAATTCCTTTGATTTGACCGGGCCAAAAATAGAAATGCATGTGACTCGCGCGAACAAGACGCTGCCCATTGCAGACGTGTCCAACCTGCAGCCTGAAGACCGGCTCTGGATTCATGTCGATCTTCCAGATAACCAATCCGTGCACTACTTGCTCGTCGTCGCATTTCTACGGGGCTCCACAAATCCGCCGCCTGAGAATTGGTTTACACGAGCGGAGACGTGGAACAAGCAAGTACTCGCGGAAGGCGTTGTCGTTACCGTTCCCAAAGACGCCCAGCAGGCCGTGTTGTTTTTAGCACCAGAAACTGGCGGCGATTTCAGCAGTTTGCGTTCGGCTGTCCGCAGCAAACCCGGAGTTTTTGTGAGGGCCACGCAGGACCTGAATCAGGCCAGCTTGGACCGCACGCGCGCGGATCGATATCTCGCCGATATAAAAAACAGCTTCGACTCGGATCCGAAGGCGCTCCACGATCGATCCATTCTTCTGGCCCGCACATTGGGCATCAAGCTTGACGAGCAATGCTTTGACAAGCCCATCGAGCAGCAAACAACCTGCCTGACCCAAAATTCCGACCAGTTGGTCCTCGACGATGGACATACACAGTCAATGGTCGCTGCGCTCACTTCCGGACCCACTACCGATTTGATGGGCGCGCTCAGTTCCACGCCGTTGGCTGGCGGAGGATCCTTCAGTCCGTATGTTGGATCCGTCGTGGACGTCGTACGAATTCTGGGCAACCTTCACACGGCGGCGTACCAATACATACCCACGCTCGCGTTGCCGAGAGGCTCGGAACTAAGCCTTCGCCTTAATAACCCGCCCTCGTTTCGCAATCCAAAATCGGTGTTGGTTGTAGGCCTGCCCGCGGTGGAAGCCGCACAATTGCCTCCCCTTCGCTCAGTGAATGCCGAACAGGTTTTCTGTCTTCAAAAAGCCCCGCTCGTTCTTTCGACAGAAGGGGCTCCTTTGGTGTTCTCAACAGATATTGCGCATGATTTTGTTCTTCAAATCCGGGGAAAAGACGGAAAAGTGATGGACCTGCCCGCAACACCGGACGCAGCGCACGGGGGATTTGTGATCGATACTCGTTCTCTGCAGGCTGAAAAACTGGATTCGGACGTCACGGGCACTCTTCGCGGACTTTGGGGATTTGATTCTTACGACGGGCCCACATTCCATTTGCGAAATGCCCATTCCACAACGTGGAGGGTCGCGCCCGTAGATCAGGGCGCGCTCATTGTGGGCCGCGTGGATACGCTTCATGTGCAGTCCGAATGCGTCGTGTGCATTGATAAAGTCACGATCCAGGACGAGCGGCAAAAGGAGCTTGGAACGACCTGGAAAGCCCTCAAGCCGGATGAGCTGGAAATACAAGTCCCTCTGAAAGACGAAACGTCCGGCTCACTCAAGATGACGGTGAAACAATTTGGCGTGGCCACCGCAGACGAACTCATTTTGCAGACATACGCCGAAGCGGCTGAGCTCGATTACTTCAAGATTAATGCCGGAGACAAGCAGGGCATTTTAAGAGGCACCCGCCTGGATGAAGTAAACAGTTTCGAGCTCAAAGGAATCCGCTTCGTACCGACGAAATTATCCCGCGCGGATAAAAAAGACGAGCTCCAGCTGGCGGTTGCGAGTTCCGCATCACCTGTTCCCCTTCAGTCCGATGAAAAATTGGTTGCCCACGTTGACTTGAAGGACGGCCGCGTTCTGGACTTGCAAACGACGGTTGAAAAACCTCGTCCAAGAGTCAAATTGATCAGCAAGAGTGTGCAGCCGGCGTCAACGCGCTCCTCGGTTCGCCTGAAGGATGAAGACGAGCTTCCGCAGGATGGGCGGCTCTCGTTTTTTTTGAAAACGGAGGTGCCGGAAAATTTTCCGCGCACGGAAAAGATCGAAGTATCGAGCATGGATGATTCATTCCATGTATTGCTGAGCGTAACCGAAGGAAATCTGATCCTGCAAAATTCGCAAACGCTGCTTGCCGTTCTTGACCCACTCAAAAGTTTTGGACCGTCCGCATTCGGCCCGCTACGCTTTCGGCCAGTTGAAAGCGACGGCGGAAACGGCGATTGGCAGCCGCTCGCAACGCTGGTGCGAATTCCGACCCTCAAGGAAGTTCGCTGCCCCGAGAGCCCGGACAAACAGTGCAGGCTGAGCGGATCGAATTTATTCCTGATTGATTCGGTGGCCTCGGATCCCCAATTCACGCACGCAATATCCGTGCCCGTAGGCTTCGCGGACTCGACATTGAGCGTGCCACGTCCTAATGGAACCCTCCTCTACATCAAGCTCCGCGACAACTCAGCGACGGTGGATTCGCTGGTTCTGCCGGTATTGCCGGAAGAAGAGTGAGCATCGATGGAGCCAGTAGGAAGAGCGCCCGCAAAAGCGCTCCCGGCAGATATGGCCGGATTTAACTGTAATACCACCGAAACGCTCGTCCGTGAGGACTCGTTCCATCCTGTAAGGCTCATCTGGAGGCGCTTCCGCTAATGTTAAGCGCCACTTTTTCAATCGGATGAATCGACGCACTTTCCGTGGGGCCTGGGCTGGGGTTCACAGAGATACGATAGAGGCGGTGAACCCTCCGGGGCCCCCACAAATACGTAGCAGTCACGATCATCGCCATTTGCTGTTCCGAGTCGCAGTGAAGACCGTCCGAGGCTCGTGCTGCGCGAATGCTGTAGTCTGACGAGCACGGTTTAGGAGGCCAGGGAGGGGACACTTGACAGGAAGGTCGCAGCCCAAAGGTCACTAACTTTCCACACTTGCGCAAAAGACTTCCACTAGTCCATTGCCGCTGGTTTAGCCCACGTATAGGGTCTTCAATCTATTAACAAATTCAGTAGCTTACGTAGGCCAAAGCCAAGCACGCTTTGGTCCATAGCGTGCATTGTGTTGCAGCGGGGATCCACCTAGTAACGGGCTTGCCACTTTAAACGGTCCAGTAGTTCTGGCCACCGTTTTGGGCTGCCAACGTCAAGCAAATACAAGGAGATAGTAAATGACGTTTAAACAATTTGTTAACAATTTCCACCGTGAGGAGTCTGGGCAGGACATGCTGGAATACGCCCTGGTTCTATTGGCCGTACTTGCGGTCGTGGTGTCCGGCTCGAGGTCCTTGTCGAGCACCATTACCAATGAGCTCTCGAGCATCAATAGCGGTATTCAAGCTTTGAGCATCCCTTGATAGCAGGGATGACGCATAGCATTTACCCGATGGCATTGCGGCGTCTCTGTCGCCAAGCGAGCGAAGGTAGCAGGTGTAGAAACTAATATGGAAAATGCCCAATGAGATTCAGCCACCTTATGAGCAATGTCCATCGTGAAGAGTTGGGGCAGGATACTCTTGAGTACGCCTTGGTTTTGTTGGCCGTTTTGGCTGCTGTTGTGGCCGGCACCGCCAATTTGTCGAGTACGATCCGTACTGAATTGAATGAGATCGCCACAACAATTAAGGAATTATCGATTCCTTAGAAGAGTCGGTACCGTGTAACACTCCCGATCACGGTTGCCGCTATTTTGGTTAGTGAAAATCATGACTTCGACTCAAATCATTCCACTGTTAGCCCTCGGAGTGACGGTTTGTGCCGCAATCACTGACGTCAAGACACGTCGCATCCCCAATTGGCTGACTTATCCTGCGCTGTTGAGCGGATTGTTGTTGCAGGGGGCGCTTCACGGCTGGAAAGGCCTGCTTTACAGCGTAGGAGGCGGCTTGCTTTTTGGTGGCGTCTTCATGTTGTTTTATATAGTCCGGGCAATGGGAGCGGGCGACGTAAAGCTCGCCGCAGCTCTGGGTTGCATCGTAGGTTCTGCCGCGACTGTTCAAGTGATGTTTGCCACGGCGCTCGCCGGCGGCGCGCTTGCCGTCATCTTCATGGTGCTCTCGGGACGAGTTGTTGAGACTCTGCGAAATACATTACGAGTGGCCGGTTATCACGCTCTGCACGGCTTGCAAACCCATCCGACGCTGAATCTGGACAATCCGACATCCGTGCGCATGCCCTATGGGCTGGCGTTTGCGATCGGCACTTTGTGCTGGGTTGTATTTTTGCATACAGGGGGATAAATCATGGGCGCTCGAAGAATTGGACTGGCACTACTAGCTGCCTTGGTGATTTCGCTGGGCCTCACTTACGTTTTCTACGTGCGCGTCATGAAGGCCCAGGCGAGCGGCCGGGCCAGGATGAGGACTGTCGTTGCAGCCGCGGTTCCGCTGCAGCCGGGCGTTCCCATTACCGCTGAGAACCTGGTTCTGATTAACTGGCCCGAAAATGTGTCGCTGGATGGGCTGATTGAGAAAAAAGAAGACGTCACAGGTCACGTGTTGACGTATTCCGTGGCGGCAAACGATCCCGTGCTGCGGCGCGACCTGTCGTCAAGCACCAGCCTGGGACTGGCCGCCAAGATTCCGGACGGCATGCGAGCAACCGCGGTCAGGACAAATGAGGTCCTGAACATTGCCGGTTTTATCTTGCCTGGCTCCCGGGTGGATGTCCTGGTTACTTTGCGCGGCGAAAACAACAGCGCGAGTACGTCAGCCCGCACGGTTTTACAGAACGTGCAAGTGCTTTCTACCGGATCGAAGATGGATCCCGATCCCAATGGCAAGCCCGAGAACGTAAGCATCATCACCCTGCTCGTGACTCCCGAAGAATCCGAAAAATTAGCCCTGGCGGAGAACCAGGGATCGATTCAATTCGTTCTACGCAACGGTGCGGATTCAGCAAGTATGACCACTCCCGCGGTAGATATCGCTGCATTGACTGGAACCGCAAAGCCGCCGGTGGCTGATTCGGGGAAGGCGCGCCCCAAGCGGGTGGCCGCCCCAGAAGTTAAACCTCCAGCCGCGCAGTACGTGGTGGAGACGCTGGCAAACGGCAAGGTGACGGTTTCAAAATTTCCAGTGAGTCCAGAGTAGGGCAAGGAGGGAATCTGCGAGTCCATGAGTTAACGCGGCTTTTGCTGGCGCCGTCCATTTTGGCCCTCACAGGGCTTTGCGTACCTGCGGTAGCTCAAAATTCTGCTGTCCCAGCAGAGCAGCAGCCGGTGCCTGCCGACAACTCAGGGGGGAACCAGGTCGTCCACATCCTGGTCGGCCACTCCGTGGTGATCCATACCGATCCCCGCCTTACGCGCGTGTTGGTGGGCAATCCCGCGGTTGTAACGACAGCTACGACTGCCCCTAACGAAGTGGTGGTGACGGCGACTGCTCCCGGCAGCAGCAGCGTAGTGCTGTGGCAAGAGAACAATCAATCGCGAATTATCGAAGTGTTCTCGGACGTCGATGTGTCGTTATTGCGTGAAGCTATCGAGCGCGGCTTTCCCGGCGAAGCTGTTGAGGCCGAAGCCGAAGAGGGCCGAATCGTACTGACCGGGAGAGCATCGTCCGCAGCTATCGCGGATCAGATCGGAAAAATGGGAGCGCCATTCTCTAAGGACATTGTGAATTCGATCCGGCTCGGGCTGCCGCGTAGGCAGCGACAGGTATTGTTGAAGGTCCGTTTTGCGCAAGTGGACCGAACGAAGTTGACAGCCTTTGGCATCAACCTGTTCACCACCGGAGGAGCAACAAAAACATTTGGCACGCTTTCGACGCAGGAGTTCGCACCGCCTCAGTTGTTAAACAACAGCAGCTCGGGCGGCGCATCCGGCGGCCCGGGATTGAGCAGCAACACGATCAGTTTGAGCGATTTGATGAATATCTTCATTTTTCGCCCGGATATTAACCTGGGCGCGACCATCCGTGACCTGCAGCAGCGGAATGTAATAGAAATTCTCGCGGAGCCCAACCTGCTGGCGGCCAGCGGTGAACCGGCCAGTTTCCTGGCCGGCGGTGAATTGCCTTACCCGGTTGTGACCGGTGCGGCGGGACAAACCACGGTTACCGTGCAGTTCAAGCCCTTCGGCGTCAAATTGGAATTCACCGGCACGATTGAGGATGACGACACGATCCGGCTAAAGGTGCTCCCGGAAGTGAGCTCGCTGGATTTCTCGAATGCTGTGGTGATCAGCGGATTTACTCTGCCCGCCATTGCCACGCGCCATGCCGAGACTGTCGTGGACTTGCGGGACGGCCAGAGCTTTGGAATCGCCGGATTGCTGGATCAGAGGACAACATCTCAGTTCTCCAAGGTGCCAGGTATTGGAGATCTACCGGTCATCGGACAGCTTTTCAAGTCACGCTCGGTGAGCAAGACGAACTCAGAATTGATTGTGATTGTCACCCCGACAATTGTCGACCCGGCCAGTTCGCCCACCGCCGCGCCCGAGTCGCCCAAGATGCCAATCGCTCCGATGGAACAAAACCAGTTTGACAAGGAAACCCCGCGCGGGTTTTGGAGCAGGTGATCATGGAAATGCTGCGTGCCTCAACAAAAACTGCCGTCATTGCAGTTTGTCTCGACAACATGTCGTATCAGTCTCTCGCACAGTTCATGCAGGGAGTACCGGGAGCGGTAGTATTAGGCAATCTAAATAATTATGCCGGCGCTGAGCGGGAGGTAGGCCGCGCGCTGGACCTCGCTCACACACGCATTTGTTTTATCGACTACGACCGGAAGACGGAAGAGGCCATCTGGGTCACGCAACGATTGCATTCCGAATATCCGGAAATCCAAACCTTCGCTGTGTCAGCTTATCCGCAACCTGAAAACATCATTGCAGCCATGCGCGCCGGTTGCGCTGAATATCTGCTGAAGCCGGTGCAGCAAGACCGCGTGTTGGAAGGATTAGCACGCGTCGAAACAAAGCAGAAGGAAAGAAATCGATCCAAAGTGCGCGGGAAGATCATCACTTTGGTCGGTGCGAAGGGAGGCACGGGCGTAACCTCGCTCGCCCTTCACCTGGCCCTGGAACTCGCTCAGGATGGCAAACGAAAATCTCTGCTGGTGGACCAGCATCCAGCGCTGGGTGATGCTTCACTTTACCTTGGTACAGGCCGCCATCAATACAGCTTCTACGAGCTCGCCAGCAACGATGATCGTCTGGACGAAGATCTTCTCAAAGGTTTTCTCCTCCGCCATAGTTCGGGACTTCATCTGCTGGATGCACCTGAAAACGTCGCCGACAATCATGGCGCGCCGCCATCAGCGGTAGAGCATACGCTTGCGTTTCTGGCCGATACCTATCCATTTGTCGTCGTTGATTGTGCGCCCGGGCTGAACGATGGCACGCTTGCATGCGTTGCGGCGTCGGAACAGGTCGCCATTGTAATGACCGCCGAGTTGCCCTCAATTCGCAACACCGTCCGCTACATCGAGCACCTGTCCAAACTGGGATATGCCTCGAACTCGATCTACGTGGTTCTCAATCGCTATTCCAAGAAGGGTCCGGTGGACGACGAACGCATTGAAAAGACGTTGGGGCGCGAGATCTCGCTGCGAGTACCCAACAGCTACAACGAAGTCGTTCGAGCCATTAACAGCGGGACACCGATTCCGTCTGGAAGCAAATCGGAGTTCAGCGCGGCAATCCAAAAATGGGCGCGCGAATTAGTCCCCAGTAGCGCTGCAAACGCCACAGGCAAAGCTATAGCAGCGACAGCCCAACCCCGCGGCGCCATGAAGACTTTGTTTGGCCGAGTGACGGATTTATGAGCGAAGCCGACATCACGATTGGCGCAGTAAGCAGCAACGGAGACCGGAGGCTCATTCCGGCTACTGGCGTTGCGGACGCAGTGGTGCGGGACGAGATTCTTGATCCACCGATTGCCGCTAGAAACGCAGGCCGGATCGACGATTTGTTGCGACGGGCCTGCTCGTTTCCGGTATTGCTTGGCGCATTTCTTGCCAGCGCCCTGTTCGCGTTGGAACGTGGATTCACGCTTGATCCGGATGTGTGGTGGCACATTAAAACGGGGGAGTTGATTTTAGCGACGCACCATTGGCCTACAACCGATGCTTATTCGTACACGTCGGCTGGGGCTCCATGGATGTCCGCCGAGTGGTTCGGAGAAGTTTTACTCGCCGTGGTTTACCGGATCGGCGGGCTGCGGGGACTGGATGCACTGTTGATCGTGCTGGCCGGCGCGGTGGTCCTGGCCCTTTACGGATTTGCGACGCTGCGTTCGGGAAACTGCAAAGCCGCATTTTTGATTTCAGCGATCTCGATCCCTATGGCAGCTGTGTCTTTCAACCTGCGTCCGCAGATGCTGGGATATTTGTTTTTGATCCTCACGTTGATTGCAATGGAGAGGTTCCGCCAAGGAAAGCAGCGCGCAGTATGGATGTTGCCGCTTCTGTTTCTGATTTGGGTCAATACGCATGGATCCTGGATTATCGGATTGGGCGTGGTTGGCGTTTACCTTGCCAGCGGCTTGGCAGGTTTCCAGAGCGGCAGCCTGGAGGCACGGCGCTGGACGAATTCAGAGCGGCTGCGGCTGGAAATCATTTTCATGCTATCGCTGGCAGCGATTCCGATCACACCCTACTGGACGCGACTCGCGGCCTATCCGTTCATGTTTGCCTGGTCGCTGCCCGTCAATGTGGCACAGATCCAGGAGTGGCAAGTCATGCCGTTCAATGTGGTGAGCGGCAAAATATTTCTGATGCTCGTGCTTGGATTTTTCCTGGCGCAAGCAGCGTTTCATCTTTCGTGGCGACTGGAAGAATTTTTGTTATTTCTTTTCGGCACCGCGATGGCTTGCCTGCACGTGCGTTTTCTGATGCTGTTCGTGCCGTTCTTCGCTCCACTTGCGGCGGTGATTCTCGCGCGGTGGGCGCCTGCGTACAACAAAGCCAAGGATCAATACGTGGTCAACTTCGCACTGATGGCGGGGCTCGTAATTGCGATGTTGCATTACTTTCCTTCGCTCCAACAGGTTCAGGAAAAAGTGGCCAATCAATTTCCAGTTCGTGCGTTGCAATATCTGCGCGAGCACCCTGTGCCTGGGCCACTCTTTAATACGTACGGTTATGGCGGATACATGGTTGAGGCGGGCTACAAGACTTTTATCGATGGGCGCGGCGATCTCTTTGAACAGACAGGGGTGCTCGCCGATTACCTCTATATCAAACAGTTGCGACCGGGGACGCTACAAGTGCTGCGCGGGTATGGAATCCGCTCGGTCCTCATGGGCCGGGGGGAGCCTCTGTTGACCGTCCTCGCGGCATCGCCTGAGTGGCAGAGAGTGTATTCAGACAGCTTGAGTGAGTTGTATGTGAAGCGAGATGCCGGCGACGCCCACGAAAAGGTATTCGCGGAATCTTTGCTTGGGGCAATGAGATGACTATGCCGGACGCAATGAGGTTTGAGGGAAGAATGCGGGTCATGCCGCGGCTACATGGTTTTCTTTGCTCCGTGGCTGAGAGGGTTTCGTTTTCTCGAGCAGCATTTGGCTCGTGCCACATCGGCGCTGAGTATGCTGCGGTTGTTGAAAGGCGGTTATAAAACCCATGGCATTCGGATTCTCAACTACACCAACTCCTCCATTGCCGCAGGGTAATGGGGTTCCACTGTATAAAACGTACCAGGAATTGAAGACAGGCCTGCACCGGGATTTACTGAACAAGATCGACCTCGAACGGCTCACCACGCTGCAGGATGTGCGCGCGCGAACCCAGGTGCAGACCGTCATCTATGACCTCATTGCCGCGTCTAACGTGCCGCTCAGCGGCGCGGAGAAAGAGCGAATCTGCCGCGAAGTGTTGCACGAGGTTTTTGGCCTGGGGCCTCTCGAGCCGCTTCTGCAGGATTCAACGATTACAGACATCCTGGTGAATACTCACCGGCAGGTTTACGTCGAACGGAACGGCATTCTCGAACTGACCAACGTAGTTTTTAAGGATGCGGCGCACCTGCGCCATATCATCGACAAGATCGTGTCCAACGTGGGCCGGCGCGTGGATGAATCGTGGCCAATGTGCGACGCGCGTCTGGACGACGGTTCGCGCGTAAACGTAATTATCCCGCCACTTGCAATTGACGGTCCGGTGATGTCGATTCGCCGATTCGGCCGTTCTCCTATTGGCGTAGAGCAACTTCTCGCCAAGCGCGCACTTACCTTGCCGATGATGGAGTTGTTAAAGTGCGCGGTCAAAGCGCGGCTCAATATCATAATCTCCGGCGGAACCGGCGCCGGTAAAACCACATTGCTGAATGCGCTTTCGAGTTTCATCTCCGACCGTGAACGAATCGTTACGATCGAAGACTCGGCCGAACTTCAACTGCAGCAACAGCACGTTGTGCGATTGGAGTGCCGGCCTCCAAACGTAGAGGGCAAGGGCGCGGTTCGTCAGCGCGAGCTCGTAATCAATGCACTTCGTATGCGCCCGGACCGGATCGTTATCGGCGAGGTTCGAGGCGGCGAAGCGCTGGATATGCTGCAAGCCATGAATACCGGGCACGACGGCTCTTTAACCACTATTCACGCGAATAATCCACGCGACGCGATTTCGCGTCTGGAAACGTTGGCTCTAATGGCGGAGCTTAACCTGCCCGATAGGGCAGTACGCCAGCAAATCGCATCCGCTGTGACGATCGTTGTGCAGGTGGCCCGACTCAGCGACGGCGTGCGTCGAGTGACGCACATTACCGAAGTAATCGGATTCGCCGAGGACCGCGTGACGATGCAGGACATTCTCGTCTTTGACAGACTGGGAATCGGGCAAGACGGTCGCGTGCTCGGCCGGTTTCGCGCTACTGGTCTGTGGCCGACGTTTGTGGAGCGATTGAAGGTGTCAGGCATCAATCTTCCCCACAATATATTTGAGCACGTCTGCGAGGTTTAATCGTGACAACTGTCAGTATCTTCCTCATTCTTTTGATGACGGCCTTCGCCGTGGTCATCTTCTTCACCGAACCCTCGAAGATAGACAAGAGGATTCATTCAAGACTGGTGTCTCTGGACCGCACCGTTGTTACGCCCTTTGACGATGATCCAGGGATTGTGCGCGAAGTCACCTTCAGCACGATTCCCGCCTTCGACAGATTTCTGCGAGGGAACCGCTTTGCGCTCGGCTTGCATTTGCTGATTGAACAGGCCAACGTGCAATGGACGGTAGGACGAGTCATCTTCAGTACATTGGTGCTCGTTGGGGTGGGAGCCCTGCTCGGCAACTGGTGGATCGCGCCGGGCTTGATTGGTTGGCTCCCCGGTTTGGCTCTGGGCACTGCTCCTTGTCTATTTCTTGTACAAAAGCGCAAGCGACGGCTTCAACGATTCTCCGAACTGCTTCCTGAAGCGATTGACCTGATGGCGCGCGGGTTGCGGGGCGGGCAAGCGATTGCCGCGACCGTGGAGACTGTCGCTCAGGAAGCCGAGGAACCGTTGCGTACCGAGTTTCGCCGCGCTGCCGATGAGCAAAGTTTCGGCTTGCCGTTTCGCGAGTCGATGATGAACCTCGGCCGACGCGTGCCGGTAGCCGATTTACAGTTTCTGGTCACCGCGATTCTAGTCCAAAAAGAAACCGGCGGTAATCTCGCTCAGATTCTCGACAAGACCTCTCACGTAATTCGTGAACGCGTGCGCGTTGTGGGCCAGGTGCGAATCCGCACCGCGCAGGGAAGGTTAACCGGCATCATCCTGTGCGCGTTGCCATTCGTAATGTTTTTTGGCATGAATCTGCTCCATCCAGGATACGGAAGAGTGCTGTTTCAAGATCCCCTGGGGCAAAAAATGGTGCTTTACTCGGCAATCCTGATGGTTTTTGGAATCATAACGATCCGCAAGATCGTGAATATAAAAGTCTAGGAGCAAGTCATGATGCTTCTGTTTCTGGTATCAGGGACGATAACCATATTTTTATTCGTCGCAATGCTGATCCTGCTGTTGAGCCGCAAAGAGGCGGCGGTTGATGAGCGCTTGATGGAGATTGCGGCTCCGCGGGCGGCCGCCACATTGGCCTTGGCGGAGGCACCGAAAAGCAGCCTTGCCGAGATGGCCAGTGACCTCACCGGCACTCTCAAGCCTATACAAGCCTTAATCTCGGGATCGGATGAGGATCTGGAATATCGTCTTATGCTCGCGGGCTTTCGCAAGGCAGAACATGTGCAGGTGTATACGACGTTAAAGATTCTCCTGCCAATTCTTGGAATTGTTGTCGGCACGTTCTTTGGCGAGAACATGATCGTGGCGATATTGGCCGGCGTGGTGATTGGTTTTTTTGGTCCGGATCTGGTTCTTTCGCAATTAGTCTCGCGACGGCAGGAAAGTATCAGTTTTGCGCTACCCGATGCGCTCGACCTGTTGGTGATCTGCATGGAAGCCGGCTTGGGAATCGACCAAGCAATGGCACGTGTCGGCCAGGAAATGCGATTCACCTCGCCCGCTCTCGCTGACGAACTTCAAATCGTCAATCGCGAGCAGCGTGCCGGCAAGCCGCGCCTGGAGGCATGGCGCAGTCTGGCGGCGCGCGTGGACGTCGAGTTCATGAGGCAATTTGTCAGCATGCTGGTGCAAACGGAGCGTTTCGGCACGCCCATCGCGCAGGCTCTTGGCCAGTTTGCAGACACTATGCGCACGCGTCGCACCCAGGCTACCGAGGAACTGGCCGCCAAGACGGGCGTCAAACTGCTTTTCCCATTGATCTTATTTATTTTTCCTAGCATTTTCGTAGTCTCGCTCGGACCGGCAATACTCGGCATTCAGAGGATATTCCAGGAATTCAGTAGATAGGCACTTGATCGCAATGCGCTGGCATAAAAAGAAATTGCGCGTAGTGAATAGCACCCGCGGGACGCTGGTCGGCGAATCCATTCGGGTGGCGGAAACAGGATTAACGCGAATTGTTGGTTTATTGGGCGAGCAAGAACTTCCGCCGGGAGATGGCCTGCTCATCGTACCTTCGCAAGGGGTGCACACGGTGGGAATGCAATTTGCGATTGACGTTATTTTTCTCGATGGTCAGTGGAATGTTATTGCCGTTAAGCGAGATTTGCGTCCGTTCCGAATGACCAGGGTGCATTGGAAGGCTGCGGCCGTTCTGGAACTGCGATCCGGATCCCTGGACTCGAGCCGTACGTTGGTTGGCGACACTCTGGAATTTAGCCGTGCCGAGAAAGTATCGGGCATATGAATATTTGGCGACGATTATCGCGAGGTCGCAACAATACCTCTGGCGAGCAGGGACAGAGCCTGCTCGAAACGGCCATTGGGATTCCCCTCATGCTCGGCCTTGCATTCAATGCCATAAATATTGGCTACTTTTGGTTCATGATGCTTACCCTTTCGGCAGCGCCTCGGCAGGGCGTGCAGTACGCGACTCAGGGTGGGCAGGCATCAGGAACGATTCCCCCTCCAGGAACTACGGCGGTAAGTAATCTGGTTTACGACAATTTGACAAACTCAATTAAGGGTGCAAGCCCGAGTAATGCGGCCGTCCAGGTATGTTCCAACGCGAAGGGCGTCACCGGGACTGGAGCCAATCAAGTGTCGCTATGTGACACGTTTGGCCCTTCGTTCTCGTATTCCGCAGTTGCCGCCGACCCAGAGGCGCCCATCTATGTCCTGAATCGCGTTGATGTTGTATATACCGTAAAACCAATTATTCCTGGATCGGCATTCATGGTGGTTTTGCCGTCCAATCTGCGATTTCACCGGCAGGTTTCCATGAGGTCTCTGTACTAGCATGCGACGTAGCACGCAAACCCGATGGCGCCGGCAACGCGGCCAGAGCTTGCTGGAAACCGCCATCATGATTGTGCTGATTTTCATGGTCGTATTCTGGGTATTCGAGATGGGCCAGCTTATGTATACCTATTCGGTTCTGGCCGATGCGGCTAACGAGGGCGTTCGTTATTCCATTGTGCACGGTGGCGGAGACGTGGCAGGCACGACAGCCATCGTAAAAAGATTTGCGGGAACATCCATGCACAACATGAGCGCGATCTCCGTCGCAGTATCAGCTCCCGACGGTAATTACAACCCGCCGAACCGTGTTCAAGTGAAAGTATCGTACACATATCTTCCTTCACTCTACGTGTTCACGACTCCTCCGAAATTGACCACTTATGCGGAAGGGAGAATGATCGTCAAGTGATATGAAAGATCTTATAATCGACGAGCGACGATTCGCCTCACAGCGGGGGCAGACTTTCCTGATCATCGCCGTTTTTATCGCCCTGTTCCTGCTCGGAGTGATGGGATTGGCCACGGATTACGGGCAGGTCTGGGCACATCGACAGATCGTCCAGGCTGCGGCGGATGCCGCTTGCGAGGCCGGCGCCGCCGATCTGTTGCTCCAATATCAAGATCCCACAGTCTCGACGGCGTATCCCCAAGTGAAGCTCGGCTGGATTGGTTCGGACTTCAACTGCAGCGCCAATACAGATTCTTCACCTTGCAAGTATGCGGCGCTGAATGGCTACTCGGGATCGAATGTCAGCGTCAGCTTTCCACGGAGGCCGGCAAGCGCTCCCGTTATACCTGCCAGATTCGGAACCATCGCACACCCTTACATTCAGGTGAGCATCATTGATCCAGTGCCGATGTACTTCACGAGACTGATCTCCTCCAACAGAACCTTCAATATCGCCGCGAAGGCAGTATGCGGCATGGTTGCGGTGAATGCTCCGGTCCCGGTTACTGTCTTGAGCCCGACAGCCGATTCGTCCCTCAGCCAAACCGGTCCAAGTTCCATTGTCATCTATGGAGGGCCTCAGAAAAGCATCGAGGTGAATTCCCATTCATCGTCGGCACTAAGCGGAGGAGGAGGCATCGATCTGTCGGATGCGGGCCCAAACTTTTCCGGGGGCGATATAGGGGTGTTCGGCGGACCGGCCACAAATCCAGGTGTGAGACTCGGCGCCTCAGGACACTTCCTCAGTCCTTCGGCCCCAATTGGCGATCCTTTTGCAAGTGTACTGGCGGTATCGCCAGCCGGTATGCCAGTACAACCATCCGGCGGAATCGGAACAGTTCCATACGGAACGAATGGCTGCCCCGATTCTGCCGGTTGCACCCAGTACCTTCCGGGAAATTACACAGGCGGGTTATCGGTGAAGGCCGGAACGGCGATCTTCGATCCTGGCGTTTATTACGTTAATACGGGTTTTGCTCTCCAGCCTCTTTCCAATGTCCGACCCAGCGCCAAAAATGCTACGACTGCTCCTTACGGAACCGTTTTTTACCTTACCGGCTGCAATGGTAGTCCTCCGAATTGTTTGAGCGTTGCGGCAACTTCGGGAACCGGTAATGGCGGCGGAGACGACTTCGCACTCTCACGATTGACGTGCCCTAGTGGGGGCCCTGCGTATACAGCCCCGCCCGGTGTAACTCCAGCGACAACCGGAAATATACTTCTTGCTCCCTGTACAGGTCCCTACGGCACGTCGAGCGGCCAATATAGAGGCATACTTTTTTTCGTTGATCGCTCCACCTCCGGGGCCACGGCCAGCTGGAACGGCGGCGGAACGTTTACTTTGGCGGGCGCCTTTTATGCCCATAATTTGGGCTCGTACAATGACGCATTTACGGTGCTGGGGACACCAGCAAGCAATTCCCTGGTAATCGGAAACTTGGTTGTCGACACACTCCCGATGAGTGGAAATTCAGGAATCAATATGCAGCTCAACCCCAACGCGACGTATCCGGTTTTGAAGGTGGAGCTGCTGCAGTAGGCGGGCAGCTGCCCGGAGCGGGGTCGTTCTAGAGTGATGATCGCTCGGATGGCAGATTGGATACAGGCCGGTTTCTGATGGCAACTGTTGCAGTCACGGTAACTAAACGGATGCCTGTCCGACCGCCGAAGCTCGCGTTGCTCCCTTGGGTTCCGCCTCCGGGGGGCGGACTCTTTCTCTCCGCGCTGATTCATACTGCCGCCGTATTCGCCGTACTGGCGGGGCTGCCATATTTATTTCCGGGCAGGAAAGTCCACGTGACGAAGGTCGCCGAGGAGTGGCTCCGCGAGCCGGACCATGAAATTCTTTATCTGCCGAAATTGCCCCGAATCGAAAAGGCTGGCTCTCACAACAGTGTAAAAGGCCAGCCAAAAAAGAGTTCCCTCACCTTTGCGAAGCCTGAAGCTGAGCCTAGCCAAGCTGCCTCCGACCGCCCGAAGCCACTTTTTGACGGACCGCAAGTAATCGTTTCTGACCTTCCAGATTCGACCAACAACATCCAGACGATCCGTCGACCCGATTTGGTCGCCCCTCCGAAGTTCCCTAAGCCGGTAGTCCTACAGAACATGGTAATGCTCCCGGCTCACGCACCAAAAGCGCAGGTCGCGCCACCAGTTGACCTGCCAGCCCAGCCCGTGGTGCCGAATCCGCAAGAGCTCATGAATTTCCGGGCCAGCGAGCCACGCGTGCAAGTGCCGGTGCTGCCGATGGGTGTCCCGAAGCAAGCGCCGGACGTCCCTACAGAGGCGGCCGTGCCGAAAATTGCCAATGCGGCGGCCCGCAGCTTGCCGGAATTCTCTACGACAGCACCTGCCGCACCTGAGGCAGTCGTGGTAATCAATGCCGTCAGTGTCTCTTCAGAAGCCCTTCCCGCAATTCCAAACGCGGAATTGTCGGGCTCTTTTATTGTTGGTCCCGCGAGTGGCGCAAACGCCACGCATGGCGGGTCGGCAACCCTTGGCGCGAGCGCCGCGGGGGCAGGAACGGGGGCGTCGCCGAACGCCGGAGAAAATTCTTCGCATGCGAGCGCGGGAAATACGAGCGGCGTTGGCACAGGTCCAAATGGTAGCAAGGATGGTACCGCGCCAGCTGGATCCTTAACGATTACCGGGGGCCGGCCAGGAAGTGGTGGCGGCGCGGGGACAGCTGCAGGTTCCGGAAATGGAAGCATGCCGGGAATCTCGATCGCCGGAAGCACCGTCGGCCGAAGTAGCGGAATCGCCGTCACCGCAGGTGGAATCTCGCGTCGTCCCTACGCAATTACGATTATTTCAGGGGGAAGCAGTGGCGGGGCCAGTAGGGATTTGGGCGTGTTCTCCCGCGATGAAACTGTCTATACGGTTTACGTTCCGATGAGCGATACGGGTGGTGGACCTGACTGGCCCATCGAGTACGCGCTTGCCAACCCTACGGCCACTGGTAATGGTTTGCTCACTCCCCCTGTCGCACTAAAGAAAGTGCAGGCGACAGCGCCCAAGGCGGATATGGGCGCAAATTCAGGGCCGGTATTCGTTACCGGAATTATCGACGACAACGGGAGACTGCAGGGCTTGCGGGCAATCCGGGTGTCAGACGTCCGAGCAGAGTCTGCTTTGAAGGCACTAGCACAATGGGTATTCCTCCCAGCGCAGATGGAAGGAAAGCCGGTGCCGACCAGGGTACTGATCGGGGTAAGCGTTCTTCCGGCCGAGCAAGCCGCCAAGCGACAGTGATATGATGCCAGCGGCTTAAGCACTTTGTTTCCGTCTGGTGCATTCGACGGAATGGGCCAGGATGGATTTCGATCCAGTAGTCGGTGGTTAAATCTAAAATATGCGGAGAGACCGGTGCGACTCCGGCGCCGCATGCATGCAAGGAGAGTGCTTCGATGGATCCAACTACCGTACGCATTGTTGCGGGGGTTGTGTTTGTTGTGCTCGTTTTTATAATCATAGCGCGCCGTAAGAGCATGGCGGCAAAGCGCAAGCGCGTACCCTGAGAGTACGATGACGTTCCGAGTTGTGACCCGTTTCGGACTTTGAGCATTCTTTGCTGGGACTACGGGGTGTCACATGTAATCGTTGGACGCGTCTTGTGGTAAAGATGATCGCGTCATTGTCCTTCGTGAGATAGGTTCCCGCGAAGCGGCGCGCTTCACTCTCACTCTCCGCCAGAATTCTCTAATCGCTGTGATCGCAAGCGTAATTACCAACAGCAATCGAAAGCGGGTCGATCCGCCGCGAATATCCAGGTGGGGGAGTCCTGGCTCTTGTCCTGCCTTGGCGTGCCATTTTATGCTGCTGCATGGCGAGCAACAGGCACTGGTTTGACGATTGGACGGAGTTCAACGCTATGTTATAAAGAAAGGCCGGCCCCGTCCGGAAAACCGTGCCCTTTATCAACTTTCCCGCTCGCGAAATCAACTGCAAGCTCGTGTACTACGGTCCCGGTCTGGGCGGAAAAACAGCCAATCTGCAATGGATTTATGACCATACAGGGACAGCTCAAAAAGGGAAGATGATTTCGCTGGCCACAGAGACGGACCGGACGCTATTTTTTGATTTTTTACCGATTGATCTCGGCACTGTGCGCGGATTCAAAACGCGGATTCATCTCTACACCGTTCCCGGCCAGGTTTTTTATGAAGCCAGCCGTAAGCTGATTTTGAAAGGCGCCGATGGCGTTGTTTTCGTCGCGGATTCGCAGGAAGAACGGCTGGACGCAAACCTCGAAACCCTGGATAACCTGCGCGAACATCTGAAAGAACACAAGCTCGATTTTAGTACCATTCCCTACGTACTGCAGCTGAACAAGCGCGACCTTCCCGGAGTTCTTCCAGTCGAAGAACTGGCCAAGCAACTGCAAGTCAAAGGGGAACCAATCACGGAAGCGGTCGCCATAACTGGTCAGGGTGTGTTTGAAACACTTCGTGAAATTGCCAAGCTGGTTCTCGCCGAGCTGAAAAAAGGCGGATAGCTGGTCTTCTCGCCAAACAAATTCTTCAGCCGAAATTTAGCAGTTAAGAGCCTGGACAAGTTAAACAACCAGTTCAGGAACTTCCATCTGGCCGGTCGTAAAGGCAGTAGAAAATGCTCTGACCACGCTGGGGTCGAATTCCGTACCGGCGCCCTTGGAGATGATTTCCTTGGCTTCAAAGGTCGTAATGGCTTTGCGGTACGGCCGGTCGCTCGTCAGTGCGTCGTAGACATCAGCAACCATAATGATGCGCGACTCCAGAGGAATGTTGGCACCGCGAGTCGGGTTATATCCGGAACCATCGAATTTATCGTGATGCGCAAGAATGATAGGAAGAATGCGGCTGAGCGCGCCTCCGACAGGCTGGAGGATTTCGCCGCCCTTAGCAACGTGCTTTTTGACCTCCGCAGTTTCTTCCATGGTCAAGCGTGAGGCCTTGTACAAAAGATCCCTGCTGATATCCAGCTTGCCGATATCGTGAAGGAGAGACGCGGCGCGTACGTCCTCAATGCGCTCGCTATCGAGGCCCATTTCCACGGCAATCTTCGTGGCGTAGATTGAAACTCGATAGGAATGGTTTTGCGTGTACTGATCCTTGGAGATGAATTGACGAAGGATTATCAGCAGGCCATTGTAGGTTTCCCGCAACTCGCGAACCTTGGCTTGCATATTGTCATAGAGAGTGCCCATCGCGTAGGCGATGACCATCAGCGTTCCGCCCCAAACGGCAATGTCAAACCATTTGCTGTCTGCCAGCGAGACCCCGTTATGGCTGGCAAACGTGTCGGGATTAAAATGCGTCACCAGGACGACCAGACAACAGCTCGCCACGGCCGTGAGCGTAGCGTGCCGCCTTCCATAAAAATAAGCGGAAAATATAGTTGGCAGGACGTAGAAACCCAGAACCACGCGGTGCATGCTGACCATGTAATTCAGCAGCAGCGCGATCAGCAACAGGGACAGAAGCAGCCACAACTCGCCATTAACTTCTTTAAAGCGTCGCAACCACGATGATTCCATAATCTGTTCTCCTGCCGTACGGGGGACGTTTCGTCTTCCTCAGGCGTAACGGAAACAAAACACAAGAGAAGGCCATAATACTCATGAGCCGAGGGGACCGACTACATCCCATTTCGGGAAGCAAAGCCAGAGAAAGACGCATCTTGATCATCTGACAGCGAGAGGCGCGGAGCAATTATTGCCAAATCGGGACGTGCCCTAGACGCCCACAGTACCGAAGTACCATAAACAAAAAAAGGGAGGTGAAAACCTGATGGTCGTCACCTCCCGGGGTGGGGTGGGGTGTTGCTGGGTAAAGTCGCTACTAAGACTGGTTGATTATAATTTTCAGGTACCGTCTGAGTCCCTCAAAAACTTATTTGAAGCTCATGAGAGAAGCAGAAACGGGCACCTGAGCTGACTCCATGTGCACGGAATATCACAACGCGACAATGCGTGTCAACAATGAAATTATTCATTTCAATGAAAGATATTTTTTGAGGATTAATTCATGTATCAACTGTGCGGCGGTTTTACGGCGGATTTGGAGGATCGCGCTGCTGCCAGGTCGAGGGCTTCCCGAACGCGGCGCGAAAGTGCTCCGCGACTGTAAGGTTTTTTAAGGACTTGGATTCCGCGCTCCACCATTTCCGTCAAGGCAGCCGTTTCGTTACTGTACCCCGTGGCAAATAGCACAGGAATACCAGGCTTTGCAGCTTGGATCGCTTCAAAGACTTCGGGTCCGCTGCGATGCGGCATGATCACGTCCAGCACGACAAGCGCAATCGAGTTGCAGTGCGCGTAAAACATTTCCAAAGCCTCTTCGCCGTCATGAGCGAGTAGAATCCGGTAACCCAGCGATGCCAGCGTGGCCTGAGCCATTTCGCGGACGTCCTCATGATCTTCGGCCAGTAAAATTGTTTCTGTACCCCCGCGAATTGGAAAATCTTGAACAATGTGCGAGGAGATTTCACTTGTCGTGGCTGTCTCGCTCCAGGGAAGAAAAATGTGAAAGGCGCTTCCCCGACCCGGCTCGCTCTCCACCAGAATAAATCCGCCGTGCTGTTTCACAATGCCATAGACTGTTGCCAATCCAAGCCCGGTGCCTTTTCCAATTCCCTTGGTCGTAAAAAAAGGCTCGAAGATGCGCTCTCGAACGGCGGCATCCATTCCCACACCCGTGTCGGTGACAGAAAGCGCGGCAAAGCGTCCGGGCTGCAGCTCCGCGTCTTGACGGCACTGCACTTCTGAGAAATCGGCGTTGTGAGTTTCGATGGAGAGTAGGCCGCCCTTCGGCATGGCATCTCGGGCGTTCATGCAGAGATTCATCAAGACCTGTTCGATTTGCGTGGGGTCGACGCGTGCCACGCACAAGTCGTTCGCCAAATTGGTCCGCAGTTCAACATCCTTGCCGATGACTCCGCCAAGCAGCGTCACTACATCATGGACCGACTGGTTGAGGTTGACATTCTGGGGCTCCAAAACTTGGCGCCGGGCAAAAGCCAGCAACTGGCGAATTAAGGCCGTGACGCGATCGCATTGGCTGTGAATGTTGTTGAAGTAAGTTGCATAACGCGGATCGCCGGAAGCAGATAGTTCCTCGCCCAACTCGGCCCAGCCAAGAATGGCCCCCACCACATTGTTGAAGTCATGCGCGATTCCGCCGGCCAGTTGACCGATGGCCTCAAATTTTTGTGCTTGCCGGAGCTGTAGTTCGAGAGAACGGCGTTCGGTAATATCTCGCGAAACAGTGGCGATGTAGCGCGCCTCTCCCGTCTGTGCGTCTCGGACCTTAAAAGCGACGCATTCCACGGGAATGACGCGTCCGGTCTTGTGAAGGAATCGCAATTCTCCTTTCCAATGTCCGGTGGAGTTAATCGCGGGAAAAATGGTTTCGTGCACGAATGGCAGGTCTTCCGGTACCACATAATCTATCGAATGCGTCCCTTGTACGGACTCTGGTCCGCCCATGCCCAACATTTCCCGGCCCGCCGGATTCACGTACTGGACGTTATCTTTCAGGTCCGCCACCGCGATGAAATCGCCGCTGTTTTCGACGAGCGTAAAGAATTTTTGTCTTTCTTCTTCAGCGAGTTGCCGTTCGGTGATGTCCTGCGCCACCACAAGAACGGCGGGGCGCTCGGAATATTCCAGGGCGTGCGCAAAAAACTCTACAACGATAATCGATCCGTCCTTCAGTCTATGATACCAGTGCTCAGCCGATTTTCCTCCGGCAAAGCTCGCTTGAAGAGCTCCAAGCAATCTGGGAATTTCGTCAGGAGGGTGAAGTTCGCTGATACTCATGTTCAGAAACTCGACACGTTCATACCCGTAGTGGTGCAGAGCCGCATCATTGACCTGAAGAATCCGCAGGCTTTCTTTCTCGAAGATCCACATGGGAAGCGGATTGTGTGCGAAGAGAAATAGGGAGTTCGATTCGCTTTGGCGAAGCGCCTCCACCATAAAAGTGCGTGCATCGCGAGTTGTCTTTTGCTCAAGGGCACGCAGCAACACCGCCGGCAGGCGGGCCAGGTGGTCCTTCAATACGTAATCGGTGACGCCACGCCGAAGGCATTCGACAGCTATTTCTTCTCCCAGATTCTGTGAAATCAAAATGAAAGGAACGTCATTCCCCGCCTTGCGAATCTCCGCCAACGCATCCATACCCGTTCCGTTCGGGAGGCGGTAATCGGCCAAAACGATGTCGTAGTGAAAGCGCCGAAAGTGATCAAGAAATTCTTCCAGCGTCCCGACGATATGCGGCCGGCACTGGAACCCCGCCTGTTGTAACTCGTAAAGATAGAGTTCCGCGTCGGCCGTGGCGTGCTCTATTACAAGCACGCGAAGCGGCGAGGCCATATTCCAGGCCGTGACCTGAGGCAGGCGCGCAGCAGTTTGGCTCATCTGGAGTTCTCCAGAAGATATATCGGCTAATTAACCGATTCCTCTAGTAATCAAATAGAGCCGTGCCGAACCCGGGAAAAATTATGCGGTGGTCGATTGTTTCAAAGTCGCTGATGGGCTGGCGAGTCCTTGCTTGCTTCGTTTCTGTTCATACATGTGCCCATCAGCAAGTTTGAGCAATTCTTCAAGAGACGGCTGGCGAACCGACGGCACGTCAGCGATGCCTACGCTGAGAGCCAGATGAAAGCGCAAATCAGCGAGCGAATTGGTGTAATCCACACGCTGCTGCAAACGATTGCGGACCTGCATGGCGGAGTCCTGACCCGCATCAGTCATCAGAACGCAAAATTCATCACCGCCAATCCGCGCAAGAATGTCAGATTGTCGAAAAGTGAGGCGCAGAATCTCTGCCAGGGCGATGAGCGCGCGGTTCCCCTCCAAATGGCCGTGGTTGTCATTAATCAATTTCAGATCGTCCATGTCCACATAGACGAGCAATGCCGCTCCCTTGCGCCGGATCACTCGCAACTGTTGCTCCGCCAGCGCCAGAAATCCACGTCGATTATGCAGACCGGTCAGGTCGTCGATCAGAGAAAGGCTTTGCAAGGTCTTCCGCAAGCGATGACGCTCAATGGCAAAACGCAATGAACGCACAAGCGTGGCGCGGTCGAGGCGCTCCTTCGCTATAAAATCTTGTGCGCCCTGTTGGAGCGATTCTACGGCCAGCGTCTCGCTGTCGGACTCCGACAGGATCACCGCAGGAACGCTTAGCACGCCTGCGGTAGCCGCCTGAAGAATTGCGGGCATTCGCGCCTGGTCCGGCCCAATATCAACGAGGAGGGCGTCAGCGTCCTCAAAAGTAAGGCACTCTGCAGCCATCTCGATGCTGTAAACCTGTGTGACGCGAAATTCGCTGGTGTCATGGGGTTCGAGCAATTCACGTAGCCGTTGCGCTTCCGGATCTTCACTGACCAGGAGAATGCGAATCGGCTCTCCGTTGATGGACACCGGACACCCTTGTGAGTCCCTATGGGCCTGCTTTATGGACCGCGCTGCGAAGCTGAACCACGTTCATGCGGACCTAAAGACAGCCGCGAACTGGTTGCAACAATATCAGTGCAGGCGATCGAATAGGGAATCAGCTTTCTGGAAGGGGTGACTCCAGTCTTGGCTACCCGGCAAAAAATGTCAATGACTGTGACAGGAGTTGATGCGTCGAAGGCAACAGCACCGCCGCTCGTCAGCTTCGTTGTTCAATCGGCGCGTACGAGCGCAGGTCATATCCAGTGAAGATCTGGCGAGGACGAGCGATCTTCTGCTCGGGATCGAGCAACATCTCTTCCCACTGAGCGATCCAGCCGCTGGTGCGTGGGATCGCGAAAAGGACCGGGAACATCGTTACCGGGAAACCCATGGATTGATAAATAAGGCCTGTATAGAAGTCCACGTTGGGATAGAGCTTGCGGGAGACGAAGTAGTCATCTTCGAGAGCGATGCGTTCGCATTCCAGGGCGATGTTCAGCAGGGGATTGCGGCCCATGATTTCAAAAACTCCATCCGCAACATGCTTGATGATGCGCGCCCGCGGATCGTAGTTCTTGTACACACGATGCCCGAAGCCCATCAATTTCTTTTCGCCGGCCTTTACGCGCTTGATGAAGGAGGGCACGTTAGCGAGAGAACCAATTTCCATCAGCATTCGGAGGACTTCTTCGTTGGCGCCCCCGTGCAGCGGGCCATATAGCGCTGCCGTAGCTGCAGCGGTCGCCGAGAACGGATCGACATGCGAGCTGCCGACGCAGCGCATGGCGCTCGTCGAACAATTCTGCTCGTGGTCCGCATGCAGGATGAACAATACATCCAGCGCCCGCTCTAGCGTCGGGTTCGGACGGTATTTAAGTTCGCTCGTCTTGAACAACATGCTGAGGAAATTGCCGGGATAGCTAAGCTCGTTGTCCGGATAGGAAAATGGCATGCCCAAACTGTGCCGGTAGGAAAACGCTGCCAGCGTCGGCATTTTGCCGATCAGGCGATAGGTCTGTTTGCGGCGCGATTCCTTATTGAAAATGTCCTTGGCCTCGGGATAGAACGTTGAAAGCGCGGCGATGGCGGATATCATCATGCCCATCGGATGGGCATCGTAATGAAATCCATCCAGGAACTTTTTCACCGATTCGTGGATGAACGTATGGTGCGTGATGTGATAAGTCCACTCTTCAAGTTGCGCGCGGTTGGGCAGCTCTCCGTACAAAATTAAATAGGCCGTCTCGAGGTACGTGCTTTTTTCCGCCAGCTCTTCGATGGAATATCCGCGGTACCGCAGGATGCCTTTGTCGCCGTCAATGAACGTAATCTTGCTGCGGCACAGGGCCGTGTTGCTGAAGGCCGGGTCGTAACTCATCATACCGAAATCATCGGGATCCACTTTTATCTGGCGCAGATCGATGGCACGGATGGTGTCATCGGTAATCGGAAGTTCGTAGCTCTTTCCCGTCCGATTATCAGTGACGGTAACCGTGTCCCGCGTCATGGGGGTGGTCTTCTCGGCAGCAGCCGGCGCTTCAGGTTTGACTGGATTCATTATTTTATTTTCCGCGATAACACACAGCGGCCTACTAGGAATTTACACCAACTTTGCATTTTCGGGGAGGGGTATCGTTGGAATTCCCTGGCTGCGCTGCTCATCCATTACAAAAGCCCGGGAAGAAGTCTCCCGGGCTCTCTAATTTTAAATATGCGAACGAGCAACTATGAAGATTTCTCTTCCACTGGCGCCGTCGCTGGAATATCGACGCGCTCCACGCGCTTCAGGCGCGCTGATTTGCCCTTTAGCCCGCGCAGGTAATACAGCTTGGCGCGGCGCACGCGGCCCTGACGTAATACTTCGATTGAACTGATCGACGGCGAATTTGCCGGGAACACACGCTCAACGCCGACGCCGAAACTTACCCTGCGTACCGTGAAGCTTGCTCCGGTTGACTTCCCACGCTTCTTAATCACCACGCCTTCAAACGGCTGGATGCGTTCCTTTTCGCCCTCGGCCTCTTTCAGCCGTACGTGGATGCGCACGGTGTCGCCCGGTCGCAGCGGGGGCAAATCTTTCCGCACTTGTCCTTCCTGAAACTTTTCAATAACGCGATTCATGGCTACTATTCCCGGCAGACCCACTCAGGTGGGGTCAGCACTGCAAACACAAACCCTAACTATAGCTGAAATCAGCCATCTGCACCATACGAAACTCCCAAAGTGTACCAAATTGGCGGTCGCTCGACGCAGGTGCCGTGAGTAATTCAGTTCGCGAAGAGTACAACTCCCAGTCATTATGGGGCTTTAAACGATATTGTGACTTTCGTGTCCGCGCGACGATGCAATCATTTGTCTTGGACGGATCTGAGGCTACAATGTCAACCTGTCGCACGACACTGGGAGAAGGCGAGGCTGACTCGATGCGCGCAGTTGTCACAGGCGGGGCGGGATTTCTCGGATCGCATCTGTGCGATTATTTGCTGGAGCGCGGCTGGGAAGTTCTGGCGATAGACAATTTAGTCACTGGAACCGAGACCAATCTGCGCCACCTGGCTGGGAATTCGCGCTTCCGGCTCGTGCAGCACGATGTCTCGAAGTTCATCGATGTGCCAGGCCCGGTCGATTACGTACTGCACTTCGCCTCGCCGGCGAGCCCCGTGGATTATCTGAAGCTCCCCATTCAGACACTTAAAGTTGGCGCTCTAGGAACGCACAACTCACTGGGACTGGCT
>Ga0070735_10000440_pt1 | contig 45306 bp, 45 predicted proteins | sample Coa_R1_FD_66443 | JGI IMG/M metagenome (GOLD analysis project Ga0070735, IMG submission 66443) | Surface soil microbial communities from Centralia Pennsylvania, which are recovering from an underground coalmine fire - Coalmine... | ecosystem: Environmental > Terrestrial > Soil > Unclassified ... | reverse complement strand
GGGCATCCGGAACCGGACGCACGGAATATGCCGAGCATGTCGTCCGATCTTTCGCATTCTGGTTGTAATCGAGAAACACTCCGTGCCGCTCTTCCTTCCACCATTTCGAAGTCGCCAAGGTAGGTGCACGCCGTTCGACCGCCCGGGATAAAGCGACGGCCGCGCGCCGCACTTCAGAGAAGCTCCACCTCGGTTCGATGCGAACGTTCACGTGCATGCCACGCGAACCACTGGTCTTGGGCCACCCGCGAAGACCAACCTCCTCGAGAAATGACTGGACTTCGAGGGCGACGCGACGCACATCGTCCCAACTGACGCCCGGAACAGGATCAAGATCGATTCGCAGCTCGTCAGGATGTTCAAGATCCCTCGAGCGCACGGGGTGCGGATGCAGTTCGATGCATCCCAGATTGACGATCCATGCGAGACCCGCTGCATCATCGACGACAATTTCTTCTGCGGTCCGTCCCGACGGGAACGACAGCGTGACCGTTCTCAGCCACGCAGGACGCTGCTCGGGCGCACGTTTCTGATAGAACGCCTCTCCTTCAGCCCCGTTGACGAAGCGTTTCAGAACAATAGGACGGTCTTTAATTCCGGCGAGTGCTCCCGGCGCAATCGACAGGTAGTAACGAACCAGATCGAGCTTCGAGACGCGGACCTGCTTCGAGAAATAGAGCTTCTCAGGATGCGTGATCTGAACCTCACGCCCTTCAAGAACGAGAACTTCGCTGGCGGCTTCCTTCCCCACGAAAACAGGCTACCACCGGGCTGATGGTTCAGGTATCAGGGAGATTCGGCGTCGAGATTTCAAAAAAATCTCCGGAGTGCGGGCCTTTCCCCAGTGCCGCACTCCGGAGTTCCGTACAAACCTTCTTTCCTGGTGCTAGTTCACGGTGAAGGTCCCGGAACTGATGGCGCTGCCGCCTTTGGTCACCAACGCGATCTTGCCGGTCGTAGCGCCCGTGGGAACGGTCGCCGTGATTTGCGTATCTGAATTCACGGTGAACGTCGCCGACGTCCCGTTGAAGGTGACCTTCGTCGCTTGCGTCAGGCCGGAGCCCGTGATCGTGACCGACGTCCCGACCGGCCCACTCGGAGGCGAGAAGGTCTTGAGCGTCGGCTTCACCTTGAACGCTGTGTTGCTGGTCAGAGTTGTGGCACCCGTGGTGACCGTGACTGTCCCGGTCAGTGCCCCTGCCGGAACGGTTGCCAAGATGAAAGTGCTACCTGTCAGTTGCGCCTTCGTGACGGGCGTGCCGCCGAACTTAACCACCGACGACTTGCTGAAGCCCTGACCCAGAATCCCGATCTGTGCACTCTCAGCGCCAGTCGCCGGAAGTAGCGACACAAAGGGAGCGTAGGTGGTGCTCAGACTGTAGAACGAGCCGGAGGAGGCATCGCCGCCCTGAAAAGTCGTGCTGTAAAACGTGCCGTTGGTGGAAAGTAGTAGCGGGGCATAGGGTTGAGCGCAATTCGAACAGACAAGCGGGTAGAGATAAAGGGTGTCGTACACGCCCTTGGTGTTGATGTCGAACAATCCGGCCTGGGCGCAGCCTCCGCCGGCGCAGTCCGTTGCGGCACCATAGAGAATGCCGTCAGGACCCTGAGTTAACGGCAACTGCGGATAAGCACCGTCCGTTTGATTGGGGAAGCTGTAAAGGACTGTTTCCACGCCCTTCGGGGTTAGCCTGAAGACTGTCCCTTCGCGCGCCGTGCCACCAAATTCAGTCGTCCCGTAGTAGTTGCCGTCCAAGCCTTGGATCAGGTTGGTATAAGGGTTGGCACCATCGGGATCGTTCTTGAACGCGTACACCAAAGCCTCCTTGCCAGCGGTTGAGATCTTGAACACGGCCCCTTCGCTGACGATCCAGCCGTTCCCCATGCCCCAGAGGTTTCCATCGCTGCCTTGAATGAGGCCTAAGGGTTCAGCCGTGTCATTCGGTGGACCCTGAAAGCTGTACAGCACGCTGTACACTCCCGCCGTCGTGACTCTGTAAACCGTACCGTAATTGTTTGCCCCGCAAAAGCCGGTGGTGCCGTAGAGGTCGCCGTTGTTCGCTTGCATCGGAGGCGCGAGCGGGTGACATCCGTCGGTGGTGGTTCCGACGAAAGTGTGGATTACCGTCAAGGCGCCGGTTGGGGTCACTCTAATCAAGGTGCCGTTGTTCGTTGGATCGCTGTAACAGCTACCGTAGAAATTGCCGTCGGTAGCAAGCGCCAGCCCGTTGCAATTGGTTCCCTCGGACTGCGCCATCACGTGCAGCGTGGTGAGAACTCCCGTGGCGCTGATTTTGTAGACGATGCCCTGGCAGCAGCCGTTACCGGACTGGGAAACTCCGTAGAAATCTCCGTCCCGCCCCTGAGCCATGGGTCCTTGCGGCAGAGTCGGTGACGAGTTGTTGTTGGAGCTGAAGCTGTATAGTGTCGAGACGGTTTGGGCCTGCGTCGGAACCCCGCCCCCCGCGAACAGAACCACAATTGTGAGAACAGTGATTGCCAATGCGGCGGTCTGCGATGTCATCTTATTCATTTTGCGGTCGAGCAACTTCATTAGGGTCTCCTGAGAGTCGATCTTGTGCTTTGCGAGGATCATCGAGAAACGGCTTTGCGGTTCCATGCCGCAAACATCTGCTTCATAAGCGCGAGTGCGAGTCGACTGTCGCCGGAATCTGGGTGCGGGTCAATGCTCCGGAAGCAACGCGTTCACGGCATCGAGATCACGCGATATGTGCCTTTAATCGCAGCACTTACAGGAAGTTCTTGTCTGAGCAGCTATAGCCGAAAAGTGCCAGTTTCAGTCGCGCATCCCGATGCTAGACTGAGGTTCCCCACTTGGTATCCAGGATCATGCCCACACGGCCCCAGACGGTTGTTCGCTTCGGTCTGTTCGAAGCCGAGTTGCGTGCAGGCGAATTACGCAAGAGTGGGGTCCGGGTCAAGATTCAGGATCTTCCATTTCGAGCTTTGAGGCTTCTGCTCGACCACCCCAATGAGGTGGTGACCCGGGAGGAATTGCGGCAGGAACTTTGGCCACAAGATGTCTTCGTCGATTTCGACCGCGGCATCAGCAGCGCCATCAAGCGCCTGCGCGATGCGCTCGGCGACTCCGCCGACAATCCTATTTTTGTTGAAACGATAGACCGCCGCGGTTACCGCTGGATCGCGCCCCTGCATCCTCTCGAGGTTGTCTCAGCACCGAACGCTACTGGGTCAGACAAATCCGTGATAGCAGAGCCGCGAGAGGCTTCTTCGTGGCGAAACTTGGTTTTCGTGCTTCCCGTATTGGCCTTGCTGTTCGCAGCTTGGATCTTTCGCCCCGGCTACCGCAATGCCAAGGCAGGCGCGAAATCTGTCGCTGCCACTTCACCCCATGGTTTCCATCACGCGGCCAATCGCGAAGCCGAAGACTTTTACCTGAAAGGACGCTTCTACTGGAACAAGCGCACGCCTGAGAGTCTGAACCAGGCCGTGGATTCGTTCACTCAGGCAATCGTCCATGATCCCAACTACTCAGACGCCTACGTCGGCCTGGCTGATTGCTACAACTTGATGCGCGAGTACACCTTGATGCCAGCCACCGAAGCCTACCCTCGCGCGCTTGCAGCGGCGAAAAAAGCGGTGGAACTCGACGATCAGTCGTCAGCCGCGCACGCTTCGCTCGCCTTTGTCTCCTTTTACGGGATGTGGGATGCGGGTACGGCCGACGAGGAATTTCGCCGCGCGATCGACCTTGATGCCAATAATGCCAACGCCCATCACTGGTACGCGACTTATCTGCAAACCGTCCGCCGCTTCGATGAATCGCTGAATGAGATCGACCGCGCTCAGTCCCTTGATCCGCATTCTTCCTCGATTCTGGCTGACCGGGGTATGTTGCTTTGGCGCGCCGGGCACCGCGAGGAAGCACTGCGTCTTCTGCACCAACTCGAACAAGCTGATCCGGATGCCCTTTCTCCTCGCCGCTACCTGAAATTTGTCGACCTTGAAATCGGAGATAACGTCGGCTACCTGGCGGAAATGAACAAGGAATCGCTTCTGCTTCACGATGCCTCACTCTCGACGATCGCAGACGCCGCCGAAAAAGGTTTCGTCGCCCACGGAACAAGAGGCATGCTCGAAGGTCAGGTTGATCAGCAGAAGAAGGTCTACAGCCAAGGCAAGCTCTCTCCGTTCTATTTGGCCGAAACCTATTCACTTCTGGGAAACACGGAGGAAGCACTCAAGTATCTGGATGCCTGTTACGACCGCCACGCTCAGGAGACCCTCAACATCGCGGCTGACCCCGCCTTCAACAGTCTGCATTCCGTCCCCGCTTTCCAGCAGCTTCTCGCCAAAGTTGGTCTGCCACCGGTCCACTAAAGAGCTCGAATCAATTGGTACTAAGCAGCTAATGCTCGGGCCTAGGAAGAGTGCCGCAGGTAACCTTCGGTACACTCCCTTTCGGTAACCCTTGGTAACCATGCCTTCTATGACTTCCAGACGTACAATTGGCCTTGTCCGGTCGGGCATCTGCCGATATGTGAGATGAACGTCCGTGATCCGTACCCGGGAGCAGCCCCCAGCGTTCAGCGGGTTCTGTCGCGAGATGGTTTGAATTCGTGCTATTGAATTCGTGATCTGAAGACCAGGGTCTGGAGTTCGACGCTCTTATGGCATTGTTCGGCTTCAATAAACAGAGGGTTCTCGCCAGTGCGGAGAAGTACGTCCAGCAGGGCAAGCTTCAGAATGCCATCTCCGAATACGAGAAGATTCTCAAGAATGATCCCAAAGACCTGACGGTCAACAACACCATTGGCGACCTCTACTCCCGCAATGGGGAGAGCGACAAAGCCACTGAGTGTTTCAAGGCCGTGGGCGATGCCTATGCCAGCCAGGGTTTCACGGTCAAGGCCATCGCGATGTACAAGAAGATCTGCAAGCTCAAGCCGTCTCTCGAGAGCTTGCTGAAGCTGGCCGAACTTTACACCCAGCAAGGCCTGTTCAATGACGCCCGCGCGCAATATCTGCAGGTCGCGGAAGAATTCCTGAAAGCTGGCGAACTCGACAACTCTGTCCGGATTTTCCAGAAGATTCTGGAAATGGATCCAGAAAACAGCCAGATGCGGATCAAGCTGGCGGAAGTCTATATACGACTCGGCAAGAAAACGGAAGCTTGGCAGATTTTCTCCGCTGCTGCCGAGAGTATGCGGTCGAAAGGATCTCTCGGCGGCGCCGAAGAAGTCTTGCAGCGCATGCTGACGCTTGATCCAGGCAACACATATGCCTTGCTGATGCAAGGCAAGAACATGCTCGAGTCGGGGGATGGCGCCGGCGCCGTCGCTGCCCTGCAGAAGATCACCGACATTGATTCGAATCCTGATGGCCTCCGCGACCTGCTCAAAGCGTACTTGCTGACAGGCCAACTCTCGGAAGCCGGCACGATCGCCAACAAGCTGCTGACGGTTCATAACGATCTTACGGCTATCGCAACTTTCGCCGACGCGCTGATGCAGGCCGGGCATTACGAAAATGCCCTGCAAGTCTTCGATCAGCATGCCGAGCGGCTTCTGGCCGAAAACTCCGACAAGATCCTGCAGAGCTTGCACCAGATCATCGGCCACGTGCGCGACAATCCAGACTCGCTGCAGAAGTTGCTGGATCTGTTCAATAAGGCCGGAGAGAACACCCACATCACCGAGGTCACGGAATTACTGGCGCATGCCAGCGTTCAAGCCGGAGAGCTCGCCCGGGCCCGCGATCTGTACCAAAAGCTCGCCCAACTCGAGCCGCAGAACGCGCTCCACATGCAGAATTATCAGCAGGTGGTGAGCCAGCTCGGAGGAACGTCGGGCAACAAGCTCATCACTCCGGAAGAGGCTGTCGTTCTCATTGACGATCTCGAGGCCACTGCTCCTTCCATCCATCAACACTATTCGGATGAGATTGCGCTGGCCGTTCGCTCCGCCCTGACCGACGCCGAGCTCTTCATTTCTTACAACATGCCCGCCAAGGCGCTCGGACCTCTGAACTCCGTGCTGCCGTTGGCGCCAGACGATTTGCGCATCAACCAGCGACTCGCGGCATTGCACACTCGCGCAGGACGTTTCGCCGAAGCGGCTCTATGCTGCCGCACTTTGCAGAGAATTTACTCCGACGCCGATCATCCGGACGAGGCCTCGCGTTACGCTGAGCTTTCCGAGCGCTACGAAGAACGTTCTTCCACCGGCATTCATCATGTGGCTCCGGGCGAAGACGAGCACATTTACATCGATGCTTCCGCTCCTGCCGCCGAAGTGCCAGAAGCGGATGTAGCCGAACCAGAGGCGGAAGTAGCCGAATTTTCCATCGAAGAAGCTCCCGCAGAAGTCGCGAGTGAAGAATCAGAAGTAGCCGCTGCGCCCGAAGAAGCACCGGTCGAAGCTGCGTCTGCATGGCCCACAGCCACGGCTGAGGAGCCCGCCGCCGAGGAACCCGAGTTTGCTGTGGTCGATGAATCTGCCGCGCCGGTGGCCGACGTTGCGGCCGCGCCTGAAGAAATTGATCTCTCTTCCGAATGGGACGACGCCATCACGATTGAGACCGACGATGCTCCGCCTGCGGCCGTCGAGGAGCCGGCTGAAGCTGAATCTGAGCCAGTCGCCGCTGTCGCGGAACCTGCCGCCGAAGAGCCCGCGGAAGATCCGCGAGTATCTGAAACAGTCGAGGAGATCCGCTTCTATGTTGGGCACGGGATGGCGGCGCAGGCTTTGGCTGCTCTCGCCAAACTGCAGACCCTGACTCACGATCAGGCCAAGATCGACGAATTACGAGCTGAAGTGGATGCGGCCATGCAGCCCGCCGAGGAACTCACCGCTGACGCCGAACCGACCATCGAAGAAATCACTGTCGAAGATGTTCCTTCGGCCGAGGTTGCGGTAGAAGAAGTTGCGGTGGAAGAGGTCGCGGTAGAAGAGGAAGCTCCGGTCGCCGCGGTGGAGGAGGAACCCGCCGCCATTGAGCCCGCGCCTGTAGCGGTGGAAGAAATCCCGGTCGAAGAAGCGGTCGCGGAACCTGAGCCGGAACCCGCCCCACCAGTTATTCATAAGCCTGTTCTTCGTAAGCCTCCGGTCAAGAAGACTGGGGTCCATGAGCCTGCGGCTGTCGCGCAAGAACCTGAGCCCGCACCGCATGCTGGCGTGCTGCAGGATTTTGTTTCCGATCTCGAATCCTCGTTGGGCTCGGAATTCCTGCCCGGCACAGTTGCCCATGCGGCGCCTCCCGCAACTGCTCCGGTCGCGCAGGCAACACCAGCGGCGAACCAGCCCGCCCCGGTATTGGGCGAATTCGTTGCCGATATCGAAGCATCGCTGGGAGAAGATTTCCTGAAGGCCGCTCCTGTTCCCGAGGCTCAGCCCGTAGTAGCAAAAGCGCCGCCTGCGCCTCTGAAACCTGCCGCACTAGTTGAACCCAGAGTTGAGGCGAAGAAAGTCAGCCCGCTGGCTGCGAGCGCAGCAGCATCGGCATCGCCTTCCTCTGCGGTCGCCTCCGCTGTGGTGCACCCGGTGCAGGCCCCAGTAGTGGCCGTCGCCTCGGCCATCCCGGCAGCTTCTAACCCTCAGCCAGTTGCTCCAGTACTTCCGCCGACAGCCCCGGCGTCGGCTGCCAAAGCCTCGCCCTTCGGCGAGGACGCGGGAATCGATCTCGCCGACATGTTTGGCGAGTTGAAGAGAGATCTGGAAGCTGATGTCGCCTCCACAGACGAGGATCCCGAGACCCATTACAACCTCGGCATCGCCTTCCGCGAGATGGGACTTCTGGATGAAGCCATCGGGGAACTCCAGAAAGCCTGCCAGTCGTTCGATCGCGGACATCCGTTCCAGCAGATCATGCAGACTTACACGTGGCTGGCACAGTGCTTCCTTGAGAAAGGTGTGCCCGAGGCTGCCGTCCGCTGGTATGACAAAGCATTGAACGTTCCCAATATCGATGGGGAGACCCGCACTGCCCTGAACTACGAACTCGCCTCGGCTTATGAAACAGCAGGCGACAAAACCTCTGCGCTCAAGCACTTCATGGACGTTTACGGCTCGAATATCGATTATCGTGACGTCTCCGAGCGCATCAAGGCCCTGAAGTCGTAAAATAATCCGATGGCTGTGTCCAAGTCCTCCTTATCGGGATCCGCCTCCCGCCCAACTCTTGTGTCACGGAGCCGGAGCGTTCCCGAATGAACGATCCCACATTTTCCAGTGCGCCCGGTAAGGCGCCCGAGCCCGCACCTCCTGCCGAGATTCACACGACGGTTCTCGATTCGAATCAGGACGCGCCTCCACGAGCAATCCATCTTTGGATGCATCGCATCTCCGTCTTCCTGTTCGTGCTGATCAGCGCAGTGGCGGGCGTACTCCTGATCATCCTTCCCTGGACTCCCGAGTGGACGGATAACTACCTCCTGCTATCATTTCCCTCGCTTCGCATAATGGTGTCCAGCGGCTTTTTCCGCGGTATCTGCAGCGGCCTGGGCCTGCTCGACATCTGGATCGGCTTCTGGGAGGCTCTCCACTACCACGAACATTCGTAGAACTGCATCAGAGATTGGAACCTGCTGTACGACCTGACTTCTAGAACTCGAGTACTCATGACTGACCTAAAATCCGCGCCGGTTGCTTACCAGAACGAGCCCTTTCTCAGCAGCCCCGACGGCCGCATTCTACGTATGCTTGCCGAATATCAGGAGCCGTTAGCCCGCTTCCGCCGCGAGCAAATCCAGGACACGGTCGTCTTCTTCGGCTCGGCCCGCTTTCAGGGCGAAAAGGACGCGGCGCAGAGTCTCGCAAAATTAAAGGAAAATCCCGACTCATCCATTTCAGCAGCTCAACTTGAACAAGACCTGAAGCGCGCCCAGGCGAACGTCGACATGGCCCGCTATTACGAAGACGCACGCAAGCTCGCTCACATGCTGACCAAGTGGTCGATCACCATTCCCGCCCGCCGTCACCGTTTTGTCGTGACTACCGGCGGAGGTCCCGGAATTATGGAAGCCGCGAACCGGGGTGCCTATGAGGCAGGCGGCAAGAGCATCGGACTGAACATTCAGCTTCCCTTCGAGCAGCATCCCAACCAGTTCATCACGCCGTCGCTGAACTTTCAGTTCCACTACTTCTTCATGCGCAAGTTCTGGTTCGCCTATCTCGCCAAGGGATTGGTTATTTTCCCCGGCGGCTTCGGTACCATGGACGAACTCTTTGAAATCCTTACTCTCGCCCAGACAGATAAACTGGCCAAGAAGATTTTGGTGATCATCTACGGCAGTGAATACTGGAACAAGATCATCAACTTCCAGGCATTCGTCGATGCAGGCTCCGTGTCGCCGCAGGATCTCGAACTTTTCAAAGTCGTGGATGACCCCAACGAAGCCTTCGAATACCTTCGCGATGGACTGACGAAATACCATCTCGGGGGAACGCCGAAAAAGCAGGGCGATATCCTGCCGGAAATCGCGAAAACCAGGCCGTAGTTCGACATCAACGCCATGTAGTACGGTGGAAGAGCGGCGCCTGAGCGCCGCGCGAGCGTTGCCAAAATTAAACCCGGCTTTAGCCCCGTGCCCTTCGATGCCCGGCCACTGCCTTCTCTACTACATCACCGACCGCACCGCATTCGCTTCGGACGAACCCACGCGCCGTCGGCGCCTCCTCGAAAAAATCGCTGAAGCCACTCGCGCCGGAATCGACTACATCCAGCTTCGCGAGAAAGATCTCTCCACCCGGGAACTGGAATCCCTAGCCCGCGAAGCTGTCAGTACCGTTCGAGAAGCACGCAAACTGGCCACCGACCACTCGCCACCAACCACAGCACTGCTCATCAACTCGCGGACGGATATCGCTATAGTCGCCGGAGCGGACGGCGTCCACCTGCGCTCCGACGACATTTCTCCGCAAGAAGTGCAAAGCATCTGGAACTCTTGTGGGGCGGGCGCCCCTGCCCGCCAACTCTCCCCACTGGATCCCCTGATCGCAGTTTCCTGTCACTCTCCGACAGAGGTAAAGCAAGCCTCCGCGAGCAGCGCCACCTTCGCCGTCTTCGCCCCAGTCTTTGAAAAGAAAGACATCCCGAACACCCAACCGGTAGGCATCGCCCAGCTCCGCGAAGCCTGCAAGGCAGGCATTCCTGTCCTCGCCCTTGGCGGAGTCACGCTAGCAAATGCCAAATCGTGTCTGATGGCCGGAGCCGCTGGCATCGCCGCAATCCGCCTCTTCCAGGAAAACAATGTGGCAGAATTAGTCGAAAGAATGAAGGCATTCTAGCTCCCTCTTTGATCCTTTGCGCCCTCTGCGTTGAGAGATTTTGATTACACTGAGCTCCAATGAGCCAGCACGAGCCCAATCTGATCTACATCCCGGCTTTCGACTTCCTGATGGGCTCAAACTCCGGTCAGGATTGCGAGCGCCCAGTCCACCGTGTCTGGATCGATTCATTTCTCCTCGCTGCCACACAGGTCACCAACGAAGAGTACGGCCGCTTCCTGCGCGCGACATCGGCTACCCCGCCGCCGTTTTGGAACAACCCGAATTTCAGTCAACCGCGCCAGCCCGCCGCAGGGGTCTCCTGGCACGAATCCGTCCGTTATTGCGAATGGTTGAGCGATCAAACGAGCCGTCGATTTCGCTTGCCCACCGAGGCCGAATGGGAGTGCGCCGCCCGCGGCGGTCTCGAACAGAAACAGTTTCCTTGGGGAGACGAGCCGCCTCAGTCGCTGCCGAATTATGCGACGCGCTGGCAGAATGGCCCGGAACCGGTCGCCCAATATACCCCAAATGCCTTCGGCTTATACGACATAGGCGACAATGTTCACGAATGGTGCAGCGATTGGTACGACCCGAACTACTATCCGATGTCACCCGAACGAAATCCTCGCGGCCCAGATCAAAGCCCGATGAAGCCTGCTCGCAAATCCTCCCGCGGAGGCTCATGGCGCCACCAAATCAAAGTCGCACGCTGCTCCGCCCGTTCCAGCATCCCGCCGGAGTTTCAATACGCCGACTACGGCTTCCGACTCGCTTGCGATTGAGAGATTGTGCGATCGAGCGATTGTGTGATTTAGTGATTGAGCCATTGACAATCGCTGTCAAGTCCGTGGGCTTTTCAATTGCTCAATGGCCAAATCACCCAATTATTCAATCCCTATGTTCCGCACCGACCTTCTCAAATCGAAACGCATCCTCCTTACCGGCGGAGGCACTGGCCTTGGCAAAGGTATGGCCGCCCGCTTCCTCGAACTCGGGGCCACTGTTTACATCTGCGGCCGCCGCGAAGAGGTCCTCAGAACCACAGCTGAGGAACTGAAAACCAAGGGCCCGATTCACGCCTTCCCATGCGATGTCCGTGACCTCGACGCCGTCGAGCAGATGATCGAATCCACCTGGACCGTCGGCCCGCTCGACATTCTTGTCAACAATGCGGCGGGCAACTTCATCGCTCGCACCGAGGACCTTTCACCACGCGCATTCGAATCTGTCATCAACATCGTGCTCATGGGGACGCTCCACTGCACCATGGCCTGCGGACGCCGCTGGCTTCATTCCAAACATCCCGGCACAGTTCTCAGCATCTCCGCCACCTATGCTCCGGTTGGCTCGGCTTATGTCGTTCCTTCGGCGATCTCCAAAGCCGGAGTCGAAGCTCTAACTCGCAGCCTTGCCGTTGAGTGGGGAGATCGCGACATCCGCATGAATGCCATCGCTCCCGGCCCGATTCCCACCCAAGGGGCGTTCTCCCGAGTTTTGCCGCGCCCGGAACTTGAAAGAGTCGCACTTGAGCGCAATCCCCTTCGCCGCTTCGGCACGGTCGAAGAACTCGCCAATCTTGCAGCTTTTCTGGTCAGCGATAGCTCCGGTTATATCAACGGCGAAGTCATCCGCATGGATGGCGGCGAATTCCTCCAAGGTGCAGGTGAATTCAGTGCTCTCGGCCGGATGCTGAAAGAAGAAGACTGGCAGGCGCTCAGGCCCAAAAAATCGGGCCCGGCAAAGGGCTAGAAAACCAGTGTTTCTCAGCGTCCCCTGCGGCGAGCTTCGGAGCCAGAGACTACTTCTGCTCGTTTTTCGGCATCACGATCGCCCTCAGGAACATATTCACCAGGCTCAGCAAAATAGCACCAATAAACGCGGCGAGGAACCCGTGCACCTGGAATCCCGGAGAAAGCAACGCTGAAGCGAGTTCCAGCATTAAGGCGTTAATGATCAGCCAGAATAAACCCAGCGTGACCATCGTCAGCGGAAACGTAATCACCTTCAGCACCAGTCCGATCGTGGCGTTGATGAATCCGATTACCAGCGCAGCAATCAGGGCACTCTTCCACCCGCTGACATAAACACCGCTGACCAGCCTGGAGACGATCCAGACCGCCAATGCGCTCAACACCCAATTCAAAAGCAGTCGCATAGCACGCTCCGCAACTCGTCACACTATATGACGTACGAGCAGCGTCTGTCATTCGAACCGCGAAGGGAAAAGTGAGTTTTCGTACTAACGACCTATCCAGGGGTCATAACAAAATTAATCCAGGATTCGCAGACTCCGGGGTCCAGTACGGTACACTACGCAATTCGATTTTTCAGGAGGGAAAACCAATGCCAGACCCCGCACTCAGCGGATCGGAATTCAAGAAGCAACTCCGCGCCGGACAGCCCAAGATGGGTCTCTTCCTCAACGCGCACAGTCCCACCGTCGCCGAGCAACTCGCTCACAGCGGCTACGATTGGCTGCTCGTCGACACCCAGCATGGCCCCATGGGATACGAGAAGCTCTCGGCCATGCTCAGCGGCATTTCAAATGGCGGCGCGAAATCTCTCGTCCGCGTCGGCGGATACGACGATCGACCCGGTATCCAGCAGGCCCTCGACATGGGCGCCGACGGCATCCTGATCCCATACATCAATACCGCTGACGAAGCACGCCAGGCCGTGAGCTGCACGAAGTATCCGACGGTCGGCACGCGCTCGGTGTATTTCCCACAGCGCAGCATGAACAAGGCCGGACTTCTTGGATACGCCGGCAACTGGAACAACGAAGGCATCGTCGCCCTGCAAGTTGAAACTGCCTCCTGCATCGACAATATCGCCGAGATCGCCGCCGTCCCCGGAGTCGACATCCTGTTTCTCGGACAGAACGATCTCTGCATGTCGATGGGCCTCTACAATAAATACGAGTTCCCACACATGTACACCTCGCCCGAACTCGATGCGGCAACGAAGAAACTCATCGAGCACGCCCGCAAGAACAACGTCATCCTAGGACTGTTCCTGTTCGGCACTGCGCGAGTCGGTGAATTCCTCGAAAAAGGATTCACCTTCATTAGCATCGGCAACGACCTGCACCACGTCTTAACCCAAGCCGGAGCCTACGTCGCCGACATGGAAAACATCGCCAAGGACAAGGGAAAGTCCTGGAAGCGCCGCTCAACCGCGTTGTTCTAGAAGGTCGTGATTTAGAAAATCCGAAGGGTGCCCCACCCTTGTCGCGGTTTGTGCGACAGGGTGGGGGTTTTGATTCACTCTGTGCTCCTCCGTGCCCTCCGTGGTGAATTAAAATCATTCGTACAAGCCCGTGATCCTGACCGAAATCGAAATCCGCGTCCTAGGCTCCCTGATCGAAAAAGACATCACCACGCCTGACTACTACCCGCTCTCGCTCAACGCCTTGGTCAACGCCTGCAATCAGAAAAATAACCGCGATCCAGTGATGACGCTGGACGAATCCTCTGTTCGCGAAGCACTGAGCACACTTCAGGAAAAGCGTCTCGCCGGTCCGGCCAGCGGTGCGGACAGCCGCGTCACAAAGTATGAACATCGCTCGCAAGAAGTTTTTAACTTCGATCGGCGGGAAACTGCCGTGCTCTGCGTACTGCTTCTGCGTGGACCGCAGACTCCCGGCGAGCTCCGTGGCCGCACTGACCGCATGTATCACTTCGAAGCTCTCGAAGACGTGGTATCTACCCTCGACCGCCTCTCGCATCGCGAGCCTCCCCTGGTCGCGATTCTCCCTCGTCAGCCCGGCACAAAAGAATCGCGTTACATGCACCTTTTCTCGGGAGATGCACCGCCGCAGGTGTTTGTGGAGCGGGCGCCCACGCCTGCTACTGCCGCCAGCGGATCGACGGCCGACCGCATCGCAACGCTTGAAGCAGAGGTAGCAAGCCTCCGCGCCGAACTAACTGACGTCCAGCAACAACTCGCCGCCTTCCGCAAACAATTCGAATAAGTACGTCTCGGATAGCCCAGAAGCGCCGCTTAAGGTGGAATTCCTTCGCGACAAGTCCGAAGACATCCTTGCGTATTATGTTCAGCATGAACACTGGCTGGCAGACGTCGGCGGACGCTTGGATAGCGGACATGGGTGAATATGGCGATTTTGGACGGCGCTATGTGCTCGACCCGGTCATGCTACCCCGCGCGCTTTCGCGGTCACCGAGGAAAGCCCTTGATGTCGGCTGTGGCGAGGGTCGCTTCTGCCGCATGCTCAAGCCGCATGGTATTGAAGTCACAGGCATTGATCCGACACCCGCGCTGCTCTCCGCCGCTCGCGCACGAGACCGGGAGTGTACGTATCTCGAAGCAGCAGCTGAACAACTTCCATTCGACGACGACGCCTTCGACCTCGTCGTTAGCTACCTGTCCCTGATCGACATTCCGGATATGCATGCGGCCATCTCCGAGATGGCCCGCGTGCTGATTCCCGGCGGTGCTGTTCTGATCGCGAATCTCAACAGTTTCAATACCGCGTGTAATGGTTGGGTTAAAGGAAGCGGTGGCGAGCATCTCTATTATCCAATCGACAACTATCTTCAAGAGCGTTCCCTCTGGATCGAGTATCGGGGAATCCGCGTGCTGAATCATCATCGTCCGATGAGCACCTACATGTGTGCTCTCCTCGATGCGGGCTTGCGCCTCACCTATTTTGATGAACCGGCGCCGTGCCCCGACGCGCCGGAGCCGAAAGCAACGGCCTACCGGCGTGTGCCTTGGTTCCACATAATGGAATGGATGAAGCCGTTTCGCGCTGAACCTGCTACTTAGCGCTGACAGGAACAATCCTTTCCCGGCCGTCGAGCGAAGCGCTCCTGCATCCGAAACAGCAGGAGCTTTTCGACCCTGCCGAACGTACAATTATTTAGAAAGAGGTCTCAGCCCATGTTCACGTTCCTGCTGTGGTGCATCCTGTTCATACTTTGCTGGCCTCTGGCGCTTTTGGCGCTCATCGCCTATCCATTTATCTGGCTGCTTCTTCTTCCGTTCCGTATCATCGGCGTCGCCGTTCACGGAGTGCTGGAGGTGATTTTCTTGGCCATCACGCTCCCATTCCGCTTACTCGCTGCCCCGTTCAGAATCTAGAAGGCTGACACCCCGAGGGGATTTCGTCTCCCGAATCGTGAACTGAGGCCGCGGTCGAAAGAGCTGCACCCGGACGATAACCCGCGTCCTGCCCAGACTTTCGCACTTCCCCCCGGTTGATGTAGCCTCATAGAACGCCGCTTTCCTGGAGGTCCCCGATGCGCCGTCGCGAATTTCTCATTCGCTCAACCACCGCAGCCGGAGCCGTTTGGCTCTCTTCGAAATCAATCCTCAAGGCAATCGCCGAGCAAACTCTCCCGCAGAAATTCGCCGCTACAGATACGATCACGCTCGGCAGCACCGGGATCAAGACCAGCCGCCTCGCGATGGGAACAGGAACGGTCGGCGTCGACCACCACTCTCATCAGACTGCGCTTGGCATAAAAGGTCTGTCCGATCTTCTGCTCAACGGATACGATCACGGTCTGCGTTTCTTCGATGCCGCCGATTCCTACGGAAGCCATCCGCATGTCGCGGAAGCTCTGAAGCATGTGCCGCGCGACAAAGTCACCGTCCTCAGCAAGAGCTGGGCCCGCGATGCGGCCGGCATGCGCGCCGACCTCGATCGCTTCCGCCGCGAACTTGGCACCGACTATCTGGATGTTTGCCTGATGCACTGCGTCACTGAAGCCGATTGGACGGACCGCTTCCGCGGCGCTATGGACGTGCTCTCCGATGCTAAGCAGAAAGGGATCATCCGCGCCCATGGCTGTTCCTGCCACTCAATCGAAGCACTGCGCGCGGCCGCCAAATCCCCATGGGTCGAAATTGATCTAGCTCGTATAAATCCAATCGGCTCCCACATGGACGCCGATCCCGCCACGGTCGTAAGCGTTTTGAAAGAAATGAAATCAGCAGGGAAGGCCGTCGTCGGAATGAAGATATTGGGCCAAGGGGACCTCGCCAGCCGTCAGGACGAAGCGATCAAGTACGCGCTTTCGCTGGGAATCCTTGACGCTTTCACCATCGGCGCTGAAAGCAAGCAGCAGCAGGAAGACCTGCTCCGCAGAATCTCAGCGGCGTAAGTAAGCTTAAATGTGAGAGTGCCCTTGTCCGGTTTGTGCGACAGGGTGGGGATTTTGATTCTGGAGACTCCTAAGCGGTTGGCGACACCGTGTAAGAGCGGCGCTTTAGCGCCGCGTCAGGGCTGAAAAAGAGAATGGGCTAAGCCCCCACGGTCGCTCCAAGCACTAGACCTCCATCACCTTCAGCCCCGGGCTCACAATCAACCGCGCCTCAGTTGCTCGCTGCACATCCTCCGCCGTCAATCCCGGAGCGACTTCCTCCAGCACCAGCCCGTCACGAGTCACCCGAATGTACGCCATCTCCGTCGCAATTGTATCCACCACGCGTACTCCCGTCAGCGGCAGCGTGCAGTTCTTCAAAATCTTCGGAGCCCCTTCGCGCGTCGTATGCTCCATCGCCACCACCACGCGACGCGCTCCCGCAACCAGGTCCATCGCCCCGCCCATCCCCTTCACCATTTTTCCCGGGATCATCCAGTTTGCAATGCTACCAGTCTCATCGACTTCCATCGCACCCAGCACGCTCAGATCTATATGTCCGCCACGAATCATCGCAAAGGAATCAGCACTGGAAAAGTATGAGGTCCCCGGCATTTCGCTGACCGTCTCTTTTCCCGCATTAATGAGATCCGGATCCTCCGTCCCTACGACCGGATACGGACCGATCCCCAGCATCCCGTTCTCCGACTGCAGCGTCACTTCCATGCCAGCAGGAACATGATTCGCAATCAGGGTCGGCATCCCGATCCCCAGGTTCACATAGAATCCATCGCGCAACTCCCGCGCAATGCGCTTCACGATTCGCTCGCGTTTGTCGACGTCTTTGCCAGGCTTGGTCGTCATCGTATCCCTATTTTTAGCTCCGCTGCTCCAGCCAACGTGTCATACTGAGCGAGGATGTTGCATCCCGAACAGCTAAGCAACACAGTAGTCAAAGGATCGAGGTTCTCTGCGCCTCTGAACGGTTTCCGCTCTCACTCGGTACTCGCTACACGGTACTCGGTACTGCTTTCCGCACCGTCCTCCGCTCAATCCGCCGCTCGTAAAGCTCACCTTGAAAGATCCTCTTCACATAAATCGAAGGCGTATGAATCGCATCCCCATCCAACTCCCCAACCTCAACGAGATGCTCCACCTCGGCGATCGTCACCTTCGCCGCCGTCGCCATCATCGGATTGAAATTCCGCGCCGTCTTGCGGTAAATCAGATTCCCCTGCCGGTCGCCTTTCCACGCTTTCACAAAAGCGAAGTCCGCAGTGAGCCCGCGCTCCATCACATAAAGACGTCCATCAAACTCCCGCGTTTCTTTTCCGTCAGCGACGACAGTTCCCACGCCAGTCGGTGTATAAAACGCCGGAATCCCAGCACCCCCAGCGCGAATCCTCTCAGAAAACGTTCCCTGCGGAACGAGCTCGAGCTTGATCCTGCCGTTTAGCACCATCTCTTCCAGAAGCTTGTTCTCGCCGACATATGTTCCGACGTGATGCACAATCTGTCCCGCCGCCAGCAGCAACCCGTTTCCTACTCCATCGATGCCGACATTGTTGCTGATCGTATGCAGATTCTTCGTGCCCTTGCGCACCAGCGCGCGGACCAGATTCTCCGGCATCCCGCACAACCCGAAGCCGCCGATCATGATGGTCGCGCCGTCAAACACGTCGCGGATGGCTTCATCCGCATTGGCCACAACTTTATTCATAGCGAGGGAATTGTAATTGAGTGTTTAGAAGATTTGGTAATCGAGTAGGGGGTGCAGGAAGGGTGCTCCCATTTCTCGCTTATGTCTTTTTCCTTGGCGCCTTCCGCAATTCATGCGCCTGATCAAACTCAGCAGCCAATTCCCGCGTGGCCAAATTTTCCCGGATATGCGCCAGCCGCTGCTCCACCTTCCAGAGCGCATCTTGCAGATTCTTCTTATTGCTGATCGCCACATCCCGCCACATCGAATACGGGCTCGCCGAAATCCGCGTCATCTCCTGCAGCGCGCGTCCACCCGCTGGAAGCAGTGGAGCATCCGCACCAAACTCATCGACCAGTGCCGCTGCCAGAGCCGTCGACATCATCTGTGGTACATGGCTGATCCATGCGCACAGCCGATCGTGTTCCTCGGCAGGCAACATCGCGATCCGCGCCCCAATTGCATCGATCCATCCCTCAAACTCCGCAATCAATCCATCATTCAGATTCTGGTCTGGCAAGGGCGAAAGGAACCACATTGCATTCTGAAATAAATCGGGATCGGCATAATCGACACCGCTCAGTTCCTTCCCGGCCATCGGATGCCCCGCTAGAAACCGTTTGCCCACTGTTTTACCGAACACTTTCATCGCGCGTTCGACTACAAGCGTTTTTGTGCTACCCACATCCGTCAACAAAGCCTTCGCCGGAAGCACCGGACCGATGCGCTCGATCAGGTCGCAAATCGCCAGCACCGGAGTCGCCAGCACCACCAGCTGACTTCCGCGCACCGCATCGCCGGGATCGGCCATCCCATCGTCGATCGCTCCGCGCATCCGCGCCCGCTCCAGCGTTCCTTCACGATCGCAGCCGACAATACGCCCGGCAAACTTCTTCCTGCGCAGCGCCAGCGCCAGCGACCCACCAATCAGGCCGGTCCCAATGATCGTGATTTGCCGAATCGCCATAAAGAAATCGAGCCATTGAATCATTCAGAGATTAAGTCCTTGCATCCCGAGCACCAATGACTAAATGATTCAATGACTCAATGATTAAATCTTTCGTCCCACCGCCGGGGCGATGATCCGCAGCTCATCCATCAACTTCGCGAACTGCTCGGGTGCCAGCGACTGCGCCCCATCCGACCATGCCTTATCCGGCGTGCAATGAACCTCAATCAGCAGCGCATCCGCCCCAGCCGCAACGGACGCACGCGCCATCGGAGGAACTTTGTCTCGCCGTCCCGTTCCATGCGAAGGATCCGCCGTCATCGGCAAATGCGACAGCTTATGAATAATCGGAATTGCCGAAATGTCCATTGTGTTGCGCGTATAAGTCTCGAATGTCCGAATGCCGCGCTCGCACAGGATCACGTCGTAATTTCCACCAGCCATGATGTATTCCGCCGAGAGTAACAACTCTTCCAGAGTCGCCGCGATACCACGCTTCAACAGTACCGGCTTTCGCACTTTTCCCAGTTCGCGCAGCAGATTGAAGTTCTGCATGTTACGCGCGCCTACCTGCAAGATGTCGACGTAAGGCAGCATCAGTGGAATCTGCGAGATCTCCATTACCTCACTGATCACCAGTAACCCGTATTTCTCGCCTGCCTCCCGCAGCAGCTTTAACGCGTCTTCGCCATGCCCCTGAAACGAATACGGAGAGCTCCTCGGCTTGAAAGCCCCACCCCGCAACACTTTCGCTCCGGCCTGTGCCACGGCCTCAGCCGTAGAGAACAGTTGCTCGCGCGTTTCCACCGAACAGGGCCCAGCCATCACAACGATCTCATTCCCACCCACCCCAATTCCATTCCGCAGTTGAACAATCGTGCCCTCAGGGCGAAAGCTCCTCCCCGCCAACTTGTACGGTGAACTGATCCGGTGCACTTCCTGCACTCCGGGAAGCAGTTCGATATTGCGGATGTCGAAATCAATTCCCGACCCCACAGCTCCGAGCACGGTCATTCGCGCACCGGTTGAGCGGTGCACCTCGAACCCCATCTTCACCAGGTTCTCAATGACCTGCTGTATCAACGCCTCATCGGCGCCTTCCTGCATGGCAACAATCATAGGAAAAGCCTTCAGCTTTCAGCTCGACAGCTATCAGCTACTCCGCTCAGCTGAAAGCTGAGGGCTGATTGCTGAGAGCTATTTCAGTCATTCACTTCCGAATCCAGCTCCGTCTCCGATTCATTCGGCTGCGGCGACGGAACAATCTCTTCCTTCTGTATATTCCGCATCACGTCGATAATGCGTTCATAAATCCGGACCAGATCGCGTCCCGGCAACGGCCCCGGATTCGCGCCCTGCACATTTTCAAAAACAATTCGTTCCCGGTCGGGCTCGTAAATCGGCAACGATGTATCGCGTTTCAGCTTTCCGATGGCAATCGCAGCCTTCGCGCGTTCGCTGATCAGCGCCACCAGCTGACGATCCAACTCATCAATTTTCTTTCGCCAATCTTCGATATCCATAGGACCGGCCGTCAGCTTTCAGCCATCAGCTCTTAGCAAATCTCAAAACTCCGGACTTGACTCTCGACTTTCTTTCTGGCCTTTCCTCACCGCGCATTTACTGACGGCTGAGAGGTGATCGCTGAAAGCTGCCTGATAAACTCCCCGACGGCGTCCGCCTCCCGCCCGCGATTCCGCTCAATCGTCTCCACGATAGCGCTGCCCACTACGACCGCATCGGCGAACTCTCCCACCTCTGCGAATTGCTGGGCCGTGGAAATTCCGAAGCCAAGCGCCACGGGCAACTTGGTCACGCGCCGTAAACGCTTCACCAGCTTTCGCGCATCTTCTGCAAGTTGCTGCCGCTGTCCGGTCACTCCTGTACGCGATACCGCATACACAAATCCCCGTGATGCTTCGGCGATTCGCTTCAGCCGCTCATCGGGACTCGTCGGGGCCGCCAGAAACACCGGAGACAAATCGTGCTCCCTCATCGCGCACAAATACTCTGCAGCCTCTTCGACCGGCAAATCCGTAACTAGCGCTCCATCGACTCCTGCAGCCCGCGCCACCTTGCAGAACTTCTCCATGCCCATCCGCAAGATCGGATTCAGGTATGAAAACACGATTAGCCCCGTCGACTGTGCCTGTTGCCGGATCTCCGCCGCCAAGGTGAGCACTTGTCCGAGTGACGTTCCATGCTTCAGGGCGCGCTCACTCGCCCGCTGGATGACCGGCCCGTCCGCCACCGGATCGCTGAATGGCACGCCCAATTCGATGACGTCCGCTCCAGCCTCGATCGCCGCCAACACGATGTCCCGCGTCGTCGCGAGATCCGGATCCCCGCACGTCACATACGCCACCAGCGCCGGCTTTTTGTAAAAAGCTAAAGGCATATTCCTAAACCGCTGCGGTCGCAATTACCCAAGTAATGATGAAACGTGCCAGACCCCTTGCTAGACTCCGCAAAACAGGGATTGCTATGCACATCGACGGTGAACTCGTCCGCATTCTGATCACAATTGGCGCCTTCTTCGCGATCGGCATTCCCACAATCATGAAGACGGTATCGTTGCCCACCGAACTGAAGTGCGAGCCCGTTCCCCCGAGTTCCATCGACTCGCGCCAAATGGCATTTTTCGAGTCCTACGACAAAAAGCTGGCCGAAATCGGATTCTTTCCCTTCAGCACCTTCCGCGTAAGCAACCTGCAAGGGACGAACTTGAATCGTGCCTATATGAGTTCCACCGATCCTGCACGCTGCCTGTTGACTCTCATGTCGATCAAGGGCAGCTTCACCAATTGCCTGGAAATCGTGACTCGTTTTTCAGACGGCACACGTCTTAGCACGAAGAACACGGAACTCAGCACTGTGCTGGCCGTTTTACCCAACCGCATCGTGCAGCAGTTTCCTGGCATCAGCGATCCCGTCGAACTCAAGCGCCGGCACGATGCCAAAGCCGCCACTCTCCAGGATCGCATGCCGGAATACCGCCCCCAGAGTACTTACTTTACCGACCTCAACCAGTATCACGCCCAATACTGCCAGTACCAAGTGTCAAAGAACCTGTTTCGCTTCGATGCTGCCGCCGGCGTCTATCGCGCTACTTACCTCACCGGACTCCGCGGCATCTACAACTTCCTCAACCCGATGGCCGACAACTTCACCGTGCGCCGCTTCCTGCTCGGACTACTTCTCGGCGCCGCTCCACCGGTCGTTGTCGCCACTCAGCACCAGCACATCCTGTCCTGGCTTATCACCGTTTCCGCGGACAACGCCTTTTGGTTTGGCAATTTACTTGTCCCGACAGCTTGCACACTATCCGGCATCGCCATTGGCTCCATCTTTACCAAAAAGAATTTCATCTGGGCGATCTTGCTCGCCTATTTGCCTGCAAAACTGCTCTCCACAGGATTGCCATTCGGCTACGCGATCTATATGGCTTTTGTCGCCGATTTCGCCGCCCGGTTCCTCAATGCACGTCGTAAGCTGGTTTGAACCAACCGGTTTACCCATCGATCTGCAGATTTTCTCGCATGATTCCGATATCTTTATCCCCGCGCCCCGACACATTCACAATCACAACGTCCGACTTCTTCATCTTCGGCGCGCGCTTAATGACTTCAGCGATTGCGTGCGCGGACTCTAAGGCCGGAATAATCCCCTCCGTCCGCGCCAGCGTCGTAGTTGCCTCAAGTGCGTCTGCATCCGACGCCGGCACGTATTCCGCCCGGCCCGCATCGCGCAATGCCGCATGTTCCGGACCGATCGACGGATAATCCAGCCCTGCCGACACCGAATGTGTCAGCGCAATCTGACCCCCCGCATCCTGCAGGACGTATGAATATGTGCCCTGCAGCACGCCCGGCGATCCTCCGCGGAATCGCGCCGCGTGATCTCCGAGAGCCTCGCTGCGCCCGCCAGCTTCCACGCCGATCAGTTGCACTTTCTTATCTTTGATGAATTCATAGAACGCGCCTATCGCATTCGATCCGCCGCCGACGCACGCAATCACTGCGGTCGGCAGTTTCCCTTCAGCTTTCAAAATCTGCGCCCGCGCTTCACGCCCAATCACGCGATGAAAATCCCGCACCATCGTCGGATACGGATGCGCCCCCAACACACTTCCCAACAGATAATGAGTGGTCCGCACGTTCGTGACCCAGTCACGCATCGCCTCATTGATCGCATCTTTGAGCGTTCGCGAACCTGACTCCACACCGCGAACTTCCGCCCCGAGCAACCGCATACGGAATACATTCAACTCCTGCCGCCGCATGTCCTCGGTCCCCATGTATACGACGCAGTCGAACCCGAACAGTGCGCACACCGTCGCAGTCGCCACTCCGTGCTGCCCCGCGCCCGTCTCGGCGATCACGCGATGCTTACTCATGCGTTCCACCAGCAGCGCCTGTCCCAGGCAGTTATTAATCTTGTGCGCACCCGTGTGCAACAAATCTTCGCGCTTCAAATAGATCCTTGCACCGCCGAGCTTCTGCGTGAGCCGCCGCGCAAAAAACAACGGCGTCGGACGTCCCGCATACGTCTTCAGCAATCCATCCAACCGAGCCCGAAACTGCGGATCCTTTTTCGCCTTCTCGTACTCGCGCTCCAGCTCGTCGAGCGCCGCCATCAGCGTCTCTGGTACATACCGTCCGCCATAAACGCCAAACCGCCCCGGCTCATGTGGCGCGGGCGCTCCCGCCCGCGAGAAATTGCGGGTACCCGAGGAACTATGGGTGCCCCACTTCTGGCCGGTTTTGCCAGAAGTGGGTATTTTGACTTTTGTACTTCTTGGACTCGTTGCCATCGCTAACCCGTCTTCCTATCCATCTCCCGCACCGCCCGCACAAATGCCCGCACTTTCTCCGGATCTTTCTTCCCCGGCGAAGCCTCAACTCCGGACACAACATCCACTCCCCAAGGCTCAAGGATTTCAATCGCCTCGCCGACATTCTCTGGAGTCAATCCGCCAGCCACCACCACTCGTACCGTCTGTTGCAAGAACTGGATCGCGCCCGCGGCCCCTTGCCAGTCAAAGACTTTGCCAGTGCCGCCCGGCTGCCGCGAAGTGCCGGAATCGAGAAAGATTGTCCGAAGGCGCTCAACTGCCTTTTTCCCCTGCTCCGGAGAGATAAAGCTTTTCTCAACCTTAGCAAAGCTGGCGGTAAAATCACGCATCCGGATCTCATTCCCGATAAACCAGTTCGCCGGCACCGCCCGGTAAAGATTGAAACCGGCGGGCGGCGCCGGGAATTTCGAACCTTTCGGCATAGTCGCCGACCCGTTGTTTTCTCCCAAATACCATTGGCACGAGTTAAGCCTAGTCTGATGGATAACGGCCAGGAAATCCGCTGGATGAGTATCGACGATAACCCCCACCTTCTCTACGTTTTCTGGCAACTTCTCCACAATCTCCCGCGCCGTCTCCACAGTCACGCACCGCGGACTCTTCTCATAAAACACGAATCCCACTGCGTCCGCTCCCGCCTCAACCGCAACGAGCGCGTCCTCCAGATTCGTCATGCCGCAAATCTTGATCCACGTCATAAATCACTGGCTAGGAGCCAATTGTCAGAGGTAAGTAATGCAGCAGCACTAGCGCCCGCTCGGTACCCGATACTCGCCACTTGGCGCTCGCATCAACTCCCGCAAAGCATCACCCGGATGATCCGCCCGCATCAGCGACTCCCCCACCAGAAACACGTCGTAACCCGCAGCCCGCAACCTCGCCACATCTTCCGACGAATGAATCCCGCTCTCCGCCACGCGCACCACACCAGCCGGGAATTTCTCCGCCAAATCGAAAGCCGTCTGCAGATCAACCTTGAACGTCTTCAGATCCCTTGTATTCACTCCAATCAAATCGAATCCCGCGTCCAAAGCACGTTTCAACTCGTCCCTATCATGCACTTCACACAAAACATCAAGCTCGTGCGAGCGCGCCGCCAGACCCAGTCGAGACAACTCATCCGAAGCCAATGCCGCCACAATCAGCAACACTGCATCGGCCGAATTGGCCCTCGCCTCGAGCAACTGAAATTCATCGATGATGAAGTCCTTGCGCAAGCAGGGAATCGACACCGCCCCGGACGCTCTCTGCAAGTTCTCCAACGATCCCTGAAAGAACTCTTCGTCCGTGAGAACCGATAACGCCGCAGCACCCGCCGACTCCAACTCTTTCGCCAGTTCCACCGGATCAAAGTTATCCCGAATCAATCCCTTCGATGGGGACGCCTTCTTCAACTCCGCAATCACCGCGACCCGTTCGGAAAAACCTAACGACGGTTGCCCCATCCTTGTCCCGCTTTTTGCGACAGGATGGGAAAGATTTTGTAACGCCCGCCGAAACCCGCGCGGAATATGCCTTTCCGCCCGCCGCTCCAGTTCGCGCAAATTCGCCCCGCGCCTGGACTCCGCTACCCGCGCTCGCGTTGCCGCGACAATCCTGTCAAGAACCGCAGCCATAGAGAATCTTTCGATTATAAGGGACCAACAGGCGAAACCCGGCGCCAGGACAGAACTTTGACGTTGTCACCAGCAGGAATCGAGGCCGCTCCTGGTTGCGTTTTGCTGCGGTAGTGGAGAGAACTAAGACTCTAAGTCCAAGGTCTGAGGTCCAAGGTCCAACGTCTGCTCTATTCCATCCCCAACGATGCCTTCACCGACTTCCCGTACTCTCGTGCTTTCTCCAGAACCTTCGGCTCATCCACGGTCAACAGTTTCCGGTCACGCATCACAACTTTCCCGCCGATGACCACCGTCTCCACATCGCTCCCCTTCAATGAATACGCGATCTGCGAATAGATCTCGTACATGGGAACCGCATTCGGCTCATTCAGGCTGATCACAATGAGATCGGCCTTCTTCCCCGCTTCCAGCGATCCAATCTGTTTTTCCATGTGGATCGCCCGCGCGCCATCAATCGTCGCCATTTCCACCACGCTCTTCGCATTCAGCGCCAGCGGATCCATTTTCGAAATCTTCGCCAGCTTCGCCGCCAGGTCGATCTCTTCCATCAGATCCAGATCGTTATTACTTCCAGCCGGCCCATCGGTCCCAAGCCCCACTGCGATTCCGGCCGCGCGTTCCTCCGGCACCGGAGCGACTCCACTCGCAATCATCATGTTGCTCGACGGATTGTGCACGCACCCTACGCCGCGCTCCGCCAGCAACTTGCGGTCCGCCTCATCCACAAAAATGCAATGGGCCGCCACAATGTCCGGACCAAGCACTCCAATCTTCTCCAGGTACTGCACCGGAGACATTCCGTTCGCCTTCTCCGAGTCTTCCCGCTCCTTCTTCATCTCTGCCACGTGAATCAGAATCGGCGCGTGATATTTCCTCGCCAGTGCTGCCGCATCTTGCAATGTCTTTTTAGAACACGTATAGATCGAATGCGGAGCCGGAGCCGCCTGGATCAGCGGATCCCCCTGCCACCGTTTCAAAAACTTTTCCGTATACGCCAGCATCTCCGCTTCGCTCTTGTTATCCGGCGCGGGAAAATCGATAAACGTCTCGCCCAGTACGCCGCGTATTCCGGCAGCCTTCGTTTCCTCCGCGATCGCGTCCTCGAAATAATACATATCGGCAAACGTGGTCACGCCCGCGCGAATCTGCTCCGCTGCCGCCAGTCGCGTCCCCCAGCGCACGAATTCTTCATTCACATTCTTCGCTTCCGCGGGAAAGATGTACTTGTACAGCCAGTCATTCAGCGTGACGTCATCATGCAGCCCGCGAAATAGCGTCATCGGCACATGCGTATGCCCGTTGATGAATCCCGGCAGCACCAGTCCGCCGTGCGCATCCATCACCTGCGATGCCTTGTATCGCGACTCAATCTCATTCTGCGGACCAACCGCCACGATCGAGTCTCCGCGCACCGCGACCGCCCCGTCTTGATAAATTGCCCTGGCCCCATCCATCGTGACTACAATCCCGTGGCTCACGATCAGGTCCACACCCTGTTTCTGCTGCGCAAACGCGAAACCGCTTGCCACTAAGAGGGACATCAAAATTGTCGCGGTCTTCATTACCTCTCCCCCACTCTTCTCAAATAAAACTGGAAGAAATCTTCCGGGTTCGAATTCAAACAAACTTGCGCATTCGGCGTTCCCGGCTCTTCCCGCGTGTAACCCTTTTCGTCCACTCGAACGTGCATCGCAATCACCGGACACAACTCCGGCCGCAGCACAAACGTCACTGCCATCGGATCAAACAGCGTCGGCGTCTCCTGTGCCCAAAGGTGATACAGGATCGCCAACTGATCCGTCACCGCCGTCCCGCGTGTGAACAGGAACGCACGCTTGACTTCATCCAACTTCAGTTGCGTCGAGTCCAGCGGCATCACGAATAGCGGAACTCCCGACGCAAACAATTTCTGCGCCGACGCCACATCATTCAGAATGTTCCACTCCGGCGACAGAGGCACATGCTCGTTGTATCCATAGTCCCCATATCCGCGCCGGATCGATCCTCCCATGATGACGACACGCTTCAGCTTGCGAAATGTCGCGGCATCGCGATCGAGCGCCGCGCCCACATTCATCAGCGGTCCAATCCCAATCAGCGTGACCTCGCCCGGATACTTACGAATCTGCTCAAGGATGAAATCTGCCGCATCCCCGTGTGAGCTCTTGGCAAAATGCCCGCCTTCGGCATAACGTCGCTGCGACATCGGATTCTTCGTCTCCGTCCGCTTGCCGGCTGGCACCGGAATTCCGGTCCGTCCCACCTCTCCCAGAAAGCGGTCCACAATCTGCGCCCGTACCTCGGTCTCGCCGAAAGTGGTCGTAATCCCGAGAATCTCCATCTCCGGACTCTTTACCGCCAGCGCCAGCGCAAACGCGTCGTCCACGTCGTCGCCAATGTCGGTATCGATGATGACTTTCTCCCGCGCCGCCTGTGCCCAACCTGCGACCGACCCAAGGCACACGATCAGGCACACAACCCAGCGCAACGCGCAATGCTTCATCAGACCCAATCCTCTCCCGAGCCGATAACGATATCAAAAAGCGCGGACGCACATCTGGATGTCCTGTTTGTGCACGCTTTTTGCGAACGAAGCAGGAATTCTGACTTTCCGTGTGCTCCTCTGTGTCCCCCGAGGTGAGAGCTTTGTGCCGCATTCATCCGGCCCGTGTCTCCGCGTCCACATCGTGTTCCGCCCTCCACGCCCCTTTCGCCCTCCATCCTTGCTAAATCCAACCGAATCAATGCCCCAAACATGGCTCCCTCCGTGCACTCTCTCAGATCGCCGTGACCCGGCAGGAGGCAACCACAATGACCCGCATCAACGCAATTGGCAACACCGAAGCAAACAGTTTTCTGACTTGGGGACGCAACACCAGCGCCCTCGTCTTCGCCGCCGTGCTGATCATCTGTTCAGTAACCGTCGGATGTTCCAGCGATAAACCAAAACCCGTAACCGCCGACAACCAGATTTCCATGACCCAACCGCAATTGCAGCCGCAGGCGATGCCCGCACCAATTGTGCAGGCCGAGAGTAAGCCGGCTCCAAAAAAGCCAGCCGTTCACCGGAAGCCCGCGACCGTGAATTACGCCGACAAGAGCTACGGAGTGACGTTCGAGTATCCACGTCGGTATGCGATCGAGACTGGCAACGCCGCATCGGAACTGGTTCAGACGAATGCAATTCCGTTGAACTTCGTACAGCCCGGCGGAGTCGCCCTCGCGGCAGTTGAACTGCCCGAAACCGGATTCCAGAACACCGACTTCTCGTCTGCATTCTTCAACGTGAGCGTCAATAAGGCCCTCACCGCCGATCAATGCACCGAGTTCGCTGTTCCTCAGCCCAAGGTGATCGTCCTGGCTGAATCAGCACCCGCAGCCGCTGTGGTCTCGAACTCTGTGACGTCAAATGAAGTTGCAAAGCAAGAGTCTGTTACGAAGTCCGATCCGCAGTCGACCGCCTCGCAGACGGCAACGAACTCCGATCAGACGAGCTCCGGTCAAGCCAGCACTGCGACGCCATCCACCGACTCCGCTTCGAACTCGAAGCTGATGCTCGGCGATATGGCACTTCGCGCCACCGAAGCTGTATCCGGCGAAGGCACACGTCAGAGCGACTCCAAGTACTTCCATGTCTTTCAGAATGGAGCCTGCTACGAATTCGCCCTGAATGTTACGACCGACGCCTCGGGTGACGGGCTCGTCAAGCACGTCGACCGCGATAAGGTCTTCAATCGCCTGCAGCAGATCCTGGCGACCGTGAAGATTAATCCGATCGCCGCGCCCGAAGTGACCGCCGAAGTACCGGCTCCGGCAGCCCCATCGGAAACGCCCGCGCAATGAGGAGGGGAGAGCAGGGCGCCCCACCCTTTCCACGAACTCTGCGGAGAGGGTGGGGATTTTAGTTACCACGCGAAACGTTCTTGCCGCCCGGCGCACTATCCCTTGAGGCCACACGCGTGGAAAAGACGCCAAAGGGAATCAACCGCTGGTTTTGATGGCTGCACACCCCGCTTCCGGTTCGATTTGTTGAGGGAAGTGGGAACTTTTGAAAGAGAAGGCTCAGACCGGCCACAGAGATCGTTCATGTCGCTATCCATTCTTATCTCGAACTTTAGGCCTAGCCTGCTCGTAACCTCGCTCAAAGCAACCTTCCGTTCCATACTCCTGTGCATGGGTCTGGATCACGTCCTTATTGATTTCTTCGCGCACGCCGCCGCCGGAGCCGCCTCGGTGCTGATGATCATTTTCGTTGTCGGCCTTGGAATCCCGCGCCGCGCAGAGTCGCCAGTTCGACGCAACCGCCGCTAACGCGCGCCGTAACATTGCGTTCGGTTCTGCCGCGCCCCTCTGCCATGCCTCACTGCTATTTCACCTCATTGACGCCCCTCTGCTCCGTGTGAGATAGTCCGACGTTCTAATACATCTCAATTTGGAGCCCCCTGTTCGAGATGACCCCGCTCATTCCCCGGGATAACTCTTTCTTCGACATGTTTGCTCAGTTATCAGAGAATCTGATGGCTGGCGCTCGCGCCATGGTCGATCTTTTTGCGGACTACCGAGACGTCGAAACCAAGATCGCTGAAATTCGGCGCATCGAGCGTACGGCTGACGAAATTACGCACGCTATCCTGACCAAACTCAACCAAACATTCATCACTCCTTTCGATCGCGAGGATATCCATCAACTGGCCTCCTCGCTCGACGACGTGCTCGACTTTCTGAACGCCGCTGGTGCCCGCATCATCATGTATCGCATCACCAACCCGCCGCCCGTTGCCCTGGAGCTTGCTCGGCTGATCCTGCTGCAGACGCAGGAGCTTCACCGTGCTCTGCCGCTACTTCGCAAGAACGGCGACATCCTGACACATTGCGTCGAGATCAATCGCCTCGAAAATGAGGCCGACGTCATTTCCCGTGCCGCCATCGGCCAGCTCTTCGATCAGGAAAAAGATCCCATTGCCCTGATTAAAACGAAAGAACTCATCGAGTTTCTTGAATCCGCCACAGATAGAGCAGAAGATGTCGCAAACGTACTTGAAACTGTAGTCCTGAAAAATTCATAGATCTTGCTTTTCCTAATTACAGGCCAACGTGAAACCTGACTTCCTGCTACTCATCGTCACAGTTCTGGTCGCTCTCACCTTTGACTTTCTTAATGGATTTCATGACGCCGCCAACAGCATCGCCACCGTCGTCTCCACTCGCGTACTTTCCCCGAAAATAGCAGTCCTCTGGGCTGCCTTCTTTAACTTCGTCGCAGCATTCCTGCTCGGGACGGCCGTCGCTAAAACCATTGGCAGCGGCATGATCCACATCGAGGCCGTCACTCAATACGTCGTGATTGCAGGCCTGCTTGGCGCCATCGTTTGGGATCTCCTAACCTGGTGGTGGGGCCTGCCAACTTCCTCCTCCCACGCTCTTATCGGGGGCATGGCTGGAGCCGCTGTTATTCGCACCGGAACGTTCAAGGTCATCATCACTGCCGGTTGGTACAAGACTCTGATCTTTATCGTGGTCGCCCCCATCATGGGCCTCGTCCTCGCCTTCATCTTTATGACGGCAGTCTTCTGGATCCTCCGCAACAAGCCGCCGCGACGCATCGACGCCTGGTTCCGCAGGCTGCAGCTCCTCTCAGCCGCCGCCTACAGCCTCGGTCACGGAGGCAACGACGCTCAGAAGACCATGGGCATTGTTGCCAGCGCCCTGTTCAGCGCCAATATCATTACCGCCGCCGAACTCAAAGGCACATGGGGACATTTCCACTGGCCGATCATCCTTGCCGCTCACACCGCCATCGCTCTTGGCACTTACTTCGGCGGATGGCGCATCGTCCATACCATGGGATCCCGCATCACCAAGCTCAAACCCGTCGGTGGATTCTGTGCCGAAACCGCTGGCGCCATCACGCTCTTCGCCACCGCTCTGGCCGGAATCCCTGTCAGCACGACCCACACCATCACGGGAGCAATTGTGGGAGTAGGTGCGACTCACCGCCTTTCCGCCGTTCGATGGGGCGTCGCCACTCGCATCGTCTGGGCCTGGATCTTCACCATCCCCGCCGCCGCATTCGTCGCCAGTGTGGCCTTCGTCATCATTCGCCTCATCCATCCCGCCGCCTAGCCTTCAAGGGTGCTCTTTTGTCATTCCGGTTGAGCGCTCCTTTTCGTGATTGCGACATACATTCCGCTGTTATTCCGACCACACATTTCGTTGTCATTTCGACCGGAAGGAGGATCTGCTGTCCCAAAACAAATCACGAATCGGAATTTTTTCGTTGCACCATCTTCCATCCCGCAGTAAATTTGGACACCTTTTCCCCGCGCGCCCGTGGTCGGTTCAACCTTAGGGCGCAATGACCGGCGATCTCGAGTCGAATCGCCAAAGACAAAAGCGGGCCTTCCGTGTGCGGCGGATTCCGGCCATTTCCCGAGGGAGCAACTAGTCCAGACCTAACCGTTGCTACATTGAAGAAAAGGAGTCGACCGCATGCCACGCAAACCCAAATTTCCTCTGTCTCGGCCGCTGTTCAGCGAACCGGTCTTCAACGAAGGTGTTCCTACTCCCGATCCTTCGCAGTTCCAGGTGACGCCCAACGATGAGCAGTTTTACACCAAAGAAGTCCAGGCCCTTCTGACCAAAGACGTTGTTTCTTTCCCCAAGGCCAGCGGAAATCCCGGCGATGTTTTCTCTATGGCTACAGCTTGGGGACCGCACGGCTCCGACGTCGTCAATGCGATCAACGCCGCCAAAACAATCACCTTCCAGATGATCGGCGACAGCGGCGCGACCGCGACCAAGACTTTCGGCGCGATGATCAAGGTCGCCGACGCCGTCACGAATGACTTCCACACTTCCAGTGCCGCCAATCGACCGGCGTTCCTTTACCATCTCGGCGACGTCGTCTACAACTTCGGCGAGTGGAACTATTACTACGATCAGTTCTACGAGCCCTATCGCAACTATCCCGCGCCCATTTTCGCCATTCCCGGCAATCACGATTCCTTCATCTTGCCCGGAACAGCCGCGGCCGACGATCCCCTTACGACCTTCATGCGCCAGTTCTGTGCCACCGACACCGTCGTGACCAAAGAGGCCGGGTCGCTGCACCGCACCTCGCTGATGCAGCCCGGTGTTTACTTCGCGCTGGATGCGCCTTACGTCCGCATCATTGGACTCTTCAGCAATGCCCTCGAAGATCCTGGAGTGATATCCAGCGAGTCCGGAACAGCGGGCGCAGCCGCAGCCAGGAAAGGGGCGGCAAAAAAAAGCTCTGCGCAAAGGGGGAAGGCGGCGGGAACTGCCAAGTGGCCCACAGTTCCGGATTACCAGCTCGACTTCCTGACAGCACAGCTGCAGAACATCAAGACGAGCAACTATTCCGGCGCGGTGATCCTGACCATGCACCATCCGCCGTTTACGTATTCACCCGGGACCAGCAACTCCGGCGGAGGCAATCACGGCGGAAGTCCCGCTATGCTCGCCGAGATCGATGCCATCTGCGAGCAGGTCGGCGTCTATCCTCATGCCGTCATTTCCGGCCATGCCCACAATTACCAGCGCTTCACCCGATCTTTGAACGTAGGCGGAAAGAATTATTCCGTACCATTCATCATCTGCGGCGACAGTGGACACAACGTGACTCCCATCGTCAGCTCCAGCTTTGGCAAGACTGCTCCTCAGCCGGGCGACAACGTGAACGTGAAATACCTCGACAACAGTTCCGTTTTCCCGGGAACGAACCTCATCCTGAATAAGCACGATCAGCAAAACTCGGGATACTTAAGAGTGTCGGTGACTTCTAAGCAGTTGACCATCACCTTCAACCCAGTCAGTAGGACGGGAGCAGCCGTAAAGCCCGACACCGTTACGGTAGATCTCGTTTCGCACACCGCAGCGTAGGCCGGAAATCGGGCGCACAGATCGGAGTGCTCAGATTGAGTGCCCACTTCTGGCAGGGTAGCCAGAAGTGGGGATTTGAACTTTCTCACATCAGAAAGAACTCGGCCTCATTTCGGCCGAACTTACGCGGCGCGCTGTGTCTGCGTAGCTTGCCGGTTGATAGTTGTCTCGCCAATCTGTGTCAGCTTTGCATCCGCAGCTTTCTCTTCGTTCAGTGTCTGTTCCAGAAGATCGGCGGCCTCGCGAATTCCCAACTGCCGCGCAAATGCAATCAGCGATCCGTACGTCGCCATTTCATAGTGCTCCACCTGATTGCCGGCCACAATCAGCACGGCATCCCGCAACGGAGAACCATCTTCAGTCGCGGAAACCATGTCCTTAGCCGAATCCGTCATCTCGTCGATGATGTCGTTATCTTCCGTCTTGGCTTCGGCGCCAATCAGTGCAAATACGCGCTCCAGCCGCGTCACGTGGTTTTTCGTCTCCTGAAGATGTTGCTGCAAGGCGGTGCGCAACTCCGGTGAGCTGGCTGCCTCAATCATGCTGGGAATGCCCTTCTTCACCAGTTTTTGCTCGCAGTCGTACGTATAGCGCAATCCTGTCTCAAACAGTCCTTGAAAATTCTTGATCTTCATCGTCAACTCCTTTTAGTAGTGGGTTTGGGTTAAATAAATTCGGACGAAACTAGAGGCGCGCGATTGCAGTTGAGATGAAGCCTAAGCGGAACATGTTGCCGCGCATTGCGGACTTAAGACCAACAACTCTTCAGAGTGGGGACAATAGCCAGCGACCTGAGCGGGGATTGTCTTTGAAGGGGGCGCAAACCGACCGCAGTCGAACGATCCGCTTTTGCTGCCGCCAACTCGCGGTAACTCTCCATCAGTAGGGACTTCCCTCGTGTCGTAAGTGCCGACGATTACTCAAGTCATCTTCCCTGTGCTGCATCTCGCCTTACCATTCTCTAGATGAGCGACTTGCTTACATTCTCGGACCAAGGCGACCACGAAATTGTCGGCGATAAGTCGATCTGCTTCGATCTGCGTTTCATCCTCACCGAAGCTGAGTGGCGGGAAGGGACCGACCTTCTCCATCCAATATTCGGCACCGCATACAATCCAAAGCCTCCGCTTCGAATCTTCTTCGCAGTCTGCGGGGTCTTAAACCTCATCGGTCCCGTTCTGAGCGGCTGGTCATGGGGCGAGTTCCTCCGGGATCAACCGCAGCGCGCGGCGCTGGTCCTACTTGTTGCCTTAGCCTGCGCACTGGCTGCGGCCGGAATCGGAATGAAAGCTCTCGATCGTCGCTTAAACCGGATCGATCTTGAGCGTCACATCGTTGTCACCAACCAAGGCGTCACCATCACCTGGAACAATCGCGTCTTTAATCATGAGTGGAAGGATTTCGTCTATTTCCGCGAGACCGCCAACGTGGTTGTCCTGCGAAATCCCGGAGTCAGGTTCTGGACGATCCCTCTACGTGCAGTTCCTGCCGCAGGCGAAAGCCGCTTTCGCGAACACTTGCACAGCAAACTGCCACGACGACAGCCGTATTCCTGGTCGCCGGATTCTTCCCGCTACGCTCACTAATCAATCAATTCCATTTTGGGAAACCGTCGAGTTTGAAGGGTACCCCCCCTCCCCCGGGGTCTATCGAATCTTCGACTTAGCGGGAAATCCCGAAATAATCTAAGGCGCTCAGCAACTTAGGGGCAAAATCTTGAGCCGCAAGTACTTAGCTCGCAGGCTCAGGATTTTCTGAACTCAGAGTTGAGTATGGAATGTTCAAAATCGAGGGTCAAGGTCAGATGAACATTGCGTGCCTGTGCAAAACATGTTCGGAACAGTTCGTTGGTCACAGACGAACCCGAGGATAGTCTGGTAAAGCTCGACCAATGCCACGGCGACTTCATCGCTATTACGGAGCGGGATATCTCCACTTCATCACCACGAGTTGTTATCAGCGCCGGCCGTTTCTAGCCAACGCGAGGAGTCGCGATCTCTTCCTCGAAGTTCTGGAACACACGCGCCGCCTCTATCGTTTGGTCATCAAAGGGTACGTCATCATGCCAGAGCACGTTCACCTTCTGATCACCGAGCCCGAACGTGGAGACCCGTCCACCGTCATGCAGGTATTGAAACATGGTTTCGCGCGCAAATTGATCAGGGCTGCCCCACCCTTCGCGATTTTCGAAGGGTGGGAACCACACTCTGAGCGCCACGTATGGACGCCGCGCTTCTACGATTTCGTGGTCTTCACCGATGACAAGAAGATCGAGAAGTTGCGATATATCCATCGCAATCCGGTAAAGAGAGGATTAGTGCTCGAGCCGCAGGACTGGCGATGGAGCAGCTTCCGCCATTACGCATACGATGAGCGCGGACCGGTTCTAATCGACGAACTGCAAGAGGCGAAGCTGACCATCCGTGAGGTCGCGGTAAGTTGATTCTTGGAGGCTGCCCCAGGAATCACTGAAATCGACACCCTGGCAAGACCTAAGATTACGGCCTTTCGGAATACCCACCCTTCGAAAACCGCGAAGGGTGGGGCAGCCTCCGGGGCTTCTCACCGTGATGCCGGTCACTGCTCTCGCACTCCGTGCTTCGTATCCTTCTCCAGTTCCGGAGAACTCATCATGCCGCATTCCTATTCCCGCAGAAATTTTCTTCAGACTTCAGTCATTGCTTCTGCCGCGATCGCCGGCACTCCGAAAGCAGGTGCCTCATTTCTGGCCGGTTTTGCCAGAAAGCCTGCCCTGAGCTTGTCGAAGGGTGGGGATTTGGAACCTGCTCCTCCCAAGCCTGCGTTCCCCGTCGCGGACTATCACGTCCACCTCAGCCCCACACTCACGATCGAGCAGGCCGTCCAGCTCGGCAAAGAGCGCGGCGTGCAGATCGGCATCCTCGAGCACCCCGGCCCCGGATATCCCATCAACACCGACTCCGACCTTAAGCAGTACATCGATCGCCTGCGCCCCCATCCCGTGCGCATCGGCCTGCAACCCGTGTTCGCCGGATGGTCGAAAAGTTTCTCGCGGCCTCTTCTCAACCAACTCGACTACATCCTGATGGACGCGCTCACCCTGCCCAACCCCGACGGCACGTGGTTAGCGATCTGGCAAATCGACACTCACGTCGACGACGCCGAAGCTTTCATGACGCGCTACATGCAATTCATCGAGCAGGTGTTGACCACCGAGCCCATCGATGTCTTCGGATGGCCGACGTTCCTTCCCGTCCCAATTGCGCGCCAGTACGCCGAGCTTTGGACCAAGCCGCGCATCGCCCGCATCATCGATCTCTGCGCCGACACGAAGCAGCCGGCTCGTCCCGGCAAGAAGTTAGCCATCGAGATCAACGAAGTCGCACACGTTCCCGATGAGAACTTCATCACCCTGGCCAAACGAGCCGGACTGAAATTTACCTTCGGGACAGACTCCCGCAACCAAAACGCCGCGCATTTTTATTACTGCTACCAGATGGCCCAGCGGTGCGGACTTAGCGAAACGGATATGTTCGTGGTAAAGAGGAACTGAATGACTGATAGGTCTTTGATTACCCGCAAGGGCAGGCGGCCCAGCCTTTGTGTTGATTTCTTCTTGAATAACACAACTGAGGGTGCCCATCCTTCGCGGTTTTCGAAGGGTGGGCACGATGCAGCTTGCAGTGACGGTGTTCTGCGAGCGTGGCCTCAGGGGCTAAAAGCCCACAATCTTCCCGGACGCTAAAGGCACGGCTAAAGCCGTGCCCTTCCACAAAGCCTGCGCTCGCTGCGGCACGTACCTCAATTCCCAAGGGCGGGTGACCAGGCTTTTGACCTCGCGTGCACTATCAGCCGGGAGGGTGCCCCCATCCTTCGCTGTTTTCGAAGGGTGGGCACGATGCAGCAGGCAGTGACGGCGTTCCGCGAGCGTGGCCTCAGGGGCTAAAGCCCACAGTCTTCCCGGACGCTAACGGCACGGCTAAAAGCCGTGCCCTTCCCAACCCTGCGCTCGCGCGCGGTACGGACCTTAATATTCCCAAGCTAAGACCCTAAGAGGTCCCCGGTCCGTGGTTCCCACCCTTCGAAAACCACGAAGAGTGGGGCACCCTCAGTCGTGGTGCGTCCCAGCAGAAAGAAAGGGTGGATCACCCGCCCTCTGATACTTCCGCAATCCCATCGCCGCCTCGAGCACATGTGGCGCGCGCGCCCCCCGCGCGCGTCTAGCCACGAAGACATGTGCTAAAAATCCGCCGCGCGGATTTTCCTAAAAACCAACATTTGTGATGCTTTCAGCATTGGCGGGCGGGGCGCCCGCCCCACACAATTTCCACAGGCCACTGCTCCCAGTTGTTCATCCGTCACAGACACGAACAGTTCGCCACTTCGAAGCTCCACACAACTACTGAAAAAAAGACGAACTCACATGTCCAGCTCCATCCTCACCAAGTATCGATACCGGCGCCGGCTTCCTCATTTGCAGAAAGCGGATTGTGATCTGTTCGTCACCTTCCGTGCGATGAAAAACGGGTCCTTGTCCACTCCTGCTCGCGATCTAGTCCTCGATCACTGTCTCCGAGAGCATGGCAAAAGAGCGAATCTTCTCGCCATCGTTGTCATGCCCGACCATGTGCACCTTCTGCTCACACCGCGGCGCAATCCACATGGCTGGCCTTATCCACTAGTCGACATTCTGCAATGCCTGAAGAGCACAACAGCTCACCGCATCAACAAGCTGCTACATCGCTCCGGCCCAGTCTGGCAAGATGAATCCTTAGACCATGTGCTGCGCTCCGACGAAAGTCTGAAAGAGAAGTGCGAATACATCCGCCAGAATCCAGTGCGAAGAGGCTTGGTAAAAATGCCAGAAGACTATCGCTGGTTGTGGGTGAATCCGTCTCTGATCCAGTGTGGGTATGTGGCGAGCGCCCCCGCGCGCGTCTAGCCGCGAAGACAGATCCTACAATCTGCCGCGCGGATTTTCCTAGACACCAACGTTTCAGATGCTTTCAGCAGTGGCGGGAGGGGCGCCCGCCCCACATAGGCATCTCACTGCAGATGCGCTACTCCAATTCAATTTCCTCGAATCCCAAACCCTGTAATAGACTGCGGACCGTCGAAGCGGCATTCACCTGCGCGTTTCGCAAAATTCCATCGGCCATCGCGGCCTCAAGCAGCTGACGTTCCGCTTCCTGGCGCACCTGCGTTTCAAGATTCGGATCGGTTGGCACCAGCAGCCCGGTTTGCCGTGAATAGACCCGAGTCTTCGCGCTGTCGAGACGGGTCATGAACACCTGCGGCGCCGGAAGATGCACGTGCACCTGCTTGCCTTCCACGCGCACGTCATTCGACTTCAGCTCGGACAAATCAATTCCCGCAACGACCTCGCCGTGCACCATCATCAACAGGCGATCACCAGTCAGAAAATCAGGGAGCACATTTTCCTTGGCTCCGGTCACCAGCTTGTCCATGGTGTAGACCACAGTCTCCAATCGCTGCAACCGCTGGATGCGATCGACTACGGTGGGCTGACTCACATCGATGCTGAGCGTTCTGCCCGTGACCGCCGAAAACACGCGACCCAAAAATGATCTCCCTGAAGTTCGAGACAGCAGCAGCCATCCTGCCGATCCCACAAGGAGCGTCCCCAGCAGCACGCCGATCAGAAGCGCCGTTCCGCTCGCCGCCCACGATCGAACGAATCCACGGGCAGATCGACGAGGTTGAAGTCCGTCAGAGGAATCGTTGAGCATGGTGGAAGGTTATCATCTCGCACGCAGAACGATTCCGGGTTGGAGGTGCAGGGCTAGGGCCCATCCTTTGGCGGTCCGTTTCGCGACGAGTGGGGACCACGGACCTAAGAACCCGAGAGATTTTTGACACAAGCCGGAAGCCTCTCTAGACTTAGCCCATGGAAGTCAACTTCCGTCCCGAGACCGAATCCCGCCTGCAAGAACTCGCGCAGCAGACCGGACGCGCGCCTAACGACCTGATCGAAGACGCCATGGCCGGATACCTGAAAGAACTCGGCGAAACCCACCACATGCTCGACGCCCGCTATGACGATCTGAAAAGTGGGCGCGTCAAGCCGGTAGACAGCGAGACCGCATTCGGCGCTCTCCGCCGAAAAAGCCAGGAACGCCGCTCTCGTTCGTGAATGTAACAGCGGCATGAGCGAGTTTGCCCTTCATCCAGACGCCGTCCAAGATCTCGAGGAAATCTGGGAATACATCGCAGCTGACAGCCTCGATGTGGCCGACCGCGTGCGCGAAGAAATCTACGACGCAATCCAATCGTTGGTCCCGTTCCCATATGTCGGCCACCAACGTCCCGACCTAACCTCGCGACCTCTTCGCTTCCAAACGGTACGCGACTACGTGATTGCCTACTCAGCCGATGAGAATCCACTGGTTGTAATCGCGATACTCCACGGCCGCCGAAGTCCGCGAGTGATCGCCGCAATTCTTCGTAACCGAACCTGATCGGGATAGCTCGCACACGCCAAGTACTTCCGTAATCCCTTCCTCTTGAATTCCCTAGGTGCGCGCATTTCCCGAGCAAATACTTGTAGGATGAGGAACCTTTCCATCTTTGCCGCCCTGGTCGTATGCGCCTTCGCCGCCATCTCGTCGGCGCAAGATAATCGCGTTTTCGACTGGACGCCCGCCAACAGCGAGACTATTCCCCTGGAGCCCGCCAGCTTGCACGCCGGCCGCGTCTACCATCCCGAGGCTGGAGGCGGCAACATGCATGTCCAGATCGACTCCAGATATCCGGTCACCGTGGCCATGGCGTGGGCCGATGAATGGAACGCCGCGATGCAGAACCCGGACGCGCTCCCGAATTTCAGCTTCCTCTGCCTGAAGGAACATGTCACCAGCACGATTTACGAATGTCATCTTCCTTCCGAGCGCCCCATGATCATCACATTCCACGACGAGCGCAAACCGCAGAAGCCCGTCGTCGCCACCATCGGCGCCGTTCTTGGACCGGGCGCCCGGCAATTCATGTCCCCTAACGATCTCCACATTCAGTACTTCAGCTGGTCTTGCGTGAATAATTGTGTTCTGCCTTGTTTCGAATGGCGCCGCATTCTGAACGAAAAATACGAGATCACGCCGGTGGCCAAGATCTACAGTCTGATGACTCCCGATCACGATGGCCAGGAGCTCAACGTGAAGATCAAGTCGCCTGTTCCACTGACGGTCGCGCTACTTCCATCGCATCTCGCGGACCAGGTCTACGACAAGACCGTATCGCTCACGGACGCTCTCGATAAAACCGGGTGCAAGGAACGCGGCGTCCAGTCGATGAGTTTCCACTGCAGCTTCAACGTTGCCAACGGCACGCAGACACTTCTGATCCTCCCGGACATCGAGCTTTCCGGACACAAGAAAGCGAATGTCGAAGTCGAGACGCAGAAGTGCGTCGACCACTGCGAGCTGCTGCCTCCTCCGCCGAATCCGTAATTCGTGTGGCGTGCCTGCCGCCAGCGTCCGGAGTTCACATCAAACCGAAGTCAGGTTTTCGAAGCGCTGGCGGAAAATCGGTGGTTCACAGGCCCCGGATGTTTCCACTAACTCCCGAGTCCAACCTTCACCCTGCGGCATCCAAGCGGGGCATGGAGGTAAATTTATGTACGTCGTACTAGGAGCAAGCGGGAACACCGGACACGTCGTGGCCAACAACCTTCTTACCCGCGGGCAGAAGGTTCGTGCCGTCGGGAGAAATGCAACTCATTTACAGGCTCTCACGGCGAGAGGCGCGGAGGCTTTCATCGCCGATGTCACCGACGCCAAGGCCCTCGCTCAGGCCTTTCAGCAGGCAGACGCCGCGTACGTCATGATTCCACCCAATCCCGCCAGCACGGATCCGATCGGCTATTCCAGCCGCGTCGGCGACGCGATCGCCCACGCCGTGCAAACTGCCGGGACCAAGAATGTCGTCGCACTCAGCAGCATTGGAGCCGAGCAGTCCAGCGGCACCGGCCCCGTCGTCGGACTTTACAACCTCGAACAAAAGCTCAACCAGATCGCTGGCGCGAATGTGCTTTACCTGCGCGCGGCCTACTTCATGGAGAACACGCTTCCCCAAGTGGGCGCGATCCAGAAGATGGGCTATGCCGTCGGGCCCCTTCGTCCCGACCTGAAAATTCCCATGATTGCCACACGCGACATCGGCAATGTCGCCTCCGATAACCTGTTGCACTCGACCATTCGCGGAAAACAAACCCGCGAACTGCTCGGGGAGCGCGACCTCAGCTACAACGAACTTGTTCCCGTGATTGGCCGCGCGATTGGCAAGCCAGATCTCAAGTATGTCCACTTGTCCGACGATCAAGTTCGCGGCGCCATGGTGCAAATGGGGATGTCCGACCAATTCGCCCGGCTGTTGCTCGAGATGACCGGCGCACTGAACGCCGGAACGATGCGCGCTCTAGAACCGCGTACACAGCAGAACACCACGCCAACCAGCTACGAAACTTTCGCAGCTGACACGTTTGTCCAAGCGTATCAACATCAAATCGCAGCCTGAACGGTATAGGGGCGGACGCACTCGTCCGCCCCTTGAGCGAAGCAATCGTTTACTCGACTCCTTCAACTGGGTCGCAGGCTAAGTGCGACTAAGATCGATAGAATACGGATGCCCTCGATCTATCAATCAGGCGACCGCGATCGGTTCCTGTATCTTCCAGCCCCTGATCAATAGCCAAAGCATTAAAAAGATTTCTCCAAAGAACGTTATGAAGATGAATTTAAGATTGGCGTTCGGATATAGATATGGCTGTAAACTATTCGTCACCCAGCCCAATCCGTCGATAACCAGCAAAATACCGAGCCACTTCGGGATGTAGCCGGACCGGTAAATCAGACACCCCAGCAACGCCAGATGAATCCCGAACAGGACCAGGCCGATCGACCAGTCGTCTCGAAATGTCCCTAGCAAAAGCTTAATCTGAGCATGCAGTTGCTGACTCCCAAACGCGGTCATGTAATCCGGCGTGTTGACCAGATTGAACACAGCGACCAACTTCAGCAGGCCGAACAGAGCAATGGCCGTATACATCAATCGAAACCATGCCGTGAGCCGCGAAAACGCCCGGTTCACAGGCACAAGCAGGACATAGAGTGCCCATGCGATCACTATGTCTTCGACGAATTCAATCAGGTAACAGAGTATTGCGGCCGCGAAAAGCGCTCGATGGGAACCGATATTTTGAACGGTCTGTTCAATGTTTCCCGGAATCACCAGCTTGGGATAAATCGAAAACTCCGCATAAGTCACCGGACCTAGCAGGTATCCGAAACCGGCAATCAACGCCGCCCGGCGCAGCGTCAATCCCTCTCTGCGATTTGTTGATTCCATTGAGTTCACGGAGTGATATCTAACTGGCGGTTTCTTCGAGGCTTCCGCATTTGAGCGCTGCGGCAACGCGGCGTCGCGGATATCGACTTCGAAGTCGCTACGGAGCCACTCATCCTACCACCTCGACGGTCATGCAATGGCTCGTGTGCGCTCATCTTCTATGAAGAAGAACATGCGTCGCATTTTCTCCGGCGACCGTCTTCTGCACCGTGAATCCAAGCTGATGCAGATTGATCCCCGCAAAAAGATTTTCGCCTTCGCCCAGCAGAACTGGGGACAAGGCTAAGTGCATTTCGTCGATTTGTCCCGCGAGAAGGTACTGGCGAATCGTGGCAACGCCTCCGCCAATGCGTACGTCTTTGCCGCCGGCCGCCCGCTTCGCTTGCTCGAGAGCAGACTGCAATCCGTCCGTAACGAAGTGGAAGGTCGTACCGCCCTTCATCTCAAGCGGAGCACGCGCATGATGCGTCAGCACGAACACCGGTGTGTGATAGGGAGGCGTATCGCCCCACCATCCTTTCCAGGAGTCGTCTGGCCAAGGTCCGCGCACCGGGCCGAACATGTTCCGGCCAAGGATCCAGGCGCCGATGTTATCGAATGACTGCTGCGCGATCTCATTGTCGGTTCCCTTGGATCCGCCACTTTGACCGTGCATCTTCTTAAAGGCGTCGGTGGGAAAGAACCAGCCGTGCAGTTCGGTCCCGCGAACCCCAAGCGGATTTTGCAAATCCTGCCGGGGGCCGGCGCCGTAGCCGTCGAGAGAAATGGAAAATGCCGCTACTCGGATTCTTGCCATGATGCGATTGTACCGAGGTTTCCGCCAACCGTGATCTCAGGATCGGCATCGCAAATGCGAGGTCGACGCCGATGTCAGAGTCCAGGCTCACTGCCGGTCAGCAACTGAAATCGCTATGGTCTTTAGGCGAGCTGACCTGGCGCGAACTGCTGCGCCGTGTCTGGGGAGGAATCGACCGCAACGATCTCATCAATCGCGCCTACGAACTGGCCTACAACTTCCTGCTGGCGGTCTTTCCGATGCTCCTGTTCCTTCTGGGCCTGCTCGGGATATTCGCGCGGGAAGGCAGCCAGTTGCGTACCAACCTGTTCTATTACGTGCAGCTCGTTCTTCCACCCGACGCTTCCAGAGTGCTAAACCAGACAATCGTGCAAGTCACTCCCAGCACCACCGGAGGCAAGTTAACCTTCGGACTGCTGTTCGCCCTGTACGCCGGATCCGCCGGCATGACTCAACTCATGTCCACACTGAATGCCGCTTACGAAGTTCGAGAGACGCGTTCGTGGTTGAGAGTCCATCTCATCTCTCTCGCACTAACATTGGCCATGTCGGCAATGCTCATTGTGGCGTTGTTTGTGGTTCTTTCCGGCGGACAAGTCATTGCCTCCATCGGTCAATCGGTGGGACTTAGCACACCGGCTTTCATCTTTGCCAAAATCCTGCAGTGGATCCTGGCCCTTGCGTTCGTGATTTCTGCCTTCGCCGTGATCTACTACTTCGCTCCGAATGTCGAAGAGCAGCACTGGTATTGGCTCACTCCCGGCTCCGTCATCGGCGTTGTTTTTTGGGCGATCGCCTCGGTCGGGCTTCGCGTTTATCTGCATTTCTTCAATTCCTATAGCAAGACTTACGGATCGCTGGGTGCCGTCATCATTTTGATGTTGTGGTTTTATGTGACGGGATTGTCCTTCCTTCTGGGCAGCCAAATTAACGCAACCATCGAGCACGCCGCCGCCGAACACGGCCACATAGAGGCCAAAGCCCCAGGACAAAAAGCCGCTTGATCGTGTAAAGGTGAGTTTTGATTCCGGCGGTAATCGCCAGCGACGCTTACTGCTGGGCGTATGTCGTCGTAGATATATCTTTGCGCAGGTATCGAGATTCGCAAATATGGCAGCGCTACCGCAAGGCGCTGTTCCTGATTGGAACAGGCGTCGCGCCCTCATGACCCGATTTATCGCGATGGGAATGTTCGGGGACAACTCGCTAACGCGCTAAGCAGCCTGCCGTTTTGTCCTGAACCGCAACGTGCGGAACGTGATTGAGTAACGCATTTCTTCGACCGCCGGAATACTGTGTTGCCATTGCGATCGGGCAGGACCGCGCATGACATAGATTGAGCGGGGATCGAGGCGCAGAGACAGAATTTTTGTGTGGGTACGGCTGCCTTCGTTTGTGTAGGTACGGCCGCCTTCGGCGGTCGAGCGATCCGAAGCGAGTTCCCTTCGCACCTGATAAGGCTTCAGTCGCATGCGGCAAGCGCTTCCTAGCGAGATCCCAATGATGACCCCAAATTGCGGCGCATCGCGATGCCATCCGATCGGCGTGCCGACCGAATACTCCGATACCATCGCCTGCACAAGATCATCGGCAGCAACTTTGGCAAACTCGGCCGCACGCGCGCGAATGCCGACCAGGAACTCAGGAATCGGCGTCGCGCTGTCGCGCTCCTCCCTCGTATTGATGTCATAATTCACACCGTAGCGGACGATGCGACGCTTCGCGAGATATCCGTGATAGTCATAAGCCGCGAACTCCACCCCGCTAAAAATCCGCAACAATTCGGA